>Ga0272441_10002728_pt1 | contig 35209 bp, 30 predicted proteins | sample SSMProp6N_FD_193582 | JGI IMG/M metagenome (GOLD analysis project Ga0272441, IMG submission 193582) | Marine sediment archaeal communities from Little Sippewissett salt marsh, Falmouth, MA, United States - SSM-Prop-6N | ecosystem: Environmental > Aquatic > Marine > Wetlands > Sediment ...
CCTGAAACTCAACAACTCGTCTAGCAACGGGAATTCGATGCTGTTCAATAAAGAGGACTTTTTTCTGGTCGGTCAAAGCAAGGACAACAACAACGCCCGAACAATTTGTGCGCTCAAAATACTCCCATCCGTTCTTTTCCAAAAAACGGACATGCTTGCCTTCTTTCAGCAGACAAACTTTCGTTGTTCTTTTAGCGCCACCTTTTGCCATTAATAACGACTCTTTTCCGTTAACTCAACCGAATTCACATCCATTTGAAATTCGACATATTCAAATTTATCATCCACAGGAACAAGCTCAACGGCAATTTCCGTCCATTGGCCGGACTTCAGTTCCCCCGAATAGGAATATTCGTAACCAATCAACGACTCCCGCCATTGCTGATACGTCTGGTTGATGGAATCAGGATTCCATTGGGATCCCCAACGGATTTTCATGGTCGCCCCTTTGAATGTCACCGCATGCGGATTCCCTACCTGCAGATAAAGGATGCATCTGTTTTTTGTTTTTTCCCGCTTCCCGATGGCCACCAGAAACGTGCCAACATTGGTATCAACCTTGCTGAACTCTTGAGACACAAGATCAAGCGAAACAATTTTGCCAGATTCAACCAATAATTTTCTATCCACATTCTCGAGAATGTTCTGCGAAATATCTCCCAAAGCAACCGGTAAATTTTCAAGATACTTTTCTATCGCTGTTAAACGGGCATCCAATTCCATAACCTTTTGATTCAAGGCATCTTGGGCGAAAGAGAACCTCGTCTCCCCAAATCCCATCCAGCATAGAATCAGCAATATGATAGACAACCGAAAGTAGATCTTTTTCATTTCTCGTCTCCCTATAAAAATCATAATCTTAATATTAGGTGTCATTATAACAGATAACAAAAGGCTTTTGACCTATAAATAATAATTTTATTATCTACTTCTATGAGTATATGTTAGGCCATTCGGAAACAATTATTATCTTGACAAATCATGGGTTTTTAGTAGAATTAAACATTCGTGAAAAACAATCTCTTAATAACTGCAAGGAAAATCTAAAAATGTCAAAAATTTGTGAAATATGCAAAAAAGGTCCTCAAGTAGGACGCACTTATAAAAGACGTGGTATGGTCCGAAGAAAAGGTGGTGCTGGTTCAAAAATAACAGGAAAAACGCCACGTCTCTTTCTTCCTAACTTGCAAAGAGTTAAGGTCATCCTCAATGGGATACCAAAACGTATTAACGTTTGCACCAAGTGCTTAAAAGCAGGTAAAGTCACCAAAGCCGTTTAACCATCCATTACCACACTCTTCTTTTCTGAATTCCCCCTCACTTTGAAAAGAACATTTTTCTTTTGTGGAACAACAATTTGTACCGCATGTTTGATGATCTTGGCATGAATGGGACATTGAACCCAAACCTCTCCGTCGCAATGCAAGCTTTGAGATTGATTAAAATCAACATCGACTTTCTTTGCTTGCCAGTGCTGAAAAAACTCCTTGATGATATCCTCCCCCTTAAAGTTCGAAGCAAGATAAAAAAGAGAATTGATGTCAGCGGCTCTAATAACAATAACATCCAATAGTCCATCATCTATTTTAATCTTGGGCGACAATGTAACACCCGGTAATCCCAAATTGCCGCTGTTGGCAATAACACAGGCCAAACCATCCGTTTCAATCGTTTTTCTATCATCCAGCACAATTTTGTAATGGATTTGTCTTGTCTTCCTAATGGCCTTAAGGCCTGACAAGGCATAAGCCAGCCGGCCAACATTCGTTTTTAATTTTCTATCGGTCGCCTTGACGATCTCTGCTTCAAATCCTGCACTGACACGGAGAAGAAAATGATGACTTCCCATCTGCCCCATATCGACAGAACGGATAGCCGCCTTCTCGCTAAAAATGAGCTTGCAGGCTGCAGCAAGATCATTGGGAATACCCAATTCGACCGAAAGAACATTGGCTGATCCCCCTGGCAGAATAATCATAGGTATTTTTTTACCAACAAGATCATTGGAGACATCCATGATGGTCCCATCGCCCCCGTATACCGCAATGGCATCAACCCCGCAAGAAAGAGCCCTTTCCACATGTTGCCGGGCCCCTTGATCATCTTTGAGCAAAGAAATATCCCATTCAACACCTTCCTGCTTGAAAGCCCTCGCTATGACAGAGAGGACCGGACGCGGTATTCCCGCAACCGGATTGATGATGATATGTATTTTTTTAAAATCTAATTGCCTTGAGAGTTTCATCATCGGTTGATAATATCCTCAAGAATGCGTACTGCGAGATTCTTGGCAATAAGCCTGTTGCCCTTGAGCGTGCAATGGCCGAAATCGCCTCCAAATCTATCGCTAAAAAAATCCCTGAAGTGCTCGTACTGAAGAGCGTCCTCAAAATTACCTTTATTCTCGACAAAAATGATTCTGTAATCTCCCCAGAAAATTTTCTGCAAAGGCTCTATTTCCCGTCTTGGATATTGCATCGCAATCAGTACAATCCCTTGTGCGTGGAGGATTTCTGCAATCTTATTATAATTGTATACGGTAACCATCGGATATCCTTCGGTTTCAGCCGCAACGATCAAGGCTTTCTGGTAATATTCCTGCGCCTTTTCCTTGAGTCCGTGTTCGGCATAAAAATCTGCCAATTGTTCATAGAGCAAATCCGACTTTTCATTTTTTAAAATTGCATCCAGTAATATCTCCTCAGCAAAATCAAAATATTTTTTGCTCCGGAACCAACTGCCGATTTCTGATTTGACCTCATAGCCCTGTGAGCCTTTGCCCAGAATCAACTGGGCAATTCTGTAGGCGCCCTCGTCATCTCCTAGGGCCGCATAACAATTTCCTATCTCAATCAATGTCAAGACGGAATCCGGATGAATCTTATAGGCCCGCTCTAAATGGGGGATTGCCTCCTGAAATCTTTTTTCTTCTTTATAACATCTTCCCAATTCAACGAAGGCTCCGCTATTGGTCTGATCTTTCTCTATAGCCATGTTGAGAAATTTCTTGGCATTGGCATAATCGCCCTTAACCCGAAAATGATAGCCAATCCTTACCAGAACCCAGGATGTTTTGAAATCACGTTTTTTGATAAGAGACGTAATCTGCATTTTCACCAAAGGATTGCTGGCCGCATTTCTCCGGTTGATAAGGTTTCTGGTCATCCGCTCAGAATACAGGTACATTTGAATCAACACATCAATTTCCTTGCCGGTTGAACCATCGCTGATAACATCCTGCTTTTTCTCTTCTTGTTCGATCAGCGCATTGATATCTTTTGTCTCCTGCTGGGCTGTCAGGGCTTCCGTTCCTTTTTTATTCTGAAGTTTATGCAAAATTTTAAGCCGAAGAAGCTCCAGCAACTGATAAACTTTTAATTTCTTAAAAAATGTTTCGCCCTTGAAAGAAAAAATATTCCGTTCGATCAAATAATCGTTAATCCCTATCATACTGACGACGACATGAGGCTTGTATTTTTCAATATAGCCTGGCAGAGCATGCAATATCTCATCAGAGTTTGTGGACACAACCCCTTTGTTGATCACATTGAATTTTTTTGTTTTACTTTTTTGGTTGAGGATAACTTCCAGTTGAGAAGGATAGGAATCGGCACCCCCCATGGCCGTAGTTGACTCTCCAATGCATAATATGCGTATTTCATCTGTATCTTCAGAGATGCGGTTCCCACGTTCTTGAAGAAAAGCAAGCGTAAAACCACCTACGCGCATTCCTAGCTCAAGAATCACAAAAGCCAGAAAGACCCCTAAGAAAACAAGAAATATTTTAGCAAGAAGAGGTGTTTTAATCATTTGCTGTTAATGATTGACTGTTTTTCCAAAACGGTTTGCCCTTATTCTGTTTTATAAGCTTAAGGGCAACAGCAACAATCTTAGAATCATACTTCGTCCCGTAGCCTTGCTTGAGTTCTTCAGCGGCCTTCTTAATGCCCAAAGCAGCCCGATAGGGCCTGTGGTGTGTCATGGCCTCCAAAACATCGCTGACAGCCAAAATCCTGGCTTCCTTAGCGATTTGATTCCCTTTAAGGCCTCGGGGATAGCCTGACCCATCCATGCGTTCATGATGCTGATAAATGATCTCCGCCAACGGAAAAGGAAATTCAATATCTTTGACCAAATTATAACAATTGTTCGTATGCTCTTTAATGATCCGATATTCCAAATCGCTCAACTTCCCCGGCTTGATCAAAATATCCAAAGGAATGCTGATCTTTCCCAAATCGTGCAATTCGGCAGCAATCTTAAGCCTCAGAAGTTTTTCATCATCAAATTTCATGGCCCTGCCTATCTCTATAGCGATCTCCCCCACATCCCTTGCATGGGACTGCGTATAAGGATCTCGCATTTCGAGCGCTTTGCCTAAAACCATCAAAGCATTCAAAACCATTGTATATCGTTCTCTTTCCAAATTCGCCTGGGCGGTCATATCCCGTGTAATCCCCATCGTTCCTGTAATCTTTCCGTCGCTATCATAAATAGGAACCTTCGTCGTAATGACTTGATTCCATGTCCCGTTGGGCAATAAAGATTTTTCAATCTTACCAACGATCGACTTGCCTGTTCTTAAGACGTAGTTATCATCATAGAACATCTGTTTGGCCTGCTCGTGAGGGAAAAAATCAAAGTCGGTTTTTCCTATAATCTTTTCCATTTTGCCGCCAAACCCATCCGCATAAAATTTGTTAACGCGTGTAATTTGATTTTTGCGGTCCTTAAAATAAATCGCATCCGGAATGCTGTCTAAAAATGTCTGCAAAGGATCTATCCCGTTAGAAACCTTGTCATGGAATCCTCTGGCCGAAGGCAAACGTTGAATGATTCCCTCAATCGTTTTGGCTCTCCCATTTTTTTTAATCAGATGGGCGCTCAGGGTCACCCAGAGGATCTTGTTCTTTTTTGTCTGAAACGTTGTCTCAGATAAAACAATCTTGCCATTCTTTTTCAAATTGCTGAGCAACCGCTGTTTGTCTTTTTTATCAACAATCAAATCATCGAAAGTCATTCCGTTTAAAACATCTTTTTTCGAATAACCCAACATTTTCAGGAAAGTTTTATTGGCTTGCAAAAAGCCTTTCCCTGGCCCGACCCGACATTGAAATATCCCGACGTTCAGTCGATCAAACATCGTAGGGTCCATTGTTTCTTGTCTTTCCATTTTATTCCTCACTTTATGAATAATTATTTTCTTTTAAATTTCTTTGCTGCACCAACGACTTTCACATGCTCCCTCGCCGAATCTTGTTGTCGAAAAAATATGGCAATCCCTCTTTCAATGGAATTGCCATATCCTATATATATTCATAGTAAAATTAATATTTAGCGACATGCCGTTATTCTACTACAAAACCCCCTCCTTAACAAGTTTCTCGATTTTCCCTTATTTCTATTCCTCTTTTCTAACAGAAATAATTTCGCCAAAATAAATTCTGTGATAATCCTTGCCCGGATAGTTGGCATGAATATCCTTGGAAAGAAAATGGCTCGCCTCCATGTCCTGCCAATAAATTTTTTTGCATTCAAAAATCAGTTCCGCCTCCTTAAAACAAGGGGCATCTACGCTCTTCGAAGAAATAACCGTAAGTCCGGCCTCTTGGATTTTGTTGCCATCACGCCCCGATTTTGTCCCCAAAACACCCAAGGCTTTTTTATAGCGGCCGGAAAAGGAATTCAATGTAAACGTATTGTATTTTTCCATAAACTCATAAGTATAACGCGACGGCCGAACAACAACCTGCACAAAAGGTTTTTCCCACATTCCTCCTATGCTTCCCCAGGCAACGGTCATGCAGTTATAATGCTCTTTGACGCCTGCCATCAAGACAAACCATTGATTCAGCCAAAGATCAACCGGTTGAGAAACAAAATCATCGATGTCAATTTTTTTCATCACATCCACCTTGCTTTTTAAAAAATGTTATTCGTTATGATCTAAAATTTTTTGAATTGTTTCGATAAGAATGTCGGGATCATACGGCTTTTCCAAAAAAGCTTCCACGCCATGGTCCGTTGCGACGGCGCGATGCTTTTCGTCCTTGGATGCCGTCAGCACAACAATAGGAATGTTTTTGGTCCGATCGGATAATTTGACCGTCTCCAGCACATGCAAGCCTCCTCCCGCCGGAAGCATGAGATCCAAGATGACTAAATCCGGTTTCTGACTATGCGTAAAGGCGATTCCCTGCAACGCGTCTTCACAGCAAACAACCGCAAACCCCTTTGACTTCAAAAGATCACTGATAAGCACACTCAATTCAATGTTATCTTCTATCACTAATATCTTGCTCATCTTAAAACTCCCTTTTCAAAAAATATCATTCCCTTTTATCTAAAATAAAAGTGAATGTCGTTCCTGTTCCTTTTTCACTTTGCAAAAAAATGGATCCATTGTGCAATTCCAGAATGCTTTTGCAAATGGAAAGCCCAAGACCTGTTCCTTCCTGCCCGGGACCAAATTTTTTCCCAAACTGCTGGAATCGCTCAAAAACTTTCGGCAAATCCTCCTCTGCAATTCCTATTCCTGTGTCTCGAACCTTGCAGATACCCTGCTTCTCATTATCTTCAACAATGATTTCCACTTCGCCATGATCCGTAAATTTTATGGCATTACCGACCAAATTGGTAATCACCTGAACAATCCTATCGCGATCAGCCACAACCGTAATCGCGGGTTTTAATGTCGTCAATTTCAATACAATCCCTTTTTGTTTGGCCATGTCTAAGAAAAAGTCGAAAACTTCCTTGGCTAACAGGCACAAATCCACAATATCCTTATTCAGCTTGACCTCCCCCGCCTCCAACCTGGAAATGTCCAATAAATCATCAATGATCCTTTTAAGCAATTTTGCGCCATTATGCGCGATCGTAAGCTTTTCTTTCTGCAAATCCGTAATCTCCCCATAAACCCCGTCGATCGTCTGGCTGATCGCCCCATTGATCAGGGCAAGGGGCGTCCTGAGTTCATGGGAAACCGTCGCAACAAATTCTGACTTCAATTTATCGAGCTTTTTAAGTTCCTCTGTTTTCTTTTCCAGCTCCTTGTAAAGCGTTCTAATGGCTTCATTGGTTTTCTTGATTCCCCAAATCGAATCAAGCTGGGGCGATTCTTCCTTCTTCTCTGCCGATGCAATCGCCTGCGGATTATCTCCAGACAAAATTCCTGCAATCTTTTTAACAGAGGAAACAAGCGCATGGAAGTCCGATGTCTTCACGCAATAATCCTCCGCTCCCATGGCCCTGGCCTTATCCGCATCAACCGCATCGATACGGCCTGTCATCATAATGACCTTGGCCGTTACCTTTCTGACCTGTGTCAGCTCTCGACATACTTCAAATCCATCTTTTCCCGGCAGGACGGTATCAACCAAAATAATATCCGGTTTCTCCCTCTCTGCCAGGACAACGCCTTTTTCTCCGTCGCTGGCAACGGATGTATCTTCAAAACCTGACCGAGCCAGAATCTTTTTCATGATTTTCTGATCCTGTTCATTGTCCTCGATAATCAGAAGCTTAGCTGTCATTGCCAATTTTCCCCTTCAGGCAAACGATTAAGAACATTCCAGTAATAATTAAATCCCTCTACCAAGTCCACAAAGGCCTCATAACTCACCGGTTTTTGAATGAAACTATTGGCCCCGTTTTCGTAGCTTTTTCTGACGTCCTCTCTGTGCTTGGACCCACTCAAGACGATCACGGGAACAATATCAAAAACGAGATCTTTCTTGAGTTCCTTCAGGACGGCAAAGCCGTCTACCTTGGGCATGCTGATATCAAGCAAAATCAAGTTAGGCCATGGATATTGTGTTTTATCCTGATAGGGTTCTTCTCGCTTCAAGTACTTGAGGCACTCAAGGCCGTCATTAACGACAATAACATTATTTTTGATTTTTGCGTTTTTGAATGCCCTGAGGGCGATTTTGGCATCAGCAACGTTATCTTCGACGATCAGCACATTTAAAGGAACGCTTCCTTTAGGAATTAATTTTGTATCTTCCGTCATTCTTGAACCTCTTCCTTATCTTGGGATTCATTGTTTTTCAACTCTTCTTCCTTTAAAGACTTGGGAATTGTCAGATAAAATGTCGATCCTTTGCCCACTTCAGATTCAACCCAGATTCTTCCCTGATGGCCATCCATAACACGCTTGATAATGCTCAAACCCGCGCCTGTCCCCTCATACTCCTGGTCTGTGTGGAGCCTCTTAAAAATACCGAAGATCTGATCATGATATTTAGGATCAATCCCTATCCCATTGTCCTTAACGAAAAACTTGTAATTTTTTTCTTCATCCAGATAACCGACTTCAACTTTCGGATTTTCCTTGTTGTTTTTGGAAGAAAATTTGATAGCATTGTTAATCAAATTCAAAAAGACTTCTTCCATCTTAATCCTGTCGCAAAAAATCACCGGCATCGCTTCTTGAATCTTCAGGTCCACATTGTATTGTTTGATATCAAACTTGATGCGGTCAACAACCCCTTCGATCATCTTTTTCATGTCAACATCTTCATAAGGATTCTTAATGCGAGAAATACGTGATAATGTCAACAAATCATCAATTAAAGCACTCATCTTATTAGCCCCGCTTCTAATCTCCTTAATATAATCTTTCCCTTCGGCATCCAATTTATCCATATAATCCTCTTCCAGGAAAGTTGCAAAAGAGGCAATGGCACGCAGAGGGGCGCGCAAGTCATGACTGGCCGTGTAGACAAAGCTATCCAATTCTGCATTAACCGCCTTCAGTTCTTTTTTCTGGCTCGTTGTAATCGCAAGATGCTTAAAGAGCGTCCTGCTCTTTTCTTCCAGTTGCTGCGTGAAGTCGGCAAGATTTTTAGTCATATTATTAAATGCCAACGCCAAACTTCCAAGCTCATCATAGCTGTCAATTTCTACCTCCTCGGAGTAATCGCCTTTGGCGATTCTTTGGGATGCCGCATGGAGTCGCAAGATAGGCCGCGTAAAAGAACGGCTGGCCAGATAAGCAAAAATAACGACAAAGAATATCAAAAGCCCGCTGACAAGGAGCATTTGATCCCGGAAGGCCTTGACGGTAGCAAAGGCTTCGGATGCCTCAATTTCTGCGATCAAGCACCAGTCTTGATCTGGAAGATATTTCTGGACTCCCAGGACCTCCACATTTTGATAGTTCCTATAAATCGTAGGGGCTTTTTTATTGTCGAAGCAGGCACGAGCACCTTTTGTATCCACGCGTTGCTTTAAAATGGAGTCTTTGATAAACCGAGATTGCGTGATCATCATCTTATTTTTATCGATAAGATACGTTTCTCCCGATTCGCCCAAGCCTTCCCGCGAGTCGGTGATATCATCCAGCACTTTCCCGCTGATTTTTAAGGATACGGCCCCAACGATTAAATCGCTTTTCCAATTGCGGATCTCCTCCAAATGGATAAGATAATTTTTCTCGGTTAGAGGGTCTTTTTCGAAGCCTCTAAAATACGTCCCCTGCTCATGCACTTTTTTCATATATTCAAAAGGCATCTTTTTGCCGATCAACTGACGGTTGGTGCTGGCAATGATATTGCCATGGACATCCCAAACGCCGATGATGTCGATATCTGTTCTTTTGTCGATATACGAATAGGAACTTGTCGGAGTTCTTTTTAAATCCCAAAAAGTCGAGTCGATGTCCCCCTGGATGCCCTGAACAATCTGAGGATCATTAGCCCCCACTTCCGTTAACATACGAAGAAGATATGCGCCGGCGACTTCCTTGGCCTGCTCTTGCCGGAATTGAATAGCATTATTGATATGGGCTGCGCGAGAATTGGTGACCGCAGAAAGAGCGGCGATCGTCTTTTTTTCCAATTCAGCTTTTGTGTAAAAATAAGTCGCCGCGCCGCTTGCCAAAAGAGGAAGGACGGAAAAAATCAAAAGAAGGATACTTAACTTCTGGGAAATTTTTAATCTTTTAAGCATTCGCTTTAATTAAGCCTGGCTATGGTTTCGGCTAAATTATCAAAAGTGACTCTTTTTTCCAGAATTTCATCTGCGCCGGATTTTCTGGCTTTTTCTACATTAATGGCATCAAGATGACCTGTCACCATAATGATTTTGGCCTTGATACTTTCTGCTTCCTTAATCTTCACACACACATCAAAGCCATCCACTTCTTGATGAAGGACGACATCTATGAGAATCACATCCGGACTAAAGGCCTCAGCCATCTGAATTCCGGAATCTGCAGAATCTGCCACCATGATTTCGGAATAACCAGCCTTGTTCAGAGCCAAGGACATGGCTTTTCTATCAGAACCCTCATCATCAATAATTAGGATTTTTTTGCTCATATATAACCTCCGTTTCTCCTTAAGTATTCCAATATTGGTGTAGTAAATATATAAAAAATAATATTATTATGGAATTATTTTAACATAAATTCTTAAATGGAGCGGAGATAAAGTGAGAATTTTTTTGAAAGTTAATTTGAGGGAATTTATGTGCCCAGCTTAATATCTTTGAGTTTCAACTGAACAACAGGGGCTTTGTTCCAATCATCGATAATCAGTTGATAGGCAATATCTATTTTCTGGCCTTTTTGCAACAATGCCTTGTAATCTCCCATACCAAATCCGACACAGGAAAAAGTTCTCCCTCCATCTGTAACCCAAAATTTAAGAGTATTTTTTCCTAACACCAGAGGATGACTTTTGACCATAACCTGCCGCGAGCAAAATAGCGGTTCTGGATTGCCTTCGCCGAAGGGTTCCAATTGTTCTATTTTTTCCATCAGTTCCAAACTCAGGCTGGAAAGCGGAACTTCACAATCAATTGTGATCGTCGGAATAAGGTCTCGAAACTCAAGTAAATCCTTGGCAAAATGATTGATTTTTTTCCTGAACGCATTGATGTTTTTTTCTTGGATGGTAAGCCCGGCGGCGAGTTTGTGCCCTCCATATTCATCTAAAAGATTGGAACAATGTGCCAGGGCATCATACAGGTGGAATCCCTCAATGGACCTGGCTGAAGCACGGCCCACTCCATCTTCCAGGGACACAACGATTGCAGGACGATAATATGTTTCTGCGATTCTTGAGGCCACAATACCCAAAACCCCTTTATGCCAACCTTCTTGGCTTACAATGATGACCTTTTCTTCATTAAAATTGATTTGCTGCTCAACCAAGCTCAATGCTTCTTGGATAATATTTCTTTGCAGGCGCTGCCTTTCGCTATTTAACCTATCCAATGACTTGGCAAGCGTCAATGCCTCTTGTTTATCTTTGGACAAAAGCAAATTCAGGGACCTATGAGCCGATTCCATTCGTCCCCCCGCATTTAATCGAGGCCCGATAACAAAACCTGCATAAAACGGCTGGAATTTCTTCCCATGAATTTTGGCAACTTGAAGAAGTGTGGAAAGCCCCAAATTCTTTGTCTTGGTAATCTCAGGCAATCCCTCCCTAACAAAAATTCTGTTCTCGTCATATAAAGGAACGACATCAGCGATTGTCCCTAAAGCAATCAGATCAAGATAATCTTTCAAGTCTTTTGGCCAAATCGCCTGGACCAATTTGGCCACCAACCCAACGGCGGCTAATTTTTTAAATGGGTAGGGACAATCTTTCCTTTTAGGGTCAACCACAGCCAAGGCCTTGGGAATACCCTCTTCGGAGGGCTCATGATGATCGAAGATAATGATATCGATGCCAAGTTTATTAAAAGCATCCACTTCTTTATTGGACGTAATGCCACAATCAACGGCAATGATGAGGCCAACCCCCTCCTGCTTGGCAAATTGTCCGATATTATCATTAAGGCCGTATCCGTCATCCATCCGATGAGGAATATGATTAAGCGCCCTGATGCCCCATCGGGTCAACACCTGATAGAGAATGGCCGAAGAGGTCACCCCATCGACATCATAGTCCCCAAAAATAAGCACGGTCTCTTTATTGTTTTTGGCTTGTTTGATGCGTTCAACAGCCAACCTCATATCCTTAAGCAAAAATGGATCATGGAGTTTATCTAGGCCCGATGTCAAAAACGAAATTACCTCTTGCACAGACCTGATCCCGCGATTGATAAGAAGCTGAGCAACGACCGGATCAACTCCTGCCTCTGTTAAAAGAAGCTGCTGTTTGGAATTTTTTCTTTTGATATTCCAGAATTTTTGCGTTGATAAAATTGTCATGCTCGACTACTTGAGTTTGAATGGTTGAAAACTTCCTGGATTACATCCTACATCGTTTGAGGCGAACTAACACCAATAAGACGCAAACCGTTTGCGATGACAATGCGAGCCGCATCGATCAAGGCCAAACGTTCGGATGAAAGGGAAGGATTTTTTTCATCAACAACGCGATGACGGTCATAAAACTTATGAAAACATGCCGCCAAGTCCATCAGATAGCTTACCAAAGCAAACACATCCATTTGACGACCGCAATGAACCAAAAGGCTTGGGAAAGCCCCGATTTTTTTGATTAAATCCATCTCCTCTTCTTCTTTGAAAAGTTCGAATTTATCTTTCTTCATAAAAATTTTTGCATCTTTCGCTTTTTCAACGATACTATGAATGCGCGCATGGGCATACTGAATATAATAAACAGGATTTTCGGGCGTTTCCTTCTTGGCGAGCTCAAGATCAAAATCCAGGTGCGCTTTGATGCTTCTCATCAAAAAGAAAAAGCGCGCAGCATCAACACCCACTTCCTCCATAACCTCCCTTAAGCTGATATACTCTCCGCGACGTGTCGACATCGAAACAGGTTTTCCATTCCTATAGATGGTCGCCAACTGAACGATCAATACTTGCAAAGACAGGGCATCTTGCCCCAGGGCCTTGACCGAAGCCTTGATTCTCGGAATATAGCCATGGTGGTCAGGCCCCCAAATATTGTAAATGGCCTTGTATCCTCTTTTATATTTATTTTTATGATACGCAATATCCGGGGCCAAATAGGTATAAGTCCCGTCGCTCTTTTTAAGCACTCTGTCTTTGTCATCCCCATATTGCGTTGACTGAAACCATAAGGCTCCATCTTTCTCATAAAGCAAACCTTTTTTTCCCAGATCTCTGAGCGCCTTTTGTATTTGCTTTTCATTAGAAATTTTTGACTGATAAGACCACGCATCAAAATGAACGCCGAAATCATCCAAATCTTTTTTGATCACATCCATCAAGTAACTAACACCATATTCGCAGAATTCATCAAGGGCAATCTTTTGCAGTTGCCTGTATTCTGTGATCTTCTTTTTTTTCAAATACGCTTTGGCCATGTCAATAATGTATTGTCCCTGATACCCATTCTCAGGAAAAGCGACCCTTTGCCCTAAAATTTCCAAAGCCCGGGACTGAAGAGATTTTCCCAGGAGATTGATTTGGTTCCCTTCATCATTGACATAATATTCGCGGTCAGCCTTGTATCCGATGAAATTCAAAATATTGGCCAAGGCATCGCCTACGGCGGCTTGGCGTGCATGAGCAACACTCAACGGCCCGGTGGGATTCGCGGAAACAAATTCGATTTGCACTTTTTTCTTCCTGCCGAAATCAGACCTGCCGAAATCATCTTTCTGTCTAAGGACATCCGAAAGAATGCCGTAAACAGCCTTGGAAGACAAATAAAAATTAATGAACCCGGGTTTTTCGACTTCGATTTTTTCAATCTTTTCTTGAAGACTGGTTTTTTTCAGGCCCTGCCGGATGGCTTCAGAAAATTTTTCTGCGATTTGCATAGGGGGTTGCCTGAAAATTTTAGCGGATTTCAAAGCAATATTTGTTGCAAACTCCCCATGATTTTTATCGGCAGGCATCTCCAGTTCAACAGGGGGAAGCTTTCCTTCAGAGGAAAAGGCATTTTTCAGTGAAAGGGTTATGGATCGATTCAGTTCTTCTTTGATGATAGAAAGCATAATTCTTCCTAAATAATCTATCTTTCAGTATAGAAAAATTGCTTCGGTGGATGTTCCCATCCCCCGAAGCAATTGATTGGAAAACCCGATCTTTCGTCATTGCCCAACTGAGATGGTTAGTTTCAATTACGATTTTTCCCAGTTGATTTTTTTAGCTTCTTGCCAGAGGTAATCCAGCCGATAAAATTCTCTTGTCTCATGTGTAAACACATGCAAAACAACCGTGCCCATATCAAGCAATATCCAGCGTCCTTCCTTGAACCCCTGTTTATACCTGATCTTGGCACCCAATTCTTCCATTTTCTCATCCACCGCCTAAGCAATGGAACGCACCTGGCGGCTAGAATTCCCTGTACAAAGAACAAAATAATCGCAAAAATTGGCTGCTTTTCGCATATCAAGGATGATTATATCCTGCGCCTTAATATCGGAAGCAATCTTTGCGATTAATTGTGCTAATTTCAGCGGTACTCGTGGTAACTTCTTAATAATAATTCAAAATCCTTTCAAACGACAAATATCCGACCTAAACCCTATGCCCCTTATACACCAGAGGAAGTCTCTGCAATGGTATTCCACCAAAACGATTAAAGGAATTAAGAATTTTGTTTTCTCTTAGCCTTTCAGCTTTTGGGCTTGATCTTTGCTCAAAACTCTCCAGCATTCATGCGGGCCATTAGGGGACTTGGCAACAGCAAAGAACCTTCCTTTTTTCTCTTCAACGCGATAATCAGATGTGTTGAATTTTGCTTTAGATTTTACATCGTAAAATGATAACTCTTCCATGGCGCCTCCTCTTTGAAGTTTTTTTGAATAAGAATTAACTTACTCTACCTGATATTTCCTAACTTGTCAAATCCAAAAACATGTTTCCATTAAAATGGGATGATCCACGTTTAAGATTTGACTCCCAGAAGCCTGCACAACTCTTTCTCTTGTGTGCCGGTAATAGGACCAACAATCGCGAGATTATATTTGGCCTCGTTTAGAATCTGCCTGGCAATACGCCTGATATCCCCAGGCGTTATCTTATGAACGCCTTCCATAACCTCTTTAAGTGTTCGAAAACGATTATGAGAAATGATAGACTCCCCAATCCAAATCATATGCTCCATCGTATCTTCAAGGCCAAGGGTCGTCTGTCCGATAAAATAATCCTTCGCCCGATTGAATTCGCCTTGGGGAACGCCATTCTTCTTGATTTTTTCCAACTCCTTCAAAATCACATCAACGGCTTTCACAATTTTTCGGTTATCCACCCCTGCGCGTATAACAAAAGCCCCTGTATCCTTGAGCATTTTAACAGAGCTTCCTATCGAATAGGCAAGACCTCTCTTTTCCCTTACCTCATTAAAAAGACGGCTCGACATATTGCCACCCAGAATAACATTCAAAAGACCTAAAACATACCTGTCCTTATGTGCCGAATCAAGGCCGATCATGCCTAACGCCAAATGCATTTGTTCGATTTTTTTCCTGAAAAAATTAACACGCGGGCTTGCTTGGCTGTCTTGCGCCTTTAAAAAACAATTCTCTTTTCCTTTGGCCCCTTTAGTTAATTTCCTTTGAACAAGAGTTTCAAATTTTTTATGATAAATGTTCCCGCAGGCAGAAACAACGATATTGCGCGGCGTATAATGGCTTTTATAAAAATCCCTTAAATTTTGGAAAGAAATATTTGAAACCGATTCCTGCGTTCCGGCCAAATTTTTCCCAAGAGGATGATCGGGCCAAAGCATCTTTTCCAAATGATCAACGACCAAAAACTGAGGCAGATCCTGATACATTTTGATCTCTTCCAATATTACCCCGCGCTCTTTATCCACGTCCTTTTTGGCAAGGAGGGGATGAAACACCATGTCTGATAAAATATCAAATGTGCGAATGATATGCTTGGAAGGAATTTTGGCATAGTAGCAGGTCAGCTCTTCGGATGTAAAGGCATTCAGAGTTCCACCGACACCTTCAATCTGTTCTTTGATGTGATTGCAGGAATATTTCTTGCTGCCTTTAAAAAGAATGTGCTCCAGATAATGCGCCGAACCTTTGATTTGATCGTCTTCATACCGCCCGCCAACCTTAGCCCAAATACCCAATGCCACACTTTCTCTTTCTCTCATAAAGTGCGCAGCAACTCTGATTCCATTTTTAAGAACTGTTTTTTTATACATAAGTTACTTTATCTTAAGGCCACAACTTAACGTTCGCACAAAACGGCCAACTTTGTTGACCATATTCTTGCTATGAAGACTTTTCTTCATTTCCTTGATGATTGCGCTACCGACGATCACCCCATCAGCTACCCGGGCGATCTCTTTGACGTGATTGGATGTGGAAACACCGAAACCGACACAAACAGGCTTTGATGTCATGTTCTTTGCCTTCTTGACCTTAGAAAGCAAAGCTTGGGGAAGGGTTTTTCTTGCCCCTGTAACTCCCGCGATGGAAACAAAATAAATAAAACCTGTTGAAGCTTTGACGATTTTCTTCATGCGTTCCATCGTGGTTGTAGGTGATAAGAAAAAAATGGTTGCGATCTTTTGCCTTTTTGCATACTTTCTTAAAGGAAGTGCCTCTTCAGGAGGAAGATCGGGAATGATCAAGCCGTCTACACCACATTGCTTGGCCTTTGTGATAAATTTCTTTTCGCCAAAATGAAAAACCGGATTGTAATAGGTCATCAGGGCAATGGGAATATTTGACGTTTTGCGCACCTTTAGGACACAATCAAATATCTGGTTTAACGTAATGCCTTTTTTCAGGGATTGAAAGCTGGCATCCTGAATGGTCGGGCCATCCGCCAAAGGATCGGAAAAAGGGATGCCGATCTCAACGATGTCCGCCCCGTTCTGTTCAAGAGCCAGAACAAGCTTTTCCGTTGCCTTAAGGGACGGATACCCTGCTGTGATAAAAGGAATAAACGCCTTCCTTTTCTCCCTCTTTAGTTGCTGAAATTTCTTATCAATCCGATTGTCCATATCGTTTTTAGTTTTAGGATTTCGGGTATCGTATTTCGTTATCTCTATACCCTAAACCCTGTACCCTATACCCTTCTAAATAAACTCCTTTATTTCATTCATATCCTTGTCTCCTCGACCGGAAAGGCACAGGATAACACTGGATTTTTTCTTAACCTTCTTGGCCAGTTTCTCAAGATATCCAATCGCATGGGCTGTCTCTAAAGCAGGGATAATCCCTTCTGTCCTAGAAAGCAATTTTAAGCCGCCAATTGCGATAGCATCCGTTACGGATTCGTATTGGGCACGCCCTATTTTTTTATAATAAGCATGTTCTGGCCCTACCCCCGGATAATCAAGACCTGCGGCAACCGAATGAGCAATGCGGATCTGTCCGTCTTTTGTTTGCAACAAACTGCTCTTGCTTCCGTGAAGCACCCCTGTTTCTCCTATGGCAAGCGGGGCTGAATGTTTTCCGGAATAAAGTCCTTTTCCTGCTGCCTCAACACCAATCATTTTGACATTTTTATCATTGAAGAACGCATGAAATAAACCCATCGCATTGCTTCCTCCCCCCACGCATGCAACGAGATAATCCGGCAATTTGTTTTCTTTTTTCAAGAACTGCCTTCTGGCTTCCCTGCCAATAACCGCCTGAAATTCACGCACCATCAAAGGATATGGATGCGGACCCGCCACAGACCCGATGATATAAAAAGTATCAGCGACATTGGTTACCCAGTCACGGATGGCCTCATTCATGGCATCTTTGAGTGTCTTGGAGCCAGTTTTAACTGGGATGACACTGGATCCCATTAATTTCATACGATAGACGTTAAGTGCCTGTCGACGGATATCCTCCTCTCCCATATAAATATCGCATTTGAGGCCAAACAAAGCCGCAGCTGTAGCCGTTGCCACCCCATGCTGACCTGCGCCGGTTTCTGCGATAATACGCTTTTTTCCCATCCTTTTGGCAACAAGAATCTGACCAAGTGTATTATTAATTTTATGGGCTCCCGTATGAAGAAGGTCCTCTCTCTTTAAATACACTCGCAATGTCTTAAGGTATCCGCTAAGTCGCCCGGCATAATAAAGATTGGTTGGCCTTGAGGCATATTCCTTAAGATAAAAGTTGAATTCCTCCTTAAACTTCTTATCCTTCATGGCGGCAGCAAACACCTTTTCCAACTCAGCAAGCATGGCCATGAGAGTCTCAGGCACAAACTTCCCTCCAAATTCAGCAAAATGTCCTGTTCGATTTGGTATCATGATAATTTCTTCTTAGAACATAGAATTTCGAACATCAAAGCACAATTCAAAGCACGATGTTCTATTTTCGATATTCGATGTTCAAGTCCCTTTAAATAGACGTATATTAAACCACAAAACACGCTTGATGTAAACTCAAATGTGGGGAAATGACTTTTGTTTAGGCCTTCCAATCCGGATATTGCTCTGTCCCAAAATACATGTCCGGATACATCTTTTTTGTCCAGTTTTTCGGCAAAAATTTAAAAAGCATGAACGATTTGGCCTGTGCTCCGATTTCCCTTTCCAAAGGAGCCCGATCGAACTCAAGCAGCCTTGATTTTTTAGTAGCGACATCCATGACATGCAACCGCTCAATGGAAAAGCCCGGTTTTCCTGACGTATACGCCAGATATTTTCCATCAGGAGACCAGCAAGCGTGACGATCCTGCCCTAAATCAAATGTCATTCTTTCTTTATTTTCGCCCTTTTTATCCATCCTATAAATTTCCAAATTCTCGCGCCCATCATTTCCGATCAGTCCTGAGACAAAAGCGACACGCTCCCCATCCGGAGAAAACGTCGGGGCATAATCTCTTCCTCCATATTGCGTGAATTGTTCGAGTTTGCCTGACGCCATTTCGTAAACCCAAATATCGGGATTGCCTGACCTTTTGGAAGCAAAAATAATTCTTTTCCCATCGGGCGAGAATTGCGGAGCATAATCCATCCCCTCATAATTGGTGATCTGTTTTAAATCCGTGCCGTCAATATTCATGGTATAAATATTGATATTTCCATCATAATTAGCGCAGAACGCAAGCTTTTTCCCATCCGGCGACCAATCCGGCGTATTGTGCCATTTATCCTGAGTGGTAATCCTTTTTTCATGAGACCCGTCTTCCTCCATAATCCAGATTTCAGGCGTTCCCGTACAATTGGATACATAAACAATCCTTTTCCCGTCGGGAGACCATTTGGGGCACGTGTTCCAATAATCACCAGCTGTCAATTGATCGATATCCTTTTCTTCAAGATCCAAGACAAAAATATCATAGTCTCCGTGTTTTCCGGAAGCAAATACGATTTTTCCCTTTAGATCCATTTTTGTCTCCTTTACTTCCCTATTTCCAAATCCTGTTTTTGATACGCTGTCATCACCATATAGGTATTGCCAAAACCGACAGATCCATCAATTCTCAAAGGGATTTTATTCTTACTGACATCGAACCATATTTTATATTTTCTGGGGTCGCTTTGCATAAAAAAAGTATCGAACTTTTCCCCGGCGATTTTCAGCATATCTTTTTTCTTCAATTTTATGGCCACATCCTTGGTCGGCAAATTGATGACAAGCGTATCCCCTAGCTGAAAAACTCCCGCCCTTCTGTATCGATAAATGAAGCAGTAGATATTATCCAATGCGCCTTGCTTTTGAATAATCTGCTTTGTTTCTTTTCCGCCTGCGCGTTTGACAATCCGGACTTCGCCTTTTTTGGAATCGTAGTATTCTGTAATATTTTCCTTCTTGCCAAAGATATTGAGATTTCTTTCGACTTTGACAGGAAGCAGTTTCTCAGGGTCCATATAAATTTTTTCCTCATCCAAAAAGTTAATGGCTGTTGCGCGAAAGATAATCAGATCCAATGTCCTGCCGTCAACCACCTGTCCTGCCTTGAATTCCAAAAAAGCATCCCCTGAATCGATGCCAAAATTTTTGATATCGTATTGGATAATCTCTCCGGAAAAATTTTTTTCGGTCTGTGCAAAAACAGATCCTGCCCCTAATGCCAGAAGAATAACTGGCAATAGGACATGAAGGCAACCTTTATGTTGCAACATTCTCATCAAACCTTCCGTCATTAAAAATAGGTGCTTTTTGAAACTTATGGAAAATGCGATAAACAAAAAAGTAGGCCATCGGCTTGACAGGGTTGCCGATGATATCCAAGAGCATGTGAAACGCCAAGCCAACCGTAAGCCCTACCAATATTTTATTATAATGAAAACTGAAAGATAATGCAGTCATTATTCCCAATAATTCATAAGAATGCAAAAGGATGATCAATTGTCCTTTGGGATCTTTGCCATAATAATGATCCAAGTCCCCGTAAGTGCAAAAGAATTTTTTCTTGGCGAGCCAGTAATCAAGGACATGATCAAGGTCAATGAAAATACCGCTGACAAAACAAGCGATTGTTCCGCCGAGCGAATGGGTCAGAAAAGCAAAGAGACCGCTTATCATTCCAGAGAAAGCAACATGTTTGATAGGGCTCATAAAGACTCCAAATCCAGTTAACGAGTTTGCGAGTTTGCAAGTTAACAAGTTAGCGAGCGAACAACTTATGCACTCGACAACTCGCCAACTTTTAACTTCTATCATATTCCTTCACAAATCTCTCCAAAAGCCGTGCCCCATTATAAAGTGTTTTGATGTGCGCGTATTCATCGGTCGTATGCGCGGTTCCTCGGGCGCCAAAGCCGCTGGCAAACGCCGGGATCTTGTGTTTCTTAAAAAATGTCATCACCGTTGCGCCTTCGCTTCCTTTCAAAAGAGATTTGATCCTCAAAGAACGTGCCGCTTTAATGTATGTTTTGACAAAGGGATGATTTTTGTCAATTTCATATGGCTGCTGAATATCATCGATCATCAACTTACAATGGTTCGTTTCTGATTTGACGATTTTTTTGATATCCCTGATCACTTGATGGGATGTCATGCTCGGCATGAAACGAATATCAACGGAAAACTCACAAAAATCCGCAACAATATTCACCTTATCCCCTCCCTGAATGGTTCCGATATTGATTGTCGGAGGTCGGATCAATAGATGTTTGCGAAAGCGAAACTTGTGTTTTTTCAGCTTATTGATCACGCGTGAGGCAATTTCGATGGCATTTTTCCCTCGCCAATTGTAGGCTCCATGTGCTTTTTTCCCAAAAATTTGGATACGGGCATGAAGCAATCCTTTTTGGGCTATGATGCAATCATATTCATCGGAGTCCAGAATCAACGCTGCCCGGCAAGGAAGAAGTTTCTTTTTAAGCAAAGGGATAATGCCATCATGGCTACCTGTCTCCTCATCCACAGTTGCCGCCATGATCACATCCCTTTTGAGTTTGACTTTGTCCTCAACAAGGCTACGTATCACTTCCATGCACACGGCCAGATTCCCCTTATCATCAGTCGCACCTCTTCCATAAATACGGCCGCCTTGGATTTGTTTGCCGAAAGGATGATATTTCCATCCCTGGCCCACAGGGACCGTATCCATATGCGGAGTCAAAAGAAGAGCTTCTTTTTGCGCTTTCTTTCTCGGAAGTGTCCCCGGCAAAACTGCGATAACATTCGGACGGTCCGGGGCAAAAGGATATGTTTTGACCTTTAATGGGAGAGACCGCATGTCCTTTTCGATAAAACGGGCTAATGCCAACTCATTGCCGGGAGGATTTTGGGAATCCATGCTTAAAACTTTTTGGGTAAGCCTAATAAGGCGGGCCTTGTTGATCATTTCAAGAAATCCCTGGCCTTCACCGCACTCAAGTTTTTCTTAAAATCATCATAATCAATGAAAACCATCTGGGGCTTTTGATCATTGATTTTCTGCAATTTTGGAAGATGGTTTTTGATATTACGAAAAGCAATGTATTGAAATTCGGCGTTACATTCGGGGCATTTATCCGCCTCCAGTTTCAAATTGACAGCCTGGCAATTCCCGCAGTTGGCAGACAGATCCCCAAAAACAAGCAAATGCTTCTGCACTTCCTTGACATCATATTTTTTGAAAACTTTGATAAATCGTTCGCTCATTTTCGAATCATTATAACACATCGGGAGAGAATTTGAAGGGAAGATGAAAAAATGACATTGATGTCATTTTTTCATGGACACATAGTCACCATGTCACAACGTCACAAGAGAAATCACAAGCTGATCAGTATTGAAATTTTTTGTGACTCTGTGACTTTGTGACCTTGTGACCTTGTGACCTTGTGTTCTTGTGACACATTTTTACTTCATCATCCTGACAACCGTCAGAACCGTACGATTGTCTTCGGAGACAAGGATCAAATTGGATGTCTGGCCTTCTTTTTCAACGCTTCCATAAAGAAGCGTCAGATCAATCCCTGCATTGGCGATGGCATCGCACATCTTGCGAAGTTGGCCGGGTTTGTTGTCTAACGTGGCGATAACCACATCTTCTTCTCGCACAGCAAATCCTTCGGCTTCAAGAAGCCTTTGTGCGTTCTTGTTATCTTCGGAAACAAGCATAATAAACCCTTTGTTGTCAACCGCATACGCACAGATGGCAATTAAATTGATACCCTTCGATGCAATGATATCTGCAATGTCTGCCAATGTCCCGACCTTGTTGTCCACAGTAACCATCAATTGTTTATCAAGTGTTGCGGTAATCATTCTTATCCTTCCATGTATAACATTCTCAATTCATAATTATTGTATTCCTCAGAAGTAAGATTAGCAAGAAAAAAGCTTGAGGCCGCAAATCACGACCTCAAGCTTAAAATCAACATTATCTGATTTTTATTTTATTATCCTTGAACTCTAGTTTTTCGACAAGACAAGTTCCTCTTCCTCTTCTTTCCTGGGACCTAAGCCAAGTAAAGGCAGAATGCTGGAGATAGGCACAATATCGATGACAACCGGAGCAAAGCCTGTCACTCCCTGATCGATGATTTCCTGCATTTGCGCAGGATCAAAATGGATGGTCACCCCTGCGCCCTGTTTTTCGACTTCAATTTTGTTCATATCAATACCCCCAACATCTTTAGCATGCCTATCTTTAATTCTACTAATAGCCATCTCTATCTGGGAACGTAGAGGCTCTGGTTCCTCCCCATCCAGTTCCCATCTTGGGCCAGTTATAGAAGAAAACTCAACAGCCCTATATTTAGCTCTTGTTTTAGGAACTTCACCAAGCAATCTTTCCAAGGCCGATAATGCTTTCACCCCACCATGACCTTCTAGCCAATGAACTGCATTCCTAATTGAATCATAAGATCCATGATCAAATTTCCTTATTCTCCAAATATTTCCACTCTGCGTATGCCGTGACCACCAGGAATATGCTCCAGTAATACTTGCAAGAGCACCTACTATTATCCAACCCGTAGTATTGAGAGATGCAAGAGACATCATATTCATATCAAATATTCCCAAACTCGCATTAGCTGTAACCTGGCCGCCTTCGATGCCATAGCGTGAGCCTTCACCCAATGCGCCTATAATTCCAGGAATAGGAACAAAAGGAATGATGCCCATAGTCCCGCCGGATTTCCTTAATCTCCTGATCAGTACATAGCCTGCTAACAAGCTTGTAGCAATTCCAAGTCCAATAAGAGTCTTATCTGTCGTATCCAAACTCATAAATTTCCTGTATAAATTATCCTTCTGCACTACTGCTGGTTTTTCAGGTAACTTAGATTTTTCTTTATCCGCAAGACTTTGGGCTTTCCTGGCTTCTTCTTTCTTTTTTCTTCTACTTTCTTCTACTTCCCTCCATATTTGTTCATCCCAAGCCTTAGACAGCAAATCGCTTATTTCCTTATTACCCGAGGATGCTATAAGCAAAGGATTAACCTCAACACCCTCTCCTAATAATATCTTAACGATTTCTGTATGTCCCTCTCTAACAGCTTCACTTAAGGGTGTCATTATTGGATTATTATAAGAATTTACATCAGCTCCGTTTTCTATCAATAATTCTACAATTCTCACATGACCCTGGCCACAAGCTGCGATTAAAGGGTTTAACACTTCTAACTCACTCATAGAATGAAAACCATCAACATCAGCACCTTGATTTATAGCAAATTCAACCCTATTTATATCACCCCTATAAGAAGCGTCAACGAGATTATCAGTATACCTTTGTCTTTCTTCTGGAGAAATACTTTGACTTTTATTTTTTCTTAGGATTTTCTCAACTTGAGAATTTTTGGCTTTTCTTGCAATATCTAATGCAGTTTCTCCCATAAAATTTTTTAATGTGACATCAGCTCCATTTTCGAGCAACAGTCCTACAACTTCCGCATGCCCCACATAGGAAGCAATCATTAAAGATGTTGCCCCTTTATCATTTTGCGCATTAACATCCGCTACATCTGCTAATAGTAATTTTACAGATTCGGTTGTGCCATTTAGGGAAGCAAAAAATAAAGATGTCGTGCCATAATCGTCTGCAGCATTAACATCAGCACCGTTTTCTAAAAATAGTTTGACAAAGTTGGCCTGGCCATTTTGGGAAACAATCATTAAAACTGTTTCACCATCATTGCCTTTCGCGTTAACATCAGCACCGTTTTCTAAAAGTAGTTTAATGATTTTAGTAAGGAAAGATTTCTTTGAAAGTGAACCAGTACTGTAATTGTAAGCATAGGAAGCATTCATCAAAGCGGTCCAACCTTTACTATCTCTCGCATTAACATCAGCACCCTTACGGAGCAATTCTTTTACCTTCTCTTCATTGCCTATACTTGCAGCTTCAATAAGCTGATTATTATAAATTTCTTGCTGTTCTTTATACTCCCCTCCTTGCACCTGCCCGGCCTGATTCTGATAATCTTGAGCAGAAGCATTCTGCACAACACCCGGCGCAAAGAGTGCTAGAGCGCCAACAGCGGCTAAAGCCCATCCCATGCGTCTTACCGGTGCTGATCTTAAAGCTCTAACAGCAAGTGGAATGCCAACTAAAGCAGCGGCACCTGCAATTGCATATCCAGGATGAGTGGAAACCCACTCACTAACCGACTGCCAATCAAACATCCCCATACTCGCATTGGCCGTAACTTCCCCGCCTTCGATGCCATGCTTTGAGCCTTCACCCAAAGCCCCTGAAAGTCCCGCGATAGGAATAAAAGGAACAATGCCTTTTCTCTCTTCACCTTTTTCAATTCCTTCGTCTCTTTCTTTTCGTAAACTTTCAAGAAGTTCTTCAGCTGAAGTGCCCTCTTTCAACTGGCCTATTTCCCTAAAAAATTCAATAACAAGTGCGTTGCGAATTCTGGATTTAATTTTCTCGCGTCTTTTGCTAGCTTCAGACACAACTTCTTCTTCCTCATCCATTGCGTCTTCTTTTCCGATTTTTACACCTTTGCCATCTATTATCAGACGGACATTATATTGAGCGATTCCTATCTCTTTATCTATCGTACGCGCCAGCGCAATGATCTCATCTGTTTCAAATCGAAGCGCATCTAAGAGTTCCTGGCCAATATTCGTCTGGCCCTGAGCCTTAAATTTCTCAATTTTTGTTAATGCTTGTTTGGCCGCCCTTGATCTCTTTGAAAGTATGCCAAGATGGCTATAAACTTCTTGTACTTTTAATCCATCTTGCGTGTATTCAACAGTAACAACCCAACCGCTTTCAGTTAATCTGATATCTGTAATGGCTCCCGCAGAAATGGTTTTTGCGGCTCCATAGATAGGAACAAGCTGCCTCCATCCTGATGAAGGCTCCAAACCTTGGCCTCTCTTCAAAGCTTCGATCTGTTTTTCGGATAAAGCTGGACTAAATCTCTCAGAATTGTCTCCTGCTTCCGAAGTCAAGAGATTAAAAAGAACAAGATTTCTTGCACCACTTTCCGATCGTGAAAAATATTTATATGTAGCAACCCTGGTACGGAAGACAAATTGGCTTATTTCCATAATATTGCCATCTTCCTCAACCATTCTTCTGAACAACTGATAAATATTTTTTCCTACAGCGCTTTTGCTTTCATCTGCAAGCTTATTGGAAACAACAAGCACAAACCCTTTCTTCTGCAATGTAGGATGCTGTTCAAACGTATCCTTAATCTTTGATTCCATGCTCGCAGGAATCCTTTCTCCACTCCCGTCAGAGTTTATTCTCTCCAACTTTCCTCTTCTCATACGCACAACAAAAGAAGGGCCTTCTGTTTCACTTTGATCGTATTCAAGGATCTCAAGCATTGGATAAATATGATCTCTTGGATTTTTGAGTTCTTTTATAACTTCTTCGAGTGGTTTTGGATCTTGAGTATTTTCATGCTGACTCAAATATTTATGAGCCTCCGCATCATATTGCGCGATGGTAAGAGCTGTCGTTGATTCTGTCGGCTTCTTGATAGATTTATTGTTAACAAATCCTTGCATAATCGCTTTTACAAACCATGATGGTTCTGCACTTTTATTTAGGATTAATTCGCCATCAGCTGCGACATTGGCTTCATAATTGATTAATGCTAGAGTTAGGATCTCCTCCGTGCTTGCTGCCGGATTAGCTTTCATGATCTCTTCAAACAACCAGTCAAAATAGCTAATTGCAACAAGAATGTTCAGGTCTACATCAAACATCGCTATTTCGTCTAAGTCAACAGGGTTGCCAATAGAAAATCTTTTATTCACGCCGCCTGTTGCGTTTATCCTTTTAATAGCTCTCTCCCAGACCTGTTCTTCCATAGGAATAATTCCTCTTGATCCATCTCTTGTATAAGTCATGGTGTCAAAACCGCTTGTTTGAGTAACGAGTGTTCCAAAAAAACGCACTATCATTGGATCACCAACATAATAATCTTCATCAAATACCCTGTTTTTGCGCAACCTAACATTGTTTGTTCTTGCTGCCGCCCTATGAAGTGCGTTGGAAAAATCCTTGAAGCTAATAATATTTTCTGCCTCACTTGATGTGTTCTTCGTTTTTCCGTGTGTAAGCATTGCAGAAATTCTTCTCGCCTCTTCTTCAGCCTCTCTCCTTACTTTCTCTTGAGCCTCTTTCTTTGCTTTCTCTTCGGCCTCTTGTTTGGCTTTGTTTTCAGCATCTTGTTTAGCTTGCATTGCGGAATCAGGTAAATTCTCACTTGATTCAGTTTGACTTCTGTCATCGCCTGTAGAAGGATCTTCTTTTTTATCATTACACCCCGGCGCAAAAAGCGCAAGAACACCCGCAATGCCTAAAGCCCATCCTATTCGTCTTACGGGTACTGATTTGTAAGCTCTCACCGCAAGAGGAATACCGATCAAAGAAAGAGCGCCTGCAATAGCCCATCCAGGATGAGTGGAAACCCATTCACTTACTGATTGCCAATCAAATCCCGCTATACTCGCATTGGCCGTAAACTTACCGCCTTCGATGCCGTAATTTGATCCTTGCGATAGCGCACCCACAATTTTTTCAACAACTACACCCGAAAGAATCGCTCCACCAATCGCTCCAGCAATTGGCCCAGGGCCTGGTTTGTCTTCTTGTACACCAGATGGTTCCTGCTCGACTAATTTTATGAATTGTTGCACAAGTGCAGATCCTTGTTCACCACCCCATAAAGGTTGGTGAACTTTAATATCTCTTAACTCATCGTTTACAATCACAGCATCATATTCAATTCGTCTTGACATTTCACTTACAGCATTTCTTGCTCTCGTTTCTTGTTTATCCTCATTTGTCGGCATTTCAAGGCTGCGCTCACGTTGACGTCCAATCATCTCATTATATATTACTTCATCTTCTGAGATTTCATCGTCAGCAGCACGCCTTCTCAATTCTTCATCACTAAGTGGCGATATGAAAATACTAAAAACCTTTTCCGGAAACTTATCCCGCAGCAATTTAGCCCAATCAACCGAAACCTCAGCTATGCCGCGCTTCCCACCTCTAACAGCTCTTTCAACTTCATCTAAATCGATTCCTTGTATATCTCCATGGACTAGAATAGTAACAAAATTTCTATTTTTTTCAGCCATTGCAAGAATTTCTTCTTTGGTGCGAAAGTAATAATCCACACCTTCTTGCTCTCCAGGACGCATCGCCCGTGAAGTATAAAGTACAATCCTTTGAAAATAATCAGGATAAAGTTCTTGAATTCTCTCCCATAAAGGACTTTTACCAACAGCAGAAGGGCCAGAATAAAGAATTAATTGTTTTGAATTCACTACCTCACTAGCTTTCATTGCACCTTGCTTTTCTGATCCGCCTTGCTGGCCGAACAAAAATTTTCGATAAGCAATATCAAATTCTATTAAAGCATTTTCTTTTGTGTCAGAACCATGTATGAAATTCCTTCTTTCCCCTGCTTTAAATTTTTCTCTTATATCTTCAATAACTTCCCTAAGTTCTTTAACTGTATTGTTTGAATCAGATGTAACGAATAAAGGGATGCCGTGGTTTGACGTTAAATATGCAATTAGACCCTCAAAAAACGGTTTGCCTTTATGTACAGCATAAAAGTCTTCTGCTGTCTCCCTGTCCACTTGCACCTTGGGCCCAACAACAACATCAAATCCTTTCTCTCTAAGCATTGAGAGTATCTCATCTACTTTGCCCTGCTCAATGGCATCCGGTTTTAACATTGCAAAAGATGCCTTTCCTTCCTTTATCTTTGCTATAAATTCATCTCGGAAAGCAGCGTCCCAGGCAGTGCCCTGAGAATCAGATTCTGAGTCCTCTTCACGATTCTCTTGCATAACAATGATTGTTATTCGAAAATCTGGATCCTCTCCGGAATAAAAGGCTCCATAATATACGACACGTTTAATAATAAGCGCATTCGGATAGTTCTCCTGAACTGCCTGAGCTTGACGCTCAATTTCCTCCACTCTTTCATTATTTTCTTTTATTAAGTCTCCACGGTCACCAAAATAAAAAACACTATCTTCAAATAAAATTGTCCCACTTTTTTCAGATTCAACTCGAATAAACTTTGATGATACGCCCTCCTTTAAGCGAATAATACGTGAACCGGGATTCTTAGCTGCTATCGCTCTTGCTTCTTCTATCCTTACAGCTTCATCATCGCTGCTAATGCTCTTTTCATAAAGTATGGCCCTCGGGACTACCCTAGGAGTACTTTTGTGAACAATTTTAATATCCGGGACTGAATCCTGGGTAAAATCAAAGGGTAGAAAAGCATCATCTTGTTTCACAAAACCCAATCCCATCCAGAAAGAATCAGCTGTTGAAGATACAATCTCAAATTCAGTCTTCCCCATCATCTTGGATAAGGCAAGTGCCAAAGAAACCATTGCCCGCCCAACTCCTTTATGATCAGTGCGGTAAACTTCAATGGCAAAACTATCACCTGGACCCCTATCGTAACCGAATCCAGCAAACCCCAAGTAGAAATCAAAATAACCTACATCAGAAAAATTTTCTCCATGGCTAGAAGTTGCTTCCCCAGCTGAAATGGAATACCATTCTCCTTTCGGCCTCTTTAATTTAAAAATGAATCGCTTTCCGTCATCTGCAGTTATAGTTACTTCATTATTCCTTAATAATTCCCTAGCGGCATCTTCTGCATTTCTTCCTGAGGTATCATCCGTTGTTTTGCCAACCTCTGGCCTGACCTCAACTTCTGCGCCATGCTTGCCGCCTCTTCTGTCTTTATCTCTAAGTGCCTGCTCAGCGGTCACTGGATCTGTTCCTTCAAGAGGTATTGCAGTCAGTTCTTCACCACCAGAAAAATATTTGCGCGGGATAGGCTGCTTTGAAATCTCATCGTAATCTTCCCTGATATAATCGTAAACACCCTTTTTGTAGGCCTGCATGTAGCGGCCATAAATTTTGTCTTTAATATTTTTGTCTTCAATATCCACCCCATCGATCATTCGCTTATCCGCATAAACTTTATTCAGTAAACTTTCTTTGACGGTTTCCTTGTACCATTTGGCTAAAATCAATGAATTGTAAATCTGGCGGAGCGGGGCAAAATTCTTGCCTTCATTTACTTCACGTTCGATTTCGGGAAGGATGATTTCGCGAACGATATCTGTTCCCAGGGACTGGGGACTGGGAACTGGGGACTGGGAACTAATTTGTGACCTTGTGTCCTTGTGTCCTTGTGCTTCTCTCGAAGCGAGAAAGTCAGCATCCAACATAACCTTCAACTTCGACTCAACAATATAAACCGTATTCCCATTTTCATAGACAACAGCTTTTTCTGGCAATACCCATACCTTATTGAACGTGTTAACGGGAATATCGGTTGTTCCGAATTGTTCGTAGGCTTTTTTGTAAACCCTGTCCCAAAATTTCTTACCCAGATCGTCTTCCGGATACACCAAAGATGCGGTCAGTTGCTTTAAGATATAATCCTGCGCAAGCATATCGCGGCCAAGTTCCGTTTTTCCCAATTCATCAGGTATGATACGGTTCTTTTCATACGGAGAAAGGTTAACCCACAGATCATCTTTGGGAATGGTCATGGACGCCAAAAAATATTTAACCAGTTTTTCTGTTTCTCTTTTAAGATCTCTGCGAGACAGGTGTGTATCCCCCTCGTCAATAATAAAATCAAACTCCAAAGGATTATCCGGATGAAGGGTCATCCCCTCCAGCATAACCGGCATAAAGGCAGGTGTGGGTGTCACCATCGCTCCCGGAAGCGGCAGGTTTAGCAAATTGAGCATTTGTGCGTGCGCCGGCGGCAGAATGGTAGTAAATAAAAATGTGAACGCAATAAAAGCACAAAGTGTTCTGTAAACAAAATTGATTTTTGGTTTTTGGGTATATAGATACATGAAACACTCCTTATAAAAAATAAAGATTATCTTTGAAATCGACTCAATTTTTCTTACAGTGTAGGAAAGTATGAATCTTTCCTAACTGCAAGAAAACTCTTGCCTACACAGCAAAGAAGCTACGACGAACTTAGATGTAAGTTTTCATGGCAGAAAGAATTGTTTTACAACGAAGAATAACTGATTATTTTTACTTTTTGGCAACCATGAGAACCGTGGCTTGTCTCAAAAAATCACCAAAAAACAGCGTAAAAATAACAAGGTAGCGCTTACTTATATATATAATATAACATATTAATATATCTTCTGCAAGAAATTTGCTAATATTAGATTATTTAGAATTCTTAGAACTACGAATCGAATGGCAATGAGGGGGTATAATATCTCTACTAAAGCTCCCAGCACGAATGTGCTGGGAGTGAAATTTACTTACGCTTAGGCGTAGAAATAAAAAGGAGCAGCTGTTCCAGCTGCTCCTTGTATTATGATTACACTTGACGTGTAAGTATTTTTCAATTAAGCCGATAAAGAAGGGGCTGTCCACGCTCCCCATCTGCTCGTCGGCAACTCAGCCACCGTATCGTCGTATCAACCATTCCACGCATCTTAGCTGCCCATTACGCTTCTTCGGGCCTTCCCGGTTTTAAGACGACTTAGGTCTGTAGTTTTGTGTCCCCGGATTTCCCCAGGTTTACCTTTATCGGCTTACTTGAAATATAACATATATAATAAAGCGCATCAAGAAACAATCTAAATCTTAAAAAACTCGCTATTTTAACATAACTTCTTGTATTACAATAGGATACATCTCACATCAAAAGCCTTAAAATAACTTAAAATACATCCTATCTTTATTTGCTTCTTATAACTAATTAAAATCAAACAATTTGCACCATTAGCCTCATCTGTCAGCTGAAAAAGAAAGGCATTTCTTCCAAGCCAAATAGATATCCTTGGTCACCCTCACATCCTTCAGGCAATAACGCGCAATATCCAAATATCGCTCATTTTGATAGTATTCCTTTACCTCTAAACCGCAAATCCCGTCTTCTTTGGATGAGGGAATCCCAAAGGCCTTGCACCACATATGAAGCGGAAATTTTCGCCTTAAGGCGTCATAAAAAGACAATTGGTCTGCTAAATCAATATGGATGCTGGAATTATAGCGATACGGCATCAAGTTTTTCTCTGCTCTTATCTGATGCATAGCGGAACGCAGCATAATAAACGGACAATCAAATATGCGGCCATTAAAGGTCACGAATTGGTCATACCGCCTTAACTGCCTCCAAAAAAACAAAAGGATTTCTTTTTCTGTTGCTGAGATATAATGGATGCCTTGCTCCTGCAAGCGGACATTCTCCTTCCCCCTATTCTCAAAATAAACCGCTCCTTTTTGTGTCTCTACCTCCAGCATGGCAATCGCAATAATCTTTGCCGTCAGAGGATAAAAACTTAAGGACTGATTGACCTCCTGCTTCTTCTGTTCTGAGTCAGCAAATTTTAAAAAATAATTCTGAGAAATCTCATCCAGCGATTCAAAATCAACCCCGACCGTCTCGATATCAAAGACAATGGACTTCATCCCGCTTCTCCTTTTTGTGGGGGTAGATTAATTGGAAGAGGAAATAACGGTGTAAGGTATACGGGTTACGGTTCACGAAAAACTTTGGTATTTCGCACCACGTACAACGTAAACCGTACGACGCAAACCGTACTACAGGGTAGCTTTTTCAATGAACAATCGCAGGGATCGTTCATTTTTCTTGCCCGGGGAATCTTCAACGCCGCTTGAGACATCAACGGCAAAAGGGCGTACTTCTTCAATGGCCTCAACCACATTATTGTAGTGAAGCCCTCCGGAAAGGATAATGGGCTTGTTTAAACTCTTAGCCCCCTTAATGAGAGACCAATTAAAAACTTTACCGCTTCCGCCAAAGGCATCTTCCTGATAGGCATCGAAAAGAAAGGCACTCGCTTCTTTGTATTTTTTAAGTTCAGCCAAATCAATCTTTTCCTGAACACGGAAAGCTTTAATAACATGATATTTCTTGAATCGGCTTACATAGGCTGGTGATTCATCGCCGTGAAATTGGAGTGTGGTAATCCCGCAAAACTCAGCGATCTGCCTGACCGCTCCTTCTTGTTGATTCACAAAAAGACCGACGGGAGTGACAAACGGCGGCAGTTGATCAATAATCTTTTTTGCCTTGTATGGCCCGATAAATCGAGGGCTTTTTTTATAAAAAACAAAACCCAAAGCATCGGCCCCCAATGAAGCCGCCTTAAGCGCATCTTTGATATTGGTAATTCCGCATATTTTGACTTTGGTCATGATAAAAACCTCTCCAGGAACCAGGGACTAGAGACTGGGGACTGGTAACTAGTTGCTAGCCAGATACTAGCCCCCAGACCCTAGTCTCTATCCACTTTTTATTATATATTACATTCCATTCATCAATTCTCTGATCTTTGCTCCTATATCTTTTGCACGAAGGAGTGTTTCTCCCACCAACACGGCATGGACCCCCCATTCCTTGAGCTTAATAACATCCTCATGGGTACTTATCCCGCTTTCGACAACGATCACCTTGTCTTTGGGGATCTGAGAAATCAATGTCCTGCTTACTTTAAGGTCAACCTCAAATGTCCTAAGATCACGATTATTGATACCTATGATTTCGGCATTGGCAGCAAGGGCCCTCTTTAGTTCTTTTTGGTTATGTACTTCCACCAAAGAACACATATCCAGGCTGGAAGCAACCTGCATCAAGTGCTTCAACTGGCCATCGTCCAGAATAGCCACAATCAAAAGAACCGCGCTGGCACCCAAATTAAACGACTCGTATACCTGGACCTCGTCGATGATAAAATCTTTTCTCAAAACAGGAGTACGGAAATTCTCGCTGATCTGCTTTATGTAAGACATCTTGCCTAAGAAAAATTTGTCTTCCGTCAAAACGGATATAGCGGCGGCACCGCTTTGTTCATAGATGCCTGCTATTTTCATCGCATCAAAATTATCGACGATGATGCCCTTGGAAGGAGAGGCTTTCTTGACCTCCGCGATTAAATTGACCTTTCCCGGTTTGGAAATATTCTCTTTGAAAACACGATAGCGATTAAGCCTTGAGGCCGATGCGTTTTTCTTGAGCCCCTGAAGGAATGGCTTTTTTGTCTTAAGCAACTGCTTCTTGTAATCAATGATTTTTGTCAAAAAATCCTGAGCCATGATCATTAGTTATTTGTAAACTCTATCAATTCTTCCAGCTTGTCCCTGGCTTTGCCGGTATTAATCGCCTCATGCGAAAGCTGAATGCCTTCTTCAATACTTTCGACTTTTTCAGCCGCATAAAGGGCATAAGCCGCATTGATGACAACTACGTCTCTTTTTGGCCCTTCCACGCCATCGAGAATATCATTGACGATGGCGATATTTTCTTGTAAATCACCGCCTTTTAAATCGTCTTCATTGGCTTGAGGTATACCTAATTCTTGAGGATCAATATCATAAGAGATGACTTCTTTTCCGTTGAACTCAGCGACAAATGTCTTGCCGGTTGTTGTCACCTCATCCAAGCCGTCTGCGCCATGCACGACCAATGCCCTTTTGGCGCCCAAATTTCCCAAAACGTTGGCAATGGGCTCGACCAACTCCCGGCTATAAACCCCCATCAACTGGTGTGTGGCCCTTGCAGGATTGATGAGGGGCCCTAAGATATTAAAAATGGTTTTGACTCCCAAAGCTTTTCTTGCGGCCGCAACGTTTTTCATTGCCGGATGCAATTTCTGAGCAAAAAGAAAGCCAATGCCAATTTTATCAATACATTCGCCAATTCTTTTTGCATCCAAAGCAATATTGACCCCCAATCCTTCGAGAATATCCGCACTCCCGCATTTGCTGGATACAGATCGGTTGCCATGCTTGGCGATGGTTGCACCGGCGGCCGCCGCAACCAAAGCTGCAACCGTCGAAATATTAAAAGTATGTTTTCCATCTCCGCCTGTGCCACATGTATCCAAAAGATTCTTTGTCTTCGTTTTTACTTCTAATGAAAATTTACGCAGGAGTTGAGCTGCTCCTGTGATTTCATCAACTGTTGGGCCTTTCTCATTAAGAACGATTAAGAACTCTTTGATATCCTCTTCAACCGCACCGCCTGACATGATCGAATAAAGAACATCTTCAATCTCCTTAGATGTTAAATTTTCTTTGTGAACCAATTTCTGGATGTATTCCCTCACCCAGCCCCTCCTATTCCAAAAGTTCCTGATAATCTGAGCTTTAATTTTCTAATTCCAGACCCATATCGCTTTAGCCTTCGTTCTCTTTCAAAAGCATCTTTCTTTGATTTATAGGCCTCAAAATATATTAATTCGATAGGCAACATTTTTCTTGTAGTATAATTTCTGCCTTCTTCATGTTCTTTTAACCTTTTCTTTAAATCTGATGAGCAACCTATATAAATTGATCCCTTTGTTTTGCTTCTTATCAAATAAACGTAATTCCAAGTATGAGGGGCTGGGCTCATTTCAACCTCAAAAAGTTTTTAAGAATTTTCTTCCCTTCACCCGTCAAGATGGATTCCGGATGAAACTGCACTCCCCAAAGCGA
>Ga0272441_10002729_pt1 | contig 35206 bp, 58 predicted proteins | sample SSMProp6N_FD_193582 | JGI IMG/M metagenome (GOLD analysis project Ga0272441, IMG submission 193582) | Marine sediment archaeal communities from Little Sippewissett salt marsh, Falmouth, MA, United States - SSM-Prop-6N | ecosystem: Environmental > Aquatic > Marine > Wetlands > Sediment ...
TCCTAACTTTTTAGTTAAGATTTCTCCTAAATGGTCGCCTAATATATTCGTGCCAAAGAAAAAACCTATTACTGCTACGATACATATTATCGTCCATATAAGTGGCGATATTAAATTTCCTTTTTCTATCATCTGGTCAGCAAGATAAGTCAAAGCCACAACTCCCAGAACGCATAAAAACATTTTGCGTCTACCCTCTCCTGGTAAAACTATTTTTTGTGCTTTTTCTACAACTTCAACTGTTTTGTCAACAGTATTACTGACACCTGTCAAGAACTTATTATTTTCTTTCACTAAAATCACCTCCTATTTTAATAATCTTTATAAAATAGGATTTTATAACGTAAAACTATTTATTCTTTTATATCTCCGATAACTTTTCGTATATCCTGCACCTGAAATCCACAAGCACTTGGGTGTCCACCACCACCCCATTTTTTAGCTATTTTAGACAAATCAAGGTCAGGTTTGTTTTCTGAATATAATGAAACTGACCAAAATTTATTTTCCATATTATAAAATATCATCATAGCATCATACTTGTCGGGATTCCATTTTGTTTTAAACTGGGGCGAACCTTTATAACTATTTACAGCTAATATTTTAAGCCCCTCAAATTCCAAGTCAAATGCTCTATCCATTGTTGTTTTATCCTGTTCTCCTTGATATCTTATAAGCGTATTACCAAGTTCAATTACTGAACTCATCCAAGATTCCATACTTTGACCTCTTGAAAGAGCATTAGCTTTTTCCATCCAAAAAATATCTCTCCACCGTTTATAACCATCTTCCGTATTAGGTTTCATATTATTTGCCCTCATACCCATCTGAAATGGCACTACTTCCTCTTTCCAATACTTTTTATCCTGACTATTCCAACAGTCATAATCACTTAATAGTTTAACATACTTTGGCACAGGCTCTTCTGAAAAGTTTCTCCATACCAACTCACATCCAGCAATATTATCTTCACCATAATCTCCCTCAATTCCAAATCTTTCAAGGTCAGGAAAAGCACTTTTGTGGTGGTCATATACAAGCACCTTACACCTTTTACTAAGAGCCTCTACTCTTTCATAAGGTTGCATACAAAAATCTGCAAATATAACTTCGTCCCCAGCAAGAATCTGGCTATCATCAAATTCATCCCCATAATTCATTGGAATCATTTTAAAATCTTCATTAATTTTCATACCAGAATGTTCGTGAAATCTTCTCAACAAAGCTCCTGAACATTCGCCATCCAAGTCAACCGAGTGATAAATCAACCAAATCATTCGCTTCTTCATTATATCCTCCTTAAATATCTGAACCCTCTCTATGGGTTCTATGAAATTTATTTATTTTATCAAGGTCTTCTTTCTTCATTTTTGAGCCTGTTGATACCACTTCCCATATTTCGTGATTATCTGTTTTAAGCTCTACATTATTACCCACTTTAGCCCCTCGTTCTTCAATCCAAGCTACTTGTCTTTTATTTCCTTTTTTTAATTCACATTGAACCATATTCATTTTATTCTCCTTTTGGTGCTCCCGATTGGAATTGAACCAATATTAAGCGATTATCGGTCGCTCGTTCTACCATTGAACTACAGGAGCTCTCTGGTGGGCTCTGGTGGACTCGAACCACCGACCCGTAGATTATGAGTCTACTGCTCTAACCAACTGAGCTAAGAGCCCTTATATCTTCATTAAAACCAATCCTGCTATTACCATCCCTATTCCAATCCAACGATAAACAGTAAAATCATTTACTCCAGTCATATAAATAATAGCTACGGCAAATGATAATGCTATCACCGAATCATATATAAAAGCGTCAAATACAATATCTTTACTTACTCTGCTTACAATAAACCATAGAGCAAACATCCCGTAAAACCACGTCCAAAATATCCATTTACCACCGTGCAAATTGTTCTGATGACTTACATAAGCATATCCTATATTATACAGGATAATAGCTGGTATCCACCATAAGTGATGCCAAGTCATTTTAGCTCCTTTAATTTTCTTTCAAAACAAAACTTATCAAGAATATCATTTATTTCAAACCACCAGTTTAATTCTTCTTCAATAAGTCTTGTTCTAAATTTTCTTCCGTCTATAAAAGTTACTATATACTCTCCACAAACAATATATTCTATCATAATTTCCTCTTGGTAGCTGGGGTGGGAATTGAACCCACAAAAGCCTGTTTGTAGGACAGGTGCGATAACCACTCTGCCACCCAGCTATATTTGGAGCAGGTTGTGGGAATCGAACCCACGTCCATTGGTTGGAAGCCAATAATCCTACCATTAAACGAAACCTGCTTATTAAAGACGTTAATAGGACTTTATACCTATATCACCCCTCGATTAAGGGGCATCTTCAACTAAACATCGCTCCTATAGTAAGCTCTGTCCTTGCATTAAACGATAACGCCTTTTATTCTCTGGAGCTGGGGACTGGATTCGAACCAGCGAGGGATTTCTCCGACTGATTACAAGTCAGTTGCCGTCAACCACTTGGCTACCCCAGCGGTTATTCCTCTTTCAAAAAACTTTCGTTGAGTGTCATCTCAATATATATTTTATTTTCGCCTAATACCTGAATAATAAATCTATTACCCTTATCATCTTCGGCAAAGACGCTTTCACCGTTTCTTCCAAATTCTTCATCAAGTATTTTTACTATATCTTTTATCCATTGTAAATCCTGTTTTTCTAACCTAATTTTTTTCAATTTATACCCTTTTGGCAGGAGAGGGAGGAATCGAACCCACCGTCTTTGGATTTGGAGTCCACCATTCTACCATTGAACTACTCTCCTAAATTCTGTTATACTCTTCCCTACTAATAATTCCTAAAATTTTAATATTCCTTTTACCAAAAATACTTCCTTTAGAAGTTGTTTTAACACAATACACATATTTACCATCTTTACTTTCGCCCAGAAAGAAGTCAGCATATTCAATATCTGGTGCATACTTATCTTTCAATACGTCTTTTTGTATCCCAAAGACTGTATTTTTTATTCCTTTTTCATATTGTTTTCTGCTGTAAATCTTTCCAACTTCAAACATTTTTCTCCTGACTATTTAAGTTCAATCTTCTTACCATAATCACATTTTAAGCTCGTCCATACAGCGTCCGACCAGTCCACCAATGACTGGTCGGACTTTACAATTATACTACGAAACCGATGCCCCTGTTTTGCACGGGCTCGAAGACAATCTTTCACTTCCTCAAGTGAGTCAAAAAAGTCCCCGTGTATATAAAAGTTCTCTTCTTGCCAGTTTACTATCAACATCGGTATCGTTTCCTTTCTTCTGGAGGAGGGAGAGAGATTTGAACTCTCACGGGCATATCTCTACACCCTCGCCTGTTTTCAAGACAGGTCCCTTACCAATTAGGGTTACCCCTCCGTCTTCATTAAGTGGTAAAAAACTTTAGCGATATTTTTAGCATCGTCCTGTCCGTTATGAGCACGTCCCTCAAATTTCCATCCATAATCAGCTACTGCCTTACCTAACCCCACGCCTCTATGCAATCCGTTTCTTAAAGCGTGTATAGTCTTAACATTAAAATGTGTCAAACTAAAAGGATACTTAATACCGTCCCATTCACATTGGCGTTTAAATTGGGACTTATCATAATCTCCCCAGCTACACCAGACACGATTCTTAATTCCATATTTCTTTTTCAGAATATTAAGAGCATCACCAAATGGAATACCCTTATTAACTGCTTCTTGTGTCCAACCAGTAAGCTTGGTGCAAAATGGACTTATCCAACTTTTCTTAGGTTTTACCACAATACTATCTGTCAAATCAATTGCACCAGTATCCATATTCAAAAGAACTACACCAATTTCAATTATTTCCAGTCTACAATCAGCAGGTATAGGCTCTCCATTAGCAGTATCCCAGCAAGTCGCTTCCAAATCAATTACAACTACTTTATCAAGTTTTGTTGCCATCCTTTTCTATCTCCTCTCGTTAATCTATATGTTTCAATTATTTCATAATATTTAAATCTTTTTTCGTGTTCAACAATATGCAATTTATATTTGTTAAATAACATTAACCAATTTAATATCAATCTTCCAGTTCTTCCGTTTCCGTCAATAAAAGGGTGTATCGTTTCAAACTCGTTATGGCAATCCCATATTTGGTCAATACTTCTTGCTTCCTTAAACATTTTAATTAAAAATCTCATTTCACCTTTTATTGCTATAGGGTAACTTCCATAGTGTCCACCTATTGTTACATTTTTTGTTCTATAACATCCTGCATTATTTTCGTCCAATAATTCTTTAGTTAAAAGCTTGTGCATCGCAAGTATATCTGCCTCACTTGGTGATTTTATTCTACATCTTTCTTTCATATATTGAAAAGCCCTCTTATGCCCAGTAATTTCAGGTATAGGGTGCTCCAATTTATCTTCATCAATGCCATATAAACTTCGGTCATATACAATATTTTCTATCATATTACTGTTGTAAATAAAATCCAATTCTTTTTTGTTCATTTATATAACCTCCATTTATTTTTGGCAGAGAGGACTGGACTCGAACCAGCACACCATATTTCAGGCGAGGGATTAGCAATCCCTTGCAATAACCATTATGCGACCTCTCTATATTTTTGGTGGAGCTGGAGGGACTTGAACCCTCAATGACCTGAGTGCAAATCAGGTGCTCTCCCAATTAAGCTACAGCCCCACTTATATTATAATTTCTGGCGGAGCAGAGGGGATTCGAACCCCCAACCCTCTGTTCGACAGACAGACGCTCTAACCGATTAGAGCTACTGCTCCGTTACACAAAGGATTACCTAATAAGGTCATTATAGCATTATCGCTAAATTTTGTCAATTGATTGTTTTTTGTTCGGAAATGAGCGATAAGCTACAATCGGTTACCTTACGGCAATCCCTATCGTTGCTATCGCAGACCAAGAGATACTACCGTCAGTAACGGTGCGTGAATCGACTCTGGCTACTGTTGTCGAAATGTTAAACATCGTAGTATCTCCTTTATAGTTTAATTACATTATACCTATTTTTTTGTTTTTGTCAAGCTTTATTTTTCAAAAAATCTTTTTTCATATTTGGCTTCTTCGTCCTGTATTTTCTTTAATTCTTCGGCAGTATAAATTCCGTCACTCTTTGTTTCTACCTCTGTGAACGGCTTTAAAAAACTTTTCCAAAAGTCTAAACCAAGCGTTCCCTCGTCATTTATCTGCCATTTCCATTCATTACCACCCTCTGGTGGCTGTTCATAATTGCCCATATAATAAGTGTCAAACCCAAAAAGCGTATAAAGAGGCTTGTCTTCTACAGGCTCATCTATTGGAGATACTGATACATTTTCTCCAATATGTTTACTAATTTCTTCCTGAAGCCAATCTGCCAGTTCTCCGTCCGTATAATCAACTTCTTCATAATTTAGTTCTACAAAATCTATAGTAAAATACTCATCGCTATCTGGGAACTCTACAATAAATTTTTGACTAAAAACTGGTTTCATTATATCCTCCTGTATGATTTCTTTATAAAATAAATAATTATAACTAAAAAGGAGAGGGGAATCTGACCTGCTGAAAAATCTTGGGAGGTTTTTTAGACAAGAGCCAGACCCCCTCGCCTCCTATAGGTTGCCCCTTATAAAGGGCTTATCATACTGTTCTTTCCATTTTTTTACTATCTCGCCTATCTTATCTACCCCAGCACCGTTAATCTTCTCAATAACCTGTTCTTTAGTAATTTGTGGATTTTCCATCTGAAGTTCAATAGTATAGTCTATCAAGTCTTTAATCCACACACCACCCTCTCTTGAATAAATTTCCATAAAATCGTTGCCCGTAAGAATCGGTTTAACCTTTATAGGCATATCAGGAGTATTCAGAACTTTATCAATTCTATCTCTAAACGCCTGTAGATTATCCATATTCTTCTGAACGTGTTCCTCACCAGATGCCCCCAGACAGTCGGCTTCTACCAACTGTATAACGTCTTCTCTAAGGTCACCCATATCAGCAACAAACTTTCTTATGGATTTATCTTTCCACCTTTTATTATAAAAATGTGGACGCATATGTTCAAGAACAAGCTTTCTTACAATTTTTATCTCAGCATTAGAATATTTAAGTCTTTCCATTATGCTTTTAACTTTACTAAGTCCAACCATATGGTGGTCATAATAATGAGCTACCTGTTTTTCTTCGTCCCACGAAAAAGTATCTGGCTTTCCTATGTCGTGCAAAAGCCCAGCTAATCTCATATGGAGTTCTGGTCTTATGTTATCTACCACCCTCATTGTGTGTTCATAACTTGATTCAGCCCAATGATGAGGTGGATACTCTTTACATTTTGTAAGCTCACATACTTCAGGTAATATTATCTGAAGCAGTCCAACAGCTCCAAGAATCTTAAAAGCTTTACTTGGTTTATCAGCAAGAAGTATTTTATTAAGTTCTTCTCTAATACGCTCGTTGCTTATTACTGATATTCTTTCTTTATTTTTTGTTATTGCCTCAAGCAACTCTGTATCTATAACAAAATCTTTTTGCACCATAAACCTTATAGCTCTCAGCATCCTTAAAGGGTCATCATATATCATCTGGTCAACATCTGGATTAGCAGACCTTATAACTTTACTTTTTATATCTGCTATTCCTCTTCCAGTAGGGTCTAACACTTCTCTTGTTTTAAGGTCAAGCATTAAAGTATTTATAGTAAAGTCCCTACGAAGAGCATCACTCTTTACGTCTATTTTCTTTACTTCAGGATTTCTGCTGTCTTCATTATACTTCTCGGCTCTTGGCATTACAAATTCAACTTTATATCCAAGTATATCCAGTTTACCAACACCAAAAGTTTCATAAATAGCTTTACCAGAACACTCTTCATCGTCAGCTATTAAATTTACAAAAGATATAGCAGGATTATCATCACCGTCTTTATCTATTAAAATATCTATATCATTAGAATCTTTACCCTCAACAAAATCTCTAACAAAGCCCCCCACCACATAAGCTTTGTAGCCGTTAAGTCCTGCTTTCACCTGTATGTATGATAATATGTCTGCTACTTCTTTTATAATCATCTTCTACTCCTTATATTTTTTCTACCTTTACGCCTTTAGCTTTATAATAAGACTTTTCTAACTGTTCTACTTCAGCTAAAACCTCACGCTCGACTTTAATCCTTGTTTTAAGCTCAGCTTCAGTAAAATACTGTCCTTTAACCTTTATATACCCAGCTTTCTTCATATGCTCGTCAAACCCTTTAAGAAGTGATTTCATTTTTGCACCTCCCAGATTTTCTTTCATCTTTCACCTATATTATACCAAATTTTTTATATTTTGTCAAGCACTTTTATAGCAAAAAAGAGATAGGGATGACCAGTCCCTATCTCTATTTAAAGTGGTATTTTACTTAATTTCTATCTGTTTTGGCTTAATTGCTTCACTCTTTGGTATACCCACCTTTAATACACCATTTTTCATTTCAGCTCCAATCTTATCTACGTTTGTTCCTTTCGGCAAGGTGAAAGCTTTTTCATATACACCCTGTCTTTTCTCGTCCTTTCTTTCAGCCTTGATAGATAATGTATTGTCTTTAATGTTCATTTCTATATCTTTCTTTTCAATTCCAGGCAAATCTATCTTCAGCTCATATCCGTTCTCGTTTTCCACCACGTCATATTCTGCCATTGGAATACCCCTTGTTACATTATCCCATCCAAGCCAATCGGAAAACACATCTGGGAAATCCCTACTTAACATCAATCTCATTCTTACTCACCACCTTTCGTTCAATTTTTAGTTTGATATAATGCGTGTTCGCAATATGTTTCAAATTTTAGCGTGTTATCAACAAAATAATCACATTCTATTCCGTTCTGGCTCAATCCTCGCTCTACATTACACCAACAAGTAGAAGCGTCAACATCCCTTGTAAATCTTAAACAATCTCTTCGTATCTTACACTTGTCGCCTGAACACTTGCTAAATTCTTTCATCATATCCTCCTATGCTTATATGTTAAGCAAGTGTCGTGCCACACTCATAAATATTTGTTTTAAAGGATTATATAGAAATGAAAAACAGCCCTTGCTTCATAATGAAACAAAGGCTGTCTTACATTGAACTCTATCTGTTTTATTTTGAAACTTAATATAATCGGTCGTTTATTATATCTTGTAGGTCATCGTCTATTTTAATAAAACGAGGAATATAAATCAAATCTTTTGGATAAGCGTGTTCTATTAAATATCTGGTTAAGTTTCTATCTCCCTCAAAAAGATATGGGTGATTTTTATATAATGCGTCTAAACTTTTTCCTTTATCAATAGCTAACTTAATAAGTTCTTCATCAAAATCTCCACCCAAATCTTTATACAACGCATAAAGATAAGTTCCTTGTTCTATAGCATATTTCAAAAGTTTTTTATCAAAAACATTTTTATCAAGTTCAAGTTCAAATAATTCATATAAATCTTTTCCACTTTCTATTATATGCTTTATTACTTCTTGCGTAAAATAAGGTGATAGATACCAATAATATGCACTAATAATATCATTATCATCTACGAATTTATCATAAGTATATTTCATTAACTCAGGAGTAAATTTTTTAGCATACTTCCTAAAAACTTCTTCTAAGTTCCAACCTTTATCTATAAGTTCTTTAAGCGTATATTTCTTTTTTTGCTCATCACTTTTTACCCTGCGTTCTAATCTTTTAGATTTTTGTCCCATTCTTTTAGTATATGCCTCGTCTACCTCTGGATAATCGTTCCATATATCTCCAAAGTAAGATATAAGTATATGAGGAAGTTCAATATGTTCTATAGCATATACAATCATATCAGCACCCCACAAACTTCTATCATTCGTATCTGTGTGGTCTAATAAAGCACCTATATCCCTACCATATGTTAAAGCTTCTTTAATAAGGTCTTTATCAAATCTATCACCAAAACTTGCATATACTCCTCCAAGCCAAGAACTTTCTTCTCGATTTGCTTCCTTACGCATAGCCTTTTGTATTAAATCTTTATCCCAAAATGGCTTTTTGGCAGTATATTGATAAAAAGCATTTCTCCACTCATTATCGTTTTCTAAAACATATTCAGCTATATCCTTATCAAACTTACCTGAATCTGCCAGAACAAGATACATCTGGTGTAAAAATTGTTTATCGTGAGTAATAGCAAATTTTATAAGCTCTTTGTCAAACTTATCTTGTAGATAATAATAAATATCTCCCGAATCATCTTTACCCTGAACGGCTAAAATACTTCTCTTTATATCTTCTTTTTTAAAATAGCTATGATATTTTTCAAATAACCTTTCTACTTCCCACGCTTTATCAATCAAATCACTTATTGTATATTTCTTATTTTCCTTAGCCCCATACCTTTTAAGATTTTTTTCATAATATTTTTGTTTTAAATCTTCTGGGACTACTTCTGGGTGTTCCATTATTAAATAAACTAATTCATATCCATTATCTACCATATATTCTATTAGTTCTCTATCAAGATACTTCCACCCATATTTAAATACAGGATGTAAATAACGTCTTTTTTCTATAGCATATTTAACAATATCTTTATTTAACTTATCCCCTATAGACATAAATAAATAATCTAACTTTTTACCTTTATCAATAGCTAATTTAATAAGCTCTTCATCAAATTTATATGCCACTTTTGTATACAAATAATTTAAACCTCTTTGTGCCTCAATTAGACTTCTTATAGTTTCTTTATCTAATTTGTCAGACACGTAATGATAAAGATATTGTAAATTAGAAACATTACCTATATAAAATTTAATAAGGTCATCATCAAAATATTTTCCAAATATTTCAGGCACAATTTCTTGATATTCCTCGTCTTTAATTACTTCCTTTATAAGGTCTTTATCAAACTTATCGCTAAACCTTTGTAAAAGAGTAGAATCATAATTACCAGAATCTACTGCATATTTTACTAATTCTTTGTCTACAAGTTCTGGATTTATATTATTATACAAATAACTAAGTTCTACTCCTTTAGTTATAGCATACTTTATAAGCTCTTTATCAAACTTATGTGCTAAATGTTTATATAAGTTATCAAGCGAATCCCCTCTATCTATAAGATATTTTATATCTTTTAAAGGAATCTTATCCCCAAATTTTTCATAAAGAGTTTCAAGATTCCAACCTTTTTCTATAAGTTGTTTAATTGTATATTTGTTTGCTGATTCTATATCTGCTAAAGCTTCAGCATCTCTCTTAGCTTTTTCTATATATTCTGGTTCTAATTTTTCTTTTATTATTCTTTTGACTTTGCCAACAAATATCGGGTCAAAATAATAATCCATTTCCTCAATAAAAAATTCCAAATCACTATTTCTTAATCCATATTCTATTAACTCATCAGATAATACGTCTTGAGATTCTGCATAAAATTCTTCTAACATATAACCTCTATCAATAATATCTTTAGCTATGTCATCAGTAAGCTTAGAAGAAAATGCCTGATATAAACTTCTTATCTCTTCACGAGAGTCATCGTTAGGGTCTATTTCTGCAAGTTTATCCATAACTTGATTAAAATGTTTTATTTGAAATTTATCTCCATATTTATAAATAATTTTATCTAAGTCCCAGCTTTTATCTATTAGTTCTGATAATGTATATTTATTTTTTTCTTCAGCCGTGATTATAACATTAACCCACTCGCCCTCTGGGAACTCTATGCGACCAGCTTCTTGATATTTAAAACTTGGATTTCTCTTCATTATATTATCAATTAGTTTCTTGCTATTTTCGTTCATAGACGTATAAAGTGTTTTACCCTCTTTTATTTTTTCTTCTAACAGTTCTATCCATACTTTAAGGTCAGGAACATCACTACGCTCCAGCTTACCCGTTTTTGAGTTAATTCCTAATATAACAACAGCGTCATCTGTTTCTATATATTTTACATAAAGGTTACCTGTGGTTTCTATCGTAGCTGGTTGACCAAAAGTTTCCTCAGCTATCTGGTCACCTTGTTCAATTTCTTTAAGAAAATCTGGAGAGTAATTCTTTAACAAAGCTTCTTCATACGCCTCTTGTGACGTTTGTTCTGCACTTTTTAAACTACGTTGTTTATCTAATTTTCTTTTTATTTTTCTTTTTTGGTCAGGGAATAACTCATTTTCCATCCAATAAGGTAACATATGTAAATCAAGTTCATCATTTTCAATAGCATAATCTATAAGCTCTTGGTCAAACTGACCTCTTAAAAACTCATATAGCCTATATAATTTTTTGCCACTATCAATAGCATATTTTATAAGTTCTTTATCAAATTTTTTATATACTCCCCCAACAAATTCATATAATTTTGTCGGGTCTGTAAGTTTATCTATAGCATACTTTATATCTGATTTAGAAAACCTACTACCATATACTACAAAAATGTCTTCTAAGTCCCACCCTTTATCAATTAGTTCTTTTATAGTATATTTTTTATTTTCTGAGCCATATAAAGATTCCCATTTTTTATTATATAACTCACGAAGCTCTGGGTCTTCAAGAATTATGTCTTTAAGATAATATCCTATCTGCCCAAAATTTTTGCCATATTCGATTGCATATTTAATATGGTTCTTTGTAAGTTTATCTCCATATTTTTCAAAAAGAGTTTCTAAATTCCACCCTTTATCAATTAGTTCTTTTATAGTATACTTTTTCTTCTCGGCTGACTCTATATCTGCTTCATTTTGTTCTTTTTTTTGTTTTGTTTTTTCTTCGTATAATCTCAATAATTCTTCATCAAATTTCTTTTTAAACATATGAAAAATAAAATATAAAAAATCTCCTTTATTCAAAGCATATTTGATTAGTTCTTTATCAAACTTATCCATAAGATAAGTAAACGCTTGATTTAAAAATTTATCGTCATTGTCAATAGCATATTTAATAAGGTCTTTATCAAATTTATTTTTTAGATAATAATAAAGGTCACCTGAATCTTCAAGATTTTGCGTCTTATTTATAGCATACCTAATATCGTCTTTAGTAAATTTATCTGCATATTTTTCAAATATAGGTTCTAAGTCCCACCCTTTATCAATTAGTTCTTTTATAGTGTATTTTGTTGCCTCTATTTTTATTCTAAATATATCTTTAAGGTGGTCGCTAAGACCTTGATTGTCTTTTTCTAAAAAATATTTTAATATCTCCTCATTCCACTTATCTCTGGTTCTATCATAAAGTTCCCAGATATAACTGTTATCTTTATCTATAGCATATTTTATAAGTTCAGTATCAAATTTATCATATAAACTTTTATATAAAAGTATTATATTACTTCTATCTCCAGTATCTATAATAAATTTTATATCATTTTTAGAAAATTTATCTCCATATTTTTGGAAAAGTTCTTTTATATTCCAGCCTTTTTCAAGCAACTGTCTAAGAGTATATTTTGCACTATACAATTCAGGCATTACCCATTGTCTATAAGATTTACCTGTTGCTTCTTCCCAATACTTTTTAAAATTTTCATCTTTAAACATATCCATTAGTTTAGCTGTTTCAAAAATATGCTGTAAATATTTACCTCTCTCAACAGCATATTTTATCAAGTCCTTGTTTAAAACTTTTAACAAATTATAGTTGGGGCTATACCATATGTTTATATCTCTGTCTATCATTTCTTTAATTAAATCTGGTTGTTGGGCTAATATATTATCAATAACATAATTTCTAACCCCATAATCATCTATATAAGATAATGATTTTTCTAACAAATATTTTAATAATTCGTCACTTAATATTTGATAATTAGTTTTATAAAAACTTTCTAAACCATATTTATATTCTTCTGCTATTATATCAATAAGTTTTTTTAATTGTCTTTCATTAGCTTTAGGAGAAATATAAGTTATAAAACTTTCCATAAAACCTAATTTATGTTCTAAAGCAAAATCTATCAATTCTTCGTCAAACTTATCTGCCAAATAATGAAACAAATATCCCTGTTCACCTGGGGTTCTTAAAATTTCTTGTTTAATCATATCTTTATCAAACTTATCCCCCAAGTATTCGTATATAGCAAACAAATGCCGCCTTTGTTCTAATAATTGTTTTACTGATTCTTTTGAAAACTTATATCCAACCTTTTTTATAAGCTTTTCTACATTTAATTTATCCTCATTATCAATAATATATTTTATATCTGATGGTGTAAGTTTATCCGAATACTTTTCAATAATATTTTCTTTATCAAATACTTTTGGGTTCTCCAGCAATTGTCGTATAGTATATTTCTCAGCTTTAATGTTACTACTGTATACTTGTTTTAAATATTGCTTCACATCATCACTCATATATTGTTCTCCATAATAATCCAGAGCATCAAGATTAGCTTTTTTATCTATTGCATATTTAAAATCTTCGTCCGTAAATCTATCTGCCAAAAATCTATAAAGACTTGATATATAATTTTTATCATTATCTATAGCAAATCTTATTATATCCTCGTCAATTTTATTCCGAATACCATAATATAACATAGGCAATCTTTTGTTTTCTTTTTTTATAATAGTTTTAATTAAATCTTTATCAAACCATTCTGCTGATTCTTCAAACAAGTTTCCACTATGTTCGGGGTCGTTCTGAAAAGCATATTTAACAAGGTCATAATTAAGATTACCAGCAATATTTTCATAAAATTCCTCAAGATTATTTTTCTGGTCTATAGCAAATTTAATAAGTTCATCATCAAATTTTGCCCCAAGATTCTCATATAAAACATCTATATGCTCTTTATCGTGTTCAATAGCATACTTTATATCTGACTTAGAAAACTTATCTGCATACCCACGATATACATCAGGAAGATTCCAAGATTTATCTACAAGTTGTTTTATAGTATACTTTGCAGATTCTACCTTTTCAGAATATCTATTATCATATTTTTTCTTAAACTCTGGAATTTTTTGAACAATATCATATATTGTAGAAGATATAGAAGTTACCATTACTGCGTCTTCACCACGTGTTTTATACATAAATCTTACAAGGTCTTCATCGAATTTGCTTCCAAAAACGTCTACTATCAAAGACAAACGAATATTTTTCTTTATAGCTGTCTTTATTAAATCTTTATCAAAAAGTTTCTTAAAATATGTAAACAAATCACTAAAATCTCCAGAATAGCCTGGGTCTATATGTTCAATCGCATATTTTAAAAGTTCTTTATCAAATTTTTCTTGGTGGTCGTAGAACATATCTCCAAGATATTTTCCTTTATCTATAGAATATTTAATTATCTCTTCATCAAAATTTGGGTTATCTTTAGTGTTAGCAAAAAAAGTAGTTAAGTAATCCCCTTTATCTATAGCCATCTTTAATAAATCTTTATCAAAATTTTTACTCAAAAAAGAATATAGATACTCTAATTTACTATAATCACCAACTAAAGCGTCAGGGCTGGACATAGCATACTTAATATCTTCTTTAGTAAATTTATCTGCATATTTTTCCAGTAATTGAGGAATATCCCAAGACTTATCCCATAATTCTTTGATTGTATATTTCTTTTTTGGAGTTGGCATTTTGCTTACCCTATCTATTCATTTTCTGGTTCTTCTTCTTCGTCCACTAACTCTATTTCGTCTTCTAATTCTAAGACAATTACTCCCGTAAGTTCTTTTAATATAGGATAAACTTCAGCCCAACGTTCATCATCTAATGAAAGTTCATAATCATATGTATCTTTTAATTGCCTACTTGCAAGGTGAAATGCTAAATAAGGTTTATCATTTTTTTCAATAACAAAAATGTTATCTCCCATATCTAAATAATTTTGAGCCCAGCGTTCATCCTTAAAACACCATTGTCCTCCGTCTTCAAAACGATTATAACAATAGTTGTGTCCAGCTTTTGTATTCATAAGTTCAATAACAGTATACGTGTCGTCTTTATAAACTTCCTTTGTGCCCTCCATTACTTCTTGCCTTTTTCTTTCACCCTTACTTTTTTCTTCTTCAGGTGCAAGGCTTTCTAAAGCTTTAAGTAAATCTGCATATTCTTTATAAGACATAATATCTTTATTTATCTTAGCATTAGGATTTTTCTTTACTTTATCAAATTTTACAAGAGTTTCTTTTACTTTATCTATATCTTCTGGAAAACGTATTTTGCCATTAAGGAGCATTTTAATTATCCATTGAGTATAATTGGCTTTATTTCCAGTAGGGTCAGCGGTATTTGCTTCTTCTACTTTTTTCTTAGCTTCTTCTTCTTTAATTCCCTTTTTGGTAAATTGTTTTATAAAAATAGGCATCTTACTTTTTAAATCAGCTTCAATAGTAAGTGCCTCGATTATTTCTTCATCAGAACATCCCTCAAGAAGTAGATTTTCTACTAAAAATAATTCTTCGTCCATTTTATCCTCCTTACTTTTTAGCTTCAAGCTCGTTGTATTCTTGAATTTCATACCAAACCCCTGACCCCGATGAACTGCTTGGCATAATATTAACGTCTACTCTATATTTCAAACCGTCTTTATCTTTCAAACCAAAGTTCATAAATACAGTATCATATTGAGGCAAATCACCTGTTGACCCATCAAAATTATAATCTGTTACTATCATATCCTCTGATTCAAATACATCAACAACGTCTTCCCAGAGCTCAATAAGGTCTGCCTCAGAAACTTCCCAATCCATATCATCATAATATTCTTTAAGTTCTTTAACAAACTTCGTATTATCAACTCCAGCATTTATATTATTTTTTATCGTTAATATTCCAGACTCTAATTCTTCTTCTAAATCTCCAGGCAACACCCTCCATACATCATAGTCTTTTTCTGATTCATCATTAGCAAGTTGAATAGTTTCATTACCTATATTAAGAATTGTAGCATAATATTCTCCGTCTTTTTCAAGAATGTCACCTACTTCATATGCTATATTAGATTTTACTTTATTAGATTTTTGGTGTTCATATGACCTTTTAGCAAATTCTTCAAATGGTTCTACTTCTATATCTTCTCCCTCAAGAGAATCTTTATATTCAGAATAATTTTCTTCCAGTTCGTCTTCGTGTTCTTTTTTCCAGTCAGTATATTCACAAGCTTTAACATTTGCCTCCGTAGGAATATCTGGCATTTCTATATCTGGATATTTTATTTTAATAATATCTTCTAATGTCCAGCCCTCTTCGTAAAATATTTTTGATAATAATTTTGCTTGTTCGCTATCACTAACTTCATCATATCCTATTTCATCATTCCAACTATCAAAAGTTTTTTCATATGTGCCACCGTCTTTTGTTATAACATAAGCCCAGAACTTTCCTGTTTCAGCGTCAAGGTCGTATTCTATATGGTCAACATATTTTGTTACATCTGTTTCGGCTTTTACTTCGTTCTTAGTATCTTCAAATAAAGTTGCTACTTCCAGCAACCACTCATCTATAGCTATCACATCCCACTCTGACCCAGTATCAGCTTTTTCTGTATATTCCTTTTCATATTCTTCTAATAATTTTTGAGCTTCAGGACTTCCACACTCTTCAAGAATATCTACAGCCTCGTGCATAAGATTCCATTGAACATCAGAAAAATCTTCTCCTATTTCAGCTAATTCATCAGACGACATATTATACGTTTTAAGCCATTCTTTTTTTGTCATAATATCCTCCTTAATTATTTAATATGCCAAGCCAGTCCATAACTTCTTGAGCATCGGCATAATTTTCCATATCCTGAATAATTTCTTCTTCGCCCTCATCTACAAAGGAACGTCTTAATTGGTCTATTGCGTCATTAACTTTTTCATACATATATTCCAAATATTTTTCGTCTTTTTTTGCTACAGATTCTTCTGTTAATTCACCGTCTTCCAACGCAATATTTATAGTTTCATCTACCCAGCCAATACGACTATCTCCTAATTGATTTACCCAACGAGCTAACTTTTTATTGAATTTATCTGCTTCTTTACCCACAATAATCCTCCTTTTGAATAGACATATTACTTTATAAAATAGGAATATATAACTATTTTTGGTGGGCGAGGTGGGAGTTGAACCCACAAAATTCTGGGTTTGAGCCAGACACATATGCCAATTCTGTTACCCGCCCAAAATAAAGGGATTTTTTAAGTGAGAGGTCAGGGAATCGAACCCTACAGGAGCTACCTGCGTCAGCCGTCCATACAGACAGCCAACTCCGTTGACCACTCGGTGCACCACTCACTTTATTTTAAACCGTAATAATCTTGACAATCCTTTGAATTTAAAAAAACCTGCAAACTTTGTGCTTCCATAAAAGACGTAGGCACAGGAGGTAAAGGAAGCCTCCATTCTACACTCGCAAAACGATATTTATGACGTTTATATTCAGACCAAGTTATCCAAGCGTCACTATAATCAGCTTCAAATTTGTTAAATACTTTATTAGGCTCATTACCTAAAAAGTCCAATATAACATTTTCTCCGTCCCCGTAGATAACAGCATATTGTTCATATTTTTTTCCTAATGTTATTGCGTCTTCTGGTGTCATCTCAGGCACAAATAAAGAAAACTCAAATTCAGCAGGAGATTCAGGGTCTGGTCGCCATACACCCAGCATTTCCTTATATCCATACCCCATATCACGGACATCTTTTTTTAATTCTTCTTGCCTTTGTTCATTTTCTTCTTTAGGCTTACTACCAAGATAAGCTGAAATTACACCAAAATTTCTATCACTATACCATTTAAATACTCTACTAAGGTCAAATGCAAATACACTTGTTCCCATAGAAGAATAAGCTTCAACCAGTTCGTCTAAGCTATAAGTTATGTTTGTTGAATTAGCAGTTATTCCACCTTTAACTTCTATTAAAAAGTTTACTGTTACAGAGTCTTCATCAGAGGATACAATCTTAACGTTTCCTATTATAACATCAGGATTTATTTTTTGTTCATAGACTCTAATAGCCTGTTCAATATTTGCCTGTGTAATTTCCATAATACTTACTCCTTTTATAAAATATCTTTTAATAACTACATAATAGATTGGGTTTGAACCAACATCTCCTACCAGAGCTCTTTGTTTAAGCAGGTATTTTGCTCTCGATTAAATTACTATTATGCCGTATCTTGGTGGGCAGGGATGGATTCGAACCATCGGGTTTAGCACGAGGCGACAGATTTACAGTCTGCTGGTTTCAACCACTCACCCACCTGCCCTTTATTATGTTACTACTAAAAATTCTTTATCAAAGTCCTCGTGTTCTTTATTTTCTATACTTGCCTGTAAAGAACTTGCCATACGCCTTACTGCCTCTTCAGGAACTTTATGCACATTTCTTTTTATACATTTTTCAATATCTTGAGGCACAAAAGTAATAGCGTGAACTTCATATCCATTATCTCTTGCTTCCTCAACATAAGATAAATAATCCTTACGTTTAACATTAGTATTATCAACAATTACCATTTGCGTTCCTTTTTGAACGTGCTCAGTAAAGTATTCCAAATTCTTTCTGTGAAACTCGCCAAGCTTTTCGGCATTAAATTTATATTCACCGTTCACTATATGATAATTATCAGTAGAACAAACAATCGCTCCCATCTGTTCAAACCAAGTTGCTATCGTAGATTTACCTGAGCCAGGAACTCCACGCATTATTATCGCTATTTTTTCCATTCTGTTCACCTCTTTATTTAGTTGCTAACCAGTCCACTATCTCCTGTGAATCAAATTCAAAATCATCTCGTGGCAAAGTTGCTATTTTATCAAACTTAAACTCCTGATACCACTTACAAGCTGTTTTTTTATCAGTATATTTTAACAATAAAGCTAAAGCTAACTGCGAAGGACCTGAACCTGAATAACCCCAGCTAAAACCTGTAGGGCTATGATTAACAATTGCCAAACTTTCTTTAGCCGATAATGGCTTGTCACCAATAAATACTTTTCCGTCTTTAAACTTACCAGTTATTTTTGCCATTATTCTTCCTCCTCAACTTTTGTAAAATGACAAAGAACAATTTGTAGCATTTGTGTTTCGCCTGTTTCTAAATCTTTTACTTTTACTTCTGTATCTTCTTGTAAGTCTATACCTTTCATAATCTTGACTTTTTGTGTTCCTTTACGATGCCTTACCCAATATTCCTCTCCACGTTTTAATATTCCTTTTAAACGGTTTTGACGAGGTTTTCGTAAAGGTTTTACCTCTTCTTCTTGCTTTTTATTTTTTTCGGTCATAATAAACCTCCAGATTCAAGACTATTATAACAAATTTTTACCAATTTGTCAATAGCTTTTTTGGTTGTGATAAACGTCCATCAAGGTAGAATATACCTTACGGTTATATAAAGAATAGTCTTTAGGAAAGTCAGCATTATATATTTCTTCAGCCAAAAATTTTGCTACTGCTGAAGACCTGCTGATTCCTCCGTGACAATGAACGGTTACTGCTCTGATATTTTCAGGTAAGTTTTTAATAAAGTCTATTATTTGTCCAGCCATAACTTTATCAAAAACAGTTGGAGTAATTTTTTCTACACCACTTGCTGTTATTATGGGGAGTTTATTTTTTGTATCTACATCGTGAAATCTTAAAGATAGTAAATGTTTCCACCCGTCTTTAAGCCTCACTTCTTCATCAGGTTCTATAATAGAAATCATAGCCACACTATCTTTTGGTTCTAATCTCTCTGCAACACCTTTTGCTATAAACGAAATTAACATTTTTTCTCCTTTAAATTAAAGAGGGGTGTGTTAGGCAAGGATATTATAAGGTGTGAGCCGAGCTCACAAGACACCCCTTTAAGGGAGTGGTATAAAAAGTGGATTACCCACGCCTTGCCCACACCCCTCAATCTCTTTATAAAATACCATTTAATAACTAAATTTGGTGCAGGAGGGGGGACTTGAACCCCCACGACATTTCTGCCCCCAGATTTTAAGTCTGGTATGACTACCAATTCCATCACTCCCGCATATTTTAAGGGATAAGTTTGACTGCCCTGTTTATACCCTACTCCGTCAACTGATAGTCGGCACTTTATTATGGGGTCTATCAGCTCTTATCCCTTTATTTTTTATTGGCTGTCAGGGGAGGAATCGAACCTCCATTCGATGATTAACAGTCACCTGTCCTACCGTTGAACGACCTGACAATATGGTGTGGGAGGTGAGATTTGAACTCACACGAGGTTTCCCCCCTCAGATTCTAAGTCTGAGTTGACTACCAATTCCAGCACTCCCACATTAACTTGTTATTATATCTATTAACTTTTTAAGAACATCTTCTCTTTCTTTTTTAGCTTTATCGTGCCACTCAAGTGGTATCTTTAATCCTTTTTTAGATTCTATTTCATCTGAGTTTTCTATTATAAATTCTTTACCTATATTATATCCTGACTTCTCTATTGTGTTTATACACTCAGAAGCAAATATTGGCAAACAATCATACGACAACCCCTCATAAAATCTATTAGCCAAATAATTATAATACTTATGCGTCTTCTCGTCTTCTATATATAATAAATGCTCAAACAAGTGTAGCCCTCTATCTTTCCAATCAATTCGGTCTATTCTACGAGCTGTCGCACCAACTTTTCTAAAGTTCTCTTCGTTCTTAGAGTGAGTTGATAAAAGCACTTTATCAGTCAAATACTTTTTAAAATATTTAGCCCTGTCTGACCTAAAACTTCCATAATAAACACAGTCTTCTTTTCTTTCTTCTCCAAATAATGTCATCATTGGCACAAACGGTTTATGTTCATATACAAGAGCATTTAAATTTAAGTTAATCCAATCTTCCGTGTATTTCTTTACTACCTTACTTGCTTCTGGTGGGTGGTTAGCAATTACTTTATATTTACGTTTCCCACTTTTAACTGATTCCCATAACAACATCGGTTCGCCCAGATTATATTCATTTGTTACATAAAATATCTTTGCATTAGGGCTCTGGTCAAGCCAACGAATATCTATATAAGCATATTGACTGGCGTGAACAAAGATAATAACATCATAATCACTTCCGATACGGTCATTTACTTGAGGATAACTCCATATTAAGTCAGCTCCCAACGTATCAGCCAGAATCTTAGAGTTTTTCCAATGCAGATTTTGAGGCACACAATCAACTGTGCCTTTGTGAGAATCTATAATCAGGGTTCTCAAATTTTCGCTACCGTTCCTTTCCTTTCGGATAATGTATCGGTGTTCCACCTTTTACGTTAATACTTATACTCATATCTGCTCCACCGATTATCCGTCTAAACACGTTAGACCCACACTTTGGACAGATACTGAGCATACTGTCTTTCATACTCAAGTCAAGTTCCATAAGTCCACACTCTTTACACTCAAAAGTATATCGTGGCATAAAGCCCCCTATAAATTCTGGTCGCAGAGGAGAGAATCGAACTCTCGCATCGGGAGTTATGAGCCCCTTGCCTTACCACTTGGCTACTCTGCATTATAAGTTCTGGTTGCAGGAGTGGGAATCGAACCCACGTTTCAGGGGTATGAACCCTGTCTGGTAACCACTCCAGTTATCCTGCGTCATTAGTAAACACATTATATAATAAAAGCCCTGATTTGTCAAGAAATTATTTTACATAAAAAAAGGGTAGGGATATTTCACCCTACCCTTTTGAATATATTAACTTATTTTCCTGCTGGTGCTAACTGTGAATTAAACAGCCCTTTCGTAAGACCATTTAAATCCATAAGGTTTGTCGTTCCCTCTGTTGCAGGGATAACAAATGTCTTCATAGTCGCAGGAATATTCTGTGCAAATTCTAATCCTACAACATACTGACCACCACCAAGAGCTTTTGTAAGAAGTTCCTTACCGTCAGCTTCTGCTTTAAGTATCGCAAAGTTACCTTTAGCGTTCTGCTTTTTAGCATACATATCAGCGTCAGATTCTACTTTAATTTTCTTTGCTTTACCTTTAGCTTCAATTATCATAGACTGTGCTTTAGCTTCAGCTTCCTGTAGAGCTTTAAGCTTTTCACCTTTTGCTACAGCCTCTTTCTTTTTAGCGTTTTCAAGCTCAGCAAGTGCTAACTGTTTATTAACCTCAACCTGCTGTGCCGCTTTTTTCTTGTCTTCAATAAGTTTCTGATATTCAGGGTCAAAGTCAAATTCTCTCAAAAGAGCGTCTTCAATAATAATCGCTGGGAATTTGTCTAAAGATGCAGTAAGTTTTTCTTTGATAATCTCCTGTATCTTTTCTCTCTTTTCACCGTCATAAAGTTCTTCAGCAGTAAACATACCCAGAACGATACGAGAAATAGACCTTATCTGTGGCATAAGCACCTGTTCAAGATAATCAGGTCCAACTTCTGTATGTAACTTAAACACTTCTTTTGAATTTAAAGAATACTGAATTGATAAATCTGCAACAACTTTCTGACCGTCTTTTGATTTGAACGGAAGCTTGTAACTTGCTTTTTCATCAGCAGGAAACCTCTTTGTTGATTTCCAATAAACATCAAGGTCTTTAAAAATTGAAACATAAAAATGCCATCCCTGATACAATGGCTTTTCAATAACCTCGTGTTTCATTTTATCGGTTATAATCCCTACTTCCTGTGGCTTAATGTTTACTAACCGAAAAGTAAACATTAACAGAATCAAGAATATTGCTAAGAATACTCCGATTACTACGCCTTTGTTAATCCTAAATTCGTCCATCTTTTCTTCTCCTTTCAAATCGTTTGATTTTGTTTTTTCTGTTCATTTCATTTTAGTTCTTCTTTTTAGTTTTTTTAGAATCAGCTTCACGCTTATCTAAAACTTCCTTTGCCCACATATCAGCCAAAAACAGAAAGCCACCCCCTTTCTTGTAACCTGCACCTACAATCATAAAGTAGTAAATAATGTTTATCGAGAGAAAAATGACAGCCAAAAAAATCAAAGCTGACAATACGAACTTAAACAGTATCACTTCTAATCACCACCTTTCATTTCGGATGATTCTTTCCACTTCGGAAGTCATCGTTGAATTTTTCAATCTTCTTCTTTATCACACTCGGAAATCTCACTATCTTCCAGAACAATCTTTCAAACCAATTTCCTAACTTTATTATTCCAACGTATTTTGCCAAGTGCTTCATAAACCCATCTGGGAACTCGAACATTTTAAGTGCCCTATCATCTGATACAACCAACATACTATCTTTAGGAAGATAAGGACTTACTTTTACTTTTAACCCACCTAAAATTGTATTTAATTTTTCAGAAGTTATTGGCTCTTGAGGTTCTTCGTTAGAATAAGCAAAAGTCGGTGTATCATAAACAGATTGTTTTAAATCACCCAATTCTTTAAAAGAGCCGTCTTCGTTCTTGGTAAGTATTGAAAGTTTATCTACCCCAAGTGCTGTATCCATTCCAACGTAAAACTTCTCTGGGTCTTGCCCCCAGTCAGGTTCTAACGGATTCCTGCCCACATTAGACACCCATTTATTTTGCATACTAATTCACCAAGTATCTAAATATCATTGTTGGAACTAAAGGGTCTTTACAATTTACTGCTTCAAGAGGAGATACCCACTTGCAATATGCCCCTTTTTCTCCTTTACTGCCGTCACCTTTTGCTTCTACTGTTTCCTTGTCATCGCCTCTAACAGCAAACAAATAAACTTCTGTGTCAGTAGATTTTGTAGGTCTTACTACCCCTAAATCAATGAGGTCTTCAGGCTTTGCTATAATTCCAGCCTCTTCTTTAAGTTCCATTATAGCTGTGCCTTTTACATCGTCATTCTCTACCCCACCTGTTATAGAAGTTAAAGCAATTCCGTCACCGTGACAGGGAGTATTTTCAAATCTTCCTAACACTCTATGTATATCCTCATCTGCTCCAGGCTCATATACTAAAATAGCTACTATCTTTCCATTACATCTTGTTTCGTGCGAATAAACATATCCGTCATCTGTTTCCATTAAAGATAACCAATCATTATGAAAAAGCTCTTTCATTATTCCACCTCACTTAAAAGTTTTATATCTTTATTAAGTTCTAATTGACTAATAGGTAATTTAAATTTATTATCAAATAATTTTACATTATATCCCAATTGTCCTTTACTAACAATAATTCCTAAATCCCCTTTATTAACTAAATCGCCTATATCTCTTAAAAACACAACAAAAGTTTTACCTTTATATTGTTCTGTATGCCATTTCCAAAACCCATAAACACACATAAAAGAATAGAATAACCACAAACCTGCCTGAGCATAAGATTTAATATGGATATTATATGTTAAAAATCCAAGATTAGATATAAACCAAATTAAATATCCCCACTTGCTTTTTCCCATATTAACAAAGAAACCAGCTATTGCAATCGCTGTAAATATCCACATTACAATTTCCATTTACTTTCCCCCATTTTTTTTCTTAGGACACCAATTAGGGGCATCCCTTTTATATTTCTTTAATTCACGTCTTGCTTTATGACAATACTTTACTTTTTCTTTTTTGGATTTAGCTTTTGACCACTCTTTAAATTCACAATCTTCACAATTATATTCGTGGTCAAGATATACAACTCCAGTTTTCATAAAATCATTTGCTTCTCTAATTCTTTTTTTTGTTTTCTTGCCACTTCTTGACTTCATATAATTTCCTTTAAAAGTATTCAGGCAGGGTCTAATACCCTGCCCAAATACTTATTTATTATATCCCCATTTAGGAATATGTGTTTCAAAAAACTCTGGATTCTTTGTAAAAATTGGACACTCCAGATTGATACTCCAAAAACCATCAGCCAATCCCTTTTCAATCAAAAGCCCTCTTTTTTCACGTATCTTATAGTTGTTCCAGTTATCACCTTTTTCGTGAATCATATCCTGCATCTGTGAACAAGATTTACCCTGAAGTTCTTTGTGAGAATAGTGGCTCTGAGCTACAGATATAATACTATTTCTCTCAGCGTCTTTCTGCCTCCAGACGAAATAATTTTCTACTTCAACTGGGTCAGGAATAGTAAATATCCTTGAATCAAACATAGCCAAAATTTCTGGTTCATATATCTTATTGAACTTTGCTGTAAAAAGAGAAGCAGATACAGAACACATCTTTTGAAGATTACTGTTAAACCAAGATTCTGATGATTCTTTAGAAAAATCTGTTAAAAGAATAGAACACTCATCGCTCTGAATGTATCCAAATTGTGCTCCTTGAACTTCTGAACAAACATATTTACCAGCTTCAGCCATAGCCATCATCAGCTTCTCATCAAACGGTTTTTCACATTTTTGCACTCTTGTAAGCGTGTGAAATGCTTTACCATCAATTCTGATAATAGTATACGTTCTGCGTGGTAAAAAATATCTTGTTCTGTCTTCATACTGTTCTTTCATTCTTGCTCCGAGTTGGTCTTTCATTGTCCTATCCTTTCAATTTAATTTTACTGTATTTTAACACACTTACAAAAATTTGTCAACTAAAAACTTCTTTCCTGTTCTATGCTTTCGTCTGAATAATCTTTCATATAGACTTCAGCTAATTTTTCTTCTATATCTTCCTGTTTTTCTATAGCGTCCAGAAGAAACTCTTCCACGCATTTTTCTACTGCTGAAGAATATTCTTTAAGCGTTGTCAATTTCTTACCGTAATATTTTCCCACAAAAGCCTGAACTCTCTTAACCGTATCATTAGATATCTGTATAAGCATAAACCAATACCTCCCAAGATTATTTTTTATTCAAGATTTCTTCAAAGTTACTCTTAATTTCGCCTAACATTTTTTCTATTTCTTCAACAAAGTAAACTTTTTCTTCCTGCGTGTAAGTAGTATCCTCCTCTTCTTTAAATTTTTGTGCCAGATTTTTCAACAGACTGGCTCTGTTATATATGGTAAAAGCTTTAGCCTGAATAAATTTACCATCTTCTTTTGCTTTTATCTCTCGCTCTCTGTCCTCTTCAAATATTGTTTTCTTTTTTATCATTCTTCAACCTCGTAGTTTTCAGCAAAAGATACTAATGTTTCAACTATCTCTGGTGCTGTGTTTTTTGCGTCTTTTTTTACTAACATAGCCCCTTTATAGATTACAAGAACCCACATATAGATAGGCTTGTTCAAAGCTTTCGGGTCGTGCCCCACAAGTTCCTTAGAAATAAGAATGTCCATCTCCCAGTTGCCTTTAACAACAGCTTTAGCTTTTTCATAGTTTCCCAACGTTTCTGAATCTTCAATCTCCTGCTTAAATCTCTTGTCAATTAGTGTCACTATTTCTCACCACCTTTCGATTCTAATTTTTATCTTATTGATATTCCCATAGTGTTCTCTTTTTAAAAGGGTGGCAGACTGTTTACGCCTCTTTGTTTCGACTTGAATACGTCAAGTTCGTCTTCCCAGAGTTCCAGCGGTGAGGGAATCGAACCCTCATTATCGTCTGCCACCACATTTTTAATTATCTGTCTTTGCAAGATATTCAGGACTTCTCTGTTTAATGAATAACCTACCAATGAATTTTCCGATACTTACTTTTTCTTCTTCTAATGGTTTTATAACAACGCCCTCTCTTATCTTATCAGAGTTAATTACAGATTTACCGTTGCTATATTCTTTAATGTCTACATCGCCCAAAACTTCTTTAAGAGTCTTACCTATAGAAAGTGTAGGCACAACCATATTTCCAAGACCATACTGTTCACATACCATAATGAACCCCTCTGGATTAATCGGACTGCCGTCCAATTCAAGGTCAAACAACTTAACCTCGTGGTCTTTTAAGAGGTAATAGTTGCTTTGTATTCCTGGACCAACAAGTTCTCCTCTTAAAGTAATTGTTTTATCAGGATATTTCTCTGCCTTTATCTTTTTAATAGCATCAATTAACCCAAGCTTCCTACTCGCTTCCCAGAAAGAGTGTATCTCTCCCTCAAGTTCTTCTATTGTGTGATTTCTCTGATTCACAAATATCTTATCGTCCTTATCAATAGTGATAGAATAATTTGTGCCCTCTGCCTTTTCACTTATCCACACAGGCTTATCCATAAGGTAAGCCAGAACGTCTGGAAAATTATCACAGCCCTCTATATCATATTTAGATACAAGGTCAGGCAACGGCAACAGTCTTCCAGTCTTTGAAAGATATACAGGTGGCTCATACTTAACTACACCAAGAATTTCTGTATAATCACAAATCATTTCTTTATTATTGTCGCCTTTTGGATGAGCGTTGATATATTCCCAAATCTTTTCCATTGGTATAACCAATCCCTGCGAAATCTCTCCACGAAGCTTTACTGTTTTGATTCTGTTCTTATCTTTACCTGACAGAAAGTTCTTTACGTTCAAGAACTCACTTAATTCGTCAGGCAATAGAGAATCAATAGGGAAATATATAACCTCATCTCCAGCTTTCATTTCCCCTTTACCAACAACAAACTGATAAGTATTAGCCTCAATACTTCCAAGCTCAAGCTTATCTGCATTACTGTGTTCTTTAATTTCTTTAATCTTTGTCTTTACAACTTCAAATAGTGCCATTCTTAAACCTCCTGAACATAAGTGTCTTTAAAAGTCAACTTTATATTTTCTCCAAACACACCAAGTTCGATAGAATATCCACCGATAGTGTGCTCAACCTTATAGCTTTCAATATCAACTTCGATTCTGTTAGCTATACCTCTCTCGATAATAGCTTTCATCATCCTGTTTTTATCTTTATAGATTTCAATTTTGAATCCACTCACTTCATAGACAATAATTCTTTCAGCGTCCATTCTCATCATAATCATCTCCTTTCAGTCTATTGCTACGACCATATTCCAAACGCTCTTACATAAGAGCCTATCTTCGAGTTAGAACTTGTGATTTCTTCCATCACTTTGGTTGTAACTTTTTTCATTCCTCTCCCTGCTACAGCGTCCATATACTCTTCTTCAGTTGTTCCAAATTTATTTAATATCTTTTTAGTTCGTGGATTTATCTCTACCTTTAATCCTATGTCTTTAGCTTTTGTTTTCTTTGCCATATCTAACATCATTTCTTTCATCATATAATTCATATTATTCCTCCTTAGTTTTTGGAGATGGCGACTGGATTCGAACCAGCAACGGCTTTCGCCAACGGATTTGCAGTCCGCCCCCTTAAACCATTCAGGCACACCATCACTATATTTCTTCTAATTCACTCTCGTGAACAATCTCGCCCATACTTCCAATTTTACCATACCAAGTGTCAATACTCGGTAATTTTTCAATTCCTGACCTCATACCATAAAGCATACAGGCAGGATTACCGTCTTGCACCATCCAGTCACCTTTCCATATTTCCTTTGTCGGGGCTTCTACCCAAAATTCTGGATTAGCAGTTCCATACTTACCTTTAAAATAATCGCTGTTGCCTTTAATACGATATGTCTTACCTCTTATTATCTTCATTTCAGTTCCTCCGTGTTATGCTTTTACCCGTAAAAGTTCTTCATCTATTTCGATTTCTCTGTTTACCACTTTGTATTCATCAAGCATATATCCAGTATCTTTATCTTTAGCATAGTTGTCTGCCTTTTCAAAAGTGCTAAACATCCTATTCCCGTAAATCGAATCCATAGCGTGAATAAGATTGTTCTTCCCCTCAATTACAAATCCTTTTACTTTCATAACAATTACCTCCATTTTCCTTTTATTCTAACACAAACCCATTAACTTGTCAATTACTTTATTTTCATCTCGATTATATTTCTAACCAAACTCGGTTTAATCGCAGGAGAATATCCTTTCCATTTAGCTCGTTCCCAATTGTCATAGCTCATACCAAGATATTTAGGTAAGTCAACTTTATGGGTCTTCCTATCCTTTTTAACAGGCTCTTTAATTACGAGGGTGGAATTATAAACATTCCACCCCCATACTTCACCCTCTATGTTAATCTGTCGTAGTTTTCTTCGACTCATTGATTGTCGCCTCTGTTTCTTCGTCTTTTAGTTTCAAAAGTTTTGCTACCTTTTCACTTCCCATATCTGCAACATATATTGGGAAATCATCCCAATCATATTTATTATCCAAAACTTTAAAAAAGAAATCTGGGCAAGGATACTTAGTTACGGTCAAAGCATACGCTTTTCTGTCCTCAAAGCTCTTAACTCTTATCTCATCAATTGCCTTATTCATAGTGTCAAGATATTCATTGTATTTCTTCTCAGCTTTATCAAAATAAGGTTTAAACTCTGGGAAGTAAGCAAGAAACTCTTCCTGTTCACCTTTCATAACCAATTCCATAATTCTTTTATAAGTTACAACACCGTTATTTTTCAAATGATGCACAGCCAGATAAGACGGGCTTTTAACTTTAACTCTGTTCCAGTTGCCATCAACAACCACATATCCCTCTTCGCTGTAAGGAAGTTTTTCTGCCATTTCAATAACTTCCTCAAACTTATTGAAAGAATACTCTTTTGGTTTCTGTATTCCTATATCCACGTTCAACTCTTCGCCAGTTACGTTGTTTCTTGTTCCAATATGAAAAAGCATTGGCTTCTCATACCTTACAACGATTCTATTCAAAGGGTGAACCATTTCAAACATATAAGTATAATCTTTATTTAATTTACCAAGAAACCCTGTGTCATCAAAAGGTTCATTTGAAGAAAGCCCATATGCTTCCATAAACATTCCAAAGAAAGTTTTATCCATTGGGTTCTTTGTTGCTCTTGCGTCTATAACACCGTTAGTAGATATTCTCCATTCACCAGCGTCATACCAGAGCTTCATTATAGAACCGTCTACTTTTTCCTGAACCTTTGCTGTGTTCCAGTCTATTTTGTCGGCTCTTTCCTCTCCATAGTTAAAGAATTTATTAAAAGGGTGACATACAACCTTATAATTATCTTTTCTTAAGATTATCCCCCTGCACTCTTTAACTATCGGATTAGACATATCTGATTCTATCTGATTGTATTTAAGGATAAAATAATCCCCGTCCTCATTAGTTATCAGGCTATAAGGTTCTTTCTCCAATATCTCTTTTGCCTGTTCATAGGTTTTACCCTCTAAAAATTTAAGCAACTCCATCAGTTTACCTCCGTTAATTCTTTTCTATAAACCACTCTGCCACAATCAGCACAAACTATTTCAACTACAGCAGACACTTCCCTGCCCAATTTACAACTGGAACACCCCTCGTTGATTATGTTGAAATCTTTTAACATCTCTTTAGTGAAAGTGCTACCACAGAACACACACTTTATATTATTTTCTTCTCTTTCCTCATACATTATTCTACCTCCATTTATAAGTTCTATTTGTGGCACGTCTTGACCTACAGCTCGTGAAAGCAGTCAAACGTTCTCTTATACATTTCGGTGGCGTAACACCGTCACGATTCCGATGGGAAAATCCCACACGCACCACAAATTATTTATCTCGCTTTTATCCTAAAGCTCTTAGGATACTTCCCGTCCTTAATCATTTTATACTTCTTTTCAACTATCCTTGCGTTCTTGAGCATCGTGTTCGCCTGAGTTCTCAAACCGTCAGTATACTTCTTGAGTTTTCTCTTGCCGTTGCATATATAATAGCCATCCATATCAGAGGCTATTATCACAGGCAAAATGCTTTCGTTAATTTTATTTTTTAATGACCTTAAATGCACTCCCTCAAAGTTCTTGTATTTCTTTTGCATCTTGTCCAGAATCTGCTGGGTATTTGCTACCCTATAACTTCTAATAACTTCTACCAACTGATTCGCCTGATTTAAATCAAAACCAAAGTCCCATTTTCTCTTCCTTATTCCTCTTGGCATAAACTACCTCCGATTGATTTATTTGGAGAAGTAATATCTCCAAACGCCAGATTTAACACAAAGAGCTACATCAATTGTAAAGATTGAACCTGTCACTATTCCAGCAACAGTCCAGCCCCACAACAGATTGCAAACTCCTAACACAATTCCGTAACACGCTAACGCCAGAACAATTCTCAATGCTTTATTCATTTGAACACCTCCACAAGATTTATCTTTCATCTTTCACCCATATTATACCAAATCTTTTCAAATTTGTCAAGCACTTTTTTTAGCTCTTTTTCTTTTTCTCTTAGCACGTTCTTTTCTATCGTTCTTTATAATGCTTTCACAAAACGTTCTGAAGTCAGCTTTGTTTTTAAAAATTATTCTTCCCTCATAATCCTGTTCGTAAGTAAATATGTTTCCTTTAATCTGCATCTTTGTCACCCCCAATTCTTTCTGCACACTCTTCACACACAGCCCAACTTCCCTCTAAAAATACAGGCTCATCGTCTATTATCTCTTTATTGCACACGTCACATATTACCTCTTCTATCCTACTATATTCTAAAAGCTTTCCGTTGCCGTCCCTCATCTCCATTTCCCCATAACCTTGAGGACGATATTTTTCTTTAAATTCCTGCATAGACATTTTCTTCATCTTCATACCCCCACTTTCATTTTTTTATTCTGCGTTTCTTCATTTGATTTTTAACAAAATCCTTTTCAATCTTACTGTATTTTTCCCAAAGTTTGTTATCATATTTCGTTAATTCTTTTGCTTGAGCTATCATATTCTTTTCTAAAAATTTATGTAATTTATTATCACACTTATCACATAAGCCTACAACTATTCCCTGCACATTCCACTCTGATAGAACGGACTCTTTTCTACCACAAAAATCACAATCTTCTTTTACTTTTTCTTTTTTCATATTTACACCTCCTTTCAACTTGCTTTACAAATTTTCTCATCGCCCAATCGTCTTTATCTTCTGGAGGCAATTGCCCCAGTTTTATATCTTCAATGTGACAACTCATCACCATTTTCTTTACTTCAAATCTACCAGCCCAAACATATGGACATCCTATATTGAAATCAGGAAAATCCTTTTTCATACTTTCCAGATACTTTTCTTCCTGTTCACCGTTCATTCCAAACTCTATTACAAAATCCCAGCCACACTCCCATTGTTTTATATGACCAGAACTATCTTTACATACTTCAGGATACTTTTTTTTCAACGCTTTATGAATACTGCCCAGCGTTTCGTTCAACTGTATGTTAGTCAAATTCACCAGCGTCTTTGACGCTTTAATATTATCAGCTACCTGTTTACATATATCCACTTTTGTTTTCATTTGCTTATCACCTTTAATATCCGATACATATAAGTGGATTATCTTCTATCCACTCTTGTATCTTATTTAAATTTTCTTCTACTCTTGAACGCCTCATATTATATTCTTTATATAAGTCATATCTTTCTTCTCTTATTTTTACACAAGCAAATACGTTTTCTATTTGTTTTATCTTCTCTATGTCTTCTTTTATTTCTTCTAAAATTTTCATACTGGTAACCCTGTTAAAACAATTATTCCTACTGATACTCCTTTAGCTAACAACCCAAACCAAACAACTATTATTAAAAGACATACTAAACAATATCCAAATATTTGTTGTGCATCGCTGGTATCAAGAAAATCCCAAAACTTTTTTAACAATACCCCAATCACCCAGTTGCATACCATAAACAAAAACATCGCAAAATAAATATTGATTATAAGTTTCATTATTTTTTCTCCTTTTTGTTTTTTAATAAATTTATCAACTCATCTATTTTTTCTTCTAACTCAGCAAGTCCTATTACCATCAATATAAACCCACACGCTATGACTAAACCCACTCCATTTATATTTATAGCAGTAACAAATATTCCTACTACCATAGCGATAAACACATATATGCCAATTTTTTCATCATCTTTTTTCATTATTCATATCCTCCTTTAAAACATTCCAGATACAGGATTTGACTTTCTTATTACATTTGCTCTTTTAAGAAGCATATTTGCCATATCAGTAGCGTCCTCGTCTGAAATACCAAGCTGAACCATTATATTTCTGGCGTTAGACATAGAAAGATATAACCTATCAGAGCTCATACACTCAAAGGCAAAACCACAAGTAATTGCCGTTGCAACATCAACCATTTTTTCTATTGGATATTTTCCTTTGCCTATCAGAATTGAGGGAGCTACAGCACCCTTTTCCGAAAGCAGGACTAAACTCTGCTCTGGGGTCGTTTTTGATTTCTTCATACTTTTGGCACTCATAGTCTTCTCCTTTCAATTCAAGAAACTTACATTGTTTCTTTTCATAATCCCATTCACCGTATGGACAAGGTGCTACCTTACAACAATAGCCACATTGAACACACTTGCTTCTCTTTGGTATTGAACTATAATTAGTCCAAGCCCTCTCAGATTCAATTATTTTTTTAGACAATTTATACTCCTTTACAAAGTCATCAAAACTTCTCTCTGCTATACTACAATTAGGACACACCGTTTTTTTATTATCTCTGATACTCGGTAGTCCCTGTCCCAAATATTCAAATCCACATCGAGGGCATTGTTTAGCATTATAAATAAACATCTGTATCTCCTATTGATAAGTAAATGTTTCAATAGTGTTAGGATGAGCTACAGTTCCTGTCACTATAGAGCTAACCCTACCTATACTATCAAATGTTGTTGCTTTAATTCTATCGCCAACCGTAACACCATCTGGTGATTCATACTCTGTTAATGTAGTTCCATTAAACACGAGTATTTTGTATGTAGTTGTTCCACTACCAGAATAATAATTAGAGTATACTGTTGTCCCAACATAAGGCAACGGAATACATCCACCATCAGGAGCAGAACAAGTCGTATAAGTTGTTCCAGTTTCATCATCACCTAAAGCTACGGCTGAGGGATTTTTTTTCTGTGCACACCCAAACACAAACAATAAAATAACTATTAGTAATAACACATAGCGTTTCATAATATCACCCCCTTTCTTTTGAAATTATTCCAATTTTTTTTGCTTCTTCTTCTGTAAGAGAATATTCTTCATCTCTGTTTGCCAGACCCTCATTCATCGCCCAAACATTTATACCCGTAACATCACAAAATTTATCCCAAAGTCCAGCGTCCATTACCTCACCAAAACTAACTCTTATTTTCATTGGTAGCCTCCTTTAATTCTACAGCCATAAAATAGTTAGGACCACAATTTGCTTGTGCCCACATTTCAGCTTCTTCACGTGTGTTCCATTTTAATCGCTCTCCATTTGGGTCTTTATCTTTGGTAGCCCAAACATCTGCAAAGCTGAAACAAAATATCACGCCCCACATTATTTGTCTTCCTTTAAAAGATTATGTTCATATACAAAAATTACCCTTTGTTCTTTCCCTAATGCACCATTTTCCAGTATTGGCTTAACACAATACACTCTTCTATTACCATAGAACCCTGTTATAACACAAAGCTTTCTATCCCAGCTTGGTTCTCCATTGTAGCAAATATCAACATCAGCCTGAACTACTTCGCCTTTACTATATCTAAAAACTTTATCCATTACAATTATCCCAGCACCAAATAAAAGCACTCCTACTAACACTCCAAACAAAAATATTGTTGCTTTAGAATTTTTCATCTTATACCTCCAAAGTTTTTATGTCAAATTCTTTTATTAACCAATCTGCATTACCTATATTTTTTATCTGCTCAGGCGTTGACCTGCTTAACTGATAAGCTACCTGATTTATATCCCGTAACTGCTTCAGCGTCTTTTCAAACAACGCTTTATCCTCTTCTGTCTTTACATTAAAGAGCTTATATACATTTATATATTTCTTCTGTGGTTTATTAAATGGGTCAAGAGTAATATAACACTCGTGGCAAACATCATCAATAAAATACACTCTGGGTTTTCCCTCAGCTAATCTTACACTTGCTATGCTATTAACCCACTCATTATAACACATACTGTTGTCACTCCTGTAGGTAACAATACAGGAATCTCCCAGCATTAAATCATTACCCAGAAAGTCACGTCCCAAAGGACAGTCTTTCATCAACCACCCTTTTATAAGGTGCTTCCAGAACCACTTACGGTCATACTTCCACCAAAGCTTAAAGCTTATCCATTTAACTTTCAGCCACTCCCTGATTGTAAGCCTTTTCTTTTTATCCTTTTTCATATCACTCACCCCACAAACCTTTCTTGTATTGTTCCACATCTTTCACATTCACTCTTAATTAACAAGCTCCCGTCTGAACACTTAACTTCTTTAAAGATTTTCCAATTATGCCAAAAAAGAAAACAAATAAACTTTTTCATATCCATCTGCCCTCCGAACTTTTTTTGATGACCATAACGTTCTCTATCTTCTTCAAATAATTCTTTACCCAGCG
>Ga0272441_10002730_pt1 | contig 35206 bp, 33 predicted proteins | sample SSMProp6N_FD_193582 | JGI IMG/M metagenome (GOLD analysis project Ga0272441, IMG submission 193582) | Marine sediment archaeal communities from Little Sippewissett salt marsh, Falmouth, MA, United States - SSM-Prop-6N | ecosystem: Environmental > Aquatic > Marine > Wetlands > Sediment ...
GTTTTTGAAATCGATGCCCGCCTCGTGAATCATGCGGATGAACTCCCGGGTGGTGAGCACGTAGTCCACATCCCGGTAGCCGGAGTCACACATTTCCGGACGCCGGGCTTCGAACTTCTTGGCGGTACAGGGCATGACCGATACGCTGACGATCTTGGTCGGGTCGATGTTGTACTCCTTGGCGAAGTAGGTTTTCACCAGGGCGCCGAACATCTGCTGCGGGGATTTGCAGGTGGAGGTGTTCTCGGCGAAGTCGGCGAAATAAGTCTCCATGAACTTGACCCAGCCGGGAGAGCATGAGGTGATCAGCGGGAGGGTGCCGCCTTCCTTGACCCGTTTGATCAGTTCCGACCCCTCTTCCAGGATGGTCAGGTCGGCGGTGAAGTTGGTGTCGAACACGTGGTCGAAACCCAGCTTCTTCAGGGCGGTGTGCATGCGGCCGGGAGTGGCCAGGCCGGGTTCCATGCCGAATTCCTCGGCCAGGGACACGCGGATGGCCGGGGCTTCCTGGACCACCACGATCTTTTCGGGATCCAGCAGGGCGTCCCAGACCTCTTCGATCTCGGATTTCTCCCGCAGGGCGCCGGTGGGGCATACCACGGTGCATTGACCGCAGTTGACGCAGGCGCTGTTGCCCATGCCTTCCTTGAAGAAGGTGTTGACATTGACATCGAACCCGCGGTCCGCGAAGTTGATGGCGTATACCGTCTGGACCTCGTTGCACACGGTGATGCAGCGGCCGCAGGCGATGCACTTCTTGGGATCCCGCACGATGGAGGGGCTGGTTTCATCCAGGGGCTCATCGTGGTTGTAGATGGCGGGATAGCGCTCCATGTCCACGCCCAGATTGTTGGCCAGATCCTGGAGTTCGCATTTGCCGTTGGACACGCAGGTGGGACATACAACCTCGTGGTTGGACAGGATCATCTCCACCAGGTCGCGACGCATGGCGCGCAAAGCCTTGGAGTGGGTGGTGATCTTCATCCCCGGAGAGACCGGGGTGCAGCAGGCCCGCTTGGGCGTGGGCGCGCCTTCCACTTCCACCACGCACACGCCGCAGGCGGCCGTGGCCGGAAGGTCTTCATGGTAGCAGAGGGTGGGGATATTGATGCCCAGTTTCTTGGCCGCATCCAGGATGGTCGTCCCGGCGGGCACTTCCACCTCGCTGCCGTCGATATATAACTTGACCATATCGCTCATTTCTTCCTCCTGTCAATTGCGGATTCTGTTTTGGTCTTGGTCTTGGCCGGGAACTCCTCGCGGAAATTCTCCAGCGCGCTTTTGACCGGCATGATCAATGACTGCCCCAGGGGACAGAGAGACGTATTGAACATGGTTTCCGACATGCGGATCATGGCATCCAGCTGAGACTCGGCGCCTTCACCCTTGCGGAAATCCTCCACCATGTTGAGAAGCTGCTTGGTTCCGATACGGCAGGGCGAACACTGGCCGCAGGATTCGTGAGCGAAGAACTCCAGAACCGAGTGCAGCATCTCCAGGATCGAAGCATCCTCGTTCATCACCAGGATGGCCCCGGAACCCAGCACGGCGGCGTTCTCTTTCAGGCTCTCGTAGTCCATGGGGACGTCCAGCAGACGATCGGGCAGGAACATACCCGCCGCGCCGCCCACCAGGGCCGCCTTGAAACGTTTGCCGTCCTTGACGCCGCCGCCGTAGTTGTAGATGATCTCCCGCAACGGGGTGCCCATCTCCACTTCGATCAATCCCGGGTATTCAACATGGCCCAGGATGGTGAAGACCTTGGTGCCCGGGCATTTGTCCGTACCCAGGGTACGGTACCAGTCGGCCCCGTTGAAAACAATGTGGGGGACGTTGGCAAGGGTTTCCACGTTGTTGACCAGGGTGGGTTTCTGCCACAGACCCTGGGCGGCGGGATAGGGCGGCTTGACCCGGGGATTGCCCCGGTCGCCTTCCAGTGACTCGATGAGAGCGGTTTCCTCGCCGCAGACATACGCGCCGGCGCCCTTCTTGATCTCCAGGTGGAAGGTGATGTCCGACCCCAGGATATTGTCGCCCAGAAGGCCGTTGGCCATGGCGTCGTCAATGGCGCGCTGGACCCGTTCAATGGACAATTGATACTCACCGCGGATATAGATGAAACCCTTGCGGGAACCCACGGCGTAGCCGGTGATAATCATGGCTTCCACCAGCTTGTGGGGGTCGCCTTCCAGGATCAGGCGATCCTTGAAGGTTCCCGGTTCACCCTCGTCGGCGTTGCAGATTACATATTTTTCCTCTCCCGGGGCCTGGGCCGTAAAGCTCCACTTCAACCCCGTGGGGAATCCCGCGCCGCCGCGGCCGCGCAGGCCGGAATTCTTGACTTCGTCGATGATCCGCTGGGGGGTGATCTTCTCGCTGACAATCTTCTCCAGCGCCTGATACCCGCCATAGCTGATCACTTCCTCGATATTGTGGGAATCCACCATACAGCACTTGTCCAGGATTACCCTGGGCTGCTTGCGGGTAAGTCCCACCTGGTGGAATTCCTTATGACCACGCTTCAGTTCCTCTCCGGTTTCATGAGCGATCGACTTGGCAACCCGCCCCTTGACGACATGCTCTTCCATGATCACCGCCACATCTTCGCGGCGCACATTGGAGTAGTAGATGTTGTCGGGGTAGACGATGAGTACCACGCCTTTGCCGGCGGCACCCACGGTCCCGGTTTCCAGGACCTTGATTTCGCCTTGCATGTTGCGTTTGCCGATCTCGCTCTCCAGTTCGCGTTTTACGTCAAACACGCCGGCCTGGATCGCTTCCTCGTCCACGGGAATCAGGATATGCATACGGAACAGGTTCATGACTCCCTCCTTATTTCACCAATAATCTCGTTTACCCGTTTGGGGGTCAGGTTGCCATAAACATCGTCATCCACCATCATGGCCGGAGCGACACCGCAGACACCCAGGCAGGAAGTCATCTCAAGGGTGAACATCTGGTCAGCCGAAGTCTGACCGAAATCCACGTTCAACAGCTTCTTGAGTTCGTCGCTCACCGTGGTGGCTCCCATCAATTGACAGGGAGGGGACTGGCATACCCGGACAATATGGCGGCCCCGGGGCTTGAGGCTGAACATGGTATAAAAAGTCGCCACGCCGTGCACAAAGCTGTAGGGCAGTTCCAGGTAATCCGCCGCGGCCTGCAGGTCTTCTTTGGAAAGGTAGTTCCACTCATTCTCATTCTGCAGGTCGTGTAGGATGCTGATGAGGTTATCTCCGGTTTTGGAGTACCTCTCAAACACGTCTCTTCTCGTCATCATTCACCTCATCTGGTTTTCGGGATTAACGCCGTTCAATCGCGTTGAACTTGCAGGCATCGAAGCAGGAACCGCAGTGAATGCAGACATCCTGATCGATGACATGGGGTTTCTTGACTTCGCCGCTGATGGCGTCTACCGGACACTTGCGGGCGCAGGCGGTACAACCGACACACGCATCCGCTGTAATTGTATAGGTAATCAGGTCGGTACACACCAGGGCGGGACAGCGTCTTTCGCGGATATGGGCTTCGTACTCTTCACGAAAGTACTTCAGGGTGGAAAGTACCGGATTGGGAGCGGATTGTCCCAGCCCGCACAGGCTTGTCGCCTTTATGGTGTGGGACATGCGTTCCAGGTCATCCAGGTCTTCCATGGTACCTTCCCCGCGGGTGATCCGTTCCAGGACCATCAGCATCTGCTTCAGGCCGATGCGGCAGGGAGAACATTGTCCACAGGATTCCTCCACGCAGAACTCCAGGAAAAACTTGGCCATGTTGACCATGCAGGTGTTTTCATCCAACACGATCAGGCCACCGGATCCCATGATGGATCCGAGCTCCGCCAGGGATTCATAATCAATGGGAGTATCCAGGTATTCCGCGGGAATGCAGCCTCCGGAAGGCCCCCCGGTCTGAACGGCCTTGAGCGCCTTGTCACCCGGGATTCCTCCGCCGACTTCGTAGACGATCTCCCGCAGGGTAATTCCCATGGGGACCTCCACCAGGCCGGTGTTGTTCACATTGCCGGAAAGGGCGAAGACCTTGGTGCCTTTGCTCTTTGCCGTACCCATGGCGGCAAACCAATCGGCGCCGTTCAGGAGGATGTGGCGGAGGTTGGCGTAGGTTTCCACGTTGTTGATCACCGTGGGTTTCTCCCACAGGCCGCTGTCCGAAGGATAGGGCGGCTTGGGACGGGGCATGCCCCGATGGCCTTCCACCGAAGCCATGAGAGCCGTCTCCTCGCCGCACACGAACGCGCCGGCGCCGATACGGATCTCCAGGTCATAGGAAAAACCGGTTTCAAGGATATTCTCGCCCAACAGGCCGGCTTCCCGGGCCTGGTCCAGCGCCTGGCGCAGGCGTTTCACCGCCAGGGGATATTCCGCCCGCACGTATACGAAACCCTGCGCGGCACCCACGGCGTAACCAGCAATGGTCATACCTTCGATCACACTGTGGGGATCGCCTTCCAGGATGGCCCGGTCCATGAACGCGCCGGGATCGCCTTCATCGGCATTACAAACCACATACTTGACATCGCCTTCAGCCTTGCGGGCCAGCTTCCATTTCAGGCCCGTGGGGAATCCCGCGCCGCCGCGGCCGCGCAGCCCCGAAGCGGTAACCGTTTCGATCACCGTGTCCGGGGTCATCTCCGTTAGGCAGCGGCCCAGGGCCTGGTAACCGTCATGGCCGATGTATTCGTTAAGGTTTTCCGGATCAATGCGGCCGCAATTTTTCAGTACGACCTTGAGTTGTTTTTCAAAGAAGGGAACCTGACGCTTTTCTTCAACGATCTTGCGGGCTTCCGGTGCTTGCCACAGCCATTCCTCCACCGGGCGCCCCTTGAGGAAATGCTCTTCCACGATGCGTTCCGCGTGTTCCGGTTTCAGCCGGATATAAAAAGCTCCGTCCGGGTATACCACCATGACGGGACCCAACTCGCAGGGTCCCATGCAACCGGTTTCGATTATGTTGATTTCCTCTTCCAGGTCCTTCTCCTTCACCACCTCGATGAGCCGGGCCTTGAAATCATGGCTGTGTGACGCGATACATGCGGCGCCTCCGCAAATCAATACGTCCAGTCTCTTTTTCATGACAGCCTCGTTTCAGGAATCCGCCGGAGACGGATTATTCACTTACTTCAAGAACGAAATCGGAAAGAGGACTGCCGTTGACAATATGCTCGGCCACGATCTTGCGGGCTACATCCGCGGTGACATTGCCGTACACGATGTTGGGTTTGCTCTTTTCGAATACCGTGACGATGGGTTCATGGGAGCTGAGGCCCCTTTCACCCGCCTGGGTTACGATGACATCCTCGATAGTGCGCTTCTCGATTTCTTCGAGGAAAGCGCGCAGGGTTTCCCGGGCGCCGGCGGCGATTCCGGACGTACCCATGCCGACAACCACGCGAACGCGGGCGTCACCGTCCCGAAGGATCATGTCTTTCTGGTGCTTCTCGCGTATTTTCTTCAGATCCTCAAGTTTCATGTTGCCTCCTTGGTTTTTATTCCGTTCCCTATTTCTCTGACTGTTTGCGAAATTCCCGGACGACCTTGCGGGCCTTCTCCGGAGTGAGTTTTCCAAAAACTTCCTCATCGATCATCATGGCCGGAGCCAGTCCGCAGGCCCCGAAACAACGGGCCGTGGAGAGGGTGTAAAAACGGTCTTCGGTGGTACCGCCCACCTGAACATCCAGTTCATCCGCCAGAGCGTCCAGGAGTTGACCGGCCCCTTTTACGTGGCAGGCCGTGCCCAGGCAGACATTGATGATGTGGTCACCGATCGGTTCGGTACGAAAGAAGTTGTAGAAGGTCACCACGCTGAAAACCTCTGAATGGGGGATATTCATCTCCCGGGCCACGAAATCCTGGACTTCCTGAGGGAGGTAGCCGAAGATCTCCTGCGCACGATGCAGGACCTGGATCAGGGGACCCGGAGTATCTCGATGCTTGTGGATGAACTCCCGGAGTTGCCGGTAGTGGGCGTTTTCCGGGGCGTGTGCCTCAGTCTGAACCATCATGTCCTCCTTATCAATTTATAGGGTACCCGTAACGCGGCATCCGAATCCCCGGCAACGCCGAATGCGCGGCGTCCTTTACACAAAGGGGTCGGTCGCGTTCCCTAGGCGTCCATTCAGCTTCCGGGCGGTTCGGGATAGAGCATGCGGTGAATCATTCCAGATATGGAGAAGGTGTCGTGCCGGGTGATCAGAACGGTCAGCCCTTCATCCCGGGCCCGTTCCAGAACCGGTTCATCCGGGCGGCTGCCGTTGGTGACCACGATGGCGGCAATGCGCTTGAGTTGTGCCACCGCAATGACGTTCAGGTGACGTTGCAGGGTCAGCCAGATGGCCCCTTCGGGGCAATTTGCCATCACATCGGACAGGAGGTCCGACGCGTAACCGTCAGTGACATCTACATCCCGTCCCTGTACCAGGACCTCGCAATCCAAACCGTCGATTATACTCTTTAGCTTCATAATGAGCTGTTTTAATATTAACAATTAAGCAAGTTGTATCTTATGACAATCCGCCGGAAAAGTCAAGGGTGAGAAAAGTCAAAAAAGCGATTATACCGGTCGCGGACCGGGGCCGATTTCCGGATCCGCGGACAGGCCCTTCAGGTTCTCTTCCAGGTACTCCCGCAGGAATCCCAGGACCGCCGGATGTGTCAGGGACATATCGCCGATCTGCTCGCGGATCCCCCCGGTGGAAACGTCGAAACGGCCCGCATCCGAGATCCAGGCGAAGACCATATCGACCCCGGGCGTCGCGGCGATCAATTGCAGCATCATTTCAGCCACCGGTCCCATGGGCGGCGTATCAATATGGGAAAACCGGTAATCCGCCCGGATCCGGGTGCCTTTCCCGAGGCGGCTGCTCATTTCGAAATCCCCGTCGCAATGCAGGGCCGTCTCCTTCATCAACGGGATGCCCAGGCCGACTTTCTTACCGGTCTTGGTGGTATAAAAAGGATCCTGAACCCGCCGCAGGGTTTCCGCGTCCATGCCACGCCCGTTGTCGTTGATCTCCAGCCGGACGAGATCCCTCCGGCGGGAAACGGTAATGGTAATCTCAACCCGGTCCGCGCCGGCGGTAACGGAGTTCTGCACCACGTCCACTACGTGAAAACAGAGATCCTCAATCATGGGTTGCCGCCTCGGGGTGAACGATCTCTCCCCTGCCCTCCCGATACGCGGCGAACAGGGCGGAAAATCCCTTTTCCTCACCGGGAATGCGGCTGAACGCCCTCCCGATGTCCCGCAGGTAATGGGCGTCACTATTGGAAATCAACGCGAACGGTTCCAGGTCGGGATGCTCCCGCAACACCTGGTCCCGGGTATGCGGCCAGGCGATTTCCAGGATGTCCAGGTCCAGGTGGGGCGGCACCATACCCAGGTGGGGCAGCAATCCGAAACCGCTGCTCTCCACGTGGGCGGGCACCGTTTCCCCTCCGAAACCACGTACCAGGGCGACCAGTTCGTCTATGGAAAGCTCCAGGGAGTTGAGCAGCACCCGGGGTTCAAAGCCAATCACATTGTCATCCGCGTCCACCACCACCTGGTCACCGAAATAATCGACATTGTTGGGCATATCGGGAAGACGGGGATAGATCTCCCGGTAACATTCCGCGGCCACATCACAATCGGGGAAATAGCAGAGTACGTGTACGCCCTCCAGGGTCTGGGCCTCCATGCCGGGAATCACCTCGACTCCGGCCCGGCGACCGGCCTCGAACGTCGCGGCCACGTTTGCCATGGTGTTGTGATCGGTAACGGCTATCATGTCCAGACCCAGTTTCCGGGCCCGGGCCACGATGGCCGCCGGAGACATATCCAGACTGCCGCAGGGAGACAGGGCAGAGTGGATATGCAGGTCCGCTGTAACGCTCACGTTTTCTCTCCGCCGCCGGATGCGGCAGTCCCCAATATACCCCGGAACCGGCCTCGGCGCAACCCGCCCTACCCTGGGGACGGACTACAACAGTGTGACTTTAGAATCAGAGCTGTCTTCATCGGCAATAACCCAGCTGAACCACTCGCAACAGAAAAACTCCCATGTGAATCCAGAGCGTTATAAGTTAAATTCACACTGTTGAGGTCCGTCCCCAAGTGTCTAGAGCCTGAAAAGTTAAAGTCACACTGTTGTAGTCCGTCCCCAATCGGCTGCGTTGACTTGGCCGGGCTTGATGGGGTAAACTCCCGGCAGGAGATGCCTACATGAAAGCCCGAGAACTGGTTGAAATACTCGACGCGGAAATCATCAGCGGTGAAAGCCGTCTGGACGATGAAGTCCAGTCCATCGGCGCCGGTGACATGATGAGCGACATCCTGGCCCTGGCCAAACCGGGGATGATTATCCTCACCGCCCACACGTCCCCGCAATCTGTACGCACCGGAATGGTTACCGAATTGCTCGGTTTGGTGGTCGTCCAGAACAAAAACATCCCCCCCGCCACCATTGAGCTGGCCAAACAGAACGACTTCCTGCTCATACGTACCCGCAATTTCATGTTCTCCTCCTGCGGAAAACTCTACACCGCCGGTTTCAAAGGAATCGATGCCTGAATCGAAAGATCTCCAGAAATACGTCGATATTTTCCGGGACTTGACCGCAGCGGACATCATGACCCGCAATCCCGTAACCCTGACCCCTGACAAGAAAGTCGCCCGGGCCAAGGAGATGATGAAGATCAAGAAGATCTCCGGAATCCCCATCGTGGACCACGACCATATCCTGGTGGGCATCATCAGTATAGAAGATATTATCAAGTCTCTGGAGTACGGCCGCATTAACGATCCCCTGGAAAAGGTGATGACCCGGAATGTGGTCACCCTGAGCCCCGACGAGAACCTGCCCGTGATCGTGGACAAATTCAGTACTTTCAAATTGGGGCGTTTCCCGGTGGTGGATAAGAAAGGCCGTCTGCGGGGTATAATCGCCCGGGAAGACATCCTCCACGGCATCCTTGAAAAGTTCAACCTCATCTACATTCACGACACCAAACGCAATACCAAGCTGGACCAGGAATTTTCACTGATCACGGGAGAACGCCTGCGGGTGGACGAGGCGGAATTCCACTACAACATCGACAACTCCGACATAACCGCCGCCGGAACCGGAGCGGCCCTGCTCAAGCAATTTCTGAAAAAAAAGGGTATCGATCATGAGATCGCCCGCCGCGTGGGTATCGCCACGTATGAAGCCGAGACCAATGTGGTGATTCACAGTTGCAGCAAAGGTGACATCTATTGCTTTCTCAAGCAGGATCGCATAATCGTGCGGGTCACCGACGCGGGCATCGGGATTGAGGATCTGGACAAGGCCATGACCGAGGGATTTTCCACGGCATCCGACTACGTCCGGGAATTCGGTTTCGGCGCCGGTATGGGCATTCCCAACATGAACCGCTTTGCCGACAAGCTGGTGATCCTTTCGGAAAAAAACGGAGGAACTCAGGTGGAAATCGTTTTTTACCTGCCCTCGATAAGTTGGTCTCCCGGCGGTTCCGAATCCTGAAGCTCCCGGGCATACCCGATCCGATAGTTTTAAGGAGGATCTCATGAATCATCCGGCCTCCGGTATCTGGTCAGCGGATAAAGCCGCCGAGCTGGTAACGACTCACTTCGGATTGCCTGCCGTAGCGACGCCGATCCACGGCGAAGTCGACATCAATTTTCATATCCAATCACCCCGGGGGGAATTTCTACTGAAGATCTCGGCGGCGGACCAGGACGGGAATGACCTGGCTGTACGCATCGGCGCCCTGAATCATCTGGCCGCGACGGATCCCGAATTGCCCCTGGCCCGGATTCGGAAATCCCGGGATGGAAATGACTTCATCACCGTGGAATCCGATTGTGGTTCACCGTTTCACGCCCACCTGCTCACCTGGCTCCCGGGGACACTCCTGGCCGACTTCCGACCCTGGACCCACGAACTGGCGACCCAATTGGGTGCCATGCTGGGTCGCCTGGACCGAGCTCTTGAAAACTACGCCCAGGCCGGCGAGAAGCGGGATTTGATATGGGATCTGCGCCGGGCGCCCGAATTACAAGCATCTCTGGATGTCATGGAGAAAGATGAATTGCGTAATCCGGTGGCCGCCATTCTGGACCGGGCGCGGGATAGGGTTCTTCCCGCCCTGTCCGGCAGCCCAATGCAGGTGATCCACAACGACGCCAATGACCACAACCTGCTGATTTCCGCCGGGGATCCCTGGAATCCGCGCATCTGCGGATTGCTTGATTTCGGTGACCTGACCCATACACTCCGGGTATGCGAACCGGCCATAGCCGCCGCTTACATCGGCCTCCACCACGAGGATCCCGCGGGCATGGCCGCCGCCCTGGCGGCGGGGTATCACGCGGAGAACCCCCTGACCGAAACGGAGTTGGACCATCTGATGGACCTGGTGTTGCTGCGCATGGCCGTGAGCATGGTGGTGGCCGCGATTCGTTCCCGAAGAGATCCGGAAAACGACTATCATCAAATATCCCAGGCGCCTCTGCGCCGGGCATTCACCCGCCTTCTGGACCACCCGGTAGAGGTACACCGGGCCCGGACCCGCCATGCCTGCGGCCTGCCGGCGGTCATTGCATCCGGAACCCTGCGGGATTGGCTGGAAGGCCGGCGGGGGACCTTCGCTCCGGTAATGGACGGACTGGCCGGTCCCGTTCACGTCCTTGACCTGAGTGTCAGCGGCCGACACGCTCGTCCGCCCGGAGAAAACGGCGACCCCGGATGGGAGGTTCCTTCCGGAGAGGGCATGGCGGTGGGCCGCTACAACGAAGCCCGCTTGTGTTACACGACCCCGCAATTCTCTTCACCCGCGGGGCCCCGCACGGTTCACCTGGGAATCGATCTTTTCGCTTGCCCGGGCACAGCGGTCAAGGCGCCCCTGGCGGGACGGGTGGTCAGTGTTCATGACAACAATGCGGCCGGGGATTATGGTCCGACCATTATCCTGGAACATTCACCTCCGGATGGACCGCGATTCTTTACTCTGTTTGGCCACCTGGGCCGGGAATCGATCCGCCGTCTGGAGCCCGGCATGACAGTTGACCGGGGAGAAGTGATCGCCGGCTTGGGTCAATCCGACGAAAACGGCGGTTGGGCGCCGCACCTTCACTTTCAGGTAATGGCGGATCTCCTGAACCTCCGGGGGAATTTTCCCGGTGTGGCCGCGGCGGATGAAAGGGAACTCTGGCTGGAGATCTGCCCGGACCCCAATCTCATCCTGGATATCCCGGATTCCCGTTTTTCTCCCGCCTGTTTGTCTCCGGAGGAGATCCTCACCGAGCGGAAGAACCATCTGAATCCAACCCTCAGTGTCTCCTACCGACGGCCCCTGACCATGGTGCGGGGATTCATGCAATTCCTCTACGACCATGAAGGCAGGGCCTTTCTCGACGGGGTGAACAACGTTCCCCACGTGGGCCACTCCCACCCCCGGGTGGTTCAAGCCATCGCCCGCCAGGCGGCGATTCTCAACACCAACACCCGCTACCTTCACCCCCTGCTGGTAACCTACGCCCGGCGCATATTGGAAACGCTCCCCCCACCCCTGGAGGTCTGCTTTTTCGCTAACAGTGGCAGCGAGGCCAATGACCTGGCCCTACGCCTGGCCAGGCAGGCCACCAAACGCCGGGACATCCTGGTGCTGGACGCGGCCTACCACGGCAACCTGGCCGGATTGATCGCCGTCAGCCCCTACAAATTCGACGGTTCCGGCGGAGAGGGCCGACCCGACGGCACCCATGTGTTCCCCATGCCCGATTCGTTTCGTGGTGAGTTCCGGAACCCAGCCGATTGCGGCAACCGCTACGCCGAGAAGTTCTCGGAATTCCTGGCGGCTCTGGATAAAGCGGGGACGCCGCCGGCGGCCTTCCTGGCGGAGTCACTGCCGGGGTGCGGTGGCCAGATCGAGCTGCCGGCGGAATTTCTCCGCCGGGCCTTCGAAGCGGTTCGCGCCCGGGGCGGACTGGCCATAGCCGACGAGGTTCAGGTTGGCTTCGGCCGGGTGGGTGATGCCTTCTGGGGCTTTCAGACCCAGAACGCCCGGCCCGATATCGTAACCATGGGCAAACCCATGGGGAACGGCCATCCCCTGGCCGCGGTGGTGACCACCCGGGAAGTGGCCGACGCCTTTGTCACGGGCATGGAGTACTTCAACACATTCGGGGGCAACCCCGTATCCTGCGCCGCCGGACTGGCGGTTCTGGACGTGATCCGCGACGAAGGTCTGCGGGAAAACGCCCGCGACGTGGGTGGACTGCTCAAGGATGAACTCAGAGTGCTTGCGTCCCGCCATCCCCTGGTGGGCGACGTGCGCGGCCGCGGCCTCTACCTGGGGGTTGAGCTGGTTCGGGACCGGGACAGCCTGGAACCCGCGGACCGGGAAGCCGCCTACATCAGCGAGCGCATGCGTGACCAGGGCATCCTCATCAGCGTGGACGGCCCCCTGCACAACGTGCTCAAGATCAAACCCCCCATTTGCTTCAATAAGGATGACGCCTTACGCTTGTCCGAATCACTGGACTCCATCCTCAACGAGACTTTTTTGCAACCAAGTTGATTGGGGACGGACTCCAACAGTATGACTTTATTCGGAATGCATCCTCATAGAATTGAGGCCCTGCTTTATCCCGGGTTACAGAAAAATGGCAAGGTGATTCCAGGTCGTTTCGATAAAGTCATACTGTTGGAGTCCGTCCCCAGCTAGAAGACGCCGGGGATTTCGTGACCACAATTGCGGCAGTGGTTGCCCTTCAGGCCGGTCACCCGAGCCGAGAAGCCCTCCCGGCTGATCAGTTCCGCTCCGCATGCGGGGCAGCGGGTATGCCGGGACTCGGACATGAGGTTGCCCACGTAGACATACTCCAAGCCGGCTTCCCGGGCGATGCGCCGGGAGCGTTCCAGGGTGGCCGGTGGTGTGGGGGGAATGTTACGCAACCGGTAGGTGGGGAAAAAACGGGAGAAATGCAGTGGCACCCGGGGCCCAAGTTTTTCGGCTATCCAACGGGTCATGGCACGCACCTCTCCGGCGGAGTCGTTGAGACCGGGGATCAGCAGGACCACGATCTCGAGCCAGACACCTTCGTCCTTCACCACTTCCAGGGTCTTTAATACCGGCGCCAGGCTGGCGCCGCAGATCTCCCGGTAAAAGCCATCGGTAAACGCCTTGAGGTCGATCTTCACCGCCCCCAGGCTGGCGCAGAGCTTGCGCATAGGGGCTTCGTTGATATACCCGTTGGAGATCATCACGTTGGGGATGCCCGCCCGGCGCCCCTCCCGTGCGCAGTCAAGCATGTATTCATAAAACACCACCGGCTCACTATAGGTGTGGGCCACACTGGTACAACGGCGCTCCCGGGCCAGGCGCACAATCGCCGCGGGCGGCAGGTTGACCGAACGCACTTTCTCCGGGCCCTGTTGGGAGATCTCCCAGTTCTGGCAGAACCGGCAGGACATGTTGCATCCCGCGGTTGCGATCGAGAAGGAGGTGCTCCCGGGGTGAAAGTGGAACAGGGGTTTCTTTTCAATCGGATCGACATGAGCGGAACAAGGAGTACCGTATACCAGGGTGACCAGGCGTCCATCCCGGTTCTCCCGTACCCGGCATACCCCCCTTTCCCCCTCCCGCAACACGCACTCATTGGGGCATAAACGGCAGATCACCCGTTTGCGCGCGGTGGTTTCATAATACATGGCCCGCCGCACTCCGGGAGGAGGCGGCGGGACCGCCCGCAGGCTGTCGGCCCCGAGAACAACTCCGGCCGCGGCCGCCAGACCGCCGCGGATAAAATCACGCCGGTCCAGGCTCAATGGGCCTCCTCGGAAAACACCTGGGCCTGGAAAATCCGGAATTCCATGTCCCCGGACCGGTACGCCCGGGATGACAACCCCGCCTTGCGGCACAGGCTGGTCAGGAAGGTATCCAGATCCCAGCCGGTTTCGGTGGCCACCTGGGGCAGGTATACCGCCGAGGCCCCTCCCATGGCGATCACAACTCCATCCACTCCCAGGCGGATGGAACGGTAGTCCGCTATTTTCTGGAGCGGAGTCATCACCGATACTTCAATCGTCACCGCCGGCAATTCATCAGCGTTCATCCTGGGGAAGCGGGGATCCCGGAAAGCGGCGTTGCGGGCGTTCTCCATGACTCCTTTGTAGAGAGGCCGGGTACCGATGATGGATCCGATACAGCCCCGCAATGCGTGTTTTTTCCTGAGAGTGACAAACACACCGGAGCGGTTGCGCAATGCCGGCGTCAGGTCGAGTCCGTCCAGGATCGCTCCTTCGTCGCCATTCCCCAAAGCGGCCTCCAGGGTGCGCCGGGCCAGGGTAAGCAGGACCGATTTCTCAACTTTGTCCAGTGCGGCGGATTTCTCTCTTTTTTCCGCCGCCACCACCGCTCCGTACCCCACGCTGAGAGAGTAATCACCGTTGCGGTCTCCGGAAGTCGCGTAATCGACTACTTTCAGAACATGACTGCGGGAATCAAACAAACGCATCCAGACAGCTACGGGCACACTGCCGCACATGGTCATGCCCGTTCGTTTCAAATAGGCCGCGTATCCCCGATGGTCCAGGGCGGCTACTCGCTCCAGCAGGCCCCGGTCCAGGCGGTGGAGTTTATCCGCCACCCCTGTTGTAAAGGGCAGGTAGCCGAAGCGACGACCATAATGGGTCAGGTCACTGGAAGCCACCACCACGGTCCGGTCATCCAGGAACACCTCGATTTCCCGGGCCAGGGCTTCCACCCCGGCGGCATCCACCCGGCCGAACAGGATCGGTACGATTGTGAACTCCCCCCCCGTCAGCACCCGTTGCAGAAAGGGCAGCTGGTTCTCCAGGGAGTGCTCGCTCTGCATAAGGCGATTATCCACCCGGAAACCCGGTTTCCGGGCCAGTCGGGCAACCACCCGCCGATCAACGGGTATCTTTCCCAGGGGCGTGGAGTTGGCGGAAAACGATGACAGGCAGGCGCCGGAAAAACCGCCCCCATGGGATACGCCCAGGAGGATCACCCGACGGATATCCCGGCGGCCCCGCAGGTAAACAAATCCCCGGGCCGCCACGGGGCCGCTGTAGACCAGGCCCGCGTGAGGCACCACCAGGCCGCGCACCCTGCCGACTTCATTTGCGGGTTCCACTCCCCGGAAACAATCGTCCAACAGGCGTTCAAGAGCGGCGGGATCCCGGGGATACCAGGAGCCCGTGGTGAGGAAACCTCTTATATCGGAAGAATCCGCGGGCAGGCAAACCATTGCCGTCAGGCAGACAACAGACAGGATCAGAGCGATTTTCATGCTCTCCTCCATGTGTATAGTAGGTCCACCCGGTGATTCCGTCAACCGGGAATCCAGGATCAGGGCAAAAAATGAAAAAAGTCCCGTTTTTGCGTTTTTTTCCCCAATTGATTGTGCTACAATCCCCGCCTTGGAGGAGCCATGATCGCCACGGAGAGCCCCACCAACGAGGCGGATACCGGACCGCTTCAATTACCGCAGCCCCCGCCCCCCCCTGTGTATGCAATGAAACCCCGCCTATGGGTCTATCGTTTCAGGGGCTGAGGAAAGTTTTCAATCCGATGCCCGTCTCACAATACATACCTATTCCCGAAGACCAAGAGGTATTCAATGGAGAAGTTTGAGAAGGAATTGAACCAGGCCGCCCTGGAACGCAGGGAAAAACGCAAGCCGTCCCCCAAGCAGAATGATCTCACCGTAGTCTCGGTGTACTGCAAGGGTTGCGGCCTGTGCGTGGATATCTGTCCAACGGGAACCCTGGAATTGGAAGACAATATGGTGAGTAAATTCGGCGTTTCCGTCAGGATCGCCGCCCCGGATTACTGCATCGGCTGCCGCATGTGTGAGCGCCGCTGTCCCGATTTCGCCATATTCGTGAATTACGAACAACCATCAAGAGGCACCAGCAATGGGAAAACGTCGTAAAGTCCTGCAAGGAAACATCATAGTCGCCCGGGCCGCGATTGACGCGGGTTGCAACTTTTTTGCCGGGTATCCCATCACTCCATCCTCGGAGATCGCGCAGTACATGTCCCGGGAGATGCCCAAACTGGGGAGAGACTTCATTCAGATGGAGGATGAGATCGCTTCCCTGGGGGCATGCATCGGCGCATCCCTGTCGGGCCGCAAGGTCATGACCGCTACCAGCGGACCGGGATTCTCCCTCATGCAGGAGCACCTGGGCATGGGCGTTATGGCTGAAATCCCCCTGGTTATCGTTAACGTGATGCGCGGTGGTCCTTCCACCGGTTTGCCCACGAAACCCGCCCAATCCGATGTCATGCAGACCCGTTGGGGTACACACGGCGATCATCCCATCATCGTGCTCACCCCCGCTTTCGCCTCGGAACTCTATTCCGAAACGGTGCGGGCCTTCAACCTGTCCGAGCGGTTCTGGAATCCGGTGATCATTCTGTACGACGAAGTCATGGCCAAAGCCCACGAAGACATCGAGATTCCCTACAAAAAGGATTTGTACATTTACAAGGAAAAGAACCACAAGATCAAAGACCTGGATATCTACGACCGGGAAATCGGTGAGAATCCCCACCGGGTGGATTTCTTTAAAGGCTATCCCATCCATATCGATGGTCTGGAGCATGACAAACACGGTTGGCCGACCTCCGATCCCAAAACCGTTCAAAAGCAACAAACCCTGCGCATGCAGAAGATCTATCATTACCTGGACGACATCGTGAAATACAAGGAATACTACATGGACGATGCGGAGATCCTGGTATTCGCCTTTGGTGTGTCCGCCAGGGCCGCCCTGCCGGCGGTGGAAATGGCCCGGGAGATGGGTATCCGGGTCGGACTTTTCCAGCCCCTGACCCTCTGGCCCTTTCCCAAGAATATCCTCCGTCAGCGGTTTTCCCGGATCAAGAAGGTACTGACCGTGGAACTCAACATGGGCCAGATCCGCTATGAAATGGAACGGGTGGCCTCGGACGATGTGGAAAAACGCGCCCTGCTGCGGGCAAACGGCATCCCCTTCACTCCGGGGGAAGTCCTGGAACAGATCAAGGAGTTTTAGCATGAGACATTACGAACGCTATATACGCTATCGCACCTTCCCCACTCCCTGGTGTCCGGGATGCGGCGACGGCGTAGTACTCAAGAGCATCGCCATGGCCTTCTCCGAGCTGGAACTGGATCCCAACGACATCGTGGTGGTGGCGGGAATCGGATGTTCCGGACGCATGCCCACCTTTTTCAACACCAATACATTGCACACCACCCACGGCCGCGCCCTGACCTTCGCCACGGGCATCAAGCTGGCCCGGCCGGACAAGATGGTGGTGGTGATTTCCGGGGACGGCGACGCCACGGCCATCGGCGGCAACCACCTCATTCACGCGGCCCGCCGCAATATCGGCATCAACCTGGTGTTGATCAACAACGGCGTCTACGGGATGACCGGAGGCCAGGTATCGCCCCTGACTCCCCAGCGGTTCTATACCGAGACCACCCCATACGGAAACATCGAACCCAAGTTCGACATCGCCAACCTGTTGATCGCGTCCAAGGCGTCCTTCGTCGCCCGGGAGACGGTGAACCGCCCGGTGCAGCTGAAGGACATGATCAAGAAATCTTTTCAGCACCGCGGCTTTTCCGTGGTGGAAGTGATCAGCAACTGCCACATCAACCTGGGCCGGCGCAACCGCATGAAAGATCCCATCTCCATGACCAAGTGGATCGACAGCCGCACCGTCAGCAAAGCCCAGTATGAAAAAATGACTCCCGAGGAGCGGCTGCACAAATATCCCACGGGAATCCTGTTCCAGGACACGGAGCGGCTCGAGTATTCAGACCTGTACTACAAACACATCATACCCGCCGCCAAGTCCGCGGCCGAAGCCGCGGCCGCCCGAAAAAACAAGCGCAACGACGCCAGCAAAAAGGAGAAAGCATGAGCAGCTGCCTAGATAAACGCTTCGAAATCCGCTACGGCGCCGTGGGCGGCCAGGGCATCATTACCGCCGGAGCCCTGCTGGTCGATATCGTGGTGCAGAAAGAGAACGGCTTCGCCCTGGAAAGCCCCACCTATACAGCTACGGTGCGCGGCGGCCCCACCAAGGTGGATGTCATTCTGTCCAACAAGCCCATCATGTTTCCCCAGGCCACGGCCATAGATTTTTTCGTCTGCACGTATCAGGTGCCTTTCGACCTGTACAAATCCCGGCTGCGGGATGATGCCATCGTGGTCGTGGATTCCCACCTGGTCAAGGACCTGGGGGATACCCGCAACTGGCAGATCCATTCCATCCCCATCATCAACGAAACAAAAAAACAATTGGGCAACGTCATCCTGACCTCGGTGGTCACCTTGTCAATGACCCAGAAGCTTACCAAAGTGATCCAACACCGCAACATGGTGGATTTCATCCGCCATTGGGCACCGCCGGATTACCTGGACTTGAACATGCAGGCCATTGAACTCGGCCAGAACCTGGTGTAAACCGGCAATCATGAAGACGAACCTGGTAGATTCCCTGCGCTGGCGGGGCATGATCCACGACATCATGCCTGGTACCGAAGAACTCCTGCACTCGGGAACGGTTACGGCATACGTGGGTTTCGATCCCACCGCCGACTCCCTGCATATCGGCCACCTGGTCTCCATCATGCTGCTGAGGCACCTGCAGGCCGCGGGCCATCGCCCCATCGCCCTGATCGGAGGCGCTACCGGAATGGTCGGCGATCCCTCGGGCAAATCAGCTGAACGCAACCTGCTGGACCTGGAAGAGCTCCGCGCCAACCAGGATGCCGTGGCCCGGCAATTGAAGGGTTTCCTCGATCATGATCCCGGACGGGAAAACGCCGCCCTCATCCTCAACAACCATGACTGGCTGGGAAAATTCAACCTGCTGGACTTCCTGCGCAACGCCGGCAAACACCTCACTATTAATTACATGATGGCCAAGGAGTCGGTTAAAAACAGGCTGGAAGGCGGGTTGTCCTTCACCGAGTTTTCCTACCAGCTCCTCCAGGCCTGGGATTTTTACCACCTGTACACCCATCACGGCTGCCGTCTGCAGATGGGAGGATCGGATCAGTGGGGCAATATCACCGCCGGGACCGAACTGATTCGCCGCAAGTCCGGAGGGGAAGCCTTCGCCCTTACCTGCCCGCTGATCACCCGGGCGGACGGACGCAAGTTCGGCAAAACCGAATCGGGCAACGTGTGGCTGGATCCCCGCCGGACTTCAGCGTACCAGTTCTACCAGTTCTGGCTGAATGTGTCCGACGAAGACGCGGAGCGCTATATGCGCATCTTCACCCACCTGGAACGGGAAGAGATCGAAGCCCTGGCCGCGTCTCACACCCAGGCGCCGCACCGCCGGGAGTTGCAGCAGCGGCTGGGCAGGGAAGTCACCACCATGGTTCACTCCGAAGAGGCCTGGCAGTCCGCCCGCGAGGCATCCCAGATCCTTTTCGGCAAGGGCACCACCGAGACCCTGCGCTCCCTGGCCGAAGACGACCTGCTGGACGCCCTGGAGGGAGTGCCCCGGGCCGTTGTGACCCGGAACCACCTGGGGGATGGTCTCGATGTGGTGGAATTACTGGCCGGGCATAGCGACGTATTCGCCTCCAAGGGCGAAGTCAGGCGCCTGGTCAAAAACGGCGGGTTGAGCATCAACAAGCGGCGCATCAACGATCCCGCCGACAAGATCACTCCGGCGGACCTGCTCCACGGACGTTTCCTCCTGGTGCAGCAGGGCAAAAAGCGTTACACCCTCATCACAATCGAGTAGCTCCCATTGGGGACGGACTATAACTGTATAACTCTAGTCGTATACTACCAATATTATCCGCATATTTTCACGAAAGGGAAAGCAAACTGAAAGTCTATATCTGGTGAATGACTATTCTAAAGTTATACAGTTATAGTCCGTCCCCATGCCTGTCCGCAAGGGCTTTCAGGGCGCGGCGGCGCACCCATTGATTGGCGTCCCGGCCAAGGGTTTCCAGCAGAGGTTCCGCTTCAGTGCCGTCCAGGCCCGCCAGGGCGTCCACCAGGTTGAGGCGTACGTCCACGTTGCTGTCCGTAACCAATTGCCGGGCCAGGGCGGGCAGCATGGAGCTACGGCGGCGGCCCAGGATCTGCACCACCGAACTGCGCAGGTACCAGACGGAACCTTTAACAGCCTCCACCAACACGCTTTCATCCAGGGGGACATCGGGGTCGATATTGGCCACCACCTCTTCCCGGACCCGGAAGTCCTCGATCTGCAGCAGGGACAACAGGATGGATTCACTCAGGATCTCACATTCCTTTAACAGCTTGCGCACCAGAGCCGGCCGGTTGGGCGGACTCTCCTTGCGCACCATATCGGCCAGGCGGATGACGCCGCTGTCGTGACTCAGGGAGCTGTTCTCCATGGCTTTGCGCGCGGCGTTGGCTACGGAACTGTCCTGGTGGTAGAGAAACTGGCGGAAGAAAAAGCGATCCCGGTACTTGAGCTGACGCAGCATTTTCAAGGCGCTGGCCGTGGTTTTGGATGAAGTCTCGGAATGCAGAACCTGTTTGAGAAAGTGGATACGTTCCGCCGGGGACCACTCGTTGAACTCGCCTTCCTTGAGGAACCGGATCTGTTCCGATGTGTTCAGGCAGAGGAAGTCAACGACTCCGTTTTTCATTGCAGTTTTTCGAGCAGGTGACCCATTTTCTCCTTTTTGGTTTTCATATAGTGCATATTCACTTTATTGGGTTCCTCTTCCAGGGGAACCCGTTCCACGATTTCCAGTCCGTAACCGGCCAGGGCGATGTACTTGGCCGGGTTGTTGGTCATGATGCGCAATTTGCGCAATCCCAGGTGGGAGAGGATCTGGGCGCCGATCCCGTAATCCCGCAGATCCGGGTCGTGTCCCAGCTCGATATTGGCTTCGACCGTATCCAGTCCCTGTTCCTGGAGCTTGTAGGCCTTGATCTTTTCCAGCAGGCCGATACCCCGGCCCTCCTGGTTGGTGAGATACAGGAGTACGCCGCGCTTCTCCGCGGTGATTCGTTCCATGGCGTGCTGGAGCTGGTTGCCGCAGTCGCAGCGCAGGGAACCGAAGGTGTCCCCGGTAAGGCATTGCGAATGGACCCGCACCAGCACCGGTTCGTCCCCGGCCACGTCGCCCTGCACCAGGGCGATATGGGTCTCACCGTGCAGGGAATCCACGAAGCCCTTGATGGTGAAATACCCCCAGCGGGTGGGCAGGGTGGCTTCGGCGACTTCCTTTACCAAGGACTCTTTCTGCACCCGGTACTTGATGATCTCCTCAACGGTGATGATGGGGATATCGAAACGGCGGGAAAACTCCTCCAAGTCGGGCATGCGCGCCATGGAGCCGTCTTCCTTCATGATCTCGCAGATCACTCCCGCCGGCTTCAGTCCGGCGATCCGGGCCAGGTCCAGGGAGGCCTCGGTCTGTCCCGCCCGCACCAGGACGCCACCGTCCCGGGCCTGAAGGGGGAAGATATGTCCCGGCCGGGCCAGGTCTTCGGGCCTTGCCTTGTCGTCCACCAGGCATTGTACAGTGGCGGCCCGGTCGGCGGCGGAGATACCCGTGGTGGTGCCCTCCCGGGCGTCCACCGAAACGGTGAAGGGGGTTTCGAACGAGGATGTGTTCTCCCTCACCATGAGGGGAAGATCCAATTGCCCCGCCCGCTCGGCGGTCAGGGAAACACAGATCAGGCCCCGGGCGTGGGTGGCCATGAAGTTTATGGCTTCGGGAGTAACCTTTTCCGCCGCGATCATGAGATCGCCTTCGTTTTCCCGATGTTCGTCGTCGGTAATGATAATCATCCGCCCGTCCCGCAGACATTCCACCGCGGCGGGCACATCGATAAGGTGTTTATTTTCCATGAATATGTCCGTTTAATGCGAAATTATAGAGGTATTTTCCCACCAAATCAAGTTCCACGTTCACGCGTTCGCCGTTGCGCAGGTCGTCCAGGTTGGTTGTCCGCAGGGTCTGGGGAATAATTTCCACGGAAAACCGGGATCCCGACACGTCCACCAGGGTCAGGCTGACCCCGTTTATGGTAACCGAGCCTTTGTTCAGCAGGTAGGGACGCCATCCGGAATCCCGGAACGTAAAGGTAAAACGCACCGAGCCCCGGCCCGAACGCCGGGAATGCAGCCGCGCCGTGCCGTCCAGGTGGCCGCTGACCAGGTGGCCGCCCAGGAAGTCCTGGAGCGTCAGGGGCAATTCCAGGTTCAGCCGGCGCCCGGGTTGCAGGTCGGCGAAACGTGACTTCCCCAGGGTTTCCCCGCTGAGGTTGAAGGTCAGCTTCTCCCCGACAATTGTCACCGCGGTGAGGCAGGCTCCGTCCACGGCCACGGAATCCCCCACCCGCACCTGTTCGGCCAGGGGGGCGGAAACCACCAGGCGCGGGTCGCCGCCGCGCTCCAGAGAAACCAGCTTGCCCATGGCCGCCACCAGACCGGTAAACATCAGGCCGTCCCCCATAGTACGAAACCGCCGGGGATCTCCCACACCCGGTGCCGCCGCAGACGCAGGGGCTCTTCCACCGGCATGGCCCGGGACAGGAGCCCCGGAGCGTCCCCGCCGCCGAGCAGGGTCCCGGCGCAGAACAGGTACATCTCGTCCCACAATCCCGCGCAGAGCAGGGAATTGATCAGGGTGGGCCCGCCTTCCACCAGCACCGATCCCACGCCCATGTCGCCGAGCTCCCGCAATACCTTTTCCAGATCCACTCCGTCGGGTGCGGGAGCAACGAAGCGATGCCGCCCGGTACGGGGGGCGCGGTTGTCCGCCGAGTCGGCGCTGAACACAACCGTGGGGAACCGCTCCTGGTCCCGGAACAGGTTCAACTCTTCCGGCAGGGTATTGCGGCTGTCCAGGACCACCCGCAGGTGGCCCTTGCCTTCCCAGTCCTTGTGGCGCAGGTCCAGCCGGGGATCATCCCGGCGGGCGGTTCCGGAGCCCACCATGACGGCGGAGAATTCTCCCCGCAGGCTGTGGGCGGCCCGGCGCATGGGCTCGGGCGTCACCCATTGGGAGCGCCCCCGGGCGTCGGTCATGCGGCCGTCCAGGGATACGCCGGCCTTCAGGGCGACCCACGGGTAGCCCCGGCTCCGGGCGGTCAGGTAGCGGCGGTTGAGCAGGGCGTGCTCTTCCTTTAGGCAGCCCACGTCCACCCGCACCCCGGCATCCCGCAGCTGCTGGAATCCGCGCCCGTTGACCCGGGGGTCCGGATCGCGGCGGCAGGCCACCACCCGTTCCACCCCCTTCTCCAGGATGCGATCCACGCAGGGAGGGGTGCGCCCGTGATGCACGCAGGGTTCCAGGGTCACGTACAGGGTTCCCCCCCGGGCAGCGGATGCGTCCAGGGCCATGCGTTCGGCGTGGGGGGCGCCCAGTTCGCGGTGCCACCCGGACGCCAGCAACCGGTCTCCATCCACCCATTGGGCGCCCACCATGGGATTGGGCTCCGTGTATCCCCGGCCGCGCCGGGCCAGCCACAGCGCCCGCTGCATCCATGCCCGATCCGCGTCACTCCAGTTCATGATTCCAGGGGCAGGAGGGCGTCGATGAACGCCGCGGTAGAGAAAGGTTCCAGGTCCTCCGCGCTTTCACCGGTACCCGCGAACACTACGGGCACCTGCATTTCCCGGAGGATATTCAACACGGCGCCGCCCCGGGCGGTGCCGTCCATTTTGGTGAGCACGATGCCGTTGACCCCGGAGAATTCCGTAAACTTGCGCGCCTGGTCCAGGGTGTTCTGCCCCATGGTGGCGTCCACCACCAGCCACACGGCGCCGGGCTGATCCGGAAGGAAACCGCGCACGATGCGGGTGAGCTTACCCAGTTCCTGCATCAGCCCCGTGCGGGTCTGCACCCGGCCCGCGGTATCCACCACCAGCAGGTCGAAATCCCGATTCACCAGGGAAGTCAGGCTGTTGTGCACCACCGAGCCGGGATCCGCGCCGCGTTCGCCGCTGACCACCGGCAGATCCAGCCGCTCCCCCCACAGGGCGAGTTGAGACCCTCCGGCGGCGCGGAAGGTATCCGCCGCCCCCAGCAGGACCCGGCGTCCGCGGCCGCTCCAATACCCGGCGATCTTGGCGGCGGTGGTGGTTTTGCCGCACCCGTTCACCCCCACCAGCAGGATTACCTGCTTGCCCGGCGGCAGGTCCGGAGCGCCGCCGTCTCCGGCCAGCAGGACCGACAATTCATCCCGCAGGGCGCGGATAAAGGCATCGGCTTCAAAAGGGTAACCGGTACGCTTTTCCGCGGCTTTGAGCAGGGCCTGGGTCAGGGACACCGATACGTCCCCCAGGATCAGCGCCTCCTCCAGTTCTTCCAGGGTGGTTTCCCGGTCGCGCTTGTCGTGGATCACCCCGCGCAGGGCTTCCGAGAGGGGAGCGGTGAAAAGGCGCTTGAGTTTCATGCCCCGATTATACCGCCGGAGCGGCGGCGGCGCAATGCTGTCTAGTCGACGGGCACCCCCGACTCACCACGTTTCAGATCAACAATGATAGTGTATAGGGTTGTGCCTCCGTGGCGGTCATCCGCTTCAATCACCATCCGGAAAACGTATGAATCCATCTCCATTTCCGGCGGCTCTTCGGAATCCCCGCGGCGGCGCGCAATGGGAACGGCGGAATCCCCCTCTTCCAATGGGGGGCCATCGGATTCCCGGGGGATCTTCGGTTCCTCCGGGAGAGCCTCGATATTCCAGCGAATGATACCCGTATCCGGATCCAGGTCGATGCCCCGGTCCAGAGGTGAGACCAGGCGGTAAGTGACGGGATCTCCGTCGGGATCATCCGCGAACACCTGGTGAAAAAACTCGCCGGGAATGTCGAAGGGAGTCACCGGTTTGGGACGGAATCGGGGGGGAGCGTTAACGACCGTCACCACCGCGCTCTTCAGCCACTTTCCGCCGGTCCGGGGACGGACGCGACAATGAATCCGGTTTCCCCGGCGATACCTCTCTGTAGGCAGCACCGTTTTATCAATCTCGTCAACCCGGTTGCCGTTGATGAACCATTGACACATAAGAGGAACGGTCTTTCGGGGTTCCTGATGAAATAGCACCAGGGCCCGCACCCCGGAAACCACTGTAGGGGCCGCCGGCTCGATCACCACCTTGGATAGTCTGGCTTGTTGAGCGACTCTGGATGCTTTTTCCGGACCAGCCTTGTCTCCCCCGCCGTTGCATGCAGCCAGGAGAAATCCCACCGCCAATAGAGCACTCAATTTGCGCATCAGGTTTCCTCCGGGGCGGTCTCCTCCTCCCCCGCCGCCGGCGGAGGTTTGAAGGTCAAGGTCACGCTGCGCCGGGCCTCGCCGCCGTCATCATCCCGCACCACCACCTCGAATTCCAGAACTTCCGGGGGGTTGTCGCCGGGATTCAACAGGATGCGGCCGTTTTCTCCCAACCGCAACCAATCCGGGATGTTGACACCGTCCAACTCGTAGGTTAACTCATCTTCGTCCGGGTCCGCGGCCTTGACGGTGATTACGTAATCCCCGGGTCCCTTGATTTCCGGAAACTCCACGGCTTCGATCACCGGGTCGGAATTTTCCACCAGCACCAGGTCGGTGCGACGCCGGTCCACCTCCACCTCTCCCGCCAGGAGGATCACATCGGCGAAAACCCCGTCCCCCTTGCGCAGTTGGTCCGCCGGCAGGTTGGGATCCGCGGACTCCTTTGCTTTGCGGTCGTTGATCCAGAAGGCGATCACCAGGGACGTACCCGGAGCCTCCCGCGGACGGGTCACCACCGTGACCCGGACGGCGGAATCAAAGCGGATCCGTTCGGGAAGGAGCTTGACTTCCGCCAGGCGGGTGTCCGCGGGATCGGATTCATCCGCCGCCGACAGCTCCTCGAACTCCGCGCCATCTCCCGCCGGCCGCGCCGGAGCGTCCCTATCCTCCGCGGGAGCCGGGCTCTGCGGCGGCGGTGATTCCGGTGGCGGAGATTCCCCTCCCCCCCCGCCGCAACCGGCGGGGAGGATGATCAACAGAAACAGGGCCGTTGCAACAACCAGCCCCGACTTCATCGCTTGCGCTCCTTGATAAAGATCACGCCGCCGGGGTAGGGCAAACGCTTGTCTTCCACCCGGTCCAGGGGCGGCACGGAGCCCACGGCGCCGGTACCCAGGTATTGGACGAATTCCTTGCCCTGGTAGATGCCGCCGCCGGCGATGCGGCCCTCTTCGCGGCCGCCCTCCACGGTGTCGGGACCACAGTACAAAGCGATATCGTAGAGCATCATGTCCCCTTCCGCCGGCGCGGCGCAGGGGTTGGAGATCTGCTGCTGTTGCTGCTGAGCGGTCTGTTCTCCCGGGGGGGTATAGGTGTTGAAGTAGATGTGGGGGGTGCCGTAAGTGTCGGGCAGGATCAGGGGCTCGGGATCGAAAAGCTTGTCCTTAACGCCGGGGAAGTTGAGGACCCAGCCCTTGTTGGCCACCAGGTCCAGGGTGGTCTCCGCCAGTTCGGTGTCGTCCGTCCCCGACAGGGAGAGCACCTGCAGGTCGCCGATCTTTACGCCGTTGGTGGTTTTGCCCTGGATGGCGATATACTTTCCCCCGCCCGGATTGGTACGGGGCCGGTCGCGGTCGCCGGTGCCGAAGGTAACCCACAATTGGTAACACTTGTCAAAGGCCACCGCGGGCTGCAGGTAGATGGGGGCGTAGTTCCGGGACTTGATGGTCTCCCCCGCCTGAAACGTACCCCGCTCGGTGGTTACGGTAATGGTGTCGGGAGTATCTTCCACTTCGGTGATAAAGCCGGTGGCGCCGGAAGTCAGGCCCCGCACCGGCCAGCCCGCGGAAAAACCGGCGGCGGATCCGCCCACGTCGATTTTGCCCCCGGAGCCGATGGAGTCGATGGCGGCGCTGGCCAGGTCGGTAATGGTATGCTCGTAAACGGGGTAGACCTTCCAGTCCGCCCGGTCGGTACCGGAGATGTCGATGCGGAAGAGGTGCCCCCCCAGGTTGCCGGCGTAGATGGTGTCCAGGATGCCGTCGCTGGTGCTGTCCACCGCGGTGAGGGCCGAGGGGATGGCGAAGTTGAACAGCGGCGATTTGGTGAGGTAATGGATGTCGTCGGTTGTGCCCAGTTCCAGGTACTCCGTGGTTTCCTCGTCGTCGGCGCCGTCACTGTTGTTGTACCCCGCCATCCACAACAGGTCGCCCGTGGAGGCATCCACCACGAACACCGCCTTGCCCCGGCTGTCCCCGTTTACTTCAGCGTTGGGCGAGTAGCCCCCGGCGAATACCGCCACCCAACGCTGCAACAGGTTTTCGCCGTCCTGGTAGCGGATTTGGCCCACCACGGGTTTGGCCCAGCTCTCGCCGCTGTAGGTGGCGTCGGAGAACTTCCATTTTACCTTGGGGTTGGCGCCGGCATTGGTGATGTCCAGGGCGTAGAACGAATTACCGCCCCGGCGCAGGCCGAAAAAGAGCATGGTTTTCCACTCATTGGTGTTGCCCTTGCGGTAAAAGATGTCTTCGGCCAGCATGCGGCCGTCCACTGTGTAGGCGTGCTGGCTGTCCAAAGCAATGGTCTTGAGGGTGGGCAGAACTTCGTCGGGCACGAAACCCCATTTTTCCACTCCGTTCTTGGCCCGGATCTTGTGCAGGAAGCCGTCGTTGGTGCCCACGTAGACCATGGGGGTGCGGGAGGCGTTGGCCGCGGCGAAATGGGCGTAGCAATCCACGTCGGTGGTGGGATCGCCGCCGCACTCGGCGGGATTCTGGTTCTGCAGGTAGGCCTTGCCCGTCAGGGGCTCACCCACGAAGCCGATGTCCGAGTGGAAGATGTCGCCAAAGGTTTTTCCGCCCACCTTGGCGATGATGGCTTCCACCTGCGCCTCGGTACAACCGATCATGGGGGCCAGGGTGGCCTTGTTGGCCGCGGTGAAATCCACCCGGGTGGTGCCGCTGTGGGTGTAGAGGCTGCGGTCGGTGGAGCTGTTTTCCAGCTTGGAGGCGGCGTCCCACATCTCCGTGTTGGAGAGGTTGAGAACCCGGGAGCAGCTCTCGCCGGGGTTGTCGCCCTCGCACTGCGCCTCGGTGGCGTACAGCTCATCGGAAGCGTATTCGCCGTCATTGTTGGCGTCGAAACCCCAGCGTTCGATGAGTTCGTTGGCCAGCAGGTGGCCTTCCCACACCGGGGCCGACTGGGAGGGCATGAAGTAGCCCACGTAGGAGACGCCGTCGGCGGCGATGGAGGCGGTCTTCTTGGGCGCGGTGATGGCGGAGAAGGCGAAGTTGCGCAGGAGAATGGAGGTGATCACGCTCTCGAAGGAGGCCACCAACTCGTCGAAATTGCCCGCGGTGTAGTAGGCGCCGTCGCCGTTGACCGCCGTCTCCAGGAGCATGTCGTTGTCCTGGTTGAAGCCGATGACGTAGGTGAAGATGGACTGCGGCCCGGGCCAACCGTTCACCGTGTCCGTGCCGAAATCGTCGTCCGGGAAGAGGTCCTGGTTGCGTAGGAAGTAGGACACGTCATCCAGGTAGTCCGTACCATTGCTGGTCAGCCAGCAGGACCAGAGGGGGCAGTAGAGGGCGGTGGAGGAGTTATACCCCGAGGGACGCCCGTAGTAGGCTTCGTTATCATCCAGGTCGCCCCAGCCGTCGGCCCAGGAGGCCCAATTGGTGCTGCGCTTGACCGGACTAATACCGGGACTGGTGAAAATCGACCCGCTGAACTTGGAGTTGGCGAAGTTGTCCTGGGTGGACTCGCCGTCGGTCATGACCACCACGTAGTTGTTCTGGCACCACCACTGGATGGGTGATTCCGCGGTGGCCGCACTGATGGTGCCGTTGTCGATGAGGACGTCGGTGGGCCAGAACTCATCGGGATCGTCATCCCCCGGGGGGTGGGGCTTCAGATAGTCCCACACGTCCGCCAGGGCCTCGGCCACGGGGGTGTTGGAGTCGCCCTCGATGCCCCAGATATGGCCCAGGTAGGATTCCAGGTCCGCGCTGGCGCTCTTGTCCCCCAGGTTCTCCACCTTTTTGCCGCCGTTGCCGGAATCGTTGCCGCCGCCGTCAAAGGTGAACAATCCCATGCGTACCGTGGCATTGGAGTTGCGGGCCACCTGGCAGAGCACCTCCCGGGTAACCTGGATGCGGGTAAAGCGCTTCATGGCGTCACCGCCGCCGGTATCGCACACCGTGGTGGCCCCCAGCAGGGAGGTGTCGGTGACGTCGAAGGTGCCGTACACCGAGTGGTGGGACACGGCGGTGCGCTGTTCGTCGGTGGCGTGGATAAAAAGCCATTGCAGGTACTCCTCATCCAGGCGGGTGTAGTTGCCGTGGTCGTACTCGCTGTAGATACGCACGATGACCGGGGTCCGACCCGGCACGCGCTGAAAATGACCGCCGTTGACCGTGATGGGACCGCCTACGATGTTGCTTAATTCAAACCAATTGGAGCCGTTGTCGGTGTACTTGCGCGCCAGGGTGGCCAGGGCGTATTGGTAAGGACTGTCGGTGTCGCGGAACATGATTGTCTCGCCTTCCACGAAGTTGACCGCGTTGCTGCCCACCTGGAAGTGGTCGGGAGACCCGTCGTCGGCGTAACACCCCGTCCAATTGCCGCCCAGGTCACCGGTATCGTAAATATAGGCATTGCCGTTGTAGAGCCAGCGAGCGAACCACTGGGTGGATTGACTGCTGGCCGACCAGTAACTGCCCCTGTCGACGAACTCGTTGCCCCGTTCCACGGTTCCGGAGTACTCCGTCCGGGGATTGAAGCCGTCGTCGGCGGTGCCCTCTTCGCCGTCCAGCCCGAGCTTGGGGTACCAGATGAGGTTGTTCATGGAGCCCGAGGTATCCGCCAGGATCATGACATTGGGCTTGACCGTGTTCTGGGACACGTTGACGCCCATGAAGAGTTCCTTGTCGTCCCCGCCCAAATGGGGGGCGGCCAGGGCGGCCGCCATGACCACCAGTATAATGGTAAGATTGCGCTTGTTCATCTCTTCCTCCCGGGTACCTAGTACCCCACGGTCAATACCGAGTAAATGCCCGTCTGCACCTCCGAGTAGGCCCGGCGGCTGCCCGCCTGGATCTCGGAGGACACGGTCACGCTCCACACCACCGGCGAGATGCTGGTGATGCTGCCCAGGGAAAGCCCCGGAAAAGGCGGGGGCTGGAACCCGTTGAATACGCCGATGGGCTGGGACGTTCCGGCCAGGAGGTCCCGCAGGGTGCCGGTGACATATCCTTCCTTCAGGGGACCCTGGTAGTGGCCGGTGACGTAGAGGTCACGGTTGATGGCGGTCACATATTCCGGCTGGGGCTGCTCGTAGATCTCGTTGCGGATCTGCTGCACCCCCTCCAGGGCGGCGTAGTAGGCCACCTTGTTGAGGTAGTGGTTGTGGGTGGTCTGCACCTCGGTGGTGCCCACGGTGAGCAGGCCCACCACCAGGATGGACAGGATCATGACGGCCATGACGGTGAGCAGCAGGATGCTGCCGCCGTCCCTGGAATTGACGTTATCTTTTTTCATGGATCTCACTCTCTCGCTTTTCATGGGACTATATGGCCACGTTGAAGTTGCGCGGCTCCGCCCGGAAACGGAACAGCTTGTAGCGGTACTTGCCCGCCGGCAGCGTGACCGCCGGCGCGTCGCCCAGGGCGGGGACCTGGTTGACCGCTTCGCCGACTCCGCCGAACTCGTCGGTCAGGGCCACCACCCAGGCGGTGAACTGCTTGACCTGTTTCAGGCGCAGGTCCTCCTTGAGGTCCGCCAGGGTCCCGGCGGAGGTGCCGTCGAAGTAGGGCACCGCTCCGGACTCATCGGGCCAGTTGGGGTAAGCCGTATACGCGATCTGCAGGTTGTGGATGTTTTCGCTGACCACGCCCCAGCCGTCGCTGTTGTTTTCCACGGGATCGCTGTTGCCCTGGGCGTCGGTGATGCGCAGCATCTGCCGCACCGTGCGCTTTTCCGTGGTGGAGTAGACATCCCGAAAAACGTAGACGCTGAAGCTGGCCAGGCGCACCACCAGGGCGTTGATGGGATAGGTGACCTGGTTGCCCTGGCTGCCGGTCTCGGTATCCTGGTAACCCGCCATGTTGAGCAGGCCCGAATGGTATACCGAAGTGCCCCGGACGGTGATGGTGCTGGTGGTGGGGGGCGTGGTCTCGGACACCCGGAACACGTAGTAGCCGTCGGTGCCCAGCACCATGCCGATGTCCCCGCCCTTCCAGGCGTCGGCGGCCACGGTGCTGTCCACGGTGGTATCGTCCACGCTCAACGTCAATCCCCCGGTGGGGGTGAACGCCTGGGTCAGGTGGGTGACCGCGATGGGGTCTCCGCTGGCCATGATGATGCCGTCGGGGTAATTGGCGTTGTTCAGGGGCGTGACCCCGGTAAAATGGGCCGGCGCCGACAAAAAGGAGCCGCTGTCGGCAATGGACAGGATGGCCCCGGCGTTCTTCAGCTCCGAGGAAAACGAAGAGAGGATGTACCGGGCTTCCTGTTGCAGGCTGATGCGGGCGTTTTCCGTCTGGGCGCTCTGGCCGAACTGCATCATCAGCATGTACACCCCGCCCAGGATCACCAGGGAGAGGGCCATGACCACCATCAATTCCACCAGGGAGAAACCGCTGTCCCGGCGCATGTCAGTTCCCCCTCCGGGTCGACAAGGTCACGGAAAACGGGTACTGGTCCCGGGAATATCCGTATTCGACCCGCACGGTCACTTCCATGAGGTTGCCCGCGGCGGCGATGGTGGTGGTGCGCCGCATGCGGTCGGGATGGTCCGGCTCGGCGGTGGATATGGCGTAGGTACCGCCGGTGGGCACGATATACTCCACCGTGGTCCCCGGAACCAATTGAGTGGCGGGAAACTTGATGGTGTTTTCCAGCACGTCCTCCGCCAGGGTGACCGCCAGGTTCTTGCTGAAATTCTTCTGCGTCGAGACCTGCTGCTGGGTGAACCCCGTCAATACCGCCACCAGCACGAAGGCCACCAGGGCGATGGACAGCAGGATCTCCATTAACGTCGAACCTTTGTTACTCATCAATTTTGATTCCTCCCGTGGGGAAGATCCGCACCTGACGCTGGTAATCCACCAGGCTGGTGCCGGGTTTATAGATAAAGAAACTCATGGATACCTGGATGGGCTGGGGAATGCTCCCGGTCATGGGATAGGCGAAAACCTCGCCGGTGGAATTCACCATGAAATCGGAAGCTTCTCCGGTCAGGAAAAAAGGCTTGCCGCCCATGGGCGTCACCGTGCGCAGGGACTGCCAATTGGCGAAGTCGTCCAGGTTGCGCTGGCGCAGGATGGTGTACCCCGTGCCGCCGGCGTTGAAATCAATCGCCAGGTAGCGATTTTCCATGGTGGCCTGCTGTTTGACCGAAGAGAAATCCGCCACGAAGGTGTTGACCGCGGAGGAAAAGGTGGACCGCTGCATGGAACTGCGCCCCATGTTAATGGCCGCGACCGCCAGGAGTCCGAAAATTACCAGGGCCACCAGCAACTCCACGACCGTGAAGCCCCGGACACGATGGTTCCGTTTCATCATACACCTCCTAAAGCAAGATGTTTTCCAAGTACCGGAATCGAAAAAACTCCCTTTATGATGGGGATTTCCTGAGGGATATCTTTGCGGCGGGACATCCCGCGGGTAAATTTTTCCCACATATGGCCTGCCGCCCCCAACTCAATCGCTATCCTCGGCGGGAGCGCGCAGGGCGCTCTCCACCGGCTCCACCGTGGGCAGATCCTGATCCGGGGCGGCGCCCAGTTCACGAAAACGCCTGGTGGTGACCAGCACCCGGCCCTCCAGGGAGCCGACGGCGCGGTTGTAGGATTGCACCGCCCGCTCCAGGCCGCCTCTCAGATCGGTGAAATGCCCGGCCAGGGTGCGGATACGATCGTACAACTCCCGGCCCAGCTTGGAGATCTCATCGGCGTTGCGGGCCAGCCGGTCCTGGCGCCAGCCGTAGGCCACGGCCTTGAGCAGGGCGATAAGGGTGGTGGGAGTGGCGGGGATCACCCGGTTCTCCACGCCGAACTCGATCAGTTCCGGCGCCTTATGGAGGGCGGCGGAAAAGAAGTTCTCTCCCGGCAGGAACAGGACCACGAATTCCGGAGTGGGCGAAAACTGCTCCCAATAGGCTTTCTGCCCCAGGCGCTGCAGGTGGCGCCGGATCAGCTCGCCGTGCTCCCGCATATGCTTATCCCGTTCCGCCTCATCGGCGGTCTCGGCGGCCTGGAGGTAGGCTTTGAGCGGCGCCTTGGCGTCCACCACCAGGAATTTGTCACCCGGCAGGCGCACGATCAGGTCCGGCCGCAACCGGGAATCCCCGCTTTCCGCCACCGCCTGTTCCTGGAAATCGCAGTACTCCACCATGCCCGCCAGTTCCACCACCCGGCGCAGCTGGATTTCGCCCCAGCGGCCCCGTACCACCGGGGTCTGCAGAGCCCGGGAAAGCCGGCCGGTTTCATCCTTGAGGTGACGATGGGTCTCCACCAGGGAGCGGATCTGCTCGGAAAGGCCGGAATACACCCGGCCGCTCTCTTTTTCCGCGTCCGCGATGTGGCGGTCCACCTTATCCAGGGATTCACGGATGGGTTTGATCAGCCGGTCCACCTCGTCGCGGCGTTTCTCCAGGTTGCTGTCCGCCTGCTGATGCAGGCGTTTCATCTGGGTGTCCGCCAGCTGCAAAAAGCTGCTGCTGTTGCTCTTGAGTGCTTCCAGGCTGAGGGCCTTGAATGTATGGGACAATTGCTCCCGGGCGCCCTCCAGCAGGCGGATCTTTTCCTCCGCGTTGCGGCGCTCATTGTCCAGGTCCCGGGACATGACCGCCAGGTCGCGGCGGGCGGTTTCCAATTCAGCCACGGCGTTTCCGCTCTCTTCCAGGCGGCGGCGCAATAGCGCGGCTTCCAGTTCGCCCCGTTCCCGTTCCCGCTTCAAGAGCAGTCGGGCGGACAGGGCGGACAGCAGGAGCCCAAGCGCCAGGCCGGCCAGAAATTCCAGGAAACCCGGAACAAGCATCAATGCATCTCCCCGTTTGCTTTTTCTATTGGGGAATGCTATCATAGCGCTTCTTTGTTTGCAATCCGCGGCAAGCCCGCCGCGGCCCTAGGAGGTGGCATGAAATCCTTAATCAGCATCCTGATCATCGGTTTGTTTATCATGACTCCCGGTCTCGCCGCGGAAGAGAACGCGCCGGTTTTCGGCGACGGACATTTCAGTCTCAGTGTCGGAGCCGGCATGCGCTCCCTCAACGAGGATTCGGCGGACTCCCTCTACGGCAAGAACAACCTGACCTACAGCTTCGACCTGGCCTACGGCCTGAGCAAATATATGGACGTATTCATTCATACCGACTACTTCAAGGTGGACGGAGAAACCTCGCTGACCAACGAAGCCACCAGCCTGCGCATCATTCCCCTGGAAATCGGATTGCGCCTGCGCCTCAGCGGCAGCCGCTTCGTGCCCCAGGTGGGCTTCGGCGCCGGCTACTACATGGTCACCGACGACATGGAGGTCGAGGGCCAGACCTTCACTTTTGAAAAGAACCAGGTCGGATTCTTTATCGAAGGCGGACTGCGGGTGTACGTGACCGGCAAACTCTTCGTCTTCGCCCAGGGACGATTCATCTTCCTCAAGGTCAAACCCGACGAGTCCAGCAGTGAGGACGCAACCGGCATCATCTACTACACGGAACGCGACCTGGGCGGTTTCTTTCTCTGCGCCGGCCTGGGCATCCGCTTCTGATACCCCGACCCCATAATTGGGGACGGACTACAATTTTACATTTTTTTCCATAAGCCCGGTCATATCCTTCCAGAACAGCGCATATGGCGCTGAAAAGACAACCCAAGCCTGTATTCCATCCCCTGCTCATTTTTCAACCAGGAACAATGCTTTTTGAAAAAAAAACATAAAATTGTAGTCCGTCCCCAGAGCTTAGAAGGGTGAAACCGCTTCCTTTTTACTTGCCTGCATTTTTTTATTTCTTGGATATTGTTTACCGGAGGCCGGTCAGGAGGGATATGTCTCTTCTTTTCTCTACAACTCTACAACCGTTTTTATTCCGGGCGGACAGCGGTCCGCCCTCCCTGCCACCTCTATGTACTTCTTCCCTCTTCAACTCTTCAACTTTTCAACTTTGGTATTGAATCAGGCGAAATACATGATCCAGCTGAATATGATGACCCCGCCCACAATGTAG
>Ga0272441_10002732_pt1 | contig 35180 bp, 36 predicted proteins | sample SSMProp6N_FD_193582 | JGI IMG/M metagenome (GOLD analysis project Ga0272441, IMG submission 193582) | Marine sediment archaeal communities from Little Sippewissett salt marsh, Falmouth, MA, United States - SSM-Prop-6N | ecosystem: Environmental > Aquatic > Marine > Wetlands > Sediment ...
GGCGGGGGTGCATATGGGGGACTCCTAACCAAGGGTGGAGCCTCGATTATCCCCCCCGCCTCGATGACCGTGGATAACGTTGGGTGATCGGCACGGGCGGCACTGCACCGGCCTGCCGCGACGGGCGATGGCGACCGGCGTCTAGGCCGCGGCTGTACGTGAGTGGGCCTATCTGACTTCGGGCCGCCAAGCAGCAGCAATGACCGCCTACCTTGACCCCCGCCGCCGTTTCCGCCTAAAACCGCGGCCACTTCCGGGGCATTGGTTGTCTCCTTCGGCCAGCGGGGCTATTGGCCCCCGCACGTCGCCATCCGTCAGCGCGGTGCGCCCACGGGTGCGTTTGTGCTTTGGGTTGACGGAATGCGGGCGGGCGCCTCGGAAACGCTGAGTTTTTTGCGGTTTTAGGCGGCACATGTTCGAGACCTTGCAAGATCGTCTAGGCTCCGTTTTCGAGGGGCTGACCAAGCGCGGCGCGCTGTCGGAAAAAGACGTGGCGGACGCCATGCGCGAGGTGCGCCGGGCACTGCTGGAAGCGGATGTGGCGCTGCCGGTTGCCCGCGACTTCATCAAAAAGGTGACCGACCGCGCCGTCGGCCAAGATGTCTTGCGCTCGGTGACGCCGGGCCAGCAGGTGATCAAGATCGTCCATGACGAGATGATCGCCATGTTGGCGGGGACGCCGACAGGCGAGGCGCCTGCGCCGGAGGGTGACGGCGCGGCGTTGGACGATGCGGCCGGCATTGACTTAAATGCGGTGGCGCCGGTGCCGGTGATGATGGTGGGGTTGCAAGGCTCCGGTAAGACCACGTCGACCGCAAAGATTGCGGTGCGCTTGCGCGACAAGGCCAAGCGCAAGGTGCTGATGGCCTCCCTCGACACCCGCCGCCCGGCGGCGCAAGAGCAGCTTAAGGTGCTCGGCACGCAAGCGGGCATCGACACGTTGCCCATCGTCGCCGGTCAGACCCCGGTAGCGATTGCCGGCCGCGCCCTGGAGGCGGGGCGGTTGGGCGGCTACGACGTGGTGATGCTCGATACGGCCGGCCGCCTCGCCGTTGACGAAGCGCTAATGGCGGAAATGGCGGAGATCAAAGCGACCGCCTCGCCGCATGAAATTTTGCTGGTTGCCGATAGTCTCACCGGCCAGGACGCGGTCAATACGGCCGACTTGTTCAACACCCGCGTCGGGCTCACCGGCATCGTGTTGACCCGCGCCGACGGCGACGGGCGCGGCGGTGCGGCGCTGTCCATGCGCGCGGTCACCGGCCAGCCGATCAAGCTTCTTGGCACCGGTGAAAAGCTCGACGCGATGGAAGTGTTCCGCGCCGACCGGGTGGCGGGGCGCATCCTCGGCATGGGCGACGTGGTGTCGCTGGTGGAAAAGGCGGCGGAGACGCTCGACGCCGAAAAGGCCGAGAAGATGGCCGCCAAGATGAAGAAGGGTCAATTCGACCTGGACGATCTGGCAGAGCAATTAAAGCAAATGGCCAAGCTCGGCGGCATGTCCGGCGTCATGGCGCTGATGCCCGGCATGGGCAAAGCCAAGAAGCAAATGGCCGCCGCCGGCGTCGATGATGGTGTTTTGAAGCGCCAAGCGGCGATCATTTCGTCGATGACCAAGCACGAGCGGCGCAACCCGAAAGTGTTGAACGCCAGCCGCAAGAAGCGCGTGGCGGCCGGCTCCGGCACCCAGGTGCAAGAGGTCAACCGGGTGCTGAAAATGCACCGGCAAATGGCCGACGTGTTCAAGATGATGGGCAAAAAAGGCGGCAAGCAAGGCATGGCGGCGTTGATGGGCGCCATGGGCGGCAAGGGTGGCGGCCTACCGCCCGGCGTGACACCGCCTGCAGGATTGGCCGGAGGAATGGCGGGCGGAATGGCGCCCGGATTAGGCGCCCCGCTTGGCGGCCTTCCGTCTACCGGCGTCGGGGGATTGCCGGGGCTTGGCGGCAGCGCGCTGCCCGGGCTTGGCGGCACCAAGAAGAAGTAACGCAACACGTAACGCAATCGGATGCGTGTATCGCATTTTGCATTTTGAGTTTGCCGGGTGGTGCGCATAAGCGGCCCGGCGCAGTCAGCAACCCAAGGAGACCTGTTATATGGCATTGAAAATCAGGCTGGCCCGCGGCGGCGCCAAGAAGCGCCCGTTCTACCGCATTGTGGTGGCGGATGTGCGCAGCCCGCGCGACGGCCGTTTTGTCGAAAAGATCGGCACGTTGAACCCGCTTTTGCCGAAGGACAACGACGCCCGTGTTACGCTTGACCTCGACCGCGCCAAATATTGGTTGGGCCAGGGCGCCAAGCCGACGGACCGGGTGTCGCGGCTGCTCGACGCTGAGGGCTTAGTCAAGCGCGCCGCCCGCAACAACCCGCAAAAGGCGTTGCCGGGCAAGAAGGCGCAAGAGCGCATAGAGGCCAAGCGCATTGCCGAGGAAGACGCCGCTGAGGCGGCCAAGGCGCAAGCTGACGCGCCGGCTGAAGACGCAACACCGGCCGCAGAAGAGGCACCGGCCGAACAGGCCGCGTCTTAAGGCGGTATCGGCCGGATGGCGCACGGGTCTTCGGACATATTGCTCGGCGCGATCGCCGGCGCCCACGGTGTGCGCGGCGGCGTGAAGATCAAGACCTTTACCGAGGACCCAAGCGCCATCGGCGATTACGGGCCGGTGCATACGCAGGACGGGCGGGCGTTCACGCTCACCGTCGGCAAGCCGGTCAAAGGCGGCATGGCGGCCACGCTTGACGGGGTCACCACCCGCGATCAGGCGCAGGCGCTGAAGGGCGTCCGCCTATATGTGCCGCGCGCAGCGCTTGGAGAAGTGGGTGCCGATGACGACGAGACCTATTTCCACGCCGACCTGGTGGGGTGCTGCGTGGTGAATGAGCAAGACGAGGAGATTGGACGGGTGACAGCCGTTCACGATTTTGGCGCCGGCGATTTGCTGGATGTTGTGCGCTGTGACGCAGCCGGCACATCGGTGCTGGTGCCGTTCACGCGCGCCGTTTGCCCGGCCGTCGATATTGCCGCGCGCCGCATCGTCTGCGTGCCGCCTGCGGGGCTGCTCGATGCACCGCGGACGCAGAAAAAGGGGGTATCCCATGGCTAATGCCCCCTGGACTGCCACGGTTTTGACGCTTTACCCGGAGATGTTTCCGGGTCCCTTAGGTGCAAGCCTTGCCGGCCGTGCGTGCGCTGAAGGCAGGTGGGCGCTTGATGTGCGCAATATTCGCAACCACGCCCATGATACCCACCGCACCGTGGACGATACGCCGGCGGGCGGCGGGCCGGGCATGGTGATGCGGGCGGATGTGATGGCGGCAGCGATTGATGCCAGCGCCGCACAACCGGGCCCTTTGGTCTATCTAACGCCGCGCGGCCGGCCGCTCACCCAAGCCTTGGTGCGCGAGATCGCCGCCGGTCCCGGCGTGCAACTGGTGTGCGGCCGGTTTGAGGGGATCGACGCGCGCGTGTTTGCGGCGCGGCCGGGGCTTGAAGTGTCGCTGGGCGACTTCGTGCTGTCCGGCGGCGAAGTGGCGGCGCTGGCGCTGATCGATGCCTGCGTGCGGCTATTGCCGGGCGTCATGGGCACAGCGGCGTCGGGCGCGGAAGAAAGTTTTGAAAACGGGCTTCTGGAATACCCGCACTATACGCGGCCCCAGACGTTCGATGGGCTGGAGATCCCCGCGGTCTTAACCTCCGGCCACCATGAGAATGTGCAGGCATGGCGCCTGCGCGAGGCCGAGCGCCTCACCCGCGCGCGGCGGCCCGACCTATGGGCCGCCTATGTGGCACGAAATACCGGCGCGCCGTCGGCGCGTCCGGATCATGCATGATTGGAAAAATCGAGGGTTCAACATGAATATCATCGAACAGCTTGAAAAAGAGCAGCAGGCGAAGCTGGCGGAAACCAAACAGGTTCCTGACTTCCGCCCCGGCGATACGGTGCGCGTCAACGTCAAGGTGGTGGAAGGCTCGCGTGAGCGTATCCAGGCCTATGAAGGGGTGTGTATTGCGCGCGCCGGCGAAGGCTTGCAGGAAAACTTCACGGTCCGCAAGATTTCCTACAATGAGGGCGTCGAGCGCGTGTTTCCGATCTACTCGCCGTTGATCGAGTCCATTGAGCTCGTACGCACTGGCAAGGTGCGCCGCGCTAAGCTGTATTATTTGCGCGGCCGCCGCGGCAAGTCGGCGCGTATCGCCGAGCGCGTCGACCACAAGGCCGGGCCGAAAGGCAAGAAGAAAGCGTAAGGCGGAGCCTACCTGGATATACCGCAGGGCCAGCAACGTAGGAAGGAAGTACACCGATGTCCGGTCCCAATGGCAGCCCCAGGACAATGTATGACAAGATCTGGGACGATCACGTGGTCGCCACCCGCGAGGACGGGACGGGACTGCTCTATATTGACCGCCATCTCGTCCACGAGGTGACCAGCCCGCAGGCCTTCGAAGGGTTGCGCATGGCTGGCCGCCGTGTGCGCCGGCCGGAAAAGACGCTGGCCGTCGCTGACCACAACGTGCCGACGTCCGACCGCTCCAAAGGCATCGCCGATGTGGAAAGCCGCATCCAGGTGGAGACGCTGGAAGCCAACACCAAGGAGTTCGGCGTCGAGTATTTGCCGATGACCGATATCCGCCAGGGCATCGTGCATATTGTCGGGCCGGAGCAGGGCTTTACGCTGCCGGGTACCACCATCGTCTGCGGCGACAGCCACACCTCCACCCATGGCGCCTTCGGCGCGCTGGCGCACGGCATCGGCACCTCGGAAGTGGAGCATGTGCTGGCTACCCAGACGCTGATCCAGAAAAAGGCCAAGAACTTCCGCGTCAATGTCGAGGGCACGCTGCCGGAGCATCTGACGGCGAAAGACATCATCCTCGCCATCATCGGCGAGATTGGCACCGCCGGCGGCACCGGCTATGTGATCGAATATGCCGGCGCGGCGATCCGCGCGCTTTCTATGGAAGGCCGCATGACCGTCTGCAACATGACGATTGAAGGCGGCGCCCGTGCCGGCCTGATCGCGCCGGACGACAAGACCTACGCCTATTTGAAAGGCCGCCCGCGCGCCCCGAAGGGGGCCGCCTGGGAGATGGCGGAAGCCTATTGGCGCACGCTGCCGTCGGATGCCGGCGCGGTGTTTGACCGTGAGATCACGCTCGACGTCAACAACCTCACCCCCATCGTCACCTGGGGTACCAGCCCGCAGGATGTGGTGGCGGTGACCGGCGCAACGCCCGACCCGGCCACGATCGACGATGCCGACAAGGCCCGCGCCGTCCAGCGCGCGCTCGACTATATGGGCCTTGCCCCCAACACGCCGATGACGGACGTGCAAGTGGACACGGTGTTCATCGGGTCGTGCACCAATGGCCGCATCGAAGATCTGCGCGCCGTCGCCCAAGTGGCCAAGGGCAAAAAGGTCAAAGACGGCGTGCGCACGCTGGTGGTGCCGGGGTCGGGCCTCGTCAAAGAGCAGGCAGAAGCCGAAGGCATCGACACGGTGCTAATCGACGCCGGCTTCGATTGGCGCGAGCCGGGCTGCTCCATGTGCCTGGCCATGAACGCTGACAAGCTGGCGCCCGGCGAACGCTCCGCCTCCACCTCCAACCGCAATTTCGAAGGCCGCCAAGGCCGCGGCGGACGCACCCACCTGGTGTCGCCAGCGATGGCGGCCGCCGCAGCGATTGCCGGCCGCTTCGTCGATGTGCGGGACCTAACATAAGCGATTGCGCATCAAATCGCCTGCACCCCACCCCAACCCCTCCCCATCGAGGGGAGGGGCTTTTGGGGCTGCGCGATCGGCGGTGACCCCGTCTTCCGCACCACGCGGGGCGGAGCGTCTGTGGGGCGAGGCGCCTGCGATCACCCTCTCCCTCCCCCTTGTGGGGAGGGCCGGGGTGGGGGTCCGAGGCCATGGCAAACGCAAGCGCGTCTGGTGCATCAGGCACACCTAGCGGATGGTCGACGATGGATGCACTCCGCTGACTGAGATGCGTTTTGGTAGGCCGCGTCACCCCACCCCAACCCCTCCCCATCAAGGGGAGGGGCTTTTGGGGCAGGTGAAGAGGTGGCTTCTCCCTCCCCCTTGTGGGGAGGGTTGGGGTGGGGGTCTAAAGGGGAATGGCAAACGCAAAAGCTCGCCACCTGCGCAAAAATATGACGGATGCGGAGCGCGCCTTATGGCGTGTATTGCGCGTGTATAGGAGCAAAGGGTTTCATGTCCGCCGGCAGGTGCCGATGGGCCCCTATATCGCCGACTTTGCCTGTCACGCGGCGAAACTGGTGATCGAGGTTGACGGCGGACAGCACGGGACCGATCAAGCCCGTGCAGCGGACGCCCGCCGCAGCGCGTGGTTTGACGGGCAAGGCTATCGGGTGCTGCGGGTTTGGAACACCGACGTGCTGCAAAACCTGGACGGCGTGATGCAACTGATCGACACAGCGCTTCAGGCCGGTAAAGAGAGATGACCCAAGCGCTGTTTTGGCATGCTCGGCCGCTGTGCTACATCGCCTGCACCCCACCCCAACCCCTCCCCATCAAGGGGAGGGGCTTTTGGGTTGAGCGGTGGCAGCACCCGTCTTCTGCCAAACGGGGGGAGGAGTGCTTTTGCGACGAGACGCCTGCGCCAACCTTGTCCCTCCCCCTCCGTGGGGAGGGTCGGGGTGGGGGGCTAAGGACGGGGGGCGCCATAAACGCTGCCGGCGTGTAGGATAGGTATCTAGAAAGACGGGACCAATGGACACATTCGACAAACTGACAGGCGTTGCGGCGCCGTTGCCGATTCTCAATGTCGACACCGACATGATCATCCCCAAGCAATTCTTGAAGACGATCAAGCGGACGGGGCTGGGGGTGCATTTGTTCGATGAGATGCGCTACGCCGAAGACGGCTCGGAGGTGGCGGATTTTGTGCTCAACCGGCCGGCTTATCGCGATGCTAAGATTTTGGTGGCGGGCGATAATTTCGGCTGTGGGTCGAGCCGCGAGCACGCGCCGTGGGCGCTGATGGATTTCGGCATCCGCTGCGTGATCTCCACCTCGTTCGCCGACATTTTTTACAATAACTGCTTCCAAAACGGCATTTTGCCCATCGTCTTACCGAAGGAAGACGTGGACAAGCTAATGGACGATGCGCAACGCGGCGCCAACGCGGTGTTGTCCATCGATTTGGAGGCGCAGCAGATCACCGGCCCCGACGGCGGCACCCTCACCTTCGATATCGACCCGTTCCGCAAGCACTGCCTGCTCAATGGGCTCGATGCTATTGGCCTGACCTTGCAGCAAGACGCCGCCATCGACACGTTCGAAGGCAAGGACAAGGCCGCGCGCGGTTGGGTTTAGCGCGGCCTTAAGGCCGGCCGCGCGGCGCCCAGTCTTGGGTGACACCCACTGTTGGGTGGCCCCCACTCTATGGGTGGCACCTGGGGCTTTGCCCTGCTAGGAACCACCCCCTTTTCCCTCTCTCCCTCGAGAGCCTGGTATTTGCGGAGACATAAGCGCGATGGCGACCCAGAAAATTCTTCTTTTGCCCGGCGACGGCATCGGTCCGGAAGTGATGGCCGAAGTGCGCCGGGTGATCGGCTGGATGAACGGCGAAGGCCTGACCGCGTTTGACATCGAAGAAGATCTGGTAGGCGGGGCTGCCTATGACGATCACGGCGCGGCCATTTCAGACGCCGCCATGGGCCGGGCGATGGCGGCGGACGCGGTATTGTTTGGCGCCGTCGGCGGCCCGAAATGGGATGACGTGCCCTATGACGTGCGGCCGGAGGCGGGGCTGTTGCGGTTGCGCAAAGATATGGACCTGTTCGCCAATCTGCGGCCGGCCATTTGCTTTGCCGCACTGGCCGATGCGTCGTCGCTGAAAAGGGACTTGGTGGAAGGGCTCGATATTCTCATCGTCCGTGAACTGACGGGCGGCGTTTATTTTGGCGAACCGAAAGAGATCACCGATTTGGGCAACGGCCAGAAGCGCGCCGTCGATACGCAAGTCTACGAGACCGATGAGATCGCGCGCATCGCCGCCGCCGCCTTCGACCTGGCGCGCACACGGTCGAACCGAGTGTGCTCGATGGAAAAGCGCAACGTGATGAAATCGGGCGTGCTGTGGCACGAGGTCGTATCGGACGTGCATCGGCGCCACTACGCCGACGTGGAGCTGACCCACATGCTGGCGGATGCCGGCGGCATGCAATTGGTGCGCGCACCGAAGCAGTTTGACGTCATCGTCACCGATAATTTGTTCGGAGACATGCTATCGGACGTCGCGGCGATGCTGACCGGCTCGTTGGGCATGCTGCCGTCGGCGTCGTTGGGCGCGGCGGATCAAACCGGCACGCGCAAGGCGCTGTATGAGCCGGTGCACGGCAGCGCCCCGGACATTGCTGGCCAAGGCATCGCCAACCCCATTGCCATGCTGTCGAGCCTGGCCATGTGCTTGCGCTATTCGTTCAATCAGGGCGCGGTGGCGGACATGCTGGAAGCGGCGATTACCCGCGTCCTCGATACGGGTCTGCGCACCGGCGATATTATGCAAGCGGGCATGACGCGGGTCTCAACGGCGCACATGGGCGAGGCCGTGGTGGCGCAGATGGCCGCGGGCGCGCCGGCTTAAGCCCACACGGCAGCTACCAATAGCCGTATCTGAAACCGCGCCGATAGAAACCGCCGCTGAAAAGAAAATTGTTGTTGGCGCGGCGTTGTTCGCGGGCAATCTGTTCGTCGGCGCGGATTTGGCGCAGTTGCAAAATGCAGTTGCTCAAGGCTTCGGTGTCCGGGGTAAAGCCAAGCTCCACGCATTCCGCCTTATCGGCGTCCAACTGCGCTTGCGCGCGCGCGGCGCGTTCTTCCGGCGTGCTGCAGGCGCTAAGCACAAGCGCTATGCCGGCTGTCGCCAACAGGCGTTTTGCTATGTGGCGCGTCATAGCCCTATGCCTATCCCCACGCCGACATTGACATTGCTGCGGTTTCTGCTGGCTTCGGTGGCCCGCACTTGGCGCAGCTTAAGGCGGCAATTGCCATAGGCTTCGGTCTCTTCCTCAAAGCCAAGATCGAGGCAATTTTGGTGGTCGGCAGCATCTTGCCGGGCAGTTTGCGTCGCTGTGTCGTTGGCGCATGCCGCTAGGCCTGCCAGCAGGAGGGCCCCTGCCGCAAACCGTCCGCACGCCCTAACGCTAAGGGTGCGGGCTCCACACCGTACGCGGTCATACATATTGGCACTCTAACATGCTGCTAGGGCGTTTGCGCCAGTGTTGTGGTGCGGGTGGGGTGCGTTGACTGTTCCAAGGCCGGGTGACATATAAGCGGCGCCAATTAAACGGCCCAATTAAACGGCACTGATGGGTCGATCGCGCCGCCTTCAGCCGGCGTCACGCTTAGTCAGCTGGCGTCATGCTTAGGCGGCGCGAAAGAGGCGGACACGGATACCAGCGAGGAGCGCCCGCCATGGGTTTGAAAGTCGCAGTCATTGGCGCCACCGGCAATGTTGGGCATGAAATGCTCAATATCCTAGCGGAGCGCGAATTTCCGGCCAGCGAGGTTGTGGCCATTGCCTCGCGCCGCAGCCAAGGGCGCGAGGTCTCTTACGGGGATCGCACGCTTAAATGCCAGGCGCTGGAAAATTACGACTTCACCGGCACCGATATTGCCATCATGTCGGCCGGCGGTGCGGTATCGAAGGAATGGTCCCCGCGCATCGCCCGGCACGGCGCGGTGGTGATCGACAATTCGTCCGCATGGCGGATGGACCCGGATGTGCCGCTGGTGGTGCCGGAGGTCAACGCCGATGCGATTGCCGGCTACGGCAAGAAAAACATCATCGCCAACCCCAACTGCTCGACGGCGCAATTGGTGGTGGCGTTGAAGCCGCTGCACGACGCCGCCCAGATCGAGCGGGTGGTGGTTTCGACCTACCAATCGGTTTCCGGCACCGGCAAGGACGCGATGGATGAGCTGTTCAACCAGACGCGGGCGGTGTTCGTGAACGACCCGCTCGACAAGGCGGTCTACCCCAAGCAGATCGCCTTCAACGTCATTCCCCATGGCGGCGATTTCATGGACGACGGCTACACTACCGAAGAATGGAAGATGACGGTCGAAACCAAGAAGATCCTCGACCCGAAGATCAAGCTAACCGCCACCTCCGTGCGGGTGCCGGTGTTTGTCGGCCACGGCGAGGCGGTGCATATCGAGTTTGCCAAGCCGCTGTCCGATACCGAGGCGCGGGAGATTTTGCGCGCCGCACCTGGCATTTTGGTGGTCGATAAGCGTGAGGATGGCGGCTACGTGACGCCGGTTGAGTGCGTCGGCGATTACGCCACGTTCGTTAGCCGCGTGCGTACCGACCCGACGGTCGATAACGGGCTTGCTATGTGGGTAGTGTCCGACAATCTGCGTAAAGGTGCAGCGCTGAACGCGGTGCAGATTGCTGAATTGCTGCACGCCAGGCACCTGCAAAAGGCCGCCTGACCAGCGCCGCCCGACGCGTCCTGTCTACCGCGAAAATCACCCTGCGGCAAATAGTGATGCCGGCGTCGGTCGGCAGGCCGGGGTGCGAAACCCATGCGCTTCCGGCCCATGTGTGTCGGCCCATGCACGTCGGTTCATGCGCATCATGTCAGGCACAGGGGTATTGGCCGTCGCCCTAATTTTTATATAATAACCATTATGCCAAAAAAGGTCGATCATCATCAGCGCCGCGTCCAGCTTGCACAAGCGGCTGTCGCCGCCATTGATGCCCACGGGCTGGATGCGGTGCGGCTGGTTGACGTGGCGCAGGAAGCCAAGCTCACCACCGGCGCCGTCATGCATTACCTCAGCAACAAGGACGAAGTACTGCTGGCCGCGTTCGATGAGGTCTGTGCGCGCACGCTCATGCGGCTTGGCGGGGCTGTCGACGGCGATTTGGTGGACTTGGCCCTGAGCTATTTGCCGCACGACGCCGACACCACGCGCGAATGGCGGGTGTTTTTGCAGTTCTGGGGGCGCGGGGTGCATGATCCGGCGTTTCGCGCCCGCCACCGGGTCGCCTATGAGACGATTGCCGAAATGCTGCGCATCGACTTAGCGGCCCGGAACGTAAGCAACGCGTCCACCGTCGCTGATGCGATGATTGCCGCCGTCGACGGCGTAGCGGTGCGGGTGGTGATGGAGCGCGACGCCTGGCCGCCGGCACGCATACGCGCCACATTGTCGGCACTGTTGGTGCCGTTGATTGCGGATAATAGGGCACCGGCGGGTGCAACCGGGTGCAGCACGTGAAAGGGAGACACTCTCAATGCCTGAGTTAACCAGCCTTCCCGTATCGGCGTCGCAAGACGATATCGCCGAAATTATGGAGCGCGACGGGGCGATGATCTTGACCGGCGCCATGGACGATGCGCTGCTGGCCCGCGTAGACGCCGAAACGCAGCCGCTAATGGCAAAATCCGCCACCGGCAATGATGCCTTTACCGGCCACAATACCACGCGCACCGGTGCACTGGTGGCGCGCTCGCCGGCGTGCCGGGAGGCGGTGATGAACCCGGTGGTGCTGGCCGCAGCCAACCGCTTTCTTGCGCCTTATTGCGACCGCATCCAGTTGCATCTTACGCAGTTGATCCGGCTTTTGCCGGGGCAAGGCAAGCAGCTGTTGCACCGCGATAGGCTGGCTTGGGGCGGCTATCTGCCGGACATCGAACCGCAATTCAATACTATTTGGGCGCTCACGCCGTTTACCGCACACAACGGGGCGACGCAGGTGGTGCCCGGCAGCCAAAAATGGGACCCGCAGCGCGAGGCGAAACCGCAAGAGGTATGCCAGGCGGTCATGCCGCGCGGCTCTGTGTTGCTCTATACCGGGTCCGTCATCCATGGCGGCGGCGAAAACGCGTCAACCACCCCCCGCATCGGCATGAACATAACCTATTGCCTTGGCTGGCTGCGCACGGAAGAAAACCAATATCTATCCTGCCCGCCTGACGTGGCGCGCACGTTGGACGCCGATCTGCAAGAATTGCTCGGCTATACGATGGGCTCTTATGCCCTTGGCTATTTCAGCCCGCCGCAACCCTCCCCGGATATTCCCGATACCGCGCCGCCGGAGTTGGCCCTTGGCCGGCTGCCGCGCGCCGCGCCCACGGCTAAAAAGATCGCGGAAAAAGCCGGTGGTGACGTGGGGTCCTTCGTGCCGGTGGCAGGTGGCCAAAGTGGCTTAAGGGGGTGAGTGGCTTAGGGGGCTAAAGGCGCACCGGCCGGCGCTATGATGCATCGACGATGAGGTGCCGGCCGGCAATCAGCGGCAAGTCGGCTGTAGGGCTGGTGTGCGCCCGCTCAATCAGCGCCGCCACCGTTGTGGTTGCGGCGGCGGCGGCAGCGTCAACCGCAACCCCGTTGAGCCTGTTGCCGAAATAGCAGGCCGCCGTCACATCGCCGACCCCGTGCGGCACTGCGGCCGCGCACGGTGTTGCGTGTGTGCTGAGGTGTTGGGCGGTTATGGCCAGATTGGCAATGGCCGCCGAATGGGACCCGGCCTGCGCCCCCGGCGCTGACGTCACCAGCACCTCCGCAACGCCGAGGGCGCGGGCGGCGTCAATAGCCCAGTGCCTAGTGCGCGGCCCGTCATAGCCGCATAGGTGGGCGAGTTCAAACACGTTGGGCGTTATGATGGTGGCTAGCGGCACAAGCTCAGCGCGGATCGCCTCGTGTACCTCTTCGGCAACGTAGATACGGCCGCCGCGCGCATCGCCATCGCCGATCACCGGATCGACCAGCACCGGCATGTCACGGCGTACCGCCGTCAACGCGCGGATGTGGCGTGCTGCGACCTCAATTTGGGCGCTGCCGGTGAAATAGCCGGTCATTACGGCGTCAATCTTCGCCAGCCATCCGCCCTGCTGGAGATTGGTCAGCAGCGCGTCCAGTGCATCGGCCGGTGTCGCCCGACCGGCGGGCGCGCCGTGGCCGGGATGGTGCGACAGCACGGTTGTGGGGACGGCCCACACGTCGTGGCCTAAGACCTGCAATACAAATTGCGCAGCCGAATTGCCGACATGCCCCATCACCACCTGCGATGAAATGGCCAATATGTTCATGACGGCAGGGTATCCATTGCGGGTGGTATCGGGACAGATGGTATCGGGGCACAGGGTTTGGCGTTGCCCGGCCGGCGCAATAAGCTACGGTGCCGGGTGTGTGCCACCCTTACCAGAAGACACCTCCATGGTAGCGCAATTTGATCCGACGCGGCCGCGTCGTTCCGCCCTGTATATGCCCGGCGCCAACGCGCGGGCGCTAGAGAAGGCGCGTACGCTTGATGCTGACACGCTCCTTTTCGATTTGGAAGACGCGGTGGCCCCGGACGCCAAGCAGATGGCCCGCGAGCAGGTGCGCGCGGCGGTGCGTAGCGGCGGCTATGGGGCGCGGGAGATCATCGTGCGCGTCAACGGTCTGCAGACGCCGTGGGGCGCGGACGATTTGGCCGCTATCAAGGGCATCGGCGTTGATGGCGTTTTGATCCCTAAGGTCAATGCGCCGCGCGATCTTGACGCCGCCGCCGAGCGTGTGGCGGAGGAGGCGCTGTGGGCGATGATGGAAACGCCCGCAGGCATCGGCGCCGCATACGATATTGCGCGCCATCCACGGCTGCACGTTCTGGTGGCGGGCACCAATGATCTTGCAAAAGAACTGCACGCCGCGCACGTGCCGGGCCGGGCACCGTTGCAGACCGCGTTGCAGCTTGTGCTGTTAGCGGCGCGCTCGGCCGGCCGCGGCGCCCTTGACGGCGTGTTCAACGCCATTGACGACACCGATGGCTTTGCGGCGGAATGCATGGCAGGCCGCGACTTTGGCTTCGATGGCAAGACCTTGATCCACCCCTCGCAGATTGCCCCGTGCAACGCCATTTTTGCTCCCACGCCGGCGGCCATCGCCGAAGCGCGCACAATTATCGCAGCGTTTGAGGCGCCCGAAGCCAAGGGCGTCACAACGGTGAACGGCAAAATGGTGGAATTGCTGCACGTAGAAGATGCGCGCCGGTTGGTGGCGCGGGCGGAGGCGATTGATGCGCGAAAGGCGGGCGCATGACGTCGCACAAAGCGTGGGCCGGGAACTATTTAGAAGATTTTACGCCCGGCCAGGTCATTGATCATGCGGTGCCGCGCACCGTCACCACCGGCGATGTGGCGCTCTATACGGCGCTTTACGGGCCGCGTTTCGTTTTGCAATCGTCAAACGCCTTTGCCCGCCGCCTCGGGCTGCCGTCGGCGCCCGTTGATGATTGGTTGGTGTTTCACATCGTCTTCGGCAAGACGGTGCCGGATATTTCGCTCAACGCGGTGGCCAATCTTGGCTACGCCCACGGGCGCTGGGGGGTGCCGGTTTATCCCGGTGACACGCTGCGCGCGACATCCGAAATTATCGGCATCAAAGAAAATACAAACGGTAAGACGGGCATCGTGCATGTGCGCACCCGCGGGCACAACCAAAACGACGAAGAGGTGCTGTCGTATGTGCGCTGGGTGATGGTGCGCAAGCGCGATGCGGCAGCGCGCATTACGCCGCACCCGCCGCCGGCTTTGAGCGATCACGTGCCGCCGGCGGATATCAACGCCGCCGCCGTGCCGGATTTGACCGGCTTTGATACCGCGCTTAGCGGCGCACCGCACCGCTGGGGGGCGTATCGGCCGGGAGAAAAAATCGACCATATCGACGGCATGACCGTTGAAGAGGCGGAGCATCAGCTTGCCACCCGCCTCTACCAGAACACAGCCCGGGTGCATTTCAACCAGTTCGCCGCCCGCACCGGCGGCGCTGGCCGGCGGCTGATTTATGGCGGCCACGTGATCAGCCTGGCGCGGGCATTGTCGTTTAACGGGATGGCCAACGCGGTGCGGGTGGTGGCGCTCAACGGCGGCAAGCACGTAGCGCCGCTATTTGCCGGCGATACGGTCTTTGCCTGGAGCGAAGTGCTGGAGACGGCACCGCTGCCCGGCCGCGCCGATGCGGGGCTTATCAGGCTGCGCATGACCGCCACCAAAGACCACTCGTGCGGTGATTTTCCGCGCGCCGGCCAGCAAGACGCGGTGGTGCTCGACTTAGATATGTGGGTTGCTATGCCGCGATAGCGCCAGCGCGCCGGCTAATATTTCCATGCCTTAGCGGAACAGCGCTAAATCCGGCCCGTCGAGCCAGCGTTCGGTGCCGTCTTCTTCCAGCACCACCGCATCGGGCGTTAGCGGAAAGCTGCCGGCCTCGGTGGCAACGAAATAGCAGGTGATTTTGCCGCGGATCACCGCGCCTGACGGCGGGCCAGGTGGCAAAACGCGCTCATACGGCATGGCGATTTCCAAGGTGTTGTCCGGGGCATCGAGCAGCGGGCCGTTATCGACCACGGTTTGCCGGGCGCCGTGCACGATGAGCGTGTCATCTGGGTCGACGCCTTCGGGAATGCCGAACACCCCTTCAAAGCCGCGCTGGCAAACATGCACATGGGGAACCGATAGGCCGGTGAGGTTGGTATCGGTTATCAGCTCTTGCGTGCGCGGTGCATCCTGCTGCGCGGCAGCCGGCACGCTGTGCACCAGCGTGCTCATGGCGGCGATGCCTACTAGCGCTGCCGTCCACCACGCGCTGCGATAGGTCTGGTGGCGGGCCTGGATTGGATTAACCATCGTTTTTGCACCTCTCTAGTCGTGCGGCTCTCTTCGTGTACAGCCCATGCCTATATGCGGTGTGCGCCGCGCGGACAATGTGGGTGTTGAAATGCATGTGTTGAAATGCGGGTGTTGAGACGTATCGCCACATTGCTTTGCCCCTACAGTATTTGTGTCTAATTACCGTATGGCTGCATTGCGGCAGCTTTGAGGACGATCATCTTCGACCCAGCCCGGTTTGCGCCGCGCGGTTTGCCACGCGAACGGTGCCGCGATAAGTAGGTGAGGATAGATCGACAATCCGCGGGGGCACCGGCATTATCGGGGCCGCGCATGAGTGAGAGGCAATTGCCCATGGCAGACGCACAAGCAGAGGGTGCCGGGCGGCCGCGGCCGATGTCGCCGCATTTGAGCATTTACTCGCCATTGATATCGATGGTGATGTCCATCGTGCACCGCATCACTGGTGTGGCCTTGTTTTTTGGCACGATTATTTTGGCGTGGTGGCTTGCGGCGGCGGCGTGGGGGCCGGACGCCTATTCCACGTTCATGGGCGTTGCCGATAGCCTGGTCGGGCGCGGGGTGCTGTTCGGCTATACCTGGGCGTTGATCCACCACATGCTGGGCGGTCTGCGCCACCTGTTATGGGATACCGGCCGCGGCTTTGAGCTGCGCACCGTCGATAGGCTTGCCTGGGGCTCTTTGGCGATATCCGTGTCCCTTACATTGGTCCTATGGGCGGTGGTTATTGGCGGCATGGGAGGGGCATCATGAGCGATTTGCGCACACCGCGCGCCAAAGTCCGCGGGCTTGGGGCGGCGCGCGAAGGCACCGGGCATTTCATCGCCCAGCGGGTTACCGCCATTGCCATGGTGCCGCTCGGCCTGGCGCTGATCGCCGCCATTCTGTCGCAGCTTGGCGCGGGCTATTTGAGCTTCCGGGCCTTCATGGGCAACCCGCTGATTTCGGTCGGGTTTTTGCTGCTTATTTTTACCGGCAGCTATCACATGCGCCTTGGCATGCAGGTGGTAATTGAAGACTACGTGCACAGCGAAGGGCTAAAGGTTTTGGCGCTATTGGGTAATACGTTTTTTGCGATTGTGATTGCCGCCGTCGCCGGCTTCTCCGTTTTGAAGCTTGGCTTAGGCGGCTAGGGCGCAGCTAAAGGGCAGCTACAGGCCAGCTACAGGCCAGCTAAAGGCCACTAAAGGAAAGTCGACACCGATGAGCACGAATGGGTCCTCCAACGGGCATGTGCGGCACCCGGCATATGAGATAACCGATCACACTTTCGACGTGGTGGTGGTCGGCGCCGGCGGCTCCGGGTTGCGGGCGACGCTGGGCTGCGCGGAAGCGGGGTTGCGCACCGCGTGCATCTCCAAGGTCTTTCCCACCCGGTCGCATACGGTGGCCGCACAAGGGGGGATTTCGGCCGCCCTTGGCAATATGGGCGATGACGATTGGCGCTGGCACATGTACGACACCGTCAAAGGCTCCGATTGGCTGGGCGATCAGGACGCGATTGAATATCTGTGCCGCAACGCGCCGGAGGCCGTGTACGAGCTAGAGCATTTCGGCGTGCCGTTTTCGCGCACCGAAGCAGGCAAGATCTATCAGCGGCCGTTCGGCGGCATGACTACCAATTTCGGCGAAGGCATTGCCCAGCGCACCTGCGCTGCCGCCGACCGCACGGGGCACGCGATTCTGCACACGTTGTATGGCCAGGCGGTGCGCAACGAAGCGGAGTTCTTCATTGAGTTTTTCGTGCTCGACCTGCTGATGGATGAGGGCCGCTGCCGCGGGGTCATCGCGCTCAACATGGATGACGGCCGCATCCACCGGTTTCGCGCCAATATGGTGATTTTGGCGACCGGCGGTTACGGCCGCACCTATTTCTCGTGCACGTCGGCGCATACGTGCACGGGCGACGGCAACGCCATGGTGCTGCGCGCCGGCTTGCCGCTGCAGGATATGGAGTTCGTGCAGTTTCACCCGACCGGCATTTACGGCGCCGGCTGTCTGATTACCGAAGGCTCGCGCGGCGAAGGCGGCTATCTGACCAATTCCGAAGGCGAGCGGTTCATGGAGCGCTATGCGCCGTCGGCTAAGGATCTCGCTTCGCGCGACGTGGTGTCGCGGTCGATGACCATGGAGATCCGCGAAGGCCGCGGGGTCGGCAAAGAGGCCGATCACATCTACCTGCATCTCGACCATTTAGACCCGAAAATTCTGGCAGAACGCCTTCCCGGCATTTCCGAATCCGCGCGCATTTTTGCCGGCGTCGACGTCACGCGTGAGCCGATCCCGGTGCTGCCGACGGTGCACTACAATATGGGCGGCATCCCGACCAATTATCACGGCGAGGTGGTCGCGCCCAAAGACGGCGACCCGGACGCCGTGGTGCCCGGCTTGATGGCCATTGGCGAAGCGGCGTGTGTGTCGGTGCATGGCGCCAACCGGCTTGGCTCCAATTCGCTTATCGATCTGGTGGTGTTCGGCCGTGCATCCGGCTTGCGCTGCGCCGACATACTGACCCCGGGCGAGTCGCAACCAGATTTGCCCGCCGATGCCGGCGAGGCGGCGCTTGCCCGCCTGGACAGGTTCCGCCACGCCGATGGCGGCACGCCGACGGCGGAATTGCGGCTTAAGATGCAAAAGACCATGCAATCCAATTGCGCGGTGTTCCGTACCGGCGAGGTGTTGGAGGAAGGCGTCAAGCTGATGGCGGAAGTCTATGCCGGCCTGCCGGACATCAAAGTGACCGACCGCTCGATGATCTGGAACTCCGACCTGATAGAGACGTTGGAGTTCGATAACCTCATCGCCCAGGCGGCGGTGACCATGGGGTCTGCGGAAAACCGCAAAGAAAGCCGCGGCGGCCACGCGCGCGAAGACTACCCCGACCGCGACGACGAAAATTGGATGAAGCATACGCTGGCCTGGGTGGATGAAGGCGGCACCGTCTCCCTCGATTACCGCCCGGTGCACAGCTACACCATGAGCAACGACGTGCAGTACATCGCGCCCAAGGCGCGGGTCTACTAAGCGCAAGAAAGAGCACCGAGATGGTCGAACTGACGCTACCGCGCAACTCCCGCTTAACCGGCACAGGCAAGGCGCATGCCGCCACCACGCGGGTGGGCGAGATAAAAACCTTCAAGGTCTACCGCTGGTCGCCGGACGATGATGAGAACCCGCGCTTGGATACCTATGAGGTGGATATGGCCTCGTGTGGGCCGATGGTGCTCGACGCGCTCATTAAAATCAAAAACGAGATTGACCCCACCCTCACCTTCCGGCGGTCGTGCCGTGAGGGGATTTGCGGCTCGTGCGCCATGAATATCGACGGCACCAATACGCTGGCCTGCACCAAGGCCATCGACGATGTGGCTGGAACCGTCAATATTTATCCGTTGCCGCATATGACGGTGGTCAAGGATTTGGTGCCCGACCTCACCAATTTTTACGCCCAGCACGCCTCGATCGAACCCTACCTCAAGACGGATACGCCGGCGCCGGAGAAGGAATGGCGGCAAAGCCGCGAGGACCGGGAAAAGCTCGATGGGCTGTACGAATGCATTTTGTGCGCGTGCTGCTCTACCTCGTGCCCCAGCTATTGGTGGAACCAAGACCGCTATCTTGGCCCGGCAGCGCTGCTGCAAGCCTATCGTTGGCTGGCCGATAGCCGCGATGAGGCCACCGGCGAGCGGCTCAACGATTTGGAAGACCCGTTCAGGCTGTACCGCTGCCACACCATCATGAATTGCGCCAAGGCCTGCCCGAAAGGCCTATCCCCGGCCAAGGCGATTGCCGAAATCAAAAAGATGATGGTGGAACGGACGGTCTGATGGCCACAGATGCAAGCGCCATGACGATCGCCGCGCTGCATCACGTGCAATTGGCCATGCCGGCCGGCGGCGAAGCGGCGGCGCGGCGGTTTTATGGGGAACTCTTGGGCATTCCCGAAGTGCCGAAGCCGGCAGCCTTGGCCAAACGCGGCGGCTGTTGGTTTGAGGCCGGCACCGTGCGCATTCACATGGGTGTGGAGGCGGATTTCCGCCCGGCCAAGAAAGCCCATCCGGCATTGCAGGTGACCGACATTGCCGCCTTACGGGCGCGGATGGTGGCCGCCGGCGTTACCGTCAAGGACGATGACGCTCTGCACGGGTTCACCCGCTTTTTTGTGGCGGACCCGTTCGGCAACCGCATTGAGGTTTTGCAACCGCAATAAGCATCTGCCCGCCGGCAACAGCCAAGGGCCGGCCTTTTTGCCCTTGATACGGGTATATATTTCAATTATATGCAAAATATGAAAGTAAATGATGCTAGCGATGCCGTCGGTGCCTTTGCCGCCCTTGCGCAAGAAACCCGCCTTGACGTGTTTCGGCTGTTGGTGAAGGCCCATGACCCTGATCCGCGCCAAGGCGGCTTGCCGGCCGGCGAGATTGCAGCGCGGCTTGGCATCGCACCGGCCAGCCTGTCTTTTCATCTCAAAGAGCTTGCTCGCGCCGGTCTTCTCGTCAGCCGCCGGCACGGCCGGTTGATCATCTACCGGGTGCAATTTGAGAAGGTAGCAGCGCTTGCCCGGTTCCTGCTCGAAGAGTGCTGCGAAGGCCAATGTGGGGTCTGTGTCGCAGCGCCAGCCACCGAGACCCCGTCACCCCCCAACGTGAAGGAGACCATCCAATGACCACCCACAGCACGGACGCAACGCCCGGCCAAAGCCCCGCCGGCACCGCACCCGTCACCAAGGTGTCACAAGACCATGGGCACACTGACCCGCAAAAGCCTAGCGGCGCCCAACCGGCCGGCGCGGTTGAAACCTATACGCCCCCGCCGATTACCAAAGGCGGGCCGGGAGGATGCTGCTAAGCCTCGCGCTGACAGGAAGGAGCGCCCGATGGCCAAATCGTACACTGTGCTGTTTTTATGCACCGGCAATTCCGCCCGCAGCATCATGGCGGAAAGTATTCTCAACCGCATTGGCGCGCCGGCTTTCACGGCGTTTAGCGCCGGCAGCACGCCTAAGGGGGTGGTCAACCCGGCGGCGGTGGCGCTATTGCAAAAGCTCAATTATCCGACCCGCACCTTACGGTCCAAGAGTTGGGATGAATTTGCCGCTGAGGGCGCGCCGGCGCTCGATTTCGTGTTTACCTTGTGCGACAACGCCGCCGGGGAGGTGTGCCCGGCGTGGCCGGGCCAGCCGATGACGGCGCATTGGGGCTTTGAAGACCCCGCCGCCGCCACAGGTTCGGAGGCGGAAGTGGCCCAGAAATTTGCGGAGATTTACGGCCAAATCGAGCGGCGGCTTGAGATTTTCATTAGCCTGCCCATTGCCTCGCTCGACCGTTTGACGTTGCAAAAACGCCTCGATGCGCTGGGCCGCCCCATATCCGAAGCCAGCTAGCAATGGGGCAGTATTCGCCAAGCCGCCGCCTCGCCGCTGAGGCGGCGGGCACCGCCATCCTCGTGGGTACGGTTGTCGGTTCCGGCATCATGGGTGCGGCCCTAGCGCAAGGCAATGATGCCATCGCGCTGTTGGGCAACACCATCGCCACCGGCGCCATATTGGCCGTGCTGATTTTGGTGTTCGGGCCGGTGTCCGGCGCGCATTTCAATCCGGCGGTTACGTTTGCCTTTTGGCTCAAGCGCGACATCTCGCTTGCTGCTGCGGCCGCGTATGTAATCGTCCAGATCGGCGGCGGGCTCGTCGGCACCGGGCTCGCGCATATCATGTTCGAGCTCGACGTGGTCCAGGCCTCAACCCATGCGCGCACCGGCATGCCGCAATGGCTGGGGGAGTTTCTCGCCACCTTTGCGCTGTTGGCGTCGATCCTGGCGCTGCTTAAAACGCGGCCTGAGGCCATTCCCTATGCGGTGGGGCTGGTGATCACCGCCGGCTATTGGTGGACCTCGTCCACCTCTTTTGCCAATCCGGCGGTGACCATCGCGCGCGGCTTCACCGATACGTTCTCCGGCATCCGCCCGGTCGATGTGGGCCCGTTCGTCGCTGCGCAGCTTATTGCCGCGGCGGTGGCGGTGGGGGTCTTCGGCTGGATGTACAAAGGACGCTAGGCGGTACCTGGCCGTGCTTGCGGGGGGGACCCTGAAAGCGCTAAGTGAGCGGCAAAGCTTACTGTCAGGGAGGGGCGGGGTGCCCGGTGCCCCCGCGCGGACGCATATGGCTAAAGACCTACACCACTTCATCAATGGCGCCACGGTTGCCGGCACCAGCGGCCGGTTCCACGATGTGTTCGACCCCAACACCGGCGAGGTGCAAGCGAGAACGCCGCTGGCCTCGGCGGATGAGACCCGCGCCGCCATCGCCGCCGCCGAAGCCGCCTTCCCGGCCTGGTCGCAGGTTAATCCGCAGCGCCGGGCGCGGGTGATGTTTGCGTTCAAAACCCTCGTCGAAGCGCATATGGATGAGCTCGCGCACATGCTGTCCGCCGAGCACGGCAAGGTCATTGCCGACGCCAAAGGCGACATTCAGCGCGGGCTGGAAGTCATCGAATTTGCCTGCGGCATTCCGCATCTGCAAAAGGGCGATTACACCGAAGGGGCGGGGCCAGGCATCGACATGTATTCCATGCGCCAGCCTTTAGGCGTGTGCGCCGGCATTACGCCGTTCAACTTTCCGGCGATGATCCCCATGTGGATGTTCGGCGTCGCCATTGCCTGCGGCAACAGTTTCGTGTGCAAGCCGTCGGAGAAAGACCCGTCGGTGCCGCTCAAGCTCGCTGAACTGATGATGGAAGCAGGCGCACCGGAAGGGGTGCTCAACATCGTCAATGGCGGCAAAGAGGCCGTCGATACGCTGCTAACGGACCCGCGCGTGGAAGCCATCAGCTTTGTCGGAGCGTCGGCTACAGCCGAATACATCTATGCCACCGGCGCTGCCCACGGCAAGCGCGTGCAGGCCATGGGCGGCGCTAAGAACCACGCCATCATTTTGCCGGATGCGGACATGGACGGCGTGGTGAACGACTTGATCGGCGCCGGCTACGGCTCCGCCGGCGAGCGCTGCATGGCGATCTCGGTGGCTGTGCCGGTGGGCGACGACACCGCCAACCGGCTGGTAGACAAGCTAGTGCCGCGCGTGGAAGCGCTCAAAGTGGGCACGTCAACCGATCCGGATGCGGATTATGGCCCGGTGGTAACGGCCGAGCACCGGGAGAAGATTAAAAGCTATATCGACATGGGCATTAAAGAAGGCGCTGAACTCCTTGTGGACGGCCGTGACTTTGCGCTGCAAGGCTATGAAAACGGCTTTTTTCTCGGCGGCTCTTTGTTCGACAAAGTGACGCCGGACATGCAGTCCTATCAGCAAGAGATTTTCGGGCCGGTCTTGCAGATCGCCCGCGCAGCAACGCCAGAAGACGCCATCGCGCTGCCGTCCCAGCACCAATACGGCAATGGCGTGGCGATCTTCACCGAGGATGGCAATGCGGCGCGCAATTTTGCCGCGCACGTGAATGTGGGCATGGTCGGCATCAACGTGCCGATCCCGGTGCCTTTAGCCTATCACACCTTCGGCGGCTGGAAGCGCTCCGCCTTCGGCGACACCAACCAGCACGGGCCGGAAGGCGTCAAATTCTGGACCAAGATCAAAACCGTCACCGCGCGCTGGTCGCGCGGCAATGAAGGCACAAGCTTCGTCATTCCGACCATGAAGTAGTCGCCAAGCTAAACCGAAAGGGGCGGCCATGGAGCTGAAATCCACCCGCTACGGCGTGGCGGACGGCATAGCGACCATCACGCTGCACCGGCCCGAGCGCATGAATGCGTGGACCGGCCGCATGCATACGGAGTACCGCTATGTGCAGGCGCAGGCCGAAGCGGACCCGTCCGTGCGCGTCATTATCGTCACCGGTGCCGGCCGCGCCTTTTGCGCCGGCGCCGACATGCAGGCGCTGGAGGGTCACGCCGCCAAGGGCGGCTATGACCCAGGTACGGCGGCTGATATTGCCAAACCCGGCTTTGGCGTGCGGACGGAATTCGACCAGAATTTTGCCTATCATTTCGGCCTCACCAAGCCGGTGATTGCGGCGCTCAACGGGCCTGCCGCCGGCGTCGGGCTGGTGCTGGCGTGCTACGCCGATATCCGGTTCGCGGTGCCCGGCGCTAAGCTCACCACCGCCCATGGCCGTTTCAACATGCCGGCGGAATATGGGCTGTCGTGGCTTTTGCCGCGCATCATCGGGCTGGCGCGCGCCAATGACCTGTTGCTGTCGAGCCGGGTATTTTTGACCGACGAAGCCTATGAGATGGGCCTAATCAACCGGCTGCTGCCGGCTGAGACGCTGATGGCGGAAGTCACCGCCTACGCCCGCCACTTGGTGGAGGGCGTCGCGCCGCATTCCTTAGCGGCCACCAAGCGGCAAATCTATACGGACCAGCACCGCGATGTGGGCACCGCCGTCGCCGAGGCTGACCGCCTGCTCGACGCCATGGTCGCCGAACCCGACTACACCGAGGCCGTCCGCGCGTGGATGCAAAACCGCAAAGCCCATTGGCGCTGGCCCAAAGACTAGAAGTTGTGCGCTGCCCCCCACCCCGACCCTCCCCATCGAGGGGAGGGGGGAATTGTTATTGCCGTTTTAGCTACAAAGCCCCTCCCCACGAGGGGGAGGGAGATGTTTCGCTTGGGTGCCACGGCGCAAAAGGCGCTTCTTCCTTGTGGCATGAAAGAGGGGGGAAACTGTTGTGGCCGTCTTGGTGACAAAGCCCCTCTCCTTGATAGGAGGGGTGTGGATTTGCTTGTCGGTGACGCGTAAAGCCGGTAATCGGCTCTTATGGCAACACGCGCCACTACTATTGATGCCTATTGCGGGCTCGTGCAGTCCGGGGCGATTGAGCATGATCCGGCGCAAGAGGCGGCGGCGGATCAGTTGCAGATGCTGCACGAAGCGCTCGATGGCTACCGGCCCGGCCGGCGGCGTGGGCCGCTGGGGCTGGGCGGGCCGGTGCCGCCGCCGCGCGGGCTTTACATCTATGGCGGTGTGGGGCGCGGCAAATCCATGCTGATGGACTTGTTTTTCGACCACGCACCGGTGCGCAAGAAGCAGCGCATTCATTTTCATGAGTTCATGCAAGACGTGCACGGTGCGGTGCACGCGTGGCGGCAGCGCGAGACCACGGCAACAGCGCCTAAGAGCGCCGGCGGCGACCCGATCCCGTCGGTGGTCGACCGGATCATGAAGCGCACGGTGCTGTTGTGCTTTGACGAGTTCCAAGTCACCGACATTACCGACGCTATGATCTTGGGTCGCTTGTTCACAGCGCTGTTCGAGCGCGGATTGGTGGTCGTCGCCACCTCCAACCGCGCGCCGGGCGCGCTCTACGAAGGCGGGCTCAACCGCCAGCTCTTCCTGCCCTTCATCGACCTGTTGCGCGACAATATGGATGTGATGGAGCTTGAATCCGAAGAAGATTACCGGCTCAAACATCTCGCCGGCGCGCCGGTCTATCACGCCCCCCTCGACGGTGCCGCGGCAGCGGCCATGGACACCGCCTGGGCGCGGCTGACGCCGGGGGTTAAACCGCGCCCCTGCGCCATTGAGGTGAACGGCCGCAAGCTGCCGGTGCCGCAAGCGGCCATGGGGGTGGCGCGGTTTCATTTCGATGAATTGTGCCGCACGCCGCTGGGGCCGGCCGATTACCTTAAAATCGCCCGCCGGTTTCATACGCTGTTGGTGGATGAGATCCCCGCCATGGGGCCGCACGCGCGCAACGAAGCCAAACGCTTCGTAACGCTCATCGATGCGCTCTACGACAACAAGACAAAGCTCGTATGTTCAGCGGCGGTGGCGCCCGATGGGCTTTATCCCGCCGGTGACGGCGCGTTTGAGTTCGAGCGCACGGCGTCGCGGCTGATCGAAATGCAAGGCGATGCCTATATCTCCGCCGGGCACGCCATATAGGCCGCCGTAGGCGTTGATGCTGCAGGCCGTGATCGCTTGCGCGGCGTGCGGTCATGCGATAGGTCAAACAGAGCTTTTGGTTGCCCCAAAGCCTGCGTTGCCGTTTGCCTTGCAGTTATCACGTGGTGTGATCCGGTCATGTCTGGTGGCTTTTTTACCTGGTTCATGGGCCGCCCGGCGCGCGGCACCGCTGCTACGGGCAACACCAACCCGAATAGACACACCCGGAGGATCTCCATGCCGCAGTCCAGCACCTCACGCAAAAAAATCGCCCTTATCGGCGGCGGTCAAATCGGCGGCACGCTCGCGTTGTTGGCCGGCCTCAAAGAGCTAGGCGACATCGTCATCTTCGATATCGTCGATGGCATACCCCAAGGCAAGGCGCTGGACATTGCCGAGGCATCGCCGGTGGAAGGGTTTAACGCGACGCTGTCGGGCACCAGCGATTATGCGGATATCGCCGGCGCCGATGTGGTGATCGTGACGGCGGGGGTGCCGCGCAAGCCGGGCATGAGCCGCGACGACTTGGTGGAAACCAACCTCAAGGTCATGAAGGCGGTGGGTCAGGGCATCAAGACCAATTGCCCAGACGCGTTCGTGATCTGCATTACCAATCCGCTCGACGCCATGGTGTGGGCGCTGCAAAAATTTTCCGGCCTTCCCGCCAACAAGGTGGTGGGCATGGCGGGGGTGCTCGATTCAGCGCGTTTCCGCTACTTCCTGGCCGAAGAATTCAACGTGTCCGTCGAAGACGTCACGGCGTTTGTGCTGGGCGGCCATGGTGACACCATGGTGCCGTCGGTGCGCTATTCCACCGTCGGCGGCATTCCGTTGCCGGACCTGGTCAAAATGGGCTGGACCAGCCAAGAAAAGCTCGACGCCATCGTCCAGCGTACCCGCGATGGCGGTGCGGAAATCGTCGGCCTGTTGAAAACCGGCTCGGCGTTCTATGCGCCGGCGTCGTCGGCGATTGCCATGGCCGAAAGCTATCTCAAGGACAAAAAGCGCCTGTTGCCCTGTGCGGCACAACTTACCGGCCAATACGGCGTCAACGACCGCTATGTGGGTGTGCCGACGATCATCGGTGCCGGCGGCATCGAGCGCGTTGTCGAGATCGCGCTGGACGAAGCGGAAAAAGAGATGTTCGCCACGTCCGTGAAAGCCGTCGAAGGTCTGATCGAGAGCTGCCAGAAGATCAACCCTGATCTCGCCTAAGCGGCATCCAGCAGGTGGCCTGCACCGGGCACGCGCGGCGCTGTGGATATGGCGCCGCCTTTGGCAATGGCTGCGTGAATGCTATAGGGTTTATCCGCCTACCTGTTTTCCCTCCACCCGGACGTTGATGGCTTTTTCAGCGCGTCCCTAGCCCGCCGGAACACCATGAATATCCACGAATATCAGGCCAAGGATGTGCTTGCTCAATTTGGCGTGGCCGTTGCCCGCGGCCACCCTGCCTTCACCGCCGATGAAGCGGTGCAGGCGGCGCAAGATTTGGGCAGCCCGGTTTGGGTCGTCAAAGCGCAAATCCACGCCGGCGGCCGCGGCAAGGGCGGCGGCGTCAAAGTCGTAAAGTCCATCGACGATGTGCGTGCGCAAGCCGACCGCATGTTGGGCATGACGCTGGTCACCCATCAAACCGGCCCGGCCGGCCGCCTGGTGCGCCGGCTCTATGTGGAAGAAGGCTCCGATATTGCGCGCGAGCTTTATGTGTCGTTGCTGGTGGACCGCGAAACCAGCCGCGTGGCGTTTGTGGCGTCGACGGAAGGCGGCATGAACATCGAAGAAGTGGCGGCGCAAACCCCGGACAAGATCCACACCATCGACGTAGACCCGGCCTGCGGCTTCATGCCCTTCCACGGCCGGGCGCTGGCGCGCGCGCTGAAGCTGGATGGTGCGCAGGCCAAGGCCGGGGCGAAACTGTTCAAAGGCTTATACGATGCCTTCATCGGCACCGACGCCAGCCTAGTTGAGATTAACCCGTTGGTCGTCACCAAGGCGGGCGACGTTGTGTGCTTGGATGCGAAGATGAATTTCGATTCCAACGCCCTCTACCGCCACCAGAACATCGCCGACCTACACGATCCGGATGAGGAAGATCCAGCGGAACTGGAAGCCAAGAAGCACGATCTGTCTTACGTCAAGCTCGATGGCACCATAGGTTGCATGGTCAACGGCGCCGGCCTAGCCATGGCCACCATGGACATCATCAAGCTCTATGGCGCCGAACCGGCCAACTTTCTGGACGTGGGCGGCGGTGCCAGCAAAGAAAAAGTGACCGAAGCCTTTAAGATCATCCTGTCGGATGCCGCGGTTGAGGGTATCTTGGTCAATATCTTCGGCGGCATCATGCGCTGCGACATCATCGCCGAAGGGGTGATAGCGGCGGCTAAGGAAACGCATCTGAACGTGCCTTTGGTGGTACGTCTGGAAGGCACCAATGTGGAGCTTGGCAAACAGATATTGGCCGATAGCGGCCTGGCCATTATCCCCGCCGATGATTTAGCCGATGCGGCGGAAAAGATCGTCAACGCCGTAAAGGAGGCCAAGTAGATGGCCGTCCTCATAGATAAACATACCAAAGTGCTCACCCAGGGCTTCACCGGGGCGCAGGGCACGTTCCATTCAGAAGCAGCGATTGCCTACGGCACCACCCTGGTGGGCGGCGTGACGCCGGGCAAGGGCGGCACCACCCATTTGGACCGGCCGGTATTCGACACGGTCGGTGAAGCGGTGGCCGCCACCGGCGCTGACGCCACCATGATCTACGTGCCGCCGCCGTTTGCGGCGGATGCCATTTTGGAGGCCATCGCCGCGGAAGTGCCGCTGGCAGTGTGCATCACCGAGGGCATTCCGGTGCTCGACATGGTCAAGGTCAAAAAGGCCCTGTGCGGCTCAAAGACACGGCTGGTGGGCCCAAACTGCCCCGGCGTTATCACCCCGGACCAATGCAAGATCGGCATCATGCCCGGCCATATTCATAAAGCCGGCACGGTGGGCATCGTGTCACGGTCGGGCACCCTCACCTATGAGGCGGTGGGTCAGACAACCGCTGTGGGGCTAGGCCAATCCACCTGCATCGGCATTGGCGGTGACCCGGTCAACGGCACCAATTTCATTGATTGCCTGGACTTATTTCTCGGCGATGACGCGACGCAATCGATCATCATGATCGGCGAAATCGGCGGGTCGGCGGAAGAGGACGCAGCGGCGTTTCTCAAACAGTCGAAGGTGAAGAAGCCGGTTGTCGGGTTCATTGCCGGCGTGACCGCACCGCCGGGTCGCCGCATGGGCCATGCGGGCGCCATTATTTCTGGCGGCAAGGGCGGCGCCGACAGCAAGATAGACGCCATGAAATCCGCCGGCATTACCGTATCGCCGTCCCCTGCCGCGCTCGGCGCAACATTGCTGGACGTGTTGAAAGGGTAGGCGGGCGCTATCGGCGGGTTTTTGGCGTTTTACATGGCGCATTAACCAAACCCATGCCAAGATCGCCATATTTTGGCGCGCATGATGATTTGTGGCGCGCATCGGCAAGATCGACGTGGTGGGCGATCCGGCGGCCCGGGAGCGATATATCATGGCAGACGGTTCGGGGCGTGAGCGCACGCCGGCGAATGCAGCCTTTGGTGAGACGTCATTTCTGTATGGCGGCAACGGCCAATATCTGGAGCGGATGCAACAGCGCTACCAACACAACCGCGATGCGGTGGATGCGCGCTGGCAAGCCTATTTTGACGGTCTAAAAGATGGCTCCGATGGGCCGGAGTCCACGGGCGACGGGCCGTCCTGGGCGCGCGCCGATTGGCCGCCGCACGCCAGCGGCGAACTCGTCGCAGCGCTTGATACGGATTGGGCGGCGGCGGAAACCGAGCTCAAGGGTAAGATCGGCGCTAAGGCCGCCGCAGCGGGCAGCGCGCTCACCGACACGCAGATGCGCGCGGCGACCCTCGACAGCATCCGCGCGATCATGATGATCCGCGCCTATCGCATTCGCGGCCATCTGATCGCCAATCTCGACCCTTTGAACATAGAGCCGCCACGGCCGCACCCGGAGCTTGATCCGCGCACCTACGGGTTTTCGGAAAGTGATTTCGACCGGCCGATTTTCATCGACAACGTGCTGGGGCTTGAGACCGCCACAATCAACGAGATGCTGGAGATTTTGTGGCGCACCTATTGCGATACAATCGGCGTCGAATTCATGCACATTGCCGACCCGGAGCAAAAACGCTGGATCCAAGAACGCATCGAAGGCCGCGGCAAAGAAGTGTCGTTCACGGATATGGGCAAGAAAGCCATTTTGCAGAAGCTGGTCGAGGCGGAAGGTTTTGAAAAATTCCTGCACGTAAAATACAGCGGCACTAAGCGGTTTGGCCTCGATGGCGCAGAAAGCCTAATCCCGGCCATGGAGCAAATCATCAAACGCGGCGGCAATATGGGGCTGAAGGAAATCGTCCTCGGCATGCCGCACCGCGGCCGCCTCAACGTGCTGTCCAACGTCATGGGCAAGTCTTATCAGGCGATCTTCCACGAGTTCAAAGGCGGCTCCGTCAACCCTGAGGACGTGTCGGGTTCGGGCGACGTGAAATACCATCTCGGCACCTCCTCCGACCGCGAGTTCGACGGCAACAAGGTGCATTTGTCTTTGACCGCCAATCCATCGCATCTCGAAGCGGTAAACCCGGTGGTGCTGGGCAAGGCGCGCGCCAAGCAAGACCTGCAATATGGCCGCGACCGGACAACGGTGTTGCCGGTGCTGTTGCACGGGGATGCCGCCTTTGCCGGCCAGGGCATCGTTGCAGAGTGTTTCGGCCTGTCGCAGCTTAAAGGGGCGCGCAACGGCGGCACCATCCATTTCATCGTCAACAACCAAATCGGCTTTACGACCAGCCCGCGGTTTTCGCGCTCCTCGCCGTACCCGTCCGACGTTGCCAAAATGGTGCAGGCGCCGATCTTCCACGTTAATGGCGATGACCCTGAAGCGGTCGTGCACGCGGCGAAAATCGCAACCGAATACCGCCAGACATTCGGCGCGGATGTGGTCATCGATATGTTCTGCTACCGGCGCTTTGGCCACAACGAGGGTGACGAACCGATGTTCACCCAGCCGTTGATGTACAAGACCATCAAGCAGCAAAAATCGACGCTTGAACTCTATAGCGCGCGGCTGGTGGCAGAAGGCTTGGTCAGCGCCGATGAAATTACCGGCATGAAAGAAAGCTTCGCCACCGTTTTGGCGGAGGCGTTTGACAGCGCAGATAGTTTCCGCAGCAACAAAGCCGATTGGCTGGATGGGCGCTGGAGCGGGCTGTCGATTGCCGAAGGTGAAGCGCGGCGCGGCGAAACCTCGGTTGAGATCGCCAAGCTGCAAGACATCGGCACCAAGTTTGCCACCATTCCCGACGGCGTAAACGCGCACCGCACCGTCAGCCGCATTTTCAAGGCGCGGATGGCGGCTATTCAATCCGGTGAAGGCATCGATTGGGCCACCGGTGAAGCGCTGGCTTTTGGCTCTTTGCTGGATGAGGGCATCCCGGTGCGCCTTGTTGGGCAAGATAGCGTGCGCGGCACATTCTCGCAGCGCCACTCAGCCATTGTCGATCAGGAAACGGAAGAGCGCTACACGCCGCTCAACCATTTGAAGGACGGCCAGCCGGACTACGACGTGGTGGATTCGATGCTGTCGGAAGCCGCCGTTTTGGGCTTTGAATATGGCTATTCGCTGGCCGAGCCCAACGCGCTGGTCATGTGGGAAGCACAGTTTGGCGATTTCGCCAACGGCGCGCAGGTCATTATTGACCAGTTCATATCGAGCGGAGAGCGCAAATGGCTGCGCATGTCGGGCCTGGTGATGCTATTGCCGCACGGCTATGAAGGTCAGGGGCCGGAGCATTCTTCCGCCCGGCTTGAACGGTTTTTGCAACTGTGCGCCGAAGACAATATCCAAGTCGCTAATTGCACGACGCCGGCCAATTATTTTCATATTTTGCGCCGCCAGCTACACCGCAAATTCCGCAAACCGTTGATCTTGATGACGCCGAAATCTTTGCTGCGGCACAAACGGGCGGTATCGACCCTAAAAGAAATGGGGCCGGGGTCGTCGTTTCACCGGGTCTTGTGGGACGATGCGGAGTACTTGCCTGATTCAAACGTCAAGCTCGTGGAAGACAGCAAAATCCGCCGCGTCGTTATGTGTTGCGGCAAGGTCTATTACGACCTGCTGGAAGAGCGTGAGAAGCGCAACATCGACGATGTCTATCTAATGCGCGTCGAGCAGCTATATCCGTTTCCCGCCAGGAGTTTGATCAAAGAGTTGGAGCGCTTCGCCGGCGCCGACATGGTTTGGTGCCAGGAAGAACCCAAAAACATGGGCGCATGGAACTTCATGGAACCGAATATTGAATGGGTGCTAAAGCATATCGATGCCAAGCACCGGCGGGCGCGCTATGCGGGCCGTGCCTCCACCGCCTCCACCGCTACCGGGCTGATGAGTAAACACCGGCAAGAGCTCAACATGCTGCTCGATGAAGCGCTCACCATCTAATTTTCCCGCCGCGGCGGTGTCGCCGCTGCTCCAACGAGGTTGCACATGAGCACGCAAATCAGAGTCCCCGTCCTTGGCGAATCCGTGACCGAAGCAACGGTGGCGCAATGGTTCAAGAAACCTGGCGACAGCGTGGCGTTGGATGAACCGCTGGTTGAGCTGGAAACCGACAAAGTGACGGTTGAAGTGCCGGCGCCGGCGGCCGGCGTCTTGGCTGAGATTGCCGTGCAAGAAGGCGATACGGTCGAAGTGGATGCGCTGCTCGGTGCCATCGGTGAAGGTAGCGGCGACGTCAAAGCTGCTGCCACGGCAGCAGCCGCCCCGGCGCCGGAAAAAGCAGCAGAGCCCGCGGCCGAGGCATCGGCGGCGCCTGCCGCGCCAGCGCCAGCGGTAGCGCCGGCGGCGGTATCGGCAGATGAGCGGCCGTTATCGCCGGCCGTGCGCAAGCTGGTTGAAGAAAATGACATCGACCCCTCGAACATCGAAGGAACCGGCAAAGACGGCCGGCTTCTGAAAGCCGACGTGCAGGCAGCATTGGCAGCCAAGGCCGAAACGCCGGCGGCACCCGCGGCCGCCGCGGCGCTGCGCGCGCCATCAGCGACGGAAGATGCCCCGCGCGAAGAGCGGGTAAAAATGACGCGGCTGCGCAAGACCATCGCCCGCCGCCTCAAGGATGCGCAAAACACCGCCGCCATGCTCACCACCTTCAACGAGGTGGATTTAGGCCCGGTCATGGCGCTGCGCGCGCAGTACAAAGACCTGTTCGAGAAGAAGCACGGCGTGCGGCTGGGCTTCATGGGCTTCTTTGTCAAGGCGTGCACCCACGCGCTTAAGGAATTGCCGCAGGTCAACGCCGAAATAGACGGCGATGAGATCATCTATAAGAACTTCGTCCATATGGGCGTTGCGGTAGGCACACCCAACGGGCTGGTAGTGCCGGTGGTGCGCGATGCGGACGCCTTGCCGCTGGCTGACATTGAAAAGGCGATCAATGATTTGGGCGCCCGCGCGCGCGACGGCAAGCTGACCATGGACGATATGCAAGGCGGCACCTTTACCATTTCCAATGGCGGGGTATATGGGTCGTTGATGTCCACGCCTATCCTCAACGCGCCGCAATCGGGCATTTTGGGCATGCACAAAATCCAGGAACGGCCGGTTGCCGTGAACGGTGACATCCAAGTGCGGCCGATGATGTATCTAGCGCTGTCTTACGATCACCGCATCGTCGATGGCCGTGAGGCGGTCACCTTTCTGGTGCGCGTCAAGGAAAGCCTGGAAGACCCGCAGCGGTTGCTGCTTGATCTGTGAGCGCCCGGCGGACCAGGGCCGCGCTAGCGGCAGCAGTAGGGGTGGCAGCCGTAGGGGTGGCGGCCACGCCGGCGCAGGCGTTGATAGTGTCGGCCGATGCAGCCCTGGCCTGTCCGCATATTTCTGATTTTAAGACGCTCGCCGAGGGCTGGCTCGTAGAGGACTGCGTCCTGCTTCAAAAGCATGCAGATATTTATGGCCCCGTCGGCCGTGCAGAACGTGAGGACGGCGGGCCTTTTATCCGTGTCCGTCACGGCGGCTATCTCTATTGGGTAGAAGAATCGGCGTTTTATGGGGCCGGCGATACGTCGGACGACGATACCGCCCGCGCCCGCGCCCCGTTCCCCCCGCTCAACTAGGTTTGGCTCGCTAGGTGCGCCGGTGGCCATGTGAGGAGAAAATCGATGTCTGATCAGTTTGATCTCGTGGTGATTGGGGCCGGGCCGGGCGGCTATGTGTGTGCGCTGCGCGCCGCGCAATTGGGTATGACGGTGGCGTGCGTTGAAAAGCGCGATGCCCTTGGCGGCACCTGCCTGAATGTCGGCTGCATCCCGTCGAAAGCACTGTTGCATGCGTCCGAAGTCTACGCCGAAACCAACGGCCATGTGGCGGATATGGGCATCACCGCTAAAAGCGTGACGCTCGATCTACCGAAAATGATGGCCTTCAAAGATAAAGGCGTGGAGGGCAACACCAAAGGCGTGGCGTTCTTGTTCAAGAAAAACAAGATCGAGCCGGTCTTTGGGGCAGGGCGCATCTTAGCGCCGGGCAAGGTGGAAGTGGCGCTCAACGCCGGCGGCACACGGGTGCTGTCGGCCACCCATATCGTCATTGCCACCGGCTCCGACGTGATGCCGTTGCCCGGGGTGGAGATCGACGAAGACACAGTCGTCTCTTCCACCGGCGCGCTGGCATTGGAAGACGTGCCGCAGCACCTGCTGATCGTAGGCGCCGGGGTCATCGGCCTTGAATTGGGCTCGGTGTGGTCGCGTCTGGGGGCCAAGGTGACCGTGGTTGAGTTTCTCGACCGCATCACGCCGGGCATTGATGCCGAGGTGGCCAAGCAGTTCCAGCGTATTCTCAAAAAGCAGGGGTTTGATTTTCAGCTAGGCACGAAAGTGACCGGCGTTGAAAAAACCAATGCAGGCTTGAAAGTGACCGTAGAACCCGCCCAAGGCGGTGAGGCGCGCGTCATCGAAGCGGATATCGTGCTGGTTGCTATCGGCCGCCGTCCGTATACGGTCGGTTTAGGCCTTGAGGACATAGGCGTGGCGATGGATGATGCGGGCCGGGTTGCGGTGGATGCGCATTTCAAGACAAACGTCGACGGCATTTATGCCATTGGCGATGCCATCCAAGGCCCGATGCTGGCGCACAAGGCGGAAGACGAAGGCGTGGCGGTGGCCGAGATTTTGGCCGGCCAGGCGGGCCACGTGAATTATGACGTCATCCCCGGCGTGATTTACACCGCCCCGGAAGTGGCCACCGTCGGCAAGACGGAAGACGAGTTGAAGGCCGAAGGGTGCGCTTACAAAGTGGGTAAATTCCCGTTCAGCGCCAATGGCCGCGCCAAGGTCAACATGCAAACGGACGGGTTCGTCAAGATATTGGCGGACGCCAACACCGACCGGGTTTTGGGCGTGCACATCGTTGGTATCGATGCCGGCACCATGATCGCGGAAGCGGCGGTGGCGATGGAGTTTTGCGCGTCCGCTGAAGACATCGCGCGCACCTGCCATGCGCACCCGACCTTGACGGAAGCCGTCAAAGAGG
>Ga0272441_10002733_pt1 | contig 35176 bp, 28 predicted proteins | sample SSMProp6N_FD_193582 | JGI IMG/M metagenome (GOLD analysis project Ga0272441, IMG submission 193582) | Marine sediment archaeal communities from Little Sippewissett salt marsh, Falmouth, MA, United States - SSM-Prop-6N | ecosystem: Environmental > Aquatic > Marine > Wetlands > Sediment ...
TAAGGGCTAATCCTTCGGATCAGCCCAACAGCTTACGAATTCCAAAGAATTCGTAACCTCAGCAGCTTTCCAGCTGTCTTTTGAAGAGATCTAACTAATAAAAAAAGGTGAAAAAGAGTGGCAGACAGCTTTCTAGGTTTCCCATGGGCTCGCGCACCATAGTAGCGCCTCGAACGTGGGTGGGCTTAACTACCGGGTTCGGAATGAGACCGGGTGATCACCACCGCTTTGACCGTCCAACCACTCTTTTTGCTTGTGATTGCTCCTTCTTGCGAAGGAGGCAGCTCCTTCCTGGGAAGGAGAGGCGACATGACGCAACCAATTTAACGGCTGAGCAAGCCATAATGCGGCTGGAACGGTTAGTGATCGTGGGCTGAATATCTCGGTCTTCGTCAACGTTGCAATGGGTCCACAAGCAGCCGAAACCACCTGCTTCACCACCACAAGAGGTTGGGAAGGGGAACCCTTGATACTTACACCCCGATTCTATCAAACCCATCTTCTATGGGAGCACTAAGGTACCTCGTCTCGAGGACGGCTTCGGGCTTAGATGCTTTCAGCCCTTATCCGAAGCGGCGTGGCTACCCAGCAATGCCCTACCGGACAACTGGTAGACTAGAGGCCACGAAGCCTTGTTCCTCTCGTACTAAAGGCTCCTTCCCCTCAGGTACCAAAACGCTTCCAGCACAAAGCAACAAACCTGTCTCACGACGGTCTAAACCCATCTCACGATCCCTTTTAATGGGCGAACAACCCCACCCTTGGCAGCTGCTGCACTGCCAGGATAGGAAGAGACGACATCGAAGTAGCAAGCCTTCAGGTCGATATGAGCTCTTGCTGAAGACAACTCAGTTATCCCCGGGGTAACTTTTCTGTTATGATTCTCCCTCACCAATAAGGATGAATCGTTCGCTAGGCCCTGCTTTCGCATCGTGGATTGTTGTTGGTCCAATCCACGTCAAGCCGGCTTTTGCCCTTGCACTCGGCGGTAGATTTCTGACCTACCTGAGCCGACCATTGGGCGCGCTTGATATCTTTTTGAGCGCGTGGCGCCCCACCCAAACTGCCCATCTATCGGTGTCCATCCGGAGATGTTAGTGTTACGGCTCAAGAAGGGTAGTGTCTCATCTTTGACTCCACCCGAACTGGCGTCCGGGTTTCGACGTCTCCTACCTACGCTGCACATCAAAAACCGTAACACAACGACAGACTGCAGTAAAGCTCCACGGGGTCTTCGCTTGCGGCTGGAAGGTACGGGACTGTACGCCCGTAAGTCGATTTCACTGGCTTCTACGCAGGGACAGTAGAGCTCTCGTTGGACCGTTCGTGCAAGCCGCCAATTAAGCGGCAAGGTATTACGCTACCTTAAGAGGGTCATAGTTACCCCCGCTGTTTAGCGGTCCTTCCTCCCGTTGAACCGGGTATTCAGATACCGCCACTGAGCAGGATTCAGCGACCATACACATCCTTTCGGACTCGCGATCGCCTGTGTTTTTATTAAACAGTCGGAGCTCCCTAGTCACTGCGACCAACCACTTGCGTGATTGGCACCCCTTATCCCGAAGTTACGGGGCTAATTTGCCGAATTCCCTTGCGTAGATTACACCAAGACACCTTGGGCTTCTCACCCAGGGGCACCTGTGTCAGTTCTCGGTACGAACACGGTAACTGGCCCCAGCAAAATTTTCACGGGCACCTGGAATTAACCCAAGCGGACAATTTGTCCGCCTCATCACGTTTTTCCCGCCTTCTCACCATTACGGTTCTCCAACAGGATATGCGCTTGAACAGATAGGTAATACTGCTAGGTCTATCCGGATGCGTTTAATGCTGGGCAAAGGTCACCGTGGTGCAGGAATATTAACCTGCTTCCCTTTCGATGGCTCCGATTAAGGGCCACCTTAGGATCGACTAACCCTCGGCTGATCGACATTGCCGAGGAACCCTAGCCCCTCCGGTGGTGCGGGTTCTCACCGCACTACGCTACTACTCTCGCCAGGATCCTTATTCGAACGCGGTCCACTGGACGTCACCGCCCAGCTTCTGCCCACGCACGACACCTCCCTACTCGTCCATTGCTGGACGCCGATGTATCGGTGGCCGGTTTTAGCCCCGGACATTTTCGGGGCCCGCAATCTCGATGGGTGATCTGTTACGAACTCTTTAAAGGATGGCTGCCTCTAAGCCCACCTTCCCATTGTCTTGGACTACGAACGCCCTTCACCCTTTCACACTTAACCGACACTTAGGGACCTTAACATCAGGCTGGGTTGTTCCCCTTTTGGACACCAAGCTTACCCCAGATGCCCTCACTCCCGGCGTCTACGATGAATGCACGTTCGGAGTTTGGCAGGGTACCGAGAAATTTCTTCCCCTAAATACCCAATTAGTGCTCTACCGCGCAATCGATCTCGACCGAGATCTGCCTTAGAACAGTTTCGGGAGGAACCAGCTATTTCCGGTCTAGATTGGCCTTTCACCCCTATACGCAGGTTATCCAAGCGATTTGCACATCAGAACTGGTTCGGTCCTCCACCCGGGTTTCCCCGGGCTTCAACCTACCCACGCATAGATCGACCGGCTTCGGGTTTTCCACCAATGACTCCAGGCGAGTACACCTCGTCCCTCGTAAACTGCGGACGGTCGGTTTCCCTTCGGCTTCCTGCTTAAGCAGTTAACCTCGCCATTGATCAAAACTCCCTGGCCCGTTTTTCAACACGGACGACACGACGTCGGTCCACCCTTGCGGGCTTCTTCCCTTTCACGCCGTATCAGTCTGTAACCGTCTAGTTTCAGGCTCTTTGCACCTCCCGTCAAGGGTACTTTTCAACTTTCACTCACGCTACTAGTGCGCTATCGGTCTCGGGGAGTATTTAGGGTTGGAAGTTGATGGCTCCCACATTCACACGCGATTTCCGACGCATGCTACTCTGGAATCCCGAAAATCTCCATCAGGTTTTCCTCTACAGGGCTATCACCCACTACGGCACTGCTTTCCAGCAGACTTCGAGTTCGCCTGTTACGGAGTAAACGGGTCCAAACACCACATCTCTACCGCCATTTCGACGGAGATTCAGTTTGCCCTATGCCGCGTTCGATCGCCTTTAATAACGGCATCTCGATTGATTTCTTTTCCTGTGGGTACTAAGATGCTTCAATTCCCCACGTTCCCTATCCTTACGGATTGATCCGAAGATCAGGAAGTCCCATTCGGTAATCTTGGGATCTGCGGCTCCATGCACCTACCCCAAGTAATATCGCAGCTTGGCACGACCTTCATCGGCTCCCGAGCCGAGCCATTCCCTAGACGGCGTATCAACCGCTAGCTCGCTCAGCTATCGTTTTGGTTGCGTCTGTCCGGGCGATCATCGACCGGGTTTTTTCGAACCCCCCCGTGGGGGAACGCCTGACGGTTAAAGACCGCCAGCGCCAACCTACGCCCCTTCCCCGAAAACTTCATGCTTTCCGGGTGCACAATCTCCCTGTTCCGGACATGTATCCGTGAACGGGAAGGACGCCCTAGATTCCAGTTGTTGTATATGAACCTTTTGGAGTGTTGGCTTTCCCTGGTCTGGATACCCCCGATCGGGCCATGCTGAAAAGCCATTTAAGGGCCGTATGTGATGCGGCGACAGAGGATCATACATTTTACCTTTGCTCTCATGTATAATATGAATCAGAGAAATGCGCATTCCTTTATCTAAAAGCTTTGCTACAAAATAACATATTAACCGGTAATGGAAAAAATCACGCATGTGAAGTATGGTGTATGCCACATGGATGGTTTGGGACGGTCTTGGGATATGGTCATGTGGCGGGGGCGAGGATTGGATGAGTTGGTGGTAATGTGGATCAGGCTGGTCTGATCGGAGGGTGGATGTCGGTTTGTCTTTGGTGAGATTTGGCTGATGATTCGACTGGTTGGTTTGAATGGCTGGTTTGAAGGTTGGGTTGAATGGATGATTCGACTGGTTGGTTTGAATGGCTGGGTTGGATGGTTGGTTTGGTGGTTGGTTTGGTGGTTGGTTCGACTGGTTGGTTTGAATGGCTGGTTTGGTGGTTGGTTTGACTGGTTGGTTTGAATGGCTGGTTTGAATGTTGTGTTGGTTGGTTGAGCTTGCTGATTGTGTTGGTTGGTAGGGTTGGTTTGTTGTGTTGAATGGTTGGGCACTGGAGTCATATTCGTCGGCGCTACTATGGCGTGTTAGAATGCCAAAGCGATAACACCATGGCGCCACATAGTTAGCCATAGTCACCTGTGGCGCCTTCGATGACTTAAAGATTGTATTCAAACTTGTCGAATTTGTAACAAATTTACACATAATATCTCAATTTCTGATGTAAAGGTTTATATTCATGTTATGGGATGGTTAGGGGACTTTCCCAAGAAGGGGGCAATGGCAAGGGATAAAAAAGGTAAGGAACCTGAAACGCAAGACCAGAAATTCGATCCGGGGGGGATTGCAATTACACAAAATGGCATTGACATTACAACCGAAGAAACGCAACTTACGAAAGACATCAATCCCACAGCCTCACCCATGGGCGATCTTCTCAAGGGCAAGAAGGCACTGGTTACAGGCGCCTCGAGGGGCATCGGCCGGGCCATAGCCATCGAGATGGCCCATCAGGGCGCATCGGTGGCGGTCAACTACCTGTCATCTGAAAAGGATGCCGAGGAGGTTGCCCGGTCCATCGAGGACAGTGGCGTGGAGACCTGGCTTTACCCGGCGGACATTTCCGACATGGAACAGACAAAGAAGATGGCCGACCAGATCCACAAGTACTTCGGCAAGATAGATATCCTGGTCAACAACGCCGGGATCAATGTGGACAAGATGTTCCACAGGATGGACCCTGACCAGTGGAACAGGGTGATATCGGTCAACCTCAACGGTGTGTTCAACTGCGTTCATGTATTCTTGGATGACCTGGTGGAATCCGGCAGCGGTCGGATAATAAACATTACATCCATCGTGGGCCAGATGGGAAACATAGGCCAGGCCAACTACGCCGCCTCCAAGGCGGGTATCATTGGCATGACAAAATCCCTGGCCAAGGAGATGGCCCGCAAGAAGATCACGGTGAACGCCGTGGCCCCGGGATTCATCGCAACCGACATGGTAGCCGGGATACCCGATCCGGTCAAGGAAAAGATCCTGGCGCAGATACCCATGGGCCGTTTCGGTGAACCCGAGGAGATAGGAAAGTCCGTGGTATACCTGGCATCACCCGATGCCGCTTACATTACCGGTCACGTGCTTGCCATAAACGGCGGCATGTACATGTAGAACCCTTTTGGGGGGACTTGCAGAAAGGCGAAAAAATGAAAAAAATCGCACAAAGGGAAAAGGAATGAATAGATAAAAAAAGGTGTGAGCATGACAAAGAAAGAGGAAGATAACCTGCTTTTCAACACTTGGAATATGTTCTCCAAGCGAGTGGAGGAGCAGATCGTATCCAGTATGAAGGATCAGCAGGAAGAGTACAAGCAGATATACGAGAAATGGATGGATGTCACCACAAACATGAATTCATCCATGTCCGACAATCTGAAGGGAAAGGGGGTCGGTGTGGACGAGCTGTACAACGTCTGGAAGAACTACACGAACCGTATCCAGACCCGTCTGAACAAGATGGCCGACACCGCCAATTTCACAGCGGGGGAACTGCAGGAACAGTGGAAGGATTACGCAGCCCGCATGGACAAACAGATACTAAATCTAAACGACAAGAAGGGGAACAGCGCAGAAGGTTTGTACTGGACCTGGGTAGATTTTTCCAATCGCTTCGGCAAGGAGCTATCCCAGGTGGGGGCCGGTCGAAAGTTACAGTACGGCGAGCTGGCAAAACTCTGGAAGGAGTTCAACGATACCATCATGGGCATACTGTCCAACAGCGCGTCGGAGAACGAGAACTATTACAAGGATTTCAAGGATACCTGGACCAACTTCAACCAGCAGATCCGTCAGAATCTCATGGACGTGCTGGAAGAACAGGAGAAGGAGAACGACAGGATGCGTTCCACCTGGATGGAGCAGACCGAACAGATGAGCAAGGAGATGTCCAGTTTCCTCTCCGACCTGGGCTCCAATTACCAGGAGATGTACCGGCAATACATGGAACGTACCACCAACCTGGCGGAGAACCTCAACCCCTTCCAGATCCGCAAGATCGCGGAGATGCAAAAGGAGATAGGGGATCTGAGAGCAAAGCTTTCGGACCTGGAAAAGAAGGTGGATAAGAAGAAGTAAATAGGCGGATGCATTAAACGCCCGACAAACAAAAATTAAACGTTCAACAAACAAAACAAGCGTGACAAATGGTGATTAAATGGCAGGCAAGAATTTTGACAACGAGCAGATCATCAAGTACTGGACCGATTTCATGAAGAACATGGAAGGCAAGGTCAGGGAGATCATGTCCAAGGGAACGGTGGATATTTCAGAGTTCCAGAAGAACTGGACCACCATGTCCGAGAGGATCACCCGCAACATACAGGGATTCAAACCCAATGACTTCATGCAGTTCAAGAACCTCTTCGATTCATGGATGGAGTTCTCCAACTGGATACAGAACTCCCTGGGACCGGACCGGGTGAAGAAGGAACCTGTCCTGAAGGAACTCCTGGACGTGTGGATGGAACATTCCCAGCATATCGGGTCCATGCTCTCCGACATGCTCAACGATTTCATGCGTGAGCAGTACGAGATGTTCAACATGTGGATGGACTCGGTGATGAAGGGACGACCCACCACCGCGGAGGCCGAGGAGCTCACATCAATCGTGGGCAATCACTGGCAAGACCTTTCCCAGTCCATGGCCGATCTGATGAAGGACCAGGAAGCCTTCACCAAGGACCCCGTGGCACAGTCCCGCAAGGCCTTCGACCTTTGGTCATCTTCCTTTTCCAAGATGACAAAGGACATGATGGGATCACCCGGATTCCTCAAGTTCATGGGAACCACCCTCAACAAGGCCATGGACCAACAGCAGGCCATGAGCAAGGCCATGGAGGAGCGTCTCTCCACCATGAGGATACCCACCAAGAGCGACATCGAGGATATCTATCAGGGGCTCCACGAGCTGGAGAACCGGCTTGATCGACAGGAAAACCTGCTCAAGGATATCCAAAAATCCGTGGGCTCCAAGTCGAAGAAGTGATCGGCTTCAAGAAGTCAGATAAAGGCGATAGCCGTGCAACTGTAGGGCAGTAGTGATAGCCATGACCCCATCGAAAGATCGATACTTACAGCAAAGCCAGCTACCATGGATAGGAGAATTCGAGAGCCTTTTCCCCGAATCCGTGAAACTGGAGTGGGATCATTCAAAGGACAAGATGAAGAGACTGAGCCGGCTGCTTTTGAACCCACCGGATGTGGAGGTGGGCACCACACCTTCGGAAGTGGTCTACAGCGAAAACAAGCTCAGACTCATTCATTACAGGCCCATGGTGGACAACCCCCATCCAGTACCCGTGGTTCTGGTGTACGCGTTGATCAACCGTCCATACATACTCGACCTCCAGCCCGACCGTAGCGTGGTTCGAAGGATGCTGGAAGAGGGGCTGGACGTGTATCTCATAGACTGGGGCGTGCCCTCCGGAAGGGACAGGTTCCTCACCCTGCACGATTACATAAACGGTTACATGGACCGGGTGGTGGATTTTGTCAGGGATGATACGGGCCAGGACCAGGTGACGGTGTTCGGTTACTGCATGGGCGGCACCATGTCCATAATGTACACCGCCCTGCATCCTGATAAGGTGAAGAACCTGGTTGTCATGGCAGCCGGGATAGATTTTTCCACGGATGCCGGACTGCTTCACGTTTGGTCCAGGGAGAACGTTTTCAACGTTGACAAGATGGTGGACACCTACGGGAACATAACCCCGGATTTCCTAAACGGCGGGTACGATTTTTTGGACCCCGTTGGGAATTTCTACACCAAATACCTCACTCTGCTGGACAGAATAGACGATCCCCAGTTCGTGGAGATGTTCTTCCGAATGGAGAAATGGGTCAAGGACGGTATCCCCCTGGCCGGGGAGACATTCCGGGACTTTCTCAAGTACGGATACCAGCAGAACCTGTTGGCCAAGAACCAGTTCCCGGTGAACCATGTCAAGGTCAATTTGCAAAACGTAAGCTGCCCGTTGCTGACCATAATCGGCACCTACGATCACCTGGTACCTGCGGAGGCCACACGGCCGCTACCGGAGCTGGTGGCCAGCGGTGATCGGGAGACCATGGAGATACCCACCGGGCACATCGGACTGTCGGTCAGTTCCAAATCCCACCGGAACCTTTGGCCTCAGGCGACTGAATGGATTGCCGCCAGGAGCCACGGCGGCCCTTCGGGCAGACCTGCTTCGGGCGACGAGCCCGGCAAGGCTACCGGCCCTGTGGACGATCCTCCAAAGGTTGCAGTCGAGGATAAAAAAACCCAGGAGCCGGAAACGCCGAAGGTCCGGGCCAAAGCGACCTCGGACCCTGGCGGCGAAGACGACCTCACCCGGATACCCGGTGTGGGCCCGGCCACGGCCAGGAAGCTTCTGGATAAAGGGATCGGAACGGTGGAGGAGGTGGCCGAATCATCCATCAAGAACCTGGTCAAGGCAACCGGCGCCGCAGAGGCGAACATCCGGAAATGGGTCAAGTGGGCCAAGGATACCCGGAAATGATATGGGACATGAACTGTTGGGATCGCCGGGAAAAGCAGAAGAACCAGTAAGGGTTTTTCTTTCGGGGGAACACAGGTGACCTACGACACGTCCAAGGACCCGAGGATACAGGTATGCCAGCACGCTTCAGAGCTGCTGAAGAAGAGCCTGCAGATGAAGCTGGGCGTTCAGCTTTCCGTTTCCAGGGACTTTCTTGAACGCCTGTCCCAGTCCATCGATTCTTCGATAATGACTCTTATGTACATGTATCAGGAACCCCGGGAGCTGGCCAGCAGTGATCAGATGAAGGAACTCGTGAACGCCGGCAAATCCCTGGAAGATGGCATCGGGCCGGTGCTGGAAAGCCCGGATGCAAACCCTCTGGTCCGGGCCAGGTTGAGATGGGTGCTTAGAACACTTATCGAGCTTCCCGTACGAATGGAGACCCCGGGCAAGACCCTGGCCTCCGGTGTGGATATTTTGGCACTGCAGATACGAAGCGTGGTTGCCAAGGACCCTTACTGGATCACCCGTGTAACCGACGGCAAGGCGGACGTCACCGTGGTTACAAACATCCCCAACTTGAAGGCCGGCAACGTCCTGGCCGCATCCTTTTTACCACCCCGGGAAGTGGGCGGGACGGTATCCGAGGCCATGTTCTTGGGATCAGAGCTCAGGTCGGATCCAGCCGGGACCATGTTCACCGAGGACCAGGTGGATGCCAAGGAGGCCACTTCGATCCTTTATCAGGACCTTCAGAAGAAGTGACGGTAAGGCGGGGTGGAGGTAGGGCCTGGGTAAGGTGGGTTATTCGGGATGTTTGTTGAATCGGGATGTTTGTTGAATCGGGATGTTTGTTGAATCGGGATGCCCGGGACGCCGATGGTTTTAAAATATCCCGCAGCAGGCGTTGAGTTTTCTGATATCCAGGCCCATGCCCAGGGCCATATCCACAGTTTCACGGGCCGGGTTGACAATCCCGTCCACCCCGGCCGAAAGCGCCGCTCGTTCGTTTTCCCGGTACTTCCGGTCCCTCATGCAGCCCAGGTAAACGGGTACATCCAGCATCTGTTTGAGCGATCGTATGGTTCTGCCTACCTCCCGGGCCCCCGGCGGGTCCACGTTCTCCATGGGGGTTCCCCGGGTGGGTATCAGGCTGATGACCACCACCGCGGAGGGATGGCATTCCACCGCCATTTCCATCGCCTCCTCCACACCGGTGCTCAGACCGAAGTCCAGCCCCAGACAGATGTGGGGGACCAGCCGCGCCCCGGCGGTCCGGAGCGCATTGAGGGATGAACGGATATCATCAACCTTGTGGGTGGAGCCGTACACCTCTTCGATCACCCGGTCGTCTCCCACCACATCGATGGACGCCGTGTGCATCCCCGCCGCCACCAGGGCCGCTGCATCCTGGATGTTAACCACACCGGTGTGGACGTTTATCTTCAGTTCCAGTTCATCGGTTATTCTTCTCATTGCGTCCAGGAAGGGAGCAAAATCCATCCTCCCGTCGGGTCCGCAGCCGCCGCTGAGCAGAAACCCGGTGCCTCCCCGAACCTTGATATCCGCTGCCACCTTCAGAAGTGTATCCGGATCCTCCGCGGCGATCATGTGTTTGAGGTACAGGCGGTTGCAGTGTTTGCAGTTCAGGGCGCACCGGCTTCCCGTGATGGACACGGAAGGGAAGTTACTGCCGGGGTTGAACACCTTCAACTCCATTGCGTTCTCACCCGCTGCTCGTATTCCCGGGGGAGCACCCCGAAGGCGTTGACCTTCATGATCTTCATTCCGGCATCCCTGACCTCCCGCAGAAGGGCCTGGGAAGGAAGTTCCATCCCGTCCACACCGCCGGACATGGCGGCTCTCTCCATGTCAAGCCGCACCTCCCGATCCGATCTTCCCGGGGAGGATGACCGGGGGCGTAGACTGCCCAGCACCAGTTTGGTGGTAGGAAAGGTCTCCCTGGCCAGCTCAACAAACCGTCTCACATCCTCGGGCCGGGGCGGGGGATTGCCCTCGAACCGGGTCCCGGAGGTGGGCCTGAAAATGATGATCGCCAGGGTGGATGGGGTTAGTATCCGTGCCAGTTCTTCCAGTGCCCTTGCCTCCCCCCGGATCTCTCCCCCGTGGAGACCCACCACGATGTGGGGACAGATGTGGGGTATGTCTGCATCCCTCAGCGCCCGGAATGTCTCCATGAACGGGTCGAGCCCGCAGTCCAACCCGAACACCTCCTGGACGCTGGATGGGTCACCGGCCATCTCCTGGGAGGCTATCTGCACACCGGCGTCGGATATTTTGCGGGCCAGGGCGATGTCCACAAAACCTGTGTGAAGCTTGATGATCATTCCCCTTTCAGTCAACCTTGAAAGGGCGGTAAGATAACGGTCCAGCCCCAGGAGCCTGCCTTCCCGGTCGCAGCCGCCGGACACCAGGGCACCGTCGATATCACCGCCATCGAACCTTTCCAGAAGGTCCCTGGCCATCTCGTCGGGGCCGTCGGGCTGTTCCATGAACTGGAGGTATTTGCCACCGCAGTGGGCGCAGTCCAGGGCGCAGGCACCCTTGCTTATGGAAACGGAAGGGAACCTTGGCCAGACGTAGTAAGCCCGGAAGACACCATCACCGGCCGGGGGGGGATTCATCGTGGATCACCCAGCACCCGGATGGCCAACGCGCGGAATTCGTCGTCGTCAACGAACCCGTTCTCCTCGCCCAGACGTTTGACCCGATCCAGCAGGTCGTCCACCTGCGGGGCGCTGGCCTCCCAACCACCGTCCGCCAGCCGTCTTCTCACAGCGTGCCGTCCCGAGTGTTTCCCCAATGGCAGCCGCCTGAGGTTCCCCACGGCTTCCGGTGGTATGCACTCATAGGTCCGGGGATCCTCCAGCACCGCAGCGGCGTGGATTCCGGACTCGTGGGTAAAGGCATTCTGTCCCACCAGGGGGAGGCATCTGGGCATGGGCAATCCCGCTGCTTCGTACACGGTGGAGGCAAGCTCGGTGAGCATGGTCGAGTCCACACCCAGGTCCTTTCCGTAGAGATATTTCATGCTGGCAACGAACTGTTCCAGGGGAACATTCCCTGACCGTTCTCCTATGCCCCCCACGGTGGTGCAGACTATGTTGGCCCCGGCAATCACACCGGCCAGGGCGTTTGCCGTGGCAAGGCCGAAATCGTTGTGGAGGTGGATGGATATCGGGAGCTTGGTGTTAAAGCTGAGTTCTCTGACCATGTCCCGAATTCCCCGGGGCGATACGGTGCCAAGGGTGTCGGTGATCCCAACACGATCGGCGCCGCTTTCCTCGGCTGCACGGTACAGCCTGGCCAGAACCTCCGGTTCTGTACGGGTGGAATCCTCGGTGGAAAAGCTGGTCTTGATGCCCCGTTCAACGCCGTAGGATACCACGTTCTGCACGATCCGTTCCAGCTCGTCCAGGGACATTCTGACCTTGTGCTGGAGGTGCAGGGGGGATGACCCGATGAAGAGGAGTATCCGGTCCGCCCCGCAGTCCACGGCCCGGTCCACGTCCTCTCGCTTGAGCCGGCCCAGAACCAGTATATCAGCGTTGAGGTTCATGGAAGCGATTTTCCTGACCGTGTCCGCTTCCAGTTTCGACACGCAGGGGAACCCTGCCTCTATCTCGTGGACACCCGCCCGGTCCAGAAGTGACGCTATCTTTACCTTCTGTTGTGGTGAAAAACAGACCCCGGGCATCTGTTCCCCGTCCCGGAGGGTGGTGTCGTATATCCATATCCTCCTCTCTCCGAAGGCTTCTGTGGCCTCGTTCATCCCCGGTTGGTTGTAGGGGCTCATGCAGGGATTGGGTATGTCGGTCAGTCATTCATCTCCTGAGATTCCATTCATCGGAGCCGTACCTGGTCCTGACCAGATGGTCAACCATATCCTGCTCCGTTGTGGTCAGCTCCCCCGGGGTTAGTTCCACCCCTGCAGCGGAGGCAAGCTCCCTGGAAACAGCCTCCTTCAATTTAGATAATTCGATTTTTCGTTCCGCCACCTCGTTGAGGCCCATCACCCGTTCACCCATGCTTTTTGCACCGTGCCGATCCAGCCTGTCAGCCGGTGGTACCAGAACCTTTTCCATATTTTCCCGGTCCAGCTGGAGTATCACCGTCCCGTGCTGGAGCAGGGCCCTTCCCTTCCGTTTCTGAGCGGAGCCTGATACCTTCCTGCCTCCCACTTCCACATCGTTCGGCGGGGCGTAGTAGGCCTCTATGCCCAGGCTGCAGATGGCCCGACTCAGCGCGGTGCAGTACCGGGAAAACGACATCGCCACATCCTCCCCTGAAAAGGGGGTGACCACCAGTCCGTATATCAGTTGACCCGGGTCTGTGTAGATGGCACCGCCTCCGCTCTTTCGCCGGATGATGCTGATCCCCAGGCTTCTGGCCCGATCCAGCCTTACGACCTCATCGGTCTTGAGAAAATATCCCAGGGTGACCGCCGGGGGGTCCCGGCGGTACAGGTGCAGCGAGGGTGCACCTTCCCCGGAGGCCAGAGATTCCAGCAGCACATCGTCAACGGCCGCCGTGTAGGCGGGGTCTGCCAGATCCGTGTCAATTATCCTGCCCCTGATGGTCAACTGCCTTCCCCCCGGCATGTTGAATAGATATGTCCAAGCTCACAGCGTGCTGACCTTGAAGATTACCTTCCCGTCCTTGAAAACCCGAATGGTCCCCGAAGTCGAGACGGTGACAGACACCGCCTTGGTGGTCTTGGATATGGATGCCGCAGCCAGATGACGTCCCCCCAGTCCCCCCTGGAGGTATATGTCCCAGTTGACCCCCACGTATCGTCCCACGGACACGGCATAACCTTTTTTGTCGATGATGAACGCCCCATCCAGCTGGGTAAACTCCTTGATGGTCTCCCAGTTCTCCCGGTTGAGGATGTTGCGCTCCTCCTCGCTGTGGCCCTTGAAGGGGTTGATTATCAGCTGCCTGGAATTTTTAAGCACCGCCTCCGTGTCACCCAGGACGAACAGGCACCCGATGGTCCTGCCCTCCCTGCCTTCCCGGGCAATGGCCACCGACAGGTTGAGCACCGCCTGGAGTACCGGGATGTCCACCCGATCCTCCATCTCGTCCCGAATGGATGCGATACCGATGTTCTCCATCTTGAAACGGATCAGGGCCAGTACTGACATGGCAAGAACGCAGAGGACCTCCTCATTTTCAGAGAACATTCCCTCCACCGATGCGGAAACCAGGATCTCCTGGGCCTCGGCAATCACCTGGATGTCCTTGGAAGGGGCGTCGGTGAGCTTCTTGATCTGGACGTTCTCCTCTTTGGTGGACTCCAAAACGGACTTGGCGCTGGTGGCCACCACCAGACGGATCTCCCTGTCCAGGGCTATCTTGGCAAGGTCCCGTACCACCCTCTCCTCGTTTGTTATGACAAAGAGGATGGTGATATCCTTGTCCTCTAGTATGGATGTTATGGAAGCGATGGGTATCTCCATGGGTCCAATTCCTGTCCTGTTGATCTGGGGCGAAGAACGGTTTACAACTATTTTATCTTTTTAGATCACTCTTCTCTATACGGTTGCAGTACGGTGGCAGGCGATGGCAGGGAAAACGGTGGCAGGGAAACATTAAGTGGTACCATGGAAAACAACCCTAAAAAACCGACTTTACCCAATAACTCCAAAAAAAAAGTTACCGGTGAAAAGGATATATAGGGACAAATCCATGAGTTGATCGCCCATTTCCCATGGGATAAGTATGTACCACGAGATGGAGCCGATGAATAGATCGAAGAAGTCAAAGGAAAAAGGGTCTCAGGCGGATTCTGCCTTCAACAGGCTTCGGCAGGAGGGGGATGATGCCCATACCAAGGGCGACTTCCAGCAAGCCCTGGACTGTTACAGGAAGGCCCTGATAAAGGATCCGGATTCGGCGGTGATCTGGAACAACCTGGGTCTCACCTTCAAGGAGCTGGGTAGAGAGGACAAGGCCATCAAGTGTTATTACAAAGCCCTGGAGCTGGAGCCCAACTACCCAGCCAGCTGGTACAACACCGGCGAGCTGCTCTACGAGATGGATGAGTTCGAGGACGCTCTATACTGTTTCAACACAGTCGGGTCCCTGGACGCCGATCTTGCCCGCAACATCGCCCACAAGCGTCAGGAGTGCAAGCAGAAGATCGCCGACGGTAACAAGGAGGTAGTACCTCCCGACGCCCCCACCCGGGTATGATACCGGAAAAGGCCCCTGCTCCAGCAAATAAACATTGCCAGGCAATTTCCCATTTTTTATGGGTATCCCTGGGATATCCCATTACAGTCTTTATATGCCTCCAGTGTCATTTTATTTATTTGCATGGATAAAAGTTACAGGTTGTGCATAACCGTCGTTTTCGCAATTCTGTTGGTGATGTCCGGGGCAACGGTGGCCGGAGCGGTTCGGGGGAACGAGCGGACCGGTAACGCCTGTACGAGTTCAAATTTCTTCAGGCCTGTCCAAAGGAACATTGACGGGGTGGAACGTCAGGCGTCCTGGGGCACCATGGACCCTTCCCAAATCGACGGAATTATAGGTGAGGAATGGAACGGATCGGCAGTGGTGGGTGATGTGGTTTCCTTCAACAGGGGAACGACACTGGGACAGTTGAGGGCAAAAAACGACGGCGACGAACTGTTTATGGCCCTGGAGATCAACGATGGAAAAAAGGTGACGATGTGGATGTATCGGATCATGGTTGATCTTGACCAGAACGGTCGGGCCGATATGATCAGGTTTGGAGGAATGGGGAATTTGGAAAACTTGGCCGTGTCGGAAGAAGGTATGGAACTATCGGTGCCCCTCTGTTTGGACCAGCAGGAACCTGGAACGGGGATCGATATATCCTTTGTACTCATTGTAAAAACAGATTCGTCACGCCGCGGGGTGGAGTTGGCGGCATTTCCCGATCAGGTGGGGTTCAGACCCACAATGACCACAATCCTGTTTGCAGATGAACCCCCGGAGGAGCCGCCTTCCGAAGAGCCTCCGGCAGAGGATCCGCCCTCCGAGGAGCCCCCTGAAGATGAAAAGCCATCCGAGGAGCCGCCTTCCGAAGAACCTCCGGCAGAGGACCCGCCCTCCGAGGAGCCCCCTGAAGATGAAAAGCCATCCGAGGACCCGCCTTCCGAGGAGCCCCCCGAGGACCCGCCTTCCGAGGAGCCCCCCGAGGAGGAAAAGCCATCCGAGGACCCTCCCACGGAGGATCCCCCGGACCCCGTCAAGAAATGATGGTATTCATCATTTGATGTCCGGTGAGGACATCTCTTCAGGCGGGTGGATGACCACGTCCCAGTCCACATCGGCCCTTCCCCGAAAGACCCATGTGGCTCCGCAGTATCTCTCCATTGACAGCCTGGCGGCCTTCTCCACCTTGTCCCGGGGAACGTCTCCCCAGAACTCGTAGGTCAGGTGGACCTTGGTGTAGCCCTTGGGATGTTCATCCCTTTTTTCGCCCCGGAGTTTGATTCGGAATTTTTGATAGTGAACCTTCATCTTTCTTAGGATGTAGAATGTATCCATCTGGGTGCAGCCCCCCATGGATATGAGCAGGAGTTCCATGGGACTGGTCCCTGAGCTTTCCCCGATGGCACTGTCCATGACCACCCAGTGGCCCGACCCGGAGCGGCCCAGGACCGTATCATCATTCACATGCAAGACCTCAGCTTCTGTTACGTTATCTTCAGACATTTTTTGCCCCCTCTTTTACAAATTCAGTTTGTCTCCCTAATCGCTTTTCAGCACCCGGTCCACTATCTCGCCGGAGCATCCGAGATAAGACATGGGGTCCAGGGCGGCATCCAGGCCGTCCGGGCCCAGCTTGCCCACCACCCTGTCATCTTCCATCAGCGCATCTTTTAGGGATTTTCCCTCCGATCGGGCCCGGTGGGAGTTCTCCCGGACGATCTCGTGGGCCTCCTGACGGCCCGTTCCCTTGCCGACAAGTTTCATCATCACCGATTCTGCCATGAAAAACCCCCCGGAATTTTCCAGATTCTCCAACATCCGCTCGGGGAATATCCTGAGGTTGGAGAACACGTCCGCCATCTTGATCAGGATATCATCGGTGAGTATGAACACGTGCGGCAGGACAAACCGTTCCGAGGCCGAGTTGGACAGGTCCCGTTCGTGCCACTGTACAGCTCCCTCCACCAACGGGGTGTAAAACCCCCTGGCCAGCCGGGCAAGGCCCGTGATGTTCTCGCACACGATGGGGTTCTGTTTGTGGGGCATGGTGGATGATCCCACCTGTTTTTTCGCCTCGAATGCCTCCGCAACCTCGCCGATCTCGCTGCGCTGCAAATTGCGCACCTCGGTTGCACACTTCTCGACCGTGGTGCAGATGTTCACCAGGTGCCCCACCGCCTCGATGAAACGGTCCCTCTGGACTATCTGGGTGGACGCCTCCTCCTCCCCGATCCCCAGTTCTTTCATCACCAGTCTCTGCAGTTCCAGGCCGTCCTTGCCGTAGGATGCGGCGGTGCCCACCGCCCCGCTCATCTTCCCCACGCACACCCTGTCAATACACTCCTCCAGGCGTTTTGTGTGCCTTCTCGTCTCCGCGGCGAACACCGCCATCTTGAGACCGAAGGTGACGGGAACGGCGCTCTGGCCGTGGGTGCGACCCAGCATTGGAGTATCACGGTACTTAAACGCAAGATCGCTCAGCGATCCGAAAAGCCTGTCCAGGTCCGTGATGATGAGCGTTATCCCATCCTTCATCTGCAGGGCAAGTGAGGTGTCCACTATGTCATACGACGTGGCGCCAAGGTGGATGTAGCCCCCTGCCTCATCTGAACATTTCTCCGCCAGTGCCTTCACCAGGGCCATGACGTCATGCCTTGTCTCCCGTTCGATCTCGTCCACCCTATCAGGGGACACGCTTTCGAGGGTGGCATGCCGGGTTATCTCGTCGGCGCATTCCGGGGGGATATTCCCAAGGGATGCATGGGCCCTGGCCAGGGCGGCCTCCACCTGCAGCATGGACAGTATCCGATGCTCGTGGGAGAATATGGACTTGGCCTCGTCCCTGCCGTATCTGAAGTCTAGGGGACAGACGGGCATTGGTTCACCGCTCAAGCCATTGCCATGAACGTATATATGGTTTCCATAACTCAATTACTCAATTCGGTCTCGGTCCACCATATCGGTCCACACCGATCCATGGACACGATAACAGCTGACTCGGCAGGTTGCGGCAACATCAAAACCCGCCATGTGGGGGGTCAGTCGACCCTGGCACCGTTGGTTCCGGCGGCGTTCTTTGGGTTGTCTTCTCTGCGTTCCCGGGCCTTGGCCTGAAGCTCTGATAGTTTGTTCAAGGCTTCCAGGGGGGTCAGGACGTTCAGGTCCACGTCTTTTAGCTCTTCCACAACCGGGTCAGGCGGGTCAGGTTCTTCATCCGATGGCATGTCTGTGAAGAAAAGGAGCTGGGTATGACGCTGGGCCCGGGGACCCTTCCTGGCGCTCCGTGCCCTGGCTCTGTTGGATCGGTCATCGATACAGGCAACGCTGTCCTCCTCCAACTTCCCCAGTATCTCCTCGGCCCTGGAAAGGACCTTCCTGGGCAGTCCCGCCAGTTTTCCTACCTGTATGCCGTAGGATTTATTGGTCCCGCCGGGCACCACCTTGCGCAGAAACACGATGTCGCCCTCGTCTTCCTTGACCGCGATGTTGCGGTTCTGGACCCGTTCAAGCACTTCCGCCAGCTCAGTCAACTGGTGGTAGTGGGTGGCAAAGACGGTCTTGGCGCCAATGTTGCGCCGGTCGTGGATGTATTCCGCAACGGACCAGGCAATGGACAGGCCGTCGAAGGTGGATGTTCCCCTGCCGATCTCGTCGAGCAGTATGAGACTGCGGTCGGTGGCGGAGTTGAGGATGTTGGCCAGTTCCAGCATCTCCACCATGAAGGTGCTCTGTCCCCGGGTCAGGTCATCATAGGCCCCCACCCGGGTGAATATCCGGTCCACCAGCCCGATCTTCGCGTACTTCGCGGGAACGAATGAACCCATCTGGGCCATCACGTTGCACAGGGCGATCTGTCGCATGTAGGTTGACTTGCCCGCCATGTTGGGACCGGTGAGAATCACCAGCTGGTTCTGGGAACAGTCCAGCTCAACGTCGTTGGGAACGAAGATGGAATCCAGGTTGCATTCCACAACCGGGTGCCTGCTCTCCCGAAGGAATATCTCGTCGGTGCTGGTGATCTCCGGCCTGACATAGTCCCGGTCCAGGGCCAACTCCGCCAGGGACACCAGTATGTCCAGTGTGGCTATGCACCTGGCCTGGACCTGGATATCCCGGGCGCTTTGCGCCACCTGTTCTCTAAGTTTGCAGAACAGTTCATATTCCAGGGCGCACAGCTTTTCCTCGGCGGTGAGTATTACGGATTCCTTTTCCTTGAGTTCCTCTGTGATGTACCGTTCGGCGTTGGCCATGGTCTGTTTTCTAACATAATCGTCCGGCACCAGGTCAAGGTTGCTCCTGGTAACCTCGATGAAGTAGCCGAACACGTTGTTGAACCGGACCCTGAGGTTCTTGATGCCGGTACGCTCTCTTTGATTCTTTTCCAGTTCCTTCATCCATCCCTTGCCGTCCCTGCTGGCCTGCTGGAACTCGTCAAGCTCTTCGGAATAGCCGTCCCGGATGAGCCCGCCCTCCTTGAGCCCCGCCGGCGGTTCCTCCACCAGGGCGGTGCTCAGCAGTTCAGTCACCTCCGGAAGGCCTGTCAGGCTGCCACCAAGTTCAGTCAGGATATCCGATTTGACAGACGGATCGGCGGAACGGACCACCTCCTGTATGGCCGGGACCATCTCCAGAGACGTTCTCAGGGCCACCATGTCCCTGGCATTGGCGGTGCCTGCCACCACCCGGGACACGATCCGTTCCATGTCCAGCACAGAGGATATTGCGTCTTTTAGACCCTGGCGAAGGAAGATGTTCCTCCCTATCTCCTCTATTCCGTCAAGGCGTCTTTCGATGGCCTCGGGGTCTAGGAGAGGTTCTAAAAGCCACCGTCTCATGAGCCTTGAGCCCATGGCGGAGGTGCAGTTGTCCAGGACCTCCAGCAGCGTTCCCTTGGTGGACCCGTCCCGGATGTTGCGGACCAGTTCCAGGTTCCGCAGTGTGGTGGCGTCCAGAACCATGGTGTCGCTTATGGAGTAGGGCCTTATCTCGGAGAGATTGCCCAAAATTGTTGGCTGGTTGATTCCCACGTAGGAGATGATGGCACCGGCGGCTCCCAGGGCCAGGGGCCTGTCGTCCAATCCCAGGCCGCCAACCGACGCCACCTTGAAATGGTTGCAGACTAGCTCGGATGCCCTGTCGGGCTGGAAGGGTTCCGGATCATGGGAAATTACAGGCATGTCCGACCCGCCCAGAAGGAGGGACTTGAGCTCCGGGTCGTTTGCCAGTTCCCGGGGAACTATGCATTCTGCGGGTTTGAACCGTGTTATCTCCGTGAGCAGTCGTTGATCGGCGTCCGCCCCCTCCAGCTGGGTGGTCAGGAACGTGCCGGTGGAAACGTCCGCCACCGCCAGACCGAAGCTCTTGCGGTTGCGGCACACCGCCGCCAGGTAGTTGTTGGCCCGCTGGGATAGAAGGCTGTCCTCCAGCACCGTTCCGGGGGTGACAACCCTGGTCACGGCCCGTTTGACGATGCCCTTGGCAAAGCGGGGGTCCTCTGTCTGTTCGCAGATGGCCACCTTGTAGCCTTTCGAAATAAGCCGGGCCAGGTAACCCTCCACGGCGTGATGCGGGATGCCCGCCAGGGGGACCGGCTGCTCCGCGTTCTTGTCCCTGGATGTGAGCACCAGGTCCAGTTCCCGGGAAGCCACCACGGCGTCCTCGAAGAACATCTCGTAGAAATCGCCCATACGGAAAAACAGAATGGCGTCCCGATGGGACGACTTGATCTCCAGGTACTGCTTCATCAGAGGGGTCTGTTTGCCCTTCTTACTGCCCGTAATTTAGATTGCCCCCGAATTTTTGATCAAGAAAGGGTGAAGGGACAGGACGTTACAAATAGGTGTTGGTGGGGGGTGAGGTGAACATTGAGTGTGGCATGCACACAAACGAAACCTAAACCTTGTCTTGATCCTGTGCATCGAGTTTTTGCTCCACGTCTTCAAAGGCGTCATCGCCATCCTGCATACAGGGTTGATTTTTTACTTTAATTATAAAAAGCCATGCAAGGGATACAGCAATTGCAATGATCAGAATGATCATGATTATCCAAAGTCCCGGTGAGTCATCGTCTTTTGGCGAATAATAGATCTCCTCCTCATCTTCGGTTGAATCATCCTCGGATGTTTCACCGGCGTCAATCACCTCTAAAATCCATTTCACCTGCCTAACATGATAAACGTCATTTTCCCTTTCACCAGTAAAGATGATTTCATAAGAACCGGTATGATCTGGAGTGAACTTGAAGATCCTACCGCTACCCGCTCTTAACGTCCCATTACCATATTCACGAACCAACCATGATGCGTGATCCAGCTCATCATACATAACAGCAAACTCAAGAAAATCTCCAAGCGACATTGTGACATTTCCCTCAGGCGAATAACCATCAATAATTGACTTGGCATTCTCAGCCACGGAAAAATTCCAACTGCAGTCATCGCCCATAGTTAAATCATCAACATCATAAATGGCGCCAGAAACACTGATTCGATAGGATTTCCCCGGGGTCCATCCATCATTTGGTACGAAAAGGATGATCATAGGATCGTCCAATGGTTCCCAGATCCCCTCAATAGTCATGCCCTCCTTTTCTTCAACCATTAAATAATCATCAACCTCAAGAGAATAGGTGTCAAGCTTCTTTGAAAACTCTATCATCAAAACAATGTCCGTGTTGTCAATCACTTCATCTTTATTGGGAATATGAGAAACTATCATCAATGGACGATCACAGGTATCGTTGAGTTCGAACCTTTCAGGATCAAACGGATATGCATCGGAATTATCCCCGACACCATCGGAATCTGAATCTTCCCACTCAAACGCATCGGATGGGAATGCATCTGAATTGTCACCATGACCATCGGAATCGGTATCATTCCACTCATTGGCATCGTTCATGAAAAGATCAGCATTGTCTCCTATGCCATCCCCGTCCGAATCTTCCCATTCCGAAGCATCCTCCGGAAAGGCATCCGCATTGTCCCCTATGCCATCCCCGTCCGAATCTTCCCATTCCGAAGCATCCTCTGGAAAGGCATCCGCATTGTCCCCCACGTCATCGTTGTCAGAATCTTTCCATTCGGCTGGGTCATCAGGGTAGATATCCGAGTTATCCCCACATCCATCACCATCGGTATCGGACCACTCGGTTGAATTGAAGGGAAAGGCATCTGCATTATCTCCAACACCATCGTTATCGTGGTCATACCATTCCGATGGGTCATCGGGATAAACATCACCATTATCCCCGTGACCATCGCCATCGGTATCGTTCCACTCCAATTCGAACGTGGGAAACTGATCGGGATTGTTGCCGTCCGGATTATCACCGTACCCGTCACCGTCGGTATCATTCCATTGGGTGGGATCATCAATGAAAGCATCGTCGTTATCTGCAGTGCCATCCTTATCGCGGTCCAAATGAAATGTAATTTTAATTCTATTACCATAAACAGAAGTGAATTTTTCATTTGATGCAGTTATCAGGTATTCATATGTCACATTGTTTTCCACATCCATATCCTTAAAATGAAATGTTGACGGATCCGTATCAAAACTCAATGATGGGCTTAAATCAGAGCTACTCCGGCAGATTGTATATTTAATGATCTCCGATCGACCCTTATCTTTGGGTTCATCCCATGTGAGTTCTATGTAGTTCCACTCATTTGTGGCTCTGAAATATCTTGGTTGTGACGGTTCCCCGGCACTGGACTCAGAAAAGATTACTCTAAACTCGATCGTATCGCTTTCATCGGACAAACCGTAACCATTTTGGGTTGCAACACGGAAATACTCCACTGATCCGTTTCTGGACTCGTTGTATGAAAAGTACAGGTTGTAGAACTGCTCCGATGGTGGAATGAGTGCTATCTTATACCAATTCTCATTGTCACCCGTTGGGCTGTAACTTACAATATACCGTAAAACTGACAGATTGCCAGTATCGAGAGGATCGTCCCAGGTAATATTGATGAAATCATCATCTGAATTGAATTGGATATTCGATGGAGGCGACGGTTTACCAATCGTGTCAGGTGGAATCATGTATTCCATCGTCCACATATCCAGATGATTTCCATCATCCTCGAAGGAAGAGTAAACTATGAGGTTTCCCGCATGGTTGAAAGTGGGGCAATAGAGATTAGTATCAACAGCGGTAAGTTGGATCCTGTTAGATCCATCAATATTTACACAGTATATTTGTGAAAGGTATGTAATTGGATCGGGATGGGTGAACAGTATCTTTTCACCGTATGGGTGGAAACCAACAAAACTTGACGACCACCCGTCCCAGTTACCGACCAGTTTCTTTCGATTGTTACCGTCTGAATCCATTATCCAAATGGACCCGCGACCGGAAATGTCATCAGAACTAACCAGGTAAGCTATCTTATTGCCGTCGGGACTGTAAACAGGTTCTGTCATCTGTAGGGTGTCATACGCCAATGTTTCAACAGAAAACCCATCAATGGATACTTTGACAATGCTTGCATAATCGCCATCCGGTTCAATATAAGAACAGATGACCGACTTACCATCTGGTGACACTGACGGATCAAAATATTTACCCTGGCCATCGGTGATGGGTTTGGGGTCCGATCCGTCTGAATCCATGACCCAAATATCAGAGTTACTTGAACCTCTTAAGGAGAACACGATTCTATCTCCCGATGGATCATAGCTTGGGTCATCTTCCTGAAAATCATTGTCAGTCAATTGAATATGATTCGAACCGTCTGCGTTCATGATCCAAATATCACGGTATCCGCCACCGTCTTCTGATGACGAATAAACGATCTTCGAATCATCGGGACTGAAAGAAGGTGACCGTTGCCTGTAATCATCAAAGGAAATCTGAACGGGTTCACCATCAACATCATTTGGATGGAAGATGAAAACCATTTGGAAAATCAAAATGGCTACAATAATCCCTTTTTTCATCAATCCACCTCAATCTTGTAGGGTCGTAATACCTTGAATACCTAATAGACGTTACGATTCTGTCTGCCCATTACACGACATGATTGGCATTGTGACGGGATTCGGCCATGGATCAATCCAAGTCCCAGTTTTTCTTTCTGCAATACCACTTTTGCTCACCCCCGATCCAAGTTTATATTGTATCTAGGTCTTAGTGATATTACAAAAGTCGTGATGGACGCAGATAGTATGGATAGAGCAAAAGAACTTCTACATCAGGTAAGGGCCCTGAGAAAGAAAGCTAGGATCACCGTAGCAATGGGGGTCAATGCGCTTCAGGTTGTAACGAACTTCGAAATCGGGCGGCTGATAGTCGAACAAGAACAAAAAGGGAAGAATAGGGCCAAATATGGTGAGCAGATCATCAAAGACCTGGCACAGGAACTGAGCTTGGAGTTCGGGAGGGGTTTTTCAAAACACAACCTGGAATACATGCGCAGGTTCTATTTGGAATACAGGCATAGGATCAGTGAAAATACCCAGAAAATCTCTGGACAATTGCCAATCGTGACTAATGGCTAACAAGGACCGTCCGATGGATATTCCGGTCCACGCAACGGAGAAAAAATGCAGACACTGTCTGCGCAATTTCCCATGAGCTGGTCCCATTACATTTTCCTCCTGGGAATTAGGGATCAGGACGAGCGGAATTTCTACGAGATAGAAACAGTGCATAACCAGTGGTCTTTGAGGGAATTGAAACGACAGTGCAACTCCGGTCTCTACGAAAGACTGTCCCTGAGCCGCGATAAGGATGGGATAAGAAGATTGGCACAAGTCGGACAGATATTAGATCGCCCAGAGGACATGTTGATAGAGCCATATGTCTTGGAGTGATGAAGCGCTGGTGGAACTCACACGTCCCAAGAACATAAATGTATATCCAAAGAGACATCAGTTGTATCTCCCATCTAAAAATGAACAGCGACAAAAATTGATTGAATGGAGTAAAGTTTGAGGTTTTAACATCGGTCAATGCACATAATAATTTTTCAGGATCTGTTTTTTCAATCCCATTTGCTCACCCCTTTAACCCTTCAAGCTTCAACGATAGCTCTCCGAACTCCTCCGGGGTAAGTTCCTGGGCCCTCCGGTCCAGGCCCTCCAACTGTTCCAGGTGGTATTCCATGTCCTCCCGGGGCAGTCCCAGCTCCCTCCAGCCCGCCTTCAGGTTATTGCGGAGCTTCTTCCTGCGGTGGGCAAAGCAGACCTTTACCAGGGCCCGGAATATTTCCGGGCACGTCATGGGGAAGGGTGGATCGGGCCATGCGGTGAACCCCACCACCACGGAGTCAACCTTCGGTCTGGGATAAAACGCCTCTGCAGGGACGTTGAAAAGACGTCTGCAGTCCCAGTTTGCCCCAACGGACACGGTGAGCCTGCCGTACTCCTTGGTGCCGGGGACCGCTACAAGCCGGTCGGCGAACTCCTTCTGGACCATGATGGCCCCCCCGCGGAAATCCAGTTGGATGAGCTTGAAGATGATGGGCGAGGATATGGAGTAAGGGAGGTTGGCCACCAGCAGATCAAAGGTCTCCGGTTCCCACTTCAAAATGTCAGCCCGTATCACCTGGACGTTTTCTGGCATGGCGATTTCCAGATGTGTTGCCAGGGAGGGGTCCACCTCCACCGCCAGCACCCGTTTGGCCCTGTTCGCCAGCTCCAGGGTGAGTATCCCCAGTCCCGGGCCCACCTCCAGTACAGTATCATCCTTTTCGATCCCGGACAGCCTAACCTGTTTTCTGGCGAGGTTCATGTCCCTGAGAAAATTCTGGCCGAGCCTGGTGGAAGGGCTCACTCCCAGATCGTTCAGGTGGGATATTATTTCCTGGTCCGGTCTAAAGCTCACGCTGGGCAATAAACGCACGATGTTTTAAGGGTCCCGCTTACGCCAGGGCGAAGATTCGGTACTTCTGGGTGGGATCGGATAGCTCCAGCTCGATACGTTTTACGATGAGCTTTTCCGGTTGCCGCATGGAGGGGACCCGGTCGGAGAGGTCCTGGAGGCTCTTGAACTCCCCCTTCTTCCTCTCATCGATGAAGGCATAGAGGGTCTTCTTTCCAAGCCCCGGAAGCAGCTCCAGGATGTGGAACCTGGTGGTCAGGGGTTGTGCCTCGTTGAAGAATTTCACGAACCGTTCCTCGTTCTCGCCAATGACGGTCTCGATTACATAGGGAAGTTCGTACTGGGCGGTGGAGGTGAGATCGGAGTAGTTGATCCTCCTGCGCACGTGCTGGATCTTCTGCCGCAGTTCCGTGTCCTTGCCAATGTATACCTTGTCGCCCACGTTTATGGGGGCGTCGGGTTTGGGAGATAGGTCCAGTATCTTGAACTGGTTGGTGCCCAACCCGAAGGCGGTGGGCTCCCGCTTGAACTTGTGCACGTCCGGTGGACCCTGCGGTAAATAGTCTAGGATATAAGCGTAGTCTTCCAAACAAATCCCCCCAGTCTCACCTGTTATCTGCCACGATGGTGAGTATTTGCTCTATTTCCTCCTTCTCAAGGGTGAAGCGATCGCGCTGGAATATTATTCGGACCTCGTCCGGGGTCTCGGGGAGTATGTCCGCGATCTTGACTGCGTGGACCTTGGTTACCCTCTCCAGGTCCATGACCTCTTTGACGATCTTCTTGGCCTTGGCTTGGGATATGGATGAAAAGGACATGGCATGATCCAGCGCCAGTCTCTTTTCATAGGCCAGCTCTCGGTCCTTCTCCTCGTCCTTCAGGGCCTTCTTGACCTCTGCCAATGTGATGAACTTTTCTTCGCTTTCCATGGGGTCACCCCGGGTGGGTTGATTTATCTATGAGACCTTGCGCAGGTGCTCGGCTGCGATCAGAAGAACCTTGTCCTTTCTACCGTCCTTGACGCTAACCTTGAAAACATCGCCCTGGGTCCCGACGACCGTTCCACAGAAACCGTGGAACCTGTGGTGGGGCTGGCCGCCATGGACGCTGGGGTCTATTACAATATTAGCCTTCTCGCCCACGTCAAAGTTCTGCAGGGTCCGGGTGATTGTGGTCATGCCCCTGGCTCGGTGGTCCTTTTTGAACTTCTTTCGCGTGTTCGACCTTATTCCCTTAGATCTTCTGACCATCCGATTCCCTCTGCGTGTTATGGGGCTCTGCGTGGACCTGGAGCACATCCAGCTCAATGACGGTGCATGGTACCCCCAGTGCCCCCGTCAGGCTCGGTTGTGTCCGTCCCCCGTCCCCGTGTATCAGCTCTTTTATATATAAACCCGCCTCTCCCCGTACCTTCACGGATGCCCTGCGACCGTCCGCCTCCACAAGCTCCATTAACTCCACCCTGCGGGACCGTTCAAGATCGGATCGCCTGTGGGCAACCCGTTTGGGGGTTCGTTGGGTTATCTGGGTCCCCCCGAATGATGAGATCACCGATTTAACCTTTTCCAAATCCACGTCCTCTTCGAACTCGATTCTGGCCAGGTAGGTCTTCTCCGAACGGCTGGCCTTGAGCTCCACCATCTCTTCTCTTGATGATCCCCTGATATCCTGGACCTCCACATCACCACCGCCGTTGGTGTTGATATCCCTCTCCAGCTTTTCCCAGTCGAGCTGCCTTCTTCTGGGTTCACGGACCTCCATGGCAAAGGGTCTTCCGTCCCCCAGCATCCGGGCGTCTATGTCCTCCCTGCCCATCCCGTGGAGGAAGGCCTCCTTGCCAACGAACTCCTTCAGGACCGGTTCGGTGATCAGCTCCTCAACCGAGGTCTGGTACATCTTTCCCGTTCCGTCGCACCGGTCGCAGCCCCTTCCCCTGCAGGAGCGGCAGTGCCACCGGGTCTGGGGGATTCCTCTTTTGAGCTTTCTGTACCTTCCGTAGAAGAACACGGGGCTGATCTGGAGCTTAACGGTGTTGAATCGTGTGTCCAGGATGGCCACGATATCGGGCCTGGAGAACTCGGCGGGGACCTTCAGCGTCTCTTCCACCCTCTTTCCCACCACCCGGTTCATCTCGCTTTTTATGGATTCACCGTTTTCGGTGCCCAGTTTGTTCCACAGCCCCTCCTCGGCCGAGATCACCTGGGTGTCCATCTTGGATCCAAGCTGAAAGTTGTTGCACTCGAAACCATCAAAGGCATTCATCACCAGTTCCGCCAGTCCCTGAATGTCCTGGAATATACCCTCGCACACCGGGCAGTTTGGATGGCTCTCCAGGGGTTTTCCCTCCGGTTTTTCCGATGAGAATATCACCTGGAGGAGCTCCGGATCGGCAACGACGTCGCCCCCAAGGGCCACCCCTCGCAGTATGGCGCCCCTGCTCAGGTTGTCCATGTCCTTTCCGATCTTCCCGAAGGCCCGACCAAGACAGCGGTCGCATACCAGACCCTCGGTTGCGATATCCACAAGTGCTTCCCAGTTCAAGTCCATGATAACTACCCCGATTCCCAGGGGCATTTACTTTCCCGTGGAATGCCGCTTCTCAACGGTAACGAGTTGGTGTCTACAGGCCGGCCGCCTGCTTCAGTTTATCGACCATGTCAAGGCGTTCCCAGGTGAAGTCCGGGTCGTCCCGGCCGAAGTGGCCGTAGGCCGCGGTTTTATAGAAGATTGGGCGCCTGAGATCCAGTCGCTCGATTATGGCGGCCGGGCGGAGATCGAAAAGTTCGTCGATTATCTCGGATATCCTGTTCTCGGGTATCCTGTTGGTGCCGAAGGTGTCAACGAAGATCGAAACCGGGTTGGCAACACCGATGGCGTATCCCACCTGAACCTCGCAGCGTTCCGCAAGACCGGCGGCCACCACGTTCTTGGCTATGTGCCGTGCGGCGTAGGCGCCGGATCGGTCCACCTTTGAGGGGTCCTTTCCTGAGAAACAGCCGCCACCGTGGCTTCCGACACCGCCATAGGTATCAACTATGATCTTCCTTCCCGTGAGACCGCAGTCGGCGTGGGGTCCGCCCAGCACGAAGGCGCCGGTCTCGTTGATGAATATCTTGGTGTTATCGTCCATCAGCTCCGCGGGACATACGGGTTTGATCACGTGCTCGGTGATGTCCGCCTTGATCTGCTCGTGGGATATGCCCGCCTTGTGCTGGATGGCCACCACAACCGCATCGATCCTCTGGGGCTGTTCGTCCAGGTATTCCACAGTGACCTGGGACTTGCCATCCGGTCCGATGTAGTCCAGGATGTTCTCCCGCCTCACCTTGGTTAGCCGGGCTGTTAGTTTTTGGGCCAGTGACGCGGTCAGGGGCATGTACTCGGGAGTTTCCTTGGTGGCGTACCCGAACATGATGCCCTGGTCACCCGCGCCCTGTTCAAGATGGGCCCCCTTGTCGTTATCGACCCCCTGGGCAATATCCGGTGACTGTTCGTCAATGGATGTGAGTATGGCGCATGATTTGTAGTCAAAACCCATTTGGGCGTCATCGTAGCCAATATCCCGTATGGTCTCCCTGACAATCTTGGGAATGTCCACATAGGTTTTGGTGGTGATCTCGCCGGCCACCACGACCACACCGGTGGTTGCAAGGCACTCGCAGGCCACCCTGCCGGTGGGATCTTCTTTCAATATTGCGTCCAGAATGGAATCCGATATCTTGTCACACATCTTATCGGGATGCCCTTCGGTCACTGATTCAGAGGAGAACAGAAATCTCTTGTTTTCACCCATTTTTTCAACCTTCTTTGCAGTTTTTGCAATCTATGATGGAGATGAGAATCCGTCGCAAGCCCGTGGAGTATTTTATAATTTTTGGTGTACATATTCGGGTGCTGGAATTGAAAAAACAACACAAATGGCAATTCCAGTGGGAAATGACGGGGAGGATGTGCCCCTAGTGCCGGATGTGTGGGTTATTTGCCTATTTTTCCCCCGCAGAAACTGCAAAAAACGCTGTCGGCCGGAAGATCGTTGTTACACTGGGGGCACTTGATGGTGTCCTTGGAAGGTTCCGGACCTTCCGGCCCATCGGACTCTTCGGAGTCCTCCAGAGGTTCCATGGGCGGCAGGGTCTCCACGTCCTCAGTGTCCTGGTGATGGTCGGGTTCCACCCTCTTGGGCATTGAAGGTATCTCCGGGAGGGGGTCGATGTCTTGCCGATCCTTACCGTCCATCCCATCGTCGGGGGTCTGATCCTCCTCCGGTTCGTCCTTATCCTTGTCGTCCTCCTTGTCCTCATCCCCGGAACTCTCCGGCGTGGTCGCGGAAGCCTCCTGTTTCATTCTGGCCTCCTCTTCCTTTCTTGCCTGGATGTCCTTCTTCCTAATGCTGACATCCTGCATTCCCTCCTGGACGTCTTTCATTGCCTTGTCGAAATCACCTTTCTCGAAGGCCTCCTTGGCGCCCATCAGGCATGATTTGGCCTTGGTGGCATCACCATCCTTCCTTTCCAGATTGACAATGGAACGTTGGAGTGATGAGAATATGATTGGTGCGCCTGAAATGAAATATTCCTCTTTTGATCGTTTGGCGCTTTCCAGGGCCCTGCTGGCAAATTCCTTTGCATCCGCCACTCTGCCTTCCTCGTAGGCCGCCCCCGCATTGCCCAAAAACTCCTCCGCCTCGGAAACGTTCGCCCCCATGGACAGGGCCTCGGATACGGCCTCCTCTGATCTTGATAGCAGGGAGAACACATCTCCTCCCCGGTAAGGCGCGCCGCCCTCTGGTGCAGCAGGGGTTGATTGGACAGGAGGTTGCGGTTTTTCAGGTTCAGGGACGGGTTTTTCAATTACCGTCTTCACTTCCATCATACCCTCCACCGCACCGTCCGCTTTTTTCTCATAATCTTCAAAAGTAATTTCCAGGTTTGCCTCGGTATCCCCATTTTCTGTCTCTGATTCCCCATCTTCTGTCTCGGCCTCCCCATCTTCTGTCTCGGCCTCCCCATCTTCTGTCTCTGATTCCCCATCTTCTGTCTCGGCCTCCCCATCTTCTGTCTCGGCCTCCCCATCTTCTGTCTCGGCCTCCCCATCTTCTGTCTCGGCCTCCCCATCTTCTGTCTCGGCCTCCCCGTCTTCTGTCTCGGCCTCCCAGTCCATTGACCCGGTATTCCCGTCCTCGTATCCTGTCACTTCATCCTCCGCACCCATTGCCTCCTCCTCTCCATCGTCGGATATTTCATCCGTGGCATCCTGTGCGGGGATCTCTTCCACGATCGATTCATCACTCTTGTCAATCTCTTCGGTAACGGTGGTGGACTCGGTTGCCTCCGTGGAGACCATTCCGACACCGTCCATGGCCCGGGATGATGCATCCTTGACAGATTTCCGTTTACGGCCCTGTTCGATCAGGGTCAGTGCCCTTTCACCCAGGTCCCTGGCTTCCCGGTAATCCTCGGTTTGTAGCCTTTGCCTGGCGTCATCGAAGACCGTGACCACCTGCTCCGTTTCCACCCCGTCCTTTTCTGCTTCCTCGATTGCGCTCTCTACGGTTTTCAGGAACGCTTCGGTGTCATCATGGATGGTGTCCTTGCCACTGCGGATTGTGTTTTCAATGGAGCCGACGGCTGTCTTGAGCGTTTTTTCTGCCTCCTCGAACCTGTCCTCTTCGCATAGTGTCATGGCATTGCTCACTATCTGCTTGGCGTCTTGTGTGTCCATGTCGGAACGGTCAGCCTCCTCAATGAGAACCGTTACGGATTCCAGAAGGTCCAGTGCCGGCTTTCTACGGGGGTCCCGCATGGCCTCCTCCACCATGCTGCGGGACTGTTTGCCCAGTTCCCTGGCCCGGTCGAAGTTGCCATTCTCCAGTTCGGGCTTTGCCCTGGAGAAAACCTCCTCGGCTTCGGTGATATCCACTCCCATCTCCTTTGCCCTGGTGATGGTGGCCTTGGACTCCTTTAGGACCACGATCACTTCCTCGGTACTCTGTCTGATCCGGTCCAGGTCGGCCAGCAGGCTTCGGGCCTCTTCAACACTGGCCTCGGCAGCATCCAGATCATCCCCCTCCAGGGAGGATCGACCGGAGTTGAGGGTCCTGGCCAGTTCTTCCGTCTCCAGGCCGTCTTCCTTGGACGCCTTCATCTTGCTTTCCAGCTCCTCCAGTTCCCACAGTATCCTGTCCTTGCCGGATCGTTCATTGTCCTTTTCAGCCGGTGGGCTATCCTTTTCCGGTTTATCATCCAATACGGTATCATCGTCCAGGGATGGGAAAGAAAGACCGTCACCGGTGGGTTCGGCCGCCTTTTCTTCCGGTTCCTCATATCCGATCTGATCGGTCGTGTCGGATTCGATCCTGTCCAGCATCCCGCTGACCCTGTCCCCAAGTTCCAGCGCTCCTTTGAAATCCCTATGTTTCATGAGGGGCCGGGTTTCCAAGAACAGTTCCTCGGCCCGGGTAACATCGTGTCCCTGTTCCCTGATGGTGTCCATCCTGCCCTTGATTACCTTGAGCCTGTCCACCGTGTATCTGAGGTCGGGTTCGCCCTTGTGTACGGGAGCGACTTTTCGGTCACCTTTTTCTGGTATGTCCGAAGCGGGGGGTGCCGGAGTTTTGGCCTCCTCTTTTTCTCCCCCCCCATCACCTGCGTTCTTGTCCTTTTCGGGTTTCTTTCCAACCTTCTTTATCTGTTTGATCTGGGACACGATCGATTTTGAAAAACGGGCGGCCAGGGAGGTGTTGCCGTCCTCCAGGGCCATCCTGGCCTGTTCCAGCTTCTGTTCCAGGGGAAGGGTGTTGATGTTCGGGTTGTTGGTTTTCAGCTTGATCAGTATGGTATCGAGTCGTTCCAGGTTCTTTACGACCTTCTTCGCCTTTGTGCTCCTTTCGTCGGATCCCGTTGGGGTTTTGGGCGCGGCACCTCCAGGTAAGGACCCCTGATCATCGGTGCCTGGTTTGGGCGGGTTCTCACCGATTCCCGTCTCCTGAACACCGTCTTGCTTATCCCCTGTGTCTTCGGGAGTTGCTGATCTTTTGACTTTACGGATGGGAACGGGCATGGTCAGGGCACCCCAGCAAATAACACGGCCAGACCCCGAATGGATGGCCTGGTGGTCCACTCCTCCGAATCGGCACGATCCGTCGGGTGATCAATCATTAAAATTTGATTATTAAAGTTTACCGATGGTGATGATTGAACCGATGGTGGTGAATAATCGATGATATAACCCATGACCCATGATAAGAGCCCGTCTTGGTTGTTGGCCATTCATACTGTCGTTGAGAGAAAGAACACCTTCTTGAACCGTGACTAACGCCAGTCCGTATTTGGGTCCGATTGGTTGTTAGACAGTTCAAACAAAAAGCTTGATCACGTTCAACCCCTCCCTTTCGCCCAGGGCCCGTCCCACGGGCTCGCATTTCGTCCGGAGCATAAAGGCGACGGGACGGAAGGTATCGGTCCCCATGGACTCGAAGTTGGCCATCCCCTTGGCGATCACCAGATCGGAACCTGAGATTGCCTTTCGGGTACGATCGGGCAGGTCGGACGGGTTCACCCCGATGGAATAGGTCCCGGTGTCCAGCAGGAGGTCGCAGCGGTTGGCCAGGCCCATATCCTCGATCTCCCCGGATGTGGCATCCGACAGTACCGGTTTGCCCCGGGCCACCACGGTGATACGGGCTCCCCGGGACCGAAGCTCGTCCCATACCAGCGCATCGAAGAATATCTCACCGCAGTTGTCGGTAAGGTAGGCGATATTTGCCCCGGGGCGAACGTAACTGGCTATCTTCCGGCTGTGGTCGACATCCAGTCCTGAGTCCACCAGTTCGAAAAATTCCTTCTCCAGAATCTCGGGGGCGTTCTCCTGCCCCTGGATGCCGAAGTCCATCAGGTTTCCCACAACGGAGCACAGCATGGCTGTTTTGAGAGGATCGCTGGATGATGCGATGATCTCCTTTGCCCGGTTCACCATACGTCTGGCGGTATCGTTGGCCCGATCCTTCAGGTCCCTGTAGGGGTCGTCGGTTCCCAGGACACGGTTGACCGCGCTGTGCACCCGGGTGCCCATCTCCGCGGATGTCAAATCCGATCCCAGGTTTCTGCCTATCTCCTCGATCGCTGCCCGGGTCACCTCCATCTCCAGGGACGGGTCCACCATCCTGGCCTCGAACTGGCATCTTCGGATCAGGCAGGGCACGCATTGGGGAGTGATTTCCAAGTCCATCCCTCTAAAAGATGATCACGGGCCCGATGAGATCATTGCTCTTGAAAAAGCATGGTTCCCAGGGTCTCGAACACCGCCTCCACGTTCTCCCCCGTCTTGGCGGAGGTCATGAACGCCGGTGCCCCGAACTCCGAGGCCTTTTCCTTGAGCTCGTTGAAACCGAACTCACCTTCCTTGTCCTTCTTGTTGCCCAAAAACAGCAGCGGAACCTTGCCGCTCTCCTTGAAAAGCAGATCCACCCAGTCCGAGAGCGAGTATAGTGTCTCGATCCTGGTAGTGTCCGATACTATCAGACCGCCGGCCGTGTGCTTGAAGTAGATGGGGTTGAGGGCCTCGGCCTTGTGATGGCCCATGATGTCCCATATGATGAATTGGATGAGTATCTCCCTGTCCTCCTTGGGAAGGACCAGCTTGATATCCTTTTTGGATATCTTCGTCCCGATGGTCTGGATATACGAATCATCGAAAAGGTCCAAAACGAACCGCCGGATAAGGGATGTTTTGCCCACTGCCCCGTCTCCCAGGAGGCATATCTTGTACTTGATGTGGGACTTTTCTGTCATGAACTCTCCTGCTGTAAAAGGCACTTACCTTCGGTGAGTATTGTTGATTTATTTAAGGCATTGGGTTTTGGGGTTTTTGGTATAGGGGTTTAGATGGGATTACGAATTATGTTTGGCACAAAGAGTTGAGTCACACTTCTTCGATATGGGTTAGTAAACCCAACAAAAACCCACGAAAAAAGGGCGACTCACTATGATCGTAGAACAAGCAGAAGTATATTTGGATTAAGAGCGCCGACGCGCTCTCAAAAAGAGTCTGAGTATGTAAGAAAGTTGTATCAAGCAGTGGCCGGAACACTGGCCCCTGAGCCATATCACATAAAACGTGTGGTTGCTGCGGATGGCATCCGTACAAGACTTCGGCATTTCTACCGGATCCTGAAACGATTTAAAGAGTACGCTATCCCCGGATTACGTCATAGAACATCTCGTCCACGGGCCTTCCCTTGAATCGTGGATAAATATCTGTAAGATACCAAGTGGGCTTCAAAAAGGCCTTAAGCGGTTCTTGACCCATAGATCGAACAGGTCCAAGTGCCTGAAAAAGACCAACCACTAAATTGAGGTCTATGTCCATTATTACAACAGTGGAAGACAACATAGAGGTATTGATGACTGCCCGGAGGAACGATACTCTGGAAAATGTGATGAGAACTGGTACGATAGACGGGTCAGGGCTCT
>Ga0272441_10002734_pt1 | contig 35156 bp, 30 predicted proteins | sample SSMProp6N_FD_193582 | JGI IMG/M metagenome (GOLD analysis project Ga0272441, IMG submission 193582) | Marine sediment archaeal communities from Little Sippewissett salt marsh, Falmouth, MA, United States - SSM-Prop-6N | ecosystem: Environmental > Aquatic > Marine > Wetlands > Sediment ...
CCGCACGCGAAGCTCATCTCGAAGAGGCAAGGGCTGAACCGCCTCGAGACCGGCCAGATCGCCTTCGTCGTCATGAGCGAGAATGCAACGAACGAGCCGCACCGACTCCTCGCCGCCTCGGTGGGCGTGGCCATCCCGCGCGACAAATCCAAGCACGGGTACCTGAGCGAGCACCACTCCTTCGGCCAGGCCGAGCGCGTGGCCGGCGACTATGCCGAGGACCTCGCCGCGCAGATGCTCGCCACGATCCTCGGCCTCGAATTCAACCCCGATACCTCCTGGGACGAACGCAAGGAGCAGTACAAGCTCGGCGGCCACATCGTCAAGACGAACGAGGTCACCCAGACCGCCGTGGGCGACAAGAACGGCCTCTGGACGACCGTCATCGCCGCGGCCGTCCTGCTCCCCTGACGCCCGTGCCCGCCCACGCGCCCGACGAGCGGTACCCCTTCTTCCTCGGACTCGACCGTGCTCACACACGCCTGCGCTCAAGCCGCGTCCTCGTCTGGCCCGTGCCGTACGAGGCGACCGTCTCGTACGGAGGCGGCACGTGCGAGGGGCCGGCGGCCATTCTCGCTGCCTCGCAGGAGGTCGAACTCTACGACCCGCGCGCCGGTTGCGAACCGGCCACCCGCTTCGGAGCCCACACCCTTCCCGCCGCCGAATTCGATGCCTCCGGGCCCGAGCGCGCGATGGACGCGCTCACGCGCGAAGCACGCCGTCTCGTGCGCACGGGCAAGCTCCTGTGCACCCTCGGCGGCGAGCACACGGTCAGTCTCGCGCCCATCACCGCCTTCGCCGCGCGGCACCGCAACCTCCTCGTCGTCCAGATCGACGCGCACGCGGACCTGCGGAACACCTGGGACGGCACGCCCTACAGCCACGCGTGCGTCATGCGACGCGCGCTCGAGCGGCTCGGCGGCGCACGTCTGCCCGACGGCCGGCCCCGGCTCGTCCAGGTGGGTCTTCGGAACGTGTCGGCCGAGGGCGCGCGCTTCGCGAAGCGGCACCGCATTCCGGCCTTCCATAAGGACGGGGACTTCTCGCTCGCCGATGCGCTCTCGGTGATTCGCGAGGCGGCGGCCGGCCGGCCCGTATACCTCACGCTCGATCTAGACGGACTCGACCCGGCGATCATGCCGGCCACCGGTACGCCCGAGCCGGACGGGCTCTCCTGGGGCGAGGCGCTCGCCGTGGCGGAGGCGATCACGACCTCCGGCAGGCTCATCGGCTTCGATCTCGTTGAATTGGCGCCCATCCCCGGCCTGCACGCGCCCGATTTCCTCGCGGCCAAGCTCGCCTACCGGATCATGATCCTGGCGCTGGGCCGCAGGGCGTCGCGGCGCCGCGCGCGCTAGCGGGGCGAGCGGGGCCGGACGAGCCGGCCGCGGTCGTCCTTGCGGTAGGGCGCGGGGCGGTTCGCGCCGCCGGCATATCCGGCCGCGGCCTCCTCGACCGCGGCCGAGGGTGGGGCCCCCTCGGGCGGGCGGGCGGGCGCTCTCCCCTCGTCCACGACCAGGCCGCGAAGGGCGCCGTGCACCAGGTGGGTCTTCACCTCCTTGTGCGCGCCGGGCCGGACGCCCGGTGCGTGGATGATCTCCTTGACCCGAAAGAGCGCCGGCTTGGAACGCGCCATCACGTACCAGCCGTACCCCCGCTCGATCTCCGGCGCGGGCAGCGAAATGGGCTCCGGCGCCCCGGGAAGGGACGAGCGGAAGACGATCAACAATACGGCCGCGCCGGTGGCCGCGGCCATGCCGAGGGTCGCCAGGAGCAGGACGCGGACGGGGGGGCCTTCCCTCTTCTTGGGCTTGCCCCGCTGCTCGGCCACGCGCCTAGCGGCCTCGGCGAGGCCCTGGGCCAAGCTGGCGCCGCCCAGGCGTCGCGGCTTCGCGGCCGGCGGCTTGGGCCGGCGTCCGGGCTTCGGCCGCGGCGCAGGTTGCCTCGGCGTCATTATTGCCCCTCCAGCTCGCGAACGTGCCAGTTGCGGAAGGCTGGCGCGTCGCCCCCGGGGAACCCGGGCGGCGGGTTGCCCTTCAGGTACGGGTCGTAGGCGTAGCAGCGGTAGCTGAAGTAGCTCGAGACCGGGTTGGTCCCCGTGGTGATGATCGCGCCGTGGATGTAGAGGTTCTTCTTCTTGCCGCCGACATTGGGCCGGATCACGTCGCCCGCGCTGAAGAGCGCCGCGTGGATCTCGCGGTTGTCGTTCTCGCCGCTGACGTAGATGGTGTCGTCGTTCACCAGGCCCAGGGCGGGATTGACCCTCTCGGTGCCGATCACGGGCGCGCGGGCCAGCCAGTCGGCAGCCTCGACGTACTGGTACTCCGAGCCCATCCAGTTGCCCATGGTCGACCAGGAACCCGCGTCCTCGTCGAAGGGCATGGGCGCGCCGGTGTCCTTGTCCTGGAGTTCCCACTGTCCCTTGCCGGCGTCATCGGTGTAGCGGATCGGCCCGTCCATGTAGATCACGTCCGGCGTGAGGACCGACATCCGCCGGCTCAGGTTGCCCGAGATGGTCACGGGCCCCGCGCTGTAGATGGCCCCTTCATGGGGGACATCGACATCCGACTCGGTCATGGTCTGGCCGTCGCTGGTCGTGACCACATCCATCTTGTTCTGCTTGAGGACGATCTTGACCTCCATGTCGTCCGCGGGAAGCGCCCCGGTCGCCGCCTGGAACTTGACGCGGAAGTCGTTGTCGTTCCAGTCGTAGATCGTGGCGCCCGCCGGCGCGGTCTTGGCGATGGACTCGAGCTCGTCGCCCTCGGGCAGGTCGATCTTGGGCACGCCCGGCGTGGCAGACTTGTGGAAGGTGACGGTGTCTCTGGACTGGCCGGTGTAGGAGATCTTGCCCGCACAGGTCACGTCGTCGTAGAAGGTGATGTACTCGCCCTGGACGCCGATGTTGCCGTTGGCGTGCACCTTCCCTCCGTAACTCGCGTACGCACCGATGAGGAGGTTCCCCGCGCTCACGAAGCGGGCATAGTCCGAGAAGAACGTCTGCCCCTTGGTCGTCATCCCGAGGACCGTGGTCCCGCTCTGGCCGGCCGCCCGGCTCTCGACGAGATACCACGTGCCGTCCACCGAGCTGACCGAGACCGTGACCGCGCAGTTGTTCGCGTTGAACTGCGTGCTCCCGTCGTTGAAGGCAGCGACGGCCTTCCCCGCATTGGCGGGGAGCCACCCGCTCCCGGTGGCGACCTCGAGCCGCGCGCGCTCCAGCCCGGCCTCGGCCGCGTACTCGCGGCCCAGCCGAAGGTCGGCCCGTTCGCTCGAGGTCTTGCGCTGCACGTGCAGGCGGAAGACCGCCGCAACCAGCGCGGAGAAGACCACCATCAGGACCATGACGACGATGAGCGCGCCGCCCCGCTCGTCCCACCCGTTCCGCTTTCGCATGGCTCGCCTCCTCCGCCCCGAGGGCGGTCAGTTTCGGTTCCGGCTGAGCACCTCGTTGATCAGCGTGACCGCCGTCCGGCTGCCCCGCAGCTTGGCCGACTGCTGCTGGTACTCGGTCTGGACCGTGAGCCGGATCGGCTCCGGCCCCTGCAGAAGGAGCTGGCTGAAGCGCCCGGAGATGACCACCCGCCGCTGATTGAAGCCCTGCGCCCCCTTGGCCAGGTTGATGTTCGTGCCGTCGGACAGCCGGATGCGGGTGCTGTCGATGCTCGTCACCGAGACCGCGCCCGCGTAGCTGCGGGCCGAGTAGTCCTCGTAGCGGATGATCGATCCGCCGAACTCGTTCGGGTCGTCGACGTAGCAGTAGACCCGCAGGCACTGCCAGACGGGCTCCGACTGCACCTCGCCGCCCCCGTCCTGGAAGACGAACCCATGGTCCGACATCCTCCGCGCCGAGGGGAAGCAGGCCGCCGTCTGCGGCTCCACGCGGCCCGGATCGGCCGGGTCGATCTGCCAGGTGTACTGGTAGAAGGTGACGAGGCTGGGCGAGGTCTCCTTCAGGTCCCGGACCAGCTCGTCCACGACGTTCTGGATGTTGTCCTCGGCGTGGGTCTGGATGAGGTCCGTGGCCGCCACGTCCGAGGCGCGACCCAGCATGACCATCACGACGACCATAAGCCCCGACATGATGGCGCCGGCAACCATGACCTCCAGAAGAGTGAACCCCGCTTCTCTCTCTCTGCGTTTCATCGACCCGCCCTTCCGTCCGTCAGGTCCGCGTTCGGATCGCGGTGAGAGTGATGTTCACCGCCGGTATCCGGATGCGAATCTCGTAGGCCTTGTCCGCCTTCGCACCCGTAGGCCCCCACATCAGGTCCGTGAGCGTGACGGTCCCCGTCTGCGGGCCGGTGCTCAACCCGGTCACCGTGAAGGTGCTGCCGTCCTGGAGGAGCATCGTGTCCATGTCCTGCGACATGAGGGTCTCGACCCATTGGTGGCACGCGCGGTAGGCGACGTTGTCGTCATGAAAGCGCCGGTTGTTCATGTCGATGTGCATGAGCGAGCCCAGCAGTGCCGCACACATGATTCCGATGATCGCCATGGCCATCATCACTTCGAGCAGCGTGAAACCGCCTGTGTCCTGTTCCTTCTTCATGCTCCCGGCCTCCCTTGGTTATTCGGTCTGCCTGTCTCAAGACGCGAACTTCGTGCCAGTTCAGAAACCATGGAGTAACCGACTGTATTACAACGAGTTACGGGATTCCAAGGCTGAAAAATGCCGCGGGCGAGCGTTACTTCTACGTAACTGTAGAAATGGATCGCGTTACCTTTTCGTGACACATGGAGGCTCCTCCAGAATTCGGTATGAGCCCTTTGCCCGAAGGATCCGTTCCCGGGCGCCTCGCTCGCGTCCGCCCGTTCAGCCCCGCGGCACGGCAACGCCGAGGTTTCCCCGTCGATCAAGCGGCGCAGACAGGTGCACGCATGGGCGAACCCTTCGCCGGGCACCTCGGACGGCTGTGGCGACCGCCCCGGCTGCCCGGTGAAGCGGGCTTGACAGAGACGCGCAGTCGGCATAGACTCCCTCCCTTGCGATGGCAGGCGTGTCCTCCGGGCGCATCCGGCGCTCCGGAGTGCCTGTGTGGGGGCAGGGCGGATGGGCTTTCTCGCCAACTTCCTGCGCAACCGCGACCGCCGGAAGCTCGAGGAGGCGGTCGAGCGGAGCCCCTCGATCGAGTCCCTCGCACCGCTGGTGAAGCTCTATCGCGAGGAGGGCAACCTCGGTCGCGCGCGGTACACGGCCAAGCGCGCGGTGGAGCTCTTCCCGAAATCGGACGTCGCCCAGCGGCTCGACCGCGAGACGAGCCGCGTCGAGCGCGCGGCCCGGCGCGACCACCTGCGCCGGCAGATCGAGAACTTCCCCCGGCCGCACGATTACGCCCTCCTGGCCGAGCTCTACCGGGAGGACAAGGAGCTCGACGCGGCCGAGAAGATCTGCCGCGCCGGGATGCGCAGCTTCTCCAACTACGGCGGGCTGCCCTACACGATGGGCCTCATCGCCCGGGACCGCGGCAAGCCCGAGGAGGCCAAGGAGCACCTCGAGCGCGCCGTCCGCCTCGAGAACCACAACTACAAGGCGCTCCGAAGCCTGGCCGAGGTCTGCGTGACGCTCGGCCAGCCGGACGAGGCGCGCCGGCATCTCGAGGCCATCCTCTACTTCGCACCCGGCGACTCGTCCGTGCAGAAGATGCTCAAGGAGATCGATGGTGGCTCTGTCGCCGCCGCGGCCACGACGAAGGTGAAGACCGGCCGCCCCGGAGTCGAAGAGACCCAGATCGAGGCGCTCCCCTCCGGCGCGACGCGCGCCGCGGAGCGCGGCTCGCCCCTCGACGCGGCCGTCCGCCAGTTCCGCGCCCAAGTACCGGGCATCGAGGGCGCGGTGCTCGTGGACGCCTTCGGCTTGGTGGTGGCGAGCGCCCTGGACGGTGGGCTCGGCGAGGAGCTCGCCGGCGCGCTCGCCACGAACGTGTGGCGCGGCGGGGCCGAGACGAGCGCGCCCTTCGGGCTCGGCGCGCTACGCGAGGTGGAGATCGAGGCGACCGGCGGCCGCCTGCTCGTCCGGGAGCTCGACGAGGCGATGCTCGCGCTCCTGGCAACTCCCGAGGCGAAGATCGGCCTGGTGGAGATGAAGCTCCGGGAGCTCGCGCACGCGCTGCGGGGGGAGGTCTGATGCGCGAGATCCTGCAGAAGCTGGTGCGGACGCAGGGCGTGCGCGGCGCGCTCGTGGCCAGCCCCGACGGCTTCGTCGCCGCGGCCGAGACGCCCGGCGATGTGGACGATGAGGCCGTGGCCGCCGCCGCCGCGGCGATGCGAAGCGCCTGCGCCGCGACCGCGTCGCGCCTGGGCAAGGGGGAGTTCGCCCGCTGCGTGCTCACGGGCGAGTCGGGGGGCGCCATCCTGGCCGAGGCCGGTGGCGCGTTGCTCGCGGTCCTGCTTGATGCGGGCGCGAACCAGGGCCTCGTGGGCGTGGAGGTGAAGTCCGCCGCGGCCGAGGTCGCGAAGCAGACGGCCTTCTAGAGGAAAAGGACGCCCCGGGACAGGGGCGAAGGGAGCGGCATGGTCCAGATCAACTTCGCGCAGCGCAGGGTCAACTGCAAGATCGTCTACTACGGTCCCGGGCGCAGCGGCAAGACCACGAACCTCGAGAAGATCCACGAGAACGCACCCGGCAACACGACCGGAGAGCTGGTCTCCATCGCCACCGAGACCGATCGCACGCTCTACTTCGATTTCCTCCCGCTGGAGCTGGGCAAGGTCGGCGGCATGGAGACGAAGTTCAGCCTCTACACGGTGCCCGGGCAGGTCTTCTACGCCAAGACGCGTAGACTCGTGCTCCAGGGCACCGACGGCGTGGTCTTCGTCGCTGACTCGAACCCCGCGATGATGAAGGAGAACCTCGAGTCGGTCGAGGACCTCGTCAAGAACCTGCGCGAGAACGGGCTGGACATCAAGGAGATCCCCATCGTTTTCCAGTGGAACAAGCGGGACCTGGCCGAGACGGTCCCAGTCGAGGAGATGAACGCCCAGCTTAACCGCTGGAACGCGCCGAGCTGCAAGTCCATCGCCATCCATAACGAGGGCGTCTTCGACGCGCTGAAGCTCGTCGCCGGGCTCGTCATCCGAAAGCTCAACCGCGAGTTCGGCCGCGCGCCGGCGGGCGCGCAGAAGAGCGCGCCCGCGCAGACACCGCCGCCGGCCCCGCGCACGGCCGCCGCGCCTCGGGCCCAGACACCGCCGCCGGCCCCGCCCGTGGCGCCCGCGGCGTCCCCGAAGCCCACGACGGCCGCGCGCCGGCGGGCGACCCCACCACCGGCCCCGCAGCCCACGGCCGCGCGGCCGCGCACCGCAGGGCCCCAGGCCCAGGTCCCGGGAACGGGTACGACGCGCCGGCCGGCTCCGGCGGCACGGGCGCCGGCCCCTCCGCCGCCGCCCCTTCCGCCACCTCCGCCGCCGATAGAGATGACCGAGCCCGATTCCGCGGCCACGCCGCCGCCGGCCCGGCGCGCGCGCCGGAGCGCGACGCAGATGATCCAGGCCCGGAAAGAGGAACTCGTGTCCACGCGGCCCCCGGCGCCATCGGGGCCGTCGGCGGCGCCGGTCGGCACGGAAACCGAACGGACGCGGCCTAGGCAGGTACGCGTGCGGAGCCGCGGAGGTTTCCCGACCAAGGTGGTCTTGATCTCCGTGTTCGTCACGCTTGGCATCGTCGCGCTTACCTTGGCCTTCTTGGTCGTCCTGAAGCTCATACCGAGTCCCCTCTAGGAGCCGGAGAGTCAGGAGGCCTACATGGCGGAAGATTTCAGCGCCAAGATGAAGCGCGCCCGCCTCGTCTTCTATGCCGAGGACGTGGGGCGAATCGATACGATTCTTGAGGACTTCCTCTCGGCCAGCCAGGCCAAGGCCGCCCTCCTCGTGGACAAGGAGGGCCACATGGTCACCAAGAAGGGGATGACCAAGGCCCTGGACTCCACGGGCCTCGCGGCGCTCGTGGCGGCCTCCTTCGCCTCCACGCGCGAGGTGGCCAAGCTCCTCGGCGAGACCGAGTTCTCGGTTCTCTTCCACCAGGGCTCGAGCGAGAGCATTCACGTCTCCCTCGTCGCCGACCGCGCGCTCGTGGTCATCATCTTCGACGACCGCACCACGATCGGCATGGTCCGGCTGCACGCGGGACAGCTCACGAAGAAGATCAACGCCGTCCTGGAGGAAGCCGCCAAACGCAAGCCCTCCGAAGGCGAGAAGCTGGACGGCTCCTTCGAGGCCGACTTCGAGGAGAAGATGGACGCCCTCTTCCCGGGTTCGCCCGACTCCGCCTCATCGAACTCGGCCGGCGAATCGCCGGCCCCGCCCGCCGGGACGTAGTCCATGGGCTTCCGCGGAAACCTCCGCAGCATCTCGCTGGCGGACATCCTCCAGAACCTCGCGCTCAACCAGCAGACCGGCACGCTGCACGTGGCCGCGTACGACCGGGCCAAGAACCTCTACTTCCGCGGCGGCCAGATCACCGGCCTCTCGGAGGAGCGCCGCAAGGGGCTCCTCCTCGGCGAGGTCCTGGTGGGCCGGGGAATGGCGAGCGAGCACCAGGTCCGCGCGGCGCTGCGCCGGCAGGGCACCTCGGGCGGGCGCCTGGGCGAGATCCTCGTCGAGATGGGCATCGTTACGCTGGAGCAAATCCGCGACCTCGTCCGCTTCCAGGTCGAGGAGGACATCTACGACCTTTTCACCTGGGACGAGGCGACCTTCGAGTTCAGCGAGGGCGAGCTCCCCGAGGGGTCCGAGTCGCCCGAGAACACCGAGGCCGCGGGCCTGAACATCGGCAGCCTCATCATGGAGGCGGCCCGGCGTATCGACGAGTGGGACCGCATCCGCGCGATCATTCCCTCGGTGCGCGAGGTCTTCGTCGTGGACCCGGCCCGCCGGGGCGCACACCCGCCGGACCGGTCCGCGCCCGAGCGCGTGGTCTACGGCCTCGTCGACGGCACGCGCGACGTGGACGACATCGTCTCGGACAGCTACCTGCCGCGCTTCGAAGTCGGCCAGATCCTCGCGCACTTCATTGAGGAGGGCTCCATCCGCTCGGCCACGCCCGAGGAGCTCATCGCGGCAGTCGGGGACTGCCGCTACCGCGGGCGGCTCGGCCAGTGCGTAAAGCTCTACGAGCGGCTGCTCGCGATCGGCCGCGACACCGACGAGGTCCGCGAGGCGCTCGCCTCGCTCGCGGCCGAGATCGGCGAGAACGAGAAGGCTGCGGTCCACCACGCGGTCCTGGCCGAGCGCGCGCTCGCCGCCGGGGACGAGGAGGCGGCGATTCTCCGCCTCGAGCGCCTGGTCGCGCTCGTGCCCAAGCACGTGCACGGCCGCGAGCAGCTCGCGCGCATCTACGCCGGGCGCAACCGGCGGCACGAGGCCGTGGAGCAATACCTCGCGCTCGTCGGGATCCACACCGAGACGGGCCGCGTGACCGAGGCGAAGGACTGCGCCGCGAAGGCCCTCGAGGCCGATCCGGAGAACGCCGACATCCTCCGGCGCCTGGCCGAGATCCACCTGGGCGAGGGCGACACGCGCGCGGCCGCCGCCGCGTTCGAACGGCTCGGCGACCTCTTCGCCGAGCACCACAAGCCGCGCGCCGCGGCCGAGTGCTACCGCCGCGTCCTTCGTATCGAGCCGCGCGCGGGCGAGGCGCGCTCAAAGCTCAAGCGCGTGAGCATGCGCGCCGACGAGCGCGAGCGCCTCCGTCGGCGCCGCACGGTCACGCTCCTCACCATCGGGCTCGTCGTGGCCTGCGCGCTGGGCCTCTGCGCGAACGAGCTGCGGCAGCACGCGCGGCTGAAGAACGCGCTGCGAAGGGCCGCTGCCGCCGAGCGGCTGGGCGAGTTCGGCGACGCCATCAAGAAGCTCAAGCCCCTGGCTGAGGTCTTCTCGCTCACGGGCGTCCGGGGCGAGGCGCAGAGCCGCATCGGGCACCTCCAGAAACGGCGGGGGGAGAAGGAGCAGAGGGAGGAGGCTCTCCTCAAGCGGGCGCGCCAGAAGGCCGACGAGCTCCTGAAGGAGGCCGCGGCCGACGAGGAAAGGGGCGACCTCGCCGGCGCACGCGAGAAGTACAGGGCGGTCCTCCGCGTCGAGTCCCTGGCCGAGCCCACCCGCAAGAAGGCCGAGGAGCGCCTCGCCCGCATCGAGGAGGAGGAGGCGTACATCCAGGCGTACCTGGAGCGCGAGAAGAAGGGCTTCGGCTCGCTTCAGGGGGAATACAAGGCCAAGAACGAGCTCGTGGACCGCTACCCTCACAACCCGGTCTGCCGCTCGATCCGTCTGCCGGTCGAGATCGTCACCGACCCGCCCGGCTCGACCGTGGAGCAGCTCCGCGAGGGGACCTGGCACGCGATGGGCCGCAGCCCGCTGGCGACGAGCTACGCCTGGAAGGAAACCGCCGCCTTCCGGTTCCGCCTGCGCGGCTACGAGGCGCCGCAGGCCTCGGTCACCCGCGACTCGGGCGCGCGCCTGGAGGTGAAGTTCAAGCGCGTGCCGGCGTGGCTCCCCTTCCGCGCGCGCTCCCCCATCCACACGACCCCGATCGCCGCGCCGGGAAAGGCGGGCGGCGGCCGCCTCGTCCTCGTGGGCGACCGCGAGGGCCGGCTCTACGCCGTGGAGGCCGCCACCGGCAAGGAGCGCTGGACGCGCCCGCCCTCGGGATCGGGCCCCAGGGAAATCGCCAACGCGCTGAACGTGGCCGAGGGGCTCATCCTCCTCAGCGTCTTCCGGACGGTGCACGCGGTGCGCCTCGCGGACGGCAAGACGGCTTGGTCGCGCGAGGCCGGCGGCGAGGTCCGGGGCGGTCCGTGCGTGGCGTACAGCGAACTCGTGGACGACTTCTGCGTCTACGCCGCCAGCGACGACGGCCACCTCTACGCCTTCGAGGCCAAGACCGGGCAGCCGCGCGAGTGGAAGCGGAGCGATCCCAAGGTCCGCGCCTTCCTATCGCGGCCCTGCGTGCTGGGCGAGCGCGTCTACGCCGGGGCCGCGGACGGAAAGCTCCACGCCTTCAACGCGGCCAACGGCAAGCACCAGACCGCCTGGGCGCTCGAGCGCGGCGTGCGCGGCGACCCGGTCGCCGCACACGGGCGCCTCTACGTGGTCAGCGACGACGGCCGGATCTACTGTATCGACCCGGCGCGCGACCGGCCCGCCTGGAGCTTCCCCACGGGCGCCCCCGTGCGCGCGGCCGTGGCCGCGACGAACGAGGGCGTCTATGTGGGGAGCACCGACGGCAAGCTCTACGCCCTCGACCGCAAGGGCGACCTCCGCTGGAAGACGCCCTTCGACACGAAGAGCGAGATCCACGGCGCTCCCTGTGCGGCAGGCGGGCGGGTCTACGTGGCCTCGCGCGCGGGGATCCTCTACGCGCTGAACGCGGCCGACGGACGGCTCCTCTGGTCCTACGAGACGGGCAGCCGGATTCTCGGCGGCGTCGCGGCCGCGGACGGGTTCATCTTCGTGGCCGCGGCCAACGGGCGCCTCTACGCCTTCGACGAGAGCGGGAGAGAATAGCGTGACGGGCCTGACGGCGGCGCTCGCGGTCGGCGTACTCGTCGCCATCGTCTGGCTCATGCTCGCGGCCAAGCTCGTCCGGGACGACGAGCAGCGCAAGGAGGAGGTCGAGGCCCGGCGCCGCGAGATCGATCGCGAGCGCGACGCGAGACGCCTCCGCCGACACACCGCCGCGGAGGTCGAACGCTCCCTCGCCGCGAAGGTCCTCGGCCCCGGGGAGGAGAAGGCCGATGACGCGCCCGCGGACGGGTCAGCGCCCGGCGAGCCGGACGAGGAGGCCGCTCCCGCCGCGGCGCCCGACGCGTCCGCCGCCGAGGAGAAGGAAGGCGCCTAGCGGCGCTCCCGCCGCCGGCGTTCGCGTGTGCATGAGAAAGGGCGAGCCCGCGGAGGGCTCGCCCTCTTTACTTCGTGCGGACGGGAGGCTACCCCTTCGCCGTGATGACCGCCTCGACCGCCGCCCGGCCGCGGTCGCGCGCCTCGGGGCTCGCCGCCTCGAGCGTGAGCCGCAGGATGGGCTCGGTGTTCGACTTGCGGACCGTGCACCACCAGTCCGGGTACGCCACGCTGATCCCGTCGAGACGCGAGAGCTCCGCGTCGGCGAAGGCGCGCGCGACGGCCTCGATGCGGCCATCCTTGTCCTCGACCTCGAAGTTGATCTCGCCGGTGGCGCAGTAGCGCCGCAGCGGGCGGATGAGCTCGCTCATCGGCGCTTCGCTCTTCGAGAGAATCCCGAGCACCACGAGCATGGCCACGTCGCCGGTGTCGCAGCCGTAGGCGTCGCGAAAGTAGTAGTGCCCCGAGAGCTCGCCGCCGAAGACGCCCTCGCGCTCGCGCAGCACGGCCTTCATGTACGAGTGCCCAACGCGCGTCTCGACAGGCGTGCCGCCGTGCGCGCGGATCTCCTCGGCGACGGCGCGGCTCGATCGCAGGTCGTGTACCACGACGCGGCCGGCCGGCTCGGTGCGCAGCATCGTCGGCGCCATGAGCGCGGTCACGAGGTCCGAGGAGACGATCTCACCCCGCTCGTCCACGAAGGCGACGCGGTCGGCGTCCCCGTCGAAGGCGATGCCGAGGTCGGCGCGCTCAGCGCGGACTTTCGCCTGGAGGTCTCGCAGGTTTTCATATTTGAGCGGGTTCGGCTCGTGGTTGGGGAAGGAGCCGTCCGGTTTGAAGTAAAGCGGCGTCACCTCGAGCCCCAGGTCGTCATAAAGCGCGTCGAAGAACGCGCCCTCGATACCGTTGCCCGTGTCCACGACGACCTTCAGCCCCGGCCGGATGCCCTCCTTGAACCGGCCGAGAAAGGCCTTGTAGTCGGCGAGGACGTCCCTCTTTTCGAGCGCGCCGGGCTTCGCCGCCGAGGGGAACTCCCCTTCGATGACGCGCCGCTCGATCTCGCCGAGGCCGGTCTCGTAGGAGACCGGGCTCGCGCCGGGTCCGCTCATCTTGAACCCGTTGTACCGGGACGGGTTGTGGCTCGCGGTGACCATGATCGACGCGCCCGTGCCGTACTCGCCGCAGGCGAAGTAGTTCATGGGCGTGCTTGTCATGCCCGCGTCGATGACGTCCGCGCCGGCGGCGCGCAGCCCGCGCACGAGCGCCTTCGAGAGCGGCACGCCCGACTCGCGCATGTCACGGCTCACGAGCACGCTCCCGGCGTTTAGCGCGCCCACGGTCGCGCGGCCGATTCTTTCGGCCAGTGCCTCGTCGAGATCGTCCGGCACCACGCCGCGGATGTCGTAGGCCTTGAAGATGCCCATGCGCCCTCCTTCGCGACGTGATTCTACGGCCGCGCCCGGGAGCGTCAAGCGGCAAAGCCGCGCTCGCCCGCGCGCGCGCGGCGTGTTATAATGCATCCTGGACGGGAAGGAGAAACGCATGACCCCCCGCGAGCGGCTCCTTGCCGTATTGCGCGGCGAGATTCCCGACTGCGTGCCGGCCGCGCCGGACTTCTCCAACATGATCCCCGCGCGCCTCACGGGCAAGCCCTTCTGGCAGCTCTATCTCTACAAGGACCCGCCCCTCTGGGAGGCGTACGTCGACTGCGCGAAGCATTTCGACATCGATTCGCTCTGGGACGGGGGCTTCCCGCTCACCTTCCCCGAGGAGGAGTCCGGCCGGCCGCCGCAGGAGGAGTTCATCATCGGCCGCGAGCCCGACCGCATCGTCACGCAGAAGTCCTACGTGGACGGCGGCAGGCGCGTCTGGGACCCATTTGTCTCGGTCTATCCGGTGGCCGACCCGCCCACCCGGCGCGTCGCGCCCGAGAAGGTCGGCCTGCCGCCTGAGCCGGCGCGCTTCGAGCCGGTCGAGGGCGTGAAATCCGTCGACCGCGGGCCGGAGGGCCTCCGGCGCATCAAGGAGCGCATGGGCGACCAGGGCCTCGTCGGCGTGGCGCTCATCCCGAGCACCGCGCTCGCGTGCGAGGAGGACATCTACCGCTACCATGACCACCCCGAGAAGCACGAAGAGTGGGCGGCCGAGCGCGTCGAGCGGGCCGAGGCGCGCTTCGGTCGCATCCTGGCCATGGACGTGAAGCCCGATTTTCTCACGATCCCCGGCTCGGGCACGCTCGTGTGGCAGACGGTGGAGATCTTCCGCCAGCTCGCGCTGCCGGCGGTGAAGCGCGCGGTGGAGCTCGCGACCGCGGCGGGTTTCCTTACGCACCTGCACTCCTGCGGGCCGGAGAACGCGCTCGTGAAGATCATGGCCGAGGAGACCGAGCTGGCGGTCATCGACCCGCTGGAGCCGCCGCCCATGGGCGACTGCGACCTCGCCGAGATCAAGAGGCTCTATGGAAAAAAGCTCACGCTCAAGGGGAACCTGCACACGACCGACGTGATGCTGCGCGGCTCGGCCGCGGACGTGGCGGCGGCGGCGAGGGGGGCCATCGACGCGGCGGCCGGGGGCGGGCGCTTCATCCTCTCGACCGCGGACCAGTGCGGCCGCGACACGCCCGACGAGAACCTGCGCGCCCTCGTCGAGACCGCGCGCGACTACGGGCGGTACTGAAGTACCCCAGTCGCGCCGTGGTGAGAAGTCAAGAGTTGCGCCGTTGCAGCGGATTGAAGGGATTACGCCTCGAGCCTATTGTTTCCGCAATGCCCATTGTCCTTGTGAGTTTTTCCGAGCTTGGTACCGGAATGCTGTCCCATTATCCTTCAAGACATCGACCGAGAAACTGCTGATACGGTCGATCCCTTCGTAGCGCTTCACAACATGGTCCATGAGCAAGGATACCTTGGCCTTTCGTTCCTTCTCAGGCATATAGGCAACCTCTCCGGAAACCTGGAAGCTTATCTGCTCGTTCCGGACGACCAAGCGCACGGGAAAGGAAAGCGTTTGAAGGAGTTCGTGGTGAACCGTAGAAATCGGAACGCGAAGCGGCTGACTCGTAGCCGCGGTGACATGGGCGGTAAAGAAGGCGCGCGCGGCCTCGTGATCGATATTCGTCAGCGGAGAAATCCGGATGATGATCGGAAGACCGTGGCTCGCCGTGAGGTCTTCGGCGCGTTCGATTTGATACCCGTCAATGACAAAGATGTAAATGCTGATCTTCTCGCGGGTGGACGTGGAAACACTGTAGTCCCTCAGCTCATCGAAGGCAGGCTCCTGGGTGTGTGCCTTTAGTCCGCAGGCCGTGGCCTGCTCGGCACCGAACGCATCTCTCTCCGCCTTCCAAATGAGGCGGCGCCCGCTAGGCAATACGTACTCGACCAAGTCGCCCTTATGGAGCAGGTGCAATCTCTGCGATGGCAAATCCGAATCCTTCAGGGACACGCGATTAGGGTCTGGTTTCACGCCGGCAGAGGGGGCCGCGACAGGCGGTGTGCAGGATATTCCGATCGCCCCAATAATACTGAAGATTGCGAGTTTCGCGGCCGCATTCTTACTCATGTTGCCCTACCCCTTCAGCCCCTCGACCTCCGCAATCTCCTCGGGCTTCCACCCGAGCACGGCGAGCTTCTCGCGGATGTAGTAGCGGTAGTTCTCGTAGTCGACGTCGGCCTGGACGCGGTGGTCGACGTGCGGGATGAACCCGCCGTCCTCGACCGCCGGCGCGAGGCGCTTCAATTCGGCGAGGATGGCCTTCCGGCCCTTCAGGAGCGCCATCTTGTCGAACCCGCCGACGAGCAGGAGGTCGCGCCCGTACTCGGCGCGCAGCGCGACCGGGTCGCTGCCCGCGTTGACCTCGACGGGGAACATGCAGTTGAGGCCCGCCTCGAGCCAGAGCGGCACGAGCTTGGTCACGTCGCCGTCGCAGTCGGTCCAGATGACGTCCACCCCGTGCCGGCGCAGGAGCTTGAGCACCGGCCGCATGTGCGGGATGACCAGACGCGCGAACATCTCGGGCGAGCAGATGGGGCCGGAGTTAAAACAGATGTCCTCCCACCCGGCGGCGACGTCGGCCGTGAGGTGTGGTAGCACGCGCGAGAGCACGCCGTGGTAGATGGTCGCCAGGTGCGCGATCATTTCTTCGATGAGATCCGGATCGTCGTAAAACATGAGCGCGATGTTCTCGAAGCCGATCCAGTCGCGCACGTACCCGAGGTACGAGCCGAGCATGACGCCGACCGGCTCGGTCTTGCGCAGCACGGCCGCGCCGATCCCGGCGATGTCCGCGGGCACGCGCGCGTCAAGGTCGAGCGGCAGGAACTCGTCGCGGAAGGCCTCCCATGAGGCGCGGTCCTTGACCGGGAACTCGAGGTAGTGCGGGATCGAGAGGGGGCCGCCCTTGACCTCCTCGCGGAGCGTGCCCAGTCCGTCGCGGATCACGATCGAGCTCTCGCGCTCCTCGACGACGACGCGCTCGCGCGCGTTGAGGTACGACATCTTTCCGCCGCGGTAGACGACGTGCTCGCAGCCGAAGAAGCTTTCAATCTGCGCATGGTAATTGGGCTTGCCCTTCTTCAGCGAGCACAGGTGCTCGGGCAGGCCCTGCGCGCGCCACCTCTCGGCGGTCTCGGGCCAGTAGCCGAACTCCATGTGCGGCACGCGGTCGACGGTCTGGAAGTGCATGTGCCGGTTGAAGCGCTCGCGGCTCGTCATGCGGCCGGCGGGTGCGCCGGCGGCCTCGTCGGTGCCGGAGCTCTCGGTCAACGCGTCGAACTCTTCCTGAAGCATGTGTTACTCCCAGTCGTATTCGCCGCGGAACGAGACCCCGACCGGGCCCTCGAGCGTGACGTTTCTGGCACCGTCGTCTTCGCGCTCAAATCGAATCGTGAGCGTCTCGCCGCCGCGGGTCTCGACCTCGACCGGGGGCGCCGCGTCCCAGAGGATCGACGCGGCGATGGCGCTCGCGACCGCGCCCGTGCCGCAGGCGAGGGTCTCGCCCTCGACCCCGCGCTCGTAGGTGCGCACCCGCACGCGCGACGCTCCGAGCCGCACGAGGAAGTCCGCGTTCGTGCCCGCGGGCGCAAACCGCGCGTGGCGGCGGATGGCGCCCCCCGCCTTCTTGACGGGCACGGCCTCGAGCGCGGCCTCGTCCGCGAGCGCGACCACCGCGTGCGGCACGCCCGTGTTGAGGAAGACGAACTCGCGCGGCTCTCCGCAGGGAAGGTCGGTGAGCGTGAAACGCTCGGCCGGCGCGACGTCGGGAAGCGTGACGCGCACGATCGAACCGCCGCCCGCGGCCGGGCCTCCGCCCGCGATCTCGGCCGAGACGGTGCCCGCGAGCGTCTCGAAGCGCATCGACTCGGGCGCGGCGCCGATCTCGCGGGCGAAGAGCGCGATGCAGCGCGAGCCGTTGCCGCACATCTCGGCTTCCGACCCGTCGGGGTTGAAGAAGCGCATGCGGAAGTCGGCCCCGCGGACGCGCCCGGCCTCGACGGCGAGGAGCCCGTCGGAGCCCACGCCGCGGCGCCGGTCGCCCGTCGCGCGCGCGAACGCGGCGAGCTCGCTCTCGGCGAGCGCGCGGCCGCGGTTATCCACGACGACGAAGTCGTTGCCCGCGCCGGCCATCTTCCAGAACGGGATCGTCCGCACGGCCCCCTCCCCAAAGAAACGCCCCGGGAGGCGCCGGCCTCCCGGGGTGCGAGTATACCCGATCCGTCCGGCCGCGCTAGTACTCCGGCAGGCCCTCCGCCGGCCGCGAGGCGCGCGCCCCGAGGGCCGGAAGCGTGAGCACTTGCCCGACGGTCAGAACCGACTCGACCTCGATGCCGCTCGCCTCGGCGATTTGCCGGAGATCCGCAGGCGTGGGCGCGCGGCCGTAGCGCACCATCGCGATCGTCCAGAGCGAGTCGCCCTCGGCGACCACGTGCTGCCCCTCGCGCGCGGCCGGCGCAACCGGCGCAACCGGCGAGACAGGCACGGAGCGCACGGGCGCGGCTCGGCTCGTCCGCGACCGGGCCGCGGGGATCGTGAGCACCTGCCCGATGGTCAGAACCGACTCGACCTCGATGCCGCTCGCCTCAGCGAGGCGCGCGATCTCGCCCGGCGTCGGCGCCCGGCCGTAGTGCTCGCTCGCCACGCTCCAGAGCGAGTCGCCCTCGACCACGACGTGCTCGCTCGCGGCGGGCGCCCGGGTCAGGCGCGCGGGCGCGGCCGGCGACGGCGCAAGGACGTGGCGCGGCTCGGGGACGGTCTCCTCCCTTCGCGGTTCGCGAGGGGGGGCCGTCACGGCGAGGCGCGAGGGCCCCTCGGCGACCTCGACGCGCCCGGGCTCGGCGCGCTCCTCGCGCGCGGGCTCGCGGCGCGTGGGCGGCGGGGGCGTTACGGAGCGCGGCTCCGGCTCGCGCGCCTCCTCGCGCGCGGACGCGTCCTCGCCCGCCGGATCGCGCCCGGCCGAGGCGGGCGCGGCGGCCTCGTCGCGGCGCTCCTCGCGCGCGCGGCGCCGGCTCACGGCGCGGCCGAAGAGCACGGCCGCGAAGAACGCCACGACCAGTACGATGAAGAGCCCGATCTTCGCTTCGCGGTTCATCCGCGGATACCTCCAGCCCCCCACTCCCCCGTCGGTCCCTCTGTCTAATGGCGCGGGCCGGGAACCCCTTTCAGCCTAGCCTTTCTGCCTGGCGCCTCCGGCCCGTCCGATGCGGCCCGCGCGCACGCGCTCCCAGAGCGCGACGAACGGCGTGGCGATGAAGATCGAGGAGTACGTCCCCACGAGCACGCCCACGGTCATCACGACGGCGAAGCCGCGGATCACGCCGCCGCCCCAGACCAGGAGCGCCACGAGCGCGGCCAGCGTGGTCACGCTCGTGAGGACCGTCCGTCCGAGCACCTGGTTGAGGCTCTCGTCCGCGACCTCGCCGAAGGGCCGCCGGCCGGTCCGGTTCTCGCGGATGCGGTCGAAGACGATGATCGTGTCGTTGAGCGAGTACCCGACTACCGTGAGAAGCGCGGCGATGATCGTCAGATCGATCCGCACCTGGAGCACGACGCACGCGGCGAGCGCGATCAGGGTGTCGTGGCAAAGCGCAACGATGGCGGCCAAGCCGAAGGCCGGGTTGAACTCGAAGCGGAAGACGATGTAGAAGAAGATCGCCACGAGACTGAACAGGAGCGCCATCGCCGCCTTGCCGAGCATCTCGTCGGCGACCTGCCGGCCCACCGTGGCCGTGCGCGGGATCGGATCGTTTGCGTCGAGCCGGCCGACGAACTCGGCCCTGAAGACGTCCTGGAGCTTGAGGAGCCGCACCTGGGTCTCGTTGAGCAGGGTCACGACGAGAAACTCCCGGCTCTGGCCGGGCCCGGTCGGCTGGAAGGCCTGGACCGAGAAGGCGAAGTCCGTCTCGAGCGGGAGCTCCCCCTTGCGGCAGGCCTCGACGAGCACGCGCCACTCGGGCCCGTCGTAGAACCCCGCGTTCTCGCCGCCCTCCGCGGCGGCCCCGGCGTGCGCCGCGGCGATGACCGCGGTCAGGCGCACGCGCACGCGCTCTATTCCCTCGCGCACCGCGTCGATCCGCGTCGAGTCCGTGAACTTGAGCTGCGTCTCCGAGCCGCCGAGGAAGTCGATGCCCCAGAGCCGCTCGCGCTTTGCGGTCACGAGGCTGTAGGCGCCGCCGCCGAGCACGAGGACCGAGCCGAGCACCAGCACGGGCGCCAGGCGCAGGAAGGGCACGTGCGAGCGCCCGAAGAGGCGCAGCATCCGCAGCTCCTTCGCCCAGCCCCGCCCGATCGCCAGGTCCACCACGATGCGCGTGACGAAGATCGCGGTGAACATGCTCGCGATGAGCCCCAGGCAGAGCGTGACCGCGAAGCCGCGCACGGGCCCGCTGCCGAAGAGGTACAGGATGTACGCGGTAATGAGCGTGGTCACGTTCGCGTCGATGATCGTGACGAGCGCGCGCTCGTAGCCGGCCTGCACGGCCAGGCGCAGCGCGCGGCCGCGCGCCTTTTCCTCCCGGATGCGCTCGTTGATGAGCACGTTCGCGTCCACCGCCATGCCGATGGTCAGCACGATGCCCGCCAGGCCCGGCAGGGTCAGCGGCGCGTTGAGGAAGGCCATCGCCCCGAGGATGAAGAGCAGGTTCAGCACCAGCGCCAGGTTCGCCACGAGGCCGCTGAAGAGGTAGTAGAACGCCATGAAGGCGAGCACCACGGCCGCGCCGATGCCCGCCGCGCGCAGCCCGCGCCGGATCTGGTCGTCGCCCAGCGACGGCCCGATGACCGACTCGGAGAGGAAGAGGGCCTTGAGCTTGAGGCTTCCGGCGTTGAGGATCTTCGCGAGGGTCCGCGCCTCCTCCTTCTTGAAGCTGCCGTAGATGCGCACGCGCCCGCCGAAGTGCTGGCTGCGGAACCGCGGGTCGCTCTGGACCACGTCGTCGAGAACGATCGCGACGCGCCCGGCCTTCGACTCGTCGGCGTCGTAGAGCCTACGGGCCAACGCATCGAAGGCGTGTCCCCCCGGGCCCGTGAGGGTGAGCGAGATGGCCCACCAGCCGCCGCCCGACTCGGTGTCGGGCTCGGCGTAGGAGTAGTGCACGTGCTCGCCGCCCATGGCCGGCTTCTCGACGACGAGGAGGTCCGCCCGCTCCCCGCCCTTGCGGTCCGGCCGGACCGGGACGAACCGATGGCCCGCGGGCGGCACGCCCGTCTTGCGCGCCTCGGCCACGGCCGGGTCCGTCTCGAGGATGACCTCGTGGAAGTTGAGGATCCCCTGCCGCTCGATGACCGGCTTGATTCGCTTCTCGAGGTAGTCGCGGAACCGCGCGGCCTTGCGGCCGAGATACTCCTCGAAGCTCTCGTCGGTCCGGCGCGTGATCCTCGGCATGGGGACCTCGACCGTGAACTCGTACTCGCCGCGCCGCGCGATGGTGAGACTCTCGGTGCCCGTGGGGTCCAGGCGCTCGCGGAGCGTCGTGAGCGCCTGCTCGACCGAGCCCCGGCGCTTGGCCCGCTCGTTCGCGATCCTCTGCTTGAGGACGTCCTCGGGGCGCTCGAGCGCGTCGATCTCGCGCTCGATCTCTCTCTTCGCCTCCTCCGCGAACGTCGCCTCCAGCTTCTTCCTGAGCTCGGCGAGCTTCTTCTCGCGCTCCTCGACGGCCTTGGGCGTCGGGACCTGCCGGAGCTCCTCCTGGAGCTCGTCGATGCGGCGGTCCACCTCGCCGGTGTCGAAGCGGTAGTTGAGGATCGCCCCGCCGGCGAGGTCGATTCCCAGCGGGAAGCGCCAGTGATAGAGCGAGACCCCCGCGAGGATCGCCACGAGCAGGGCGAAGCGCGCGCGCGCGCGGACCTGCGGGGTCGTGAGCGCCGCGAGAAGGGCGTAGAGAAGCGCGACACCCGCGCCGAAGGCGAGCGCGGCCGCGTAGTCGAGGAAGGGGCCCGTCCCGCCCTGCGGGCAACCCGCCGCCGCCGCGCCTCTCTCGGCGAACCCGTAGGCGCCCTCCACGACCGGAAGGCGCCGGAAGAGCCCCGTCCACATCGCGAGGGCCGCGACCACGACGGCCCCGAGGACGTAGAGGAGGAACGTATAGCGTCGCTTGCGTCGTGGCGCTGGCACGGAGGACCTCTCCGAACGCGAGGGGTTACTGGCCTTCCTTCTCCGAAGGACCCGCCGTTCCCTGGGTCGTGACGTGCAGGACCGCGGAGCGCTGGAACTTCAACTGCACGTCCTTGCGCGCATCCACCCGGAGCGTGATCTCGTGCTCGTTCATGTCCACGATCTGCCCGATCACGCCGCCCATGGTCACGACCCGGTCGCCCTTCTTGAGCGCCTTCAGCAGGGCCTCGCGTTCCTTGCGCTGCTTCGACTGCGGCCGCCAGAGGAGGAAGTAGAAGACCGCGACGAAGATCAGGATCATGGGGAGCATGCTGTGAAGCATGGTCTTCTGCTGCTTGTCCTTGAGGGCCGGATCGACCGGCGGCGGCTTCTGGCTCGTTCCCGTCGCGCTCTCGCCGGCTCCCCTGCTCGCGGGTGCGGGCGGCGCGGACGGTGTCGCCGGCGCGGAAGGCGCCGCGCCCGGGTTGGTCGCGTTCTCGGCCATGAGACCCCTCATTCGCCAGCGGACCCGCCCGAGGCGAGCCCGGCCAGAAACTCCCGACAGAAGGACGCGAAGCGCGACCCGCAAATCGCGCGGCGCGCCTCGTGCATCAACCTAGCATAGAACCGGAGGTTGTGCAAGGATAAAAGCGCCCCGGCCGTGCCCTCGCCGGCGAGGAAAAGATGCCGCAAGTACCCGCGGCTGAACCGCTTGCAGCAGGGACAGTCGCAGCCTTCTTCCACCGGCGAGTCGTCCCGCGCGTGTCGCGCGTTGCGGAGGCGCAGCCTGCCGAAACGCGTGAACGCGGTCGCCGAGCGGCCGTTGCGCGTGGGGAGGACGCAGTCGAAGAGGTCCACCCCGAGCCCGATCGCGGCGAGGAGGTCCTCCGGCGTGCCCGCGCCCATGAGGTAGCGAAGGCGCCCCTCGGGCAGGCGCGGCGCCGTCCAGTCGAGCACCTCGCGGAGGACCGCAGGCCCCTCGCCCACCGAGAGCCCGCCGATCGCGTAGCCGTCGAACCCGATCTCCACGAGGCGCTCGGCCGCCTCCTCGCGCAGGTCGCGGTAGGTCGCGCCCTGGACGATGCCGAAAAGGGCCTGGGCCCGCCCCGCGCGCGCGTGCGCCTCGCGGCAACGCGCGGCCCACCGGAGCGTCCGCTCGAGGCTCTCGGCCGCGCGCGAGCGCTCGACCGGGTAGGGCAGGCACTCGTCCAGGCACATCACGAGGTCCGCGCCGATCGCGCCCTGGACCTCGACCGCGCGCTCGGGGCTGAGGAAGACGCGCGCGCCGTCGATGTGACTGGTGAAGCGCACGCCCTCCTCCGAGACGCGCACGAGTTCGGGCTGGCTGAATATCTGGAAGCCGCCCGAGTCGGTCGTCGTGGGGCCGTCCCACCCGCTGAAGCGCGCGAGCCCGCCCAGCGCCTCGACGACCTGGGCGCCCGGCCTCAGCATGAGGTGATAGGCGTTGGCGAGCACGACCTCGATGCCCACGCCGCGGACCTCGTCCGGCGTGAGGAGCTTGACCGCGCCCTGCGTACCCACGGCCATGAAACATGGCGTGTGAAAGGCGCCGTGCGGGGTTTCGGCGCGCCCCGCGCGCGCCTCGCCGTCGGTCGCATCGAGATGGAAAGAGGCGGGAGAAGCCACCGACGTTGCTCAGTCCGCGTCCGGGCCGATGTCGGCGCGGTCGGCCGGGTCCGCGCTTCCCCCGCCCCCCCCGGCGTAGTCGAGCCTGCGCAGCTCGACCGCGGCGCCGTAGTAGTGGCGCAGGATGTCGTGATAGGCGTAACCGCGCATGGCCATGCCCTGCGAGCCGAACTGGCACATGCCGACGCCGTGCCCCCAGCCGCGGCCCCGGAAGAGGAAGCCCCCTCGGACCTTCCGGATCCGGTCCTTTTTTTCGCCGTCGCCGTCGAGCATCGTGCTGCACATCTCCTTGATCCCGGCGCCGATCTTGAGCCGGAACTCGTTGGCCTGGACGAGGAGCGGCGGCTCGTAGGAGTGGTCGATCCGGAACTGGACCGCGCGGCGGTCCGGCCCGCGGCGGACGATCCGGATCCCTTGGATCTCGCCCACGCGCGCCTTCACCTTCGACTCACGCACGAGCGCCTTGACCGCGTCGCGCACCTTCCCCTCGCTCACGACGAAGCTCCAGCCCTTCGACGCGCGCAGCGGGTTCTGCTTGATGTCGCAGTAGGGACACTTCACGGCGCTCAGCGGCGGCACCCGGCTGCTGAAGAAAACGCCCTCGGCGTCCTCGGTGTGGCCACCGCAGGAGGAGCAGAACTTCGCGGGGAAGATCTTTCCCTTCCAGGCCATGACCAGGCCCCGTGTCGCGTTCACCGCGCGGTTCACGGTCACGGTGTGCCGTCCGCCGCGGCGGTAGGCCATGGTCATGATCGTGGTGTCCACGTCGTAGGGCGCGCCCCTTCGCGTGAGGATCTTGTAGAGCGCGTAGGTGCGGCTCGCGACGGCCTGCGCCTTGAGCGCCTCGTCGCGCCACTCGTGGACCGGCACCTCGGCGGTCAGCACGCCGCAGAGGTACTCCTCGAGGTTGAGCACCATCGAGACGGCCATCGTGTTCCGGCCCCGCGCGAAGAACGAGACGCCGTACGGCAGCCGCTCGCCGCCGACCCGCACCGTGTTCCGCTCCTTGGGGATGATCCAGACCACCGGCGCCACCGTCTCGCGGCCGATGCGCACCGACCGGCCCGAGACGTTCACGTTCGTCCCCCGGAGTCCGCGGTAGGCCTTGCGCCCCTTCACGAGCCGGCCGCCGGGCCGCGAGGCGGTGAGCATCTGGAACTCCCCGTCGACCGAGAGCCGCACCGAGCCGACGTTGTGGTATCGCTTGATGACGACGCGAATCCGCTCGGCGCCCCGGATGCGGCTCGGGAACGTAGCGAGCGAGACGTCCCGCCGCTCGTCCGGGAGCCTGTTGCAGCTGAAGAGGAGCGCGAAGGCCACGAACACGCTCAGGACGAGGAGGTTGCGCGGCAGGTTCAGGTTCCCGGCGGCCGGGTCGCTCTCCTTGCCGCTCGCGCCCGCGCGGGGCGCCTCGCCGTCCGCCGGATCGGGCCCGCGCCTCTCGGAAAGTTGGGGCGGTCCCAGCGGGACGGGCGGTCCAGGCGGTCCTGCGATCCCCGGAATCACTTCGTCGGACATTCCCGCTCCCCGCGCGAGCGCTCCGGACCGAAGCGCTCGAACTCGCTGAAGACGCACCCGCAGTACTGTTGCCGGTGGACGCGCAGTCCTTTCGGCGCCTCTCCGGTCCCGTGGAGCGCGCGCCAGTCCGCGTCCACGAAGCGCACGCCCGCGCGCGCGCCCGCCTCGCGGCCGACCTCAAGCACGGCCGCGTGGTCCTGCATGGGGCTCGACTGGAGCGTGCTGGCGAAGCACGCCCCGTTCTCCGCCGCGCGCGCCGCCGCGGCCCCCAGCCGCATCCGGTAGCAGACGCGGCAGCGGGCGCGGTCGCCCGATTCGCCGTGCGCGGCCGGGTCGCCCAGCCCCGGCTCATTGTAGACGGCACGGAGGAACTCCGCAAGCCCGTAGCCCGTCGACTCGAATCGCGCGCCGAGCCGTTCGGCGACGAGCCGCGCGCTTTTTTCACGCTTAGCGAACTCGCCATACGGATGGATATTCGGGTTCTCGAAGAACACGAGGACGTCCCCGGGCGCGCAATCGCCCGTCGCCTTGCGCGCCGCGTCCCATACGTCAAGCAGGCACTGCGCGCAGCAGGCGTGGAGGAGGAGGGTCATGGGGGCATGGTACCCGGCGCAGGCGTGCGGGTCAATCGGGAAGCGCGCGGCTACCCGAACAACTCCCCCTGCGCGCCGCCCTTGGGCTTCTCCCCCTCCCACCCGACGAGCTCGGCGGCGCGGGGCGAGGCGAGGCGGCCGCGCGGGGTCTTCTGCAACAGGCCCTGCTGGATGAGAAAAGGCTCGTAGACTTCTTCGATCGTGTCCTCGGCCTCGCCGACCGTGACCGCGATGGTCTTCAGGCCCACCGGCGCGGGTCCGTGCCTGAGCACCGCGTCGAGAATCGCGCGGTCCATCCGGTCGAGGCCGTGCGCGTCCACGCCCATGCGCTCGAGGGCGTCGGTCGCGCCCGCGGCCGTGACGCGCCCGTCGCCCTTGACGAGCGCGAAGTCGGCCGCGCGCTTGAGGAACCGGTTCGCGACGCGCGGGGTGCCGCGCGAGCGCTCCGCGATCCGGCGGAGCCCGTCCTCGTCCACCTCGGTCCGGAGCAGGCGCGCGCTGCGCGCGAGGATGCGCGCGAGGTCGGCGGGCGGGTAGAACTCGAGCTTTTCTTGTATTCCGAAACGCGAGCGCAGGGGCCCCGTCAGCAGCCCCTCGCGCGTCGTCGCGCCGACGAGCGTGAAGCGCTTGAGCTCGAACTTGATCGCGCGCGCGGCCGGGCCCTTGTCGATCGTCACGTCGATGCGGAAGTCCTCCATCGCCGCGTAGAGGTACTCCTCGACCACGGGCCCGAGGCGGTGGATCTCGTCGATGAAGAGGACGTCGTGCTCCTCGAGGCTCGTCAGGAGCCCCACGAGGTCGCCGGGCCGCTCGAGCGCGGGGCCGGAGGTCCCGCGGAGCTCCGCGCCCAGCTCGCGCGCGACGATGTGCGCGAGCGTGGTCTTGCCCAGGCCCGGCGGGCCGCTGAGCAAGACGTGGTCGAGCGCCTCGCCGCGCTGCTTCGCGGCCGCGATATAGACCGAGAGGTTCTCGACGATGCGCGTCTGGCCGACGAACTCGGCAAAGGCCGCCGGGCGCAGCGTGCGGTCGAGCGGCGCGTCCTCGGGCGTGGCGTACCCGGCGACGGAGCGGTCGGTCCCCTCGATGCGGCCCACGGAATCCCCTCCCCGCTACTTCGCGAACGCGAGCGCGGCGCGCACGAGCGCCTCGACCGCGGCGCCGGGCCCGAGCTCGCGCTCCGCGCGGCGGACGGCCTCGGCCGCGGCCTTCCCCGAGTACCCGAGCGCGAGGAGCGCGGCGGTCGCGTCCGCGGCGGCGGTGCCGGCGGGCGCGGGGGCGCTCGCCGCCGCGAGGTCCTCGACCGCGCCGCGCATTTCGAGCACGACGCGCTCGGCCGTCTTGGGCCCGATGCCGCGCACGCCGCGCAGGCGCGCGCCCTCGCCCGCGCGCACGGCCTCGACGAGTCCGTCGACGCCCGCGCCCGAGAGGAGCGTCAGCGCCACGTTCGGCCCCACGCCCGAGATTCGGATGAGCCGCCGGAAGAGCAGGCGCTCGGGGTGCGTCGCGAAGCCGAAGAGATCGTGCGCGTCCTCGCGGACCACCAGGTGCGTCAGGAGTTCGGCCTCGCCCCCCTCGGCGGGGAGGCGCTCGAAGGTCGAGAGCGGCACGCGCAGCCGATAGCCCACGCCGCCGACCTCGAGCACGACCTCGGCCGGCGTGCGCTTCGCGACTCGGCCGCGCAGGTGATGATACACGCTGCCCCTCCGCCCCCCGCCCCCCGGAGCCGGCGCGCTCAGCTCTCCTCTTCCGCGCGCAGCGAGAGCCCGAGGTCCTTGAGGCGGTCCCTGAGCTCCTGCAGACTCGTGCGGCCGAAGTTCTTGACCTTGAGGAGATCATTCTCGCTCTGCCGGACGAGGTCGCCCACCGAGAGGATACCGAGCTGGGCCATGCAGTTGCGGCTGCGCACCGAGAGGCCGAGCTCCAGGATGGGCTTGGAGAGGATCGCGTCCTCACCCGCGGCGATGCGCGCGCGGGCCTGCCGAGCGCGGCGCTCGTCCGACTCGCGCATCATGCCGAGCTGCAGGCTGCGCGCCTTGAGGAGCTCCTTGATCTCGCGCAGGCTCGTCTCGCCGAAGTTCTTGTGCGACAGGAGCTCTCCCTCGCGCCGGCGCACGAGGTCGCCCAAGGCGTGGATGTTCATGCGCGCGAGGCAGTTGCGGCTGCGCACCGAGAGCTCGAACTCGGAGATCGGCGTCGTGAGGAGCTGCTGGAGCCGCTCCTCGTCCTTCTCGCGCGCCTCGTCGTAGAACATGTCCACCGAGCCGAGCGAGTCCTTGAGGAAGAGGCCCGCCCGGTCGTTCTGCGGGTCGGTGGCGAGGATCGTCCGGCAGTAGCGGATCGCCTTGTCGTGATCGCCGCGGTCCTCGTAGAGGAGCGCGAGGTTGAGCGCGGCGTTGAGGTACGGCGCCTCGCCCTCGCTCACGCGCCGGTAGCGCTCGAGCGCCTCTTCGTCCTCGCCGCGCAGGTCGAGGATGTACGCGCTGCGGAAGTTCGCCTCCGGATGCGACGCGTCGAGCGCGAGCGCGGCCTCGTACGCGTCGAGCGCCTCCTCGGTCCGGCCGAGGTCCTCGAGGACGCGGCCGCGCGCGACGTGCGCGTCCGGCGAGTCGGAGAAGGCCTTGCACGCCGCCTCCGCGCGCGCGAGGGCCTCCTCGGCGCGGCCCGCGCGCCGGAGCGCCTCGGCCGCGAGCACGGCGGCGAGCGGAACGTCCCGGAGTTTCGCCGCGGCCGTCTCGAGCCGCTCGGCCGCCTCGCCGGCCTCGCCCCCGTCCAGGGCGATGAGGCCCAGGGCGAGCGCGCACTCGGCCTCGCCCGCGCGGGGCGCGAGCGCGGCGGTCGCCTCGGCCGTGTGGCCGAGGGCGTGCTCCAGGAGCGCGCGCCGCGCGGCCGCGGCCGCGGCCGGGAGCGAGGAGGCGACCTCGTCGAAGCGTGCGAGCGCCTCGCGGGCGGCGCGTTCCTCCTCGCGCAGCCCCTGCACGCGCGTGCGCAGCCGCGCGAGATCTTCCCAGGTAAGCGCCGGGTCGCCGATACGTTCGGCGACGAGCCGGGTCTCCTCTGCCGTCGCAGGCATGTGGTTCCTCCCCCGAGTTGCCCGTGGAGCGCTTCTGGACTGGATGACGGGCGCATTCGCGGAGCGAATGATAGCGGCGGCGGCGGCCACGCGCAAGCGCAAATCGCCCGCGGGCGGCTACAGAATCCCCAGCCGGCGCAGGAGGAAGGGCATCTCCGCGGCGAGGAGCAGCACGCCCGCGATGCCCAGGAGCGTCTTCCAGGAGAGATCCGCGCGGGCGAGGACCCGGTTGCTGCGGCGGTAGGCGTCGGCGACGCGGGCACAGATTTCCCGCCAGGCGCGCTCGATCCGGCCGGCCGACGGCGCCACGTGCACGCGTTCCTCGGCCAAGCCGCGCTCGTCGTCGATCTGCCGCTCGAGCATGCGCTCGACCGCGGCGAGCTCCTCCGCGCTCATCTGTGAGGCGCGGCGGTGCGCGTCGGCCGCGAGGATCTCGGCGAGCTCCTCGCGCTCGCCCCCCGTGTCCCCCACATCCCTTCCGCCGCCCTCGCCGCCCTTGGCGTCGAGGTCGCGCCCGACCTGGGAGAAAACGCTCACGTCCCCGAACGACGCGGCGCCCGGGCCGGCGCCCGCGGCGGGCGGGCGCGCGGACGCGTCGAGGAGCCCCGCGTCGGGGAGCGAGACCTCGCGCAGGTCCTCCTCCGGCGCAGCCGGCGCCGCTGCGGCGGCCGGGCCGACGCCCGCGGCCGGGCCGGCGCCTGCGGCCGGGCCGGCGAGGTCCGCAGACGGGAGGTCCTCGAGCCTGTAGCTCTTTTCCTCCGGTCCCGCCCCCTCGGCGGCGGGCGGCGGCTCGGCAGCGGGCTTCTCTTCTTCCACGGGGGCGGGCCCCTCCGGCTCGCCCGCGGGGACGTTCAGGAGATCCTCGCCGGGCAGCGCGGTCTCGGAGAGCGCGTCCGCCTCCTCCTCGGCGCCGGCGCCCGGCGCGGCCAGATTGGAGTCGGGAAGGGCCGGCTCGGGGAGGTCCTCCAGGCTGTAGCGCTTCTCCTCCCTGGCCGCAGGTGGGGAGGGCGCGGCCTTGGGAGCGGGCGGCTTCTCGAGCGCGCCGGCGGCCGGGAGCTCGGCCTCGGCGAGCGCCTCGTCGGGCGGCTCCTCCCCCCGGCGGCGGCCGGGCGCCACCAGGCCCTCGATCTCGCCCCCGAGGTCGTCGACCGTGTAGCGGGGAGCGGCCGGCTCGTCCGACGGGGCCGCCGGGCCCGCCGGGCCCGCCGCTTTCTTCTCCTCCTGGATCATACCGGTGATGTCGATAATCTCGGTGGGTTGCGTCTCCCGTGAGGGCGCGCGCTCGCCCGCGGCCGGGCCGTTGCCCGCGGCCGGCTCCGCCTCGAAGACCAACGTGGTCCGGGTGCCGGTGTCGCGCGGCTCGGGCCGCAGAAGCCGGGTGAGCGAGACGTTCGCCTCCTCGGGCGCGAACGCGAGCGCGCCGCCGGCCCCCTCGGTGCCCAGCGCGAGGAGTCGCCGGCCCGTCTCGCTCGATCGGGCCTCCTCCAGCATCTCCTCCGTGCGATCGGATGCGGGTGCCGCGCTTTCGGCACCGAGATCGGACTCGCCGAGGAGCTCCGCGCGCTCCTCCCGGACCGGCTCGGGCTGGCCAGGCCCGGTCGGGGGGCCGACCTCTTCGGCCTCCGTCCCGGCCTCGGACCCGGGGCCCTCCGGCTCTCCGTCCGCGGGCCCCGCCAGGACCGTCTCCATCTCGGAGAGGAAGTCGTCGGCCTCGCGGCCCGCGGCCTCGACCGCCTCGAGGCTCTCGCGCGCGTCCGGCACCTCGACCTCTTCGTCGGGCGGCGCGACCGCTTCCGGCCCGGGCTCCGGCCCGCCCTCCGGCTCGGAGGCGCCGAGGATGCCGTCGAGGAAGCCGCCCACATCCCCGGCGTCCTCGCGCCGCTCCTGGAGGCGTTTCCTCTTGCGCTCGAGGAGTTCCTCGGTCGATGGCTCGACGATGCCGTCGGGCCGGTCCGCGCCGTCGTCGGGCCCGCCCTGGCGGCGGGCGTCCTTCCCCTTTCGGCGGCGATCCTCGAACCAGCCCATCGTTACCCGCCCCCGCTTCCGCCCCCCGCGGCCTCCTCCTCGACGACCGACGCGACGATCTTCGGCGTCACGCAGGGAGCGGAGGCGCCGAACCCGGCCGCGAGCGCGAGGTCCGCGATCGTGTTGATGCGCCCGGGAAGGCCCCGCGAGGCGGCCGCGATCGCCTCGGCCGCGCGCTCGGTGAAGAGGCCCCGCTCCGCGCCCGCGACCTCGAGCCGATGCAGCAGGTAGGCCTTGGCCTCCTCCGCCGTGAGGGGATCGAGCGCGCCGCGCACGGCGATGCGCTCCTCGAGGCCCGGGCACGCGCGCATGCGCTCGACGAGCGCCGTCTCGCCCACCACGAGGAGCTTCAGGAATGAGGCGTCCTCGCCCTTGAGCGAGAGGAGCAGGCGCAGCGCCTCGAGCGCCTCGGCGCTCCCGATCGCGTGCGCGTCGTCCACCGCCAGGACCACGCGCCGCCCGGCCTCGGCCTCGGCGGCGACGAATTCCTCGAGCGCGGCCTCGGCCGCGGGCACGGCGCAGTCCTCGCGCGTCGCGGGCGCCTCGGCCGCGCCGAGCCCGGCGAGCGCCGACCAGAGCACCTCGCCCGGCGTGCCCAGCGGGTTCGCGACGAACCCGATGCAGTGACGCTCCTTCGGAAGCGAGGCGAGAAGCGCGCGCACGAGGAAGGTCTTGCCCGATCCGAAGCCTCCGGTCAGAAGCGCCGCGCCCACGTCACGCTCGACCGCGTAGAGCAGCTTCACCAGCGCCGCATCGTGGCCCGGCGCGTGGTAGAAGAAGCGCGGGTCCGGCACGTTGTCGAAGGGGGCGCGCTTCAGGCCCCAGTAGGCTTCATACACGGCTCGCGGACCCCTCCCGCTTCCGGTGCCTGCCCTGCTCGCGGCCCCGGCCGCTGGTCCGGCTCCGGGCGTCGGCCCGATCCCGAGTGTCGGACCGGCTTCGGGTGCCGGTCAGGATCGCGCCCAGAAGGCGCGCTCCCGCTTGGCGGAGCGCGTCCCTCGTGCGCCGCGCGCCGGCCGCGCGGACCCCGCGCGCGCGCGCGACGAGGATCGTCCCCGCGCTGCGGCGCGCGACCGCCGCGGTCGCGCTCCGGACACCGGCCGCGCCCGCGTCCAGGATCACGACCTGGAAGACGCGCTCGGCGTCCTCGATCAGGCGGTTGAACGCCGCGCCCTCGAGCAGGTTCGCGAGCGACGCGCCCGGGATCTCGGCCGGCCCGGGCTCCCGCGCCAGGACCGCGATCCCCTCGCGCTCGCCGACGACCAGCGCCTCGCCCAGCCCCACGTCGCCGCGCAGCACGCCGGCGATGCCATGGTCGCACGGCACCTGCAGGAGCGAGGCGAGCGCGGATCGGCCCGCGTGCGCCTCGACCAGGAGCACGCGCAGCCCGTGCGAGGCGAGCGCCAGCGCGAGCACGGCGGAGGCGGTGCTCGTGCCGCTCCCGGGCGCCAGCCCCGCGATCGCGAACGTGCGGCGTCCCGAGGCGAGTTCGCTCCGCATGAGCTCCACGGCGCCCGAGATTCCCTCGAAAAGGTACGGCTCGCCCAGCGCCTCCGCGCCCGGCAGCGACTCGAGGCTCAAGCCCTCGCCCAGGACCTCCTCGCGCGCGCCCTGCTCGATCGTGGGCAGGCCGCGCAGCTCCTCGGGGAAGCCCCTCGCCCGCGCGCTACGCACGACCTCCACCGCGGGCACCGGGCGCGTGACATCGACGGTGGGGTCCTCCGGCCCCGGGAGCGCCGCAGGGGCAGGCCCCGGCTCGGGCGCGCCCTGCAGCTCCGGCGCGGCGACAGGCTCCGCCGCGGGGGCGGGTTCCGGCTCGGGGGCGGGCTCGGTCACCTCGGGCTTGGCCTCCTCCTGGTCCGCGATGCTGAAGATCTCGGTCCCGTCGCCGCGTGCGGCCGGCTCGGCCGGCTCCGGGGCTGGGGCAGCCGGCTCCGGTGGAACCCCGGCCTCCGGTTCGGGGGCCGCCGGCTCGGGGGGCGACGCGTCCGGCTCGGGTGGGGCGGCGGCCTCGGCCGCCTTCTCGACGATCTCCTCCGGGCTCTGGTGGGACTCCGCGAAGGCACGCTCAAGGGCGTCGCCGAGTCCGGGCATGGCTCTCCTCCTCTAGCGCGCGCGCGCGAGACGCGGCAGCTCGCCGAGCACGGGCAGGTCCAGGGCGCCGGCGAGGTCCTTGCGCGTGCGGATCTCCGCCGCGACGTACTTGCGCGCGAGCATGGCCGCAAAGGCGGCCGCGATCGCGAGGAGCCCCCAGAGCACCGGCCCCCACGCGAACGGGCTCGGCCGGTAGTCGGCGACCGGGCCGCCGTTCACGGCGGCGAGCGCGACCGTAAAGGTCTTCTCCGCGCCCTCGGGCAGCGCCTCCTCCAGGCGCGCGACCTCGGCCGCGACCTCGTCGCGCGCGGCGGCGAGCTTTGCGAACTCCCTCGCCGCAGCCTCGTCCTTTTCGAGTGCCTTGCTCTCCGTCGCGAGCGCAGCGTCGGCCTTCTTCTCCGCGTCCCTGGCTGCGGCGAGCGCCTTCTCCGCCCTCGCAAGCTGCGCCCCGGCCTGCAGGACCGGGTCGTCCGCCTCCATCCTCTCGTAGATCTCGTCGAGCTTCCCCTGGACGCGCCTCGCCTCCGCGGCGAGGGCCCCGAACGCGGGGTGGTCCTTCGTGGCGTATTCCCGAAACGCGGCCGTCTCCTCCGCGATCTCCTCGCGCCGCTTCCCGAGCGCGTCGAGCTCCTTCTTGAGCGCCGGGTCGGGCTCGGGGGCCGGCTTCTCCGTGAGCTCCTTGAGTTTCGCCCTGATGCGCGCGACCTCCCCCTCGGCGGTCTTCGTCCCGGTGTGCGTCTTGTCGTGGTCGGTCTTCAGCTTCGCGACCTCGGCGCGGAGCCTCGCCCGTTCCCCCTCGGACGGGCGCGTGCCCGCAAGCGAGGCGAGCGCCTCCACGCTCCCGGCGAGCTTCGCGCGCGCGATGCGCAGCGCCCCGAGCGCGTCGGTCTGCTCGGGCGAGAGCGGCACGCTCGAGAGGACGTGGCTCCTCTCGAGCCGCGCGCGCACGGAACGCGCGACCCCGGCGCACACGTCCGCGTCGCGCGAGACGCTCGTCACGCGCAGGACGCGTCCCTCCGCGGCCGCGATCGAGAGCGCGCGCGCGAGCCCGGCGGCCCCGAGCTTCACGTCCTCCGCCACGGCCGCGCGCAGCTCGGGCGTGTCGAGCCGCCGGAGGAGCTCCTGCCCGGCGAGCTCCGGCTCGTCCGTCTCGCACCGCATCGCGAACCCGGCCTCGTAATGGCCGGGCAGGATCGCGGGCAGCGCGATCGCGAGCGCGATCACCGCGGCCGCAGCGAGCGCGCCGCAGGGCCACTCCTTGCTCACGAGGCGGACGACGCGGCGCTGCAGCTTCTCGATCGAGCGAGACATCCGGCGCCTCCCTTACTCGGTGCCCGCGTCCGGGCCGATGCCCGCGTCCGGGCCGGCGCCCGCGCGGCTCACGGCCACGGGCGCAGCACCCGACCTGAAGAAGTCCTTGAGCTTCTCGCCGATCGCCTCGTCGGCCTCCCCGAGCGTGAGGCCCTCCACGCGCACGGCTGGGCCCGGCACCTCGCCGCCGCCGCACCGGCAGCGCAGTCGGATCTCGCCCGAGGGCTCCACGATGTAGGAGCCGTCGAACTCCCGCAGCGGGGTCTCGACCCTGACCTCGAGCCGGTCCCCGGTCTCGATCACCGGGCGCTTCGCGTAGAGGGGCTCGACGCGGCGGACCACCACGTCCGGCGCGCTCGGCACGCGGCGCCAGTCCGGCCTCACCGGCTCCTCGGGAAGCGGGAGCTCCGGCTCGGCCCAGTCCGTCCCGCCGAGGTCCAGCTTGCGCTGCCGCGCGAGCTCCGCCGCGGCCGCGGCGCGCAGGAGCGCGGGCAGCGGGTCGTTGGGAGCCGGCTCGATCCGCCACTCCGGCCGCGGGGACACGTCGGCGGCGGGGCGCTCCGCGTCCGTTCGATCGGCCCCGGCCTTCGGGTCGGCCCCGGAGGCGATCTCGGTCTCCCGGCATCCGACCGCGAGGAGCGCGGCGCACGCGAGCGCGACACGCGAGATTCCCGAAAATCCTCTTTCTCTATTGCAGCACATGAGTTACAGCCCTCCACGGGGGCGCACCGGCACCCCGGGCCCTTTTCATACTATTATGTATCGGCACGCGCGGGCAAAAAGTGAAACCTTATCGGACGGTAGTTGGGAGGGCGAATGAGGGGGAGCTAGCCCCCTCCCAGGAGCCGCTCGGCGAGCTCGGCGAGGTCGCGGACGGTGAGGTCCGGCTCGCAACCGTCGGGGAGCGCGCGGACATTCCGGTCGCCGCGATCGAGGTGGACCGCGACGCACCCGGCGCGCTTCGCGCCCGCCACGTCCCAGGGCGAGTCGCCCACGTGCAGGACCTCGTCCGGCGCGAGGGCGAGGCGCGCGCAGAGATCGCGCCAGAGCCGGAGCGAGGGGCCGATCTTGTACGCGCGCAGCGACTCGCTCGTCACGACGACCTCGACCGGAAGACCCTCGCGCGCGAGCGGCGGGGCGATGACGTCGTCGTCGGTGTCCGAGGTCACCGCGAGGCGGTAGCGCGCGGCGAGCCGCGCGAGCGCGCCGCGCACGTCGCTGAAAAGCTCGGCCGCACGCACGCGCTCGAACCAGGCCTCCGTGCCCCGGGCCGGGTCCGCCTCGAGACCGTGCTCGGCGAGCGCGGCGGCGAGCGCGTCCTCGGTCACGCGCCGCACGGTGCGGAAATCGCCGTCCTCGAGGTGCGCGGCCTCTTCGAGCATCCGCCCGAAGTGCCGGCCCCACGACCGCGCGAGCGCGGGCGCGCCGACGGCGCCGCCGTCCGCCGCGACCCCGCCCTCCCCGCCGCCCCCGCCGCCCT
>Ga0272441_10002735_pt1 | contig 35154 bp, 24 predicted proteins | sample SSMProp6N_FD_193582 | JGI IMG/M metagenome (GOLD analysis project Ga0272441, IMG submission 193582) | Marine sediment archaeal communities from Little Sippewissett salt marsh, Falmouth, MA, United States - SSM-Prop-6N | ecosystem: Environmental > Aquatic > Marine > Wetlands > Sediment ...
CGGGTGTTGATGACGGACTATCCGGCCTTCCGAAAACGGGGCTACGATTGCGGGTCGGGCCCAACCGAGTCGCTGTGCGGCACGTTGACGGATCGGCTCAAAGGTGCGGGAATGCGCTGGGATAAGGGCAACGCCGAGTCGGTCATGGCTTTGGCCAGTCTGTATCATAGCGGCCTGTGGCCCGATTACTGGAAAGCACAACGAACGGCAGCCTGACCATGCCAGGATTATTCCTCGCACACATTCAAAATTCAAAAGTGCTTTTGATTTTTTCTTGCCATCGACGGTGCGATCATATAGACTGCGCGACTTTTACCATGGGTGTTGCTTAAGGGGCCTAAGAGCAAAATGGAACTGATAAAGAAAATCAAGCAGGCCGAAACGGAAGCGGCGGATATCGTCGAACAGGCCAGGACGCAGGCGGTCCAGATGGCAGATGACGCGCGTAAGAGCCGGTTGGCGGCGCAGGGAGAGGCCGAGCAGACGCGGAAAAAGGCCATCGCCGACGCGGTCGAGACAGCGCGAGCGCAGGGGCAGGGCGAGGCCGAGACCCTCAAGGCCCAGGCCCAGACACAGCGTCAGGAGTTGCGTCAGGCGACGGAAAGCAAAATGGATGCTGCGGTCGAGACCGTCATGAACTACCTGAAAGGCTGAAAATGGCCCTTTCGAAAATGGCAAAAATATTGGTTGTCTGCCATCGCTCTGAGGCGTCGGAGTTGCTCGAGGCTGTGCAGCGGGCGGGCATTATGGAGGTCCTGGACGCGGATCGCGGGGTGATCAGCAAGCAGTCGGAGGACCTGGGGCTTGGGGGCGGACGTCCTCGCGATCTCGAAGAGACCCATGGCCGGCTGGAACGCGCCGTGAAGTTTCTTTCCCGGTACAACAAGGAAAAGACGAGTATCTTCGAGCCCCGCAAGGCGGTAGAGCACAGTCGTTACAGCGACGTCGTGACCGGGCAGGAGACGCTGGTGCTGCTGAGCCAGACCGAGCACGTCGAGAGCGAAATGGATCGGCTGGCGACGGAGAGTGAGAATCTCCAGGCTACGCTTGAGATGCTGATTCCGTGGCAAGGTCTGGAGATGCCGGTCGAAGATATCGGGAAGTTGAGTCAGGCCAGGTGCTGGACGGGCCTGATTCCGATGCAACATGCCGAGGCGGCGCGTCAGAAACTGGCGGAGCTCGGGGCGGTCGTGCAGAGGGTCAGCGTCACAGGCAATCGGCAAGCGTGCGTGATTGTGGCACTGAACGAGGATGCCGAGGAGGTGCAGAAGGCCCTGCGGGCCATCGATTTCGAGGCCGTTGGGTTCGAAGGGATGACCGGAACGGTCAGCGCCTTGATTAGCGAGCACCGCGAGCGACGGACTCAGGTGCGCAAGCGACTCAAGGAACTGGACGTCGAGGCAGCGTCGCTGTCGGAGCATTTGCTGAAGCTCGAGATTCTTTACGACCATTATGAGAACCTTGTCAGCCGCGAGGCCGCGCGTGGCGCGGCGCCGACGACGGAACAGACAGTGATCCTCGAGGGCTGGGTCCGCGATAAGGACTACGCGCAACTGGAAACAATCGTTGGTCGCTTTCCGGCGTGCAGCCTGGGCAAGACGGAGATCGCCGAAGGCGAAGAGAAGCCCGTCGAGATCGAGAATACGGGGCAAGTAAAGCCGTTCGAGGTGATTACACGACTGTATGGCATGCCGCATACGAGCGATGTGGATCCAACCGTGTTTCTGGCGCCGTTTTTCGCGCTGTTCTTCGGTATCTGCCTGACCGACGCGGCCTATGGCTTGGTCATGATCGCGTGTTTGTGGTGGGTCCTGAAGAAGGTCAAGGGCGACGCCAAGTTCATCAAGATGATGCTGATTTGCTCGGTGCCGACGGTGGTGGCGGGCGCCTTGACAGGGGGGTGGTGCGGTGACGCGATCCAGGTGTTCCTCCCGGGCCTGAAGGGGTTCCGTGAGGCCTTGATGTGGTTCGACCCCCTCGAAAAACCCATGTACTTCTTCTACATCTCGTTGGGGTTGGGGTATCTCCAGATCATCTTCGGGATTTGCGTGGCGTTCTTGCACCGCTGGCGCCGTGGCGAGAAGTGGGAGGCCGTGTTCGATCATGGGACGTGGTTTGTCTGGCTCAACAGCCTGACGCTTTTCGGTCTGGCCAGGGCGCTGAGTTGGCCTGCGGCATTGGGAACCCTGTTCCTCGTCGTGGCCATCATCCCGGCCATCGGGATCGTTTTGTTCAGTGAGCGCGAAGGGGGCTGGGGAGCCCGCATCGGGATGGGTTGCTATAACGTCTTTAGCACCGTGTTTTACGTCGGTGACGTACTGAGCTATATCCGTCTCATGGCCTTGGGTATGGTGACGGCCGGTTTTGGCATGGCCATCAACTCCATCGTGGTCAAGGTCATGGCACTCGGTGCCGTAGGGTGGATCATGGGTGCCGTGATCTTCATCGGCGGGCACGCTTTCAATATCGCCAACTCGTGTTTGAGTGCGTTTGTGCACAGCATGCGTTTACAGTTCGTCGAGTTCTTCACGAAGTTTCTCCAGGGTGGCGGTCGGGAATTTGCGCCGTTGCACAAGGAGTACAAGCATATTCAGGTGGATGAATAGTCCACGGACAAGAATCACGATAGTGAAATCGGGTGGGTTTTTGACCCATCGACAGGGCGTTAGTGGTGGGGTGGGTCCCATCTAACGAAAGGTAAAGAAAGGGAACGTACGATGAGTCAGATCTCAATGGGAATTGCTTATCTGGGTGCCGCGATGGCAGCTTTCATGGCGGGAATTGGTTCGGCAGTGGGCATCGGCATTGCGGGCCGTAGCGCCACGGGCGTGCTGAGCGAGAAGCCGGAACGATACGGCCAATTGTTCCTTCAGGTGGTGCTGCCGGGAACGCAGGGCTTCTACGGCTTTGTGATTGCGTTCTTTGCGATGGGCAAGATCACGGAATTCCTTAATGCCGGCGCGTTGGACCTTCGCACGGCCCTGGCGATTCTGGCCGGTTGTCTGCCGATCGCGTTTGCGGGCATGTTCAGCGCCATCCATCAGGGCAAGACCTGTTCGGCCGGTATCCTGATGACGGCCAAGCGTCCCGAGATGGCGGTCAAGGCCGGCGTGCTCTACGCCGCCATGGTCGAGGTGTACGCGGTGCTCGGCTTTCTGATTTCACTGCTGATCCTCCTGGCGATGGAAGCACCTGCCGCCGCCTAAGGTGGGCAGGTCGTATGATACGCTAATCCCAAGTAACCGGACGGTGCAGATGGAAGCTGAACAGGTCATAGAGAAGATACTGTCGGACGCCAAGGCCGAGGCCGAGAAGATCACAAACGAAGCCAAGGAGACAGTGGCTGCCGAGCAGGCGAAGGCCGATGCAAAGCTGGCGGAGTATCGCCAGCAGGCGGCCGTTCTGGCGCAGCAGGCGGCTGAGGATGAGAAGTCGCACATCCTGGCCAGAGCACGGATGAATGCGGCCAAGGAGTATCTGGCCGAGAAGAGCAAAATTCTCGACGAGGTGTTCGAGCGAGCGGCACAGCGGTTGGGTGAACTGCCCGACGATGAGTACCGCGCGCTGATGGGGCGCCTGATGGCTGAGGCGGTGGAGACCGGTGACGAAGAAGTGATCATCGGTAAGGACGAGAAGCGGATCGATCAGAGCCTTGTCGATGAGGTCAATAGTAAACTCCAGGGCGACAAGAAGAACCTGAAACTCGCGGCCGACAAGCGTGATTTGCCCGGTGGGTTCATCCTGCGGCGGGGCAGGATCAAGACGAATGTCTCGCCGGCCGTGTTGTTGGGGCAGGCCCGCACCGATCTGGTGATTGAGCTGGCCAAAACCCTGTTTTCTTGAAACCCTGAGGAACGCCGAGAGCAGCGAAAGCGATGCCAAAAGCACGATTCGAAGAGACGATGTTCGAGTTCCTGACCTACCCGCAGGTGGGTACGGACGACTGGCGTTACACGTCCCAGAGCGCTGAAGTACGGGTCATGGAGATGCTGTTGCTGTCCCGGGCAGTGCTGATGGACATGGCCAACGCGCCGGATTTTGCCTCCGCCGTAGGTTCCCTGGGGGGAGGCGATTACGCGTTGCCGTCCAGCGGTGCGCGGATGGAGGATGTGGAGACGCTTCTGCGGGAGAAACGCGCGACGGTGCGGGGGCTGTTTGCCGAGTGGATGCTCGACGAGACGGTGGCGACGTTGTTCAAGAGCCGCAGTGATTTTGCGAATCTCCGGTTGGCGCTGCGTCGTGTGTTGACCGACCGGCCCGTGGGATCGGACTATAGCGCCGACGGCAATGTCCCGCCCGACGTGATCGAGCAGGTATTCGAAGAGGAAAACTACGCCTTGTTTCCCGAGTACCTGGCGCAGGCTGCCGAACGGGCGATTCTGGGCTACTACCAGGACAAAAGTATTCCGGCGATCGATCATGTGATCGACCGGTGTGATGCGGAGTACAAGGTTGCGCAGGCGCGGCAACTTGGCGAAGTGTTCTTGCTGAATCTGTTCCGTTTGCAGATCGATCTGACGAATATTCGCACGATGTTGCGGCTCAAGTATATCGAGGCCGATCAGCGCAATGTTCTGCTGCCCGGGGGGTTTTTGGAGATGGACCGGCTGCGTGAGGCGATGGATCACGACTACGACGGGTTGGGACCGTTGTTTTTCGCGACGCCTTACCATCAGATCGTGGACGCGGGCGTCGGGTATCTGGCGTCGCACGAATCGTTCCTGAAGGTGGAGCAGCAGTGCGATGAATATCTGACCGGCTACCTGCGATCGACGTCTCAGATCACGGCCGGACCGCAACCGATCATTGCGTATCTGCTGCTGAAGGAGCACGAGATTCGCACGGTGCGACTGATTCTGACGGCCAAGAAGAATCTGCTGGACACGAAACTGATCCTCGATCGTATCGGGGCTTGATAGAGAGAATCGATTGGACGCGTTGGCGTGCGGCACAAGCAAGACGCTTCACGCTTCACGAGGAACGAGTAGATGGAAGGTAAAGTCGCAGTTGTAGGGGACGCGGATTTCGTGATGCCGTTCTCGGCTCTCGGGGTCGATACGTACCCCGTCGAGCAGCAGCGGGACAGCGTTGTTGAGGCCGCCCAGAAGATTCTGGAGGCGGACTACGCGATGGTCGTCGTTGCTGAGAACGTCGCCCGGGATGCGGACGAGGTGTTTGCCGAGGCTGAGAGCCGACCTACGCCCTGCGTGGTTGTGGTCCCGTTCACCACCGAATCCGAAGGCTTTGCCACCGAGGCGCTGGGCAAAGTTCTCAAGCTCGCTACCGGCATCAACGTCCTCCAGCACAGTTAAAAAGGTTTTGATGATGAGTAAAAAACGAGAAGGTCGTGTTGTCAAAGTCGCCGGTCCCGTGGTCGTGGCCGAGGGAATGACCGGGGCGCGAATGTACGATGTTGTCCGCGTGGGGAAGCTCAATCTCATCGGCGAGATCGTCGAGCTGCGCGGTGACAGGGCCTCGATCCAGGTATACGAGGAAACGACCGGGATGGGGCCGGGTGAGCCCGTGGTCGATACCGAAGCGCCGCTGAGCGTGGAGTTGGGGCCCGGACTGATCGAGAGTATCTACGACGGCATCCAGCGTCCGCTGGGCGCACTGGTGGACTTCGAAGGGGAGTTCATGAGCCGGGGCAGCGACATGCCCGGCCTGAATCGCGAGAAGAAGTGGCACTTCAAGCCCACGATCTCCGAGGGCACGAAGGTCGGCCCGGGCGACATCATCGGCGAGGTCGAGGAAACGACGCTGATGGTGCACAAAATCATGGTCCCGCCCGGCGTCAGCGGTACGCTCAAGAGCATTGCCGAGGGGCAGTACACGGTGGAAGAAACCGTGGCCATTTGCGTGACCGAGGACGGCACGGAGCACGAGTTGAAGATGATGCAGCGCTGGCCCGTTCGTAACGCCCGGCCGATCGCCCAGCGACTGGCGCCGGAGAACATTCTCGTCAGCGGCCAGCGGGTTATCGACACGTTCTTCCCGATCAGCAAGGGCGGTACCGCCTGCGTTCCCGGCCCGTTCGGGACGGGCAAGACCGTCGTGCAGCACCAACTTGCCAAGTGGGTCGATGCCGACGTGGTGGTCTACGTGGGCTGCGGCGAGCGCGGCAACGAAATGACCGACGTGCTCACCGAGTTCCCCGAGCTCAAGGATCCGCGCAGCGGCGAACCGCTGATGATGCGGTCGGTGCTGATCGCCAATACATCGAACATGCCGGTGGCCGCGCGTGAAGCTTCGGTTTACACGGGAATCACGCTGGCGGAGTACTTCCGCGACATGGGCTACACGGTGGCCCTGATGGCCGACAGCACGAGCCGCTGGGCCGAGGCCATGCGTGAAATTTCGACGCGTCTGGAAGAGATGCCGGCCGAAGAGGGCTATCCCGCCTACCTGTCGGCCCGGATCGCCGCGTTCTACGAGCGGGCCGGACGCGTCAAATGTCTGGGTGGGCCGGAGCGTGAAGGCGGTCTCTCCGTTATTGGAGCCGTCAGCCCTCCGGGTGGTGACCTCTCCGATTCTGTCGTCCAGGCCACCTTGCACGTGGTCAAGGTTTTCTGGTCGCTGAAGGGTGAGCTGGCCTACCAGCGCCACTTCCCCGCCATCGACTGGCTGACCAGCTACAGCTTCTATAAGCAATATTTGCGCGGGTGCTTCGAGGACAGGGACCAGGGCGAAGACATGGAGCGCATGACGGTCGAGGCGATGAGCCTGCTCGAACAGGAGTCGGAGCTGCGTGAGATCGTCCGGCTCGTCGGGGCCGAGGCCCTCTCGCCGCGCGACCGACTGTCGCTGGAGACCTCGCGGTCCATTCGTGAGGACTACCTGCACCAGAACGCGTTCCATGAGGTCGATACCTACACCTCGATGGAGAAGCAGTACGAGATGCTCAAGACCGTACTGCACTTCCACCACCAGGGGCAGGAAGCGATTGACGCCGGGGTGGAAACCGCCGACATCTTCAAGCTGGCCGTTCGCGAGGACATCGCCCGCGCCAAGTACATCCCGCAGGACGAGATGGATAAGATCGGCCAGATTCGCCAGAAAATCGAAGAGCAAATGAAGCAGCTCCAGGGCACCGCTGCTTCCAAGTAAGAACGCCAGAACACGCTTCACGATAGACGCAGGAGTGCGACATGTTATCGGTGAAAGAATACCAGACAGTCTCGAACATTCAGGGCCCCTTGATGATGGTGGAGATGGTCGATGAGGCCAAGTACGGCCACATCGTGGACATTGAGCTGCGCGACGGCTCGATTCGTCACGGCCAGATCCTCCAGGTCGAGAACGACAAGGTTCTCGTCCAGGTCTTCGAGGGCACCAGCGGCATCGACGTCGATCGCAGCACGGTTCGCTTCCTGGCTCGCCCGCTGGAATTGGGCGTTTCGCCCGATCTGCTGGGGCGCGTCTTCAGCGGCCTGGGCGTTCCTAAGGACGACGGCCCGGAGATCATCCCGGAGAAGCGGCTCGACATCAACGGCCAGCCCATCAACCCCTTTGCCCGCGACTACCCGAACGAGTTTATCCAGAGCGGCATTTCCACCATCGACGGTCTGAACCCGCTGGTGCGTGGCCAGAAGCTGCCGATCTTCTCGGGCTCGGGCCTGCCGCACGACGACCTGGCCGCCCAGTTCGCGCGTCAGGCCACCGTGCTGGGCAAGGGTGAGGATTTCGCCGTGGTCTTCGCCGCCATGGGCATCACCTTCGAGGCCGCGCAGTTCTTCATCGACGACCTGCACAACACCGGCGCTATCGAGCGTGCCGTCATGTTCGTGAACCTGGCCAACGACCCGGCCATCGAGCGCATCGCCACGCCGCGATTCGCCCTGACCGCCGCCGAATACCTGGCCTTCGAGCGTGACATGCACGTGCTCGTCATTCTCAACGATATGACCAACTACTGCGAAGCCCTGCGTGAGATCAGCGCCGCCCGCAAGGAAGTGCCTGGCCGACGCGGCTATCCGGGCTATCTTTATACCGACCTGGCTACCATCTACGAGCGTGCCGGCCGTATCAAGGACAAGAAGGGCTCCATCACCATGGTCCCGGTCCTGACGATGCCGGAAGACGACAAGACCCACCCCGTCCCCGACCTGACGGGCTACATTACCGAGGGGCAGGTCATTCTCTCGCGCTCGCTGCACCGCCAGGGGGTCTCGCCGCCGGTCGACGTGCTGCCCAGTCTCTCGCGTCTGAAGGACAAGGGTATCGGCGAGGGCAAGACTCGCGAGGACCACGCGGACCTGTACAATCAGCTCTACGCCGCTTACGCCCGCGGCAAGGAAATGCAGGAGCTCGCCACCATCATGGGCGAGGCCGCGCTGTCCGACGAGGACCGCAAGTACATGCAGTTCGCCAACCAGTTCGAGGACCGCTACATCTCGCAGGATTACTACGAGAACCGCACCGTCCAGCAAACCCTCGACCTCGGCTGGGAGCTGCTGAGCATGTTCGAAAACGCCGAGCTCAAGCGCATCGACGTCAAGCTCATCGAGAAATACATGCCGCAGTTTCGACAGAAAGGCAGTGACTCGTGACCCGTGACTCGTGACTCGGGTCTTTGACGGAGGGAGAGCTGTGAAGGTCAAGGACTACAAAGAGTTGAGGGTGTGGCAGAAGGGAATTGAGATCGTTGACAGGGTGTATTCTTTGACGGGCAGATTTCCAAAAAGTGAACTCTACGGATTGGCAGGCCAGATGCGAAGAGCGGCCGTTTCCATCCCGTCGAATATTGCGGAAGGCTTTGTCCGGCTGCACACAAAGGAGTATCGCCAGTTCTTGCATGTTTCGCTGGGCTCGTGCGCAGAACTTGAAACGCAGGCGATTATCGCGAACCGACGAGATTATGTGAGCGACAGTGAACTTGGGCAACTTGCAGAGGAGTTGAACCACGAGACTCGCATACTGGTGAGCCTGATTGGCAAGCTTGACGTCAATACGGGCCACGGGTCACGGGTCACGGGACACAGACCATGCTAGCAAATGTAAATGCAACTCGAATGGAATTGCTTCGGCTGCGGAAGCGCGTGGCGCTGGCGAGCCGGGGTCATCGGCTTCTCAGTGAGAAACGCGACGAGATTTCGCGGCAGTTGATTCAGATCGCCCGGGACATCCAGCCGCTGCGCGAGAAGGTGGAAAAGGAGCTGGCCCAGACGTTTCGGCGGTTCATGCTGGCCCGCGCCGGCACCGAGCCCGAAGAGGTCAAGGCCGCCCTGGCGGTGCCGACCAAGAAGTTCAGCATGGTCATGGACTTCGCGTCCGTGATGAACGTCAAGGTCCCGCACTTGGGCAAGGAAATCGCGGGCGAGATCCTGTGCTACGGCTACGCTGCCACCTCGGGCGAGATGGACGTGGCTTTGCTCTCGCTCGAACGTGCGTTCGACTCGCTGATCGAGCTGGCCGAGAAGGAAAAGCAGGCCCGCCTCCTGGCCGTCGAGCTCCAGATGACGCGAAGGCGCGTCAACGTCCTCGAACACGTCGTCATCCCCGAAACCAAGGAAACGATCAAGTTCATCAACAGCAAGCTCTCCGAGGCCGAAAGAGACAACACCACCCGCCTCATGAAAATCACCGACATGATCCGCGCATAGGCCGGAACTTGTGGCTTGTGCCCCGTGACTCGTTGTTCGCGACGGGTGGCAGCGGCCAGCGCAGCTTGGCGATGGTTGAAAGCCAGGGCAAGTTGGCCCTCGCACGCGGGCGCAATCATCAATCATCCCTAATCCATCATCAATCCCAATGCCTGATCCAGTGGGGTCGGTTTTCGGTGGCTACGCCCCGGCCCGCGTCCAGGCGTTGCTCGTATCGAACATGCGATGCTACTTCAGGGTCCACAGTTCTTTGCGCCCCACCTTTTGTGTTGACCAGTCCGTGAAGAGGACGTGGATGCCGCGGTGATTCGGCAACGCCGGAGCGAGCTTTCGCCGCTCGAACGGTGCATTATTTAGTCGAGGGAGGACGTTTTCAGTCCGGTGCCGCGGATATCTGCGAAAAGTATTGATTTTTTCCCGTAATGAGAAGTGCCGATGCACGTCTGTTAAGGTGGGCGCCTGCAAAGAACCGGCTCGTGATGGATGGCGGGCAGTCGTGTGGGGTCGCCCGGGCCTTGAAAAAACCGCGTTTTTTTGCTACAAACAAAATATGACGTAACGGAGGCAGGTTCATCCCCGCCATCGCTGCCGCCGGCACTTTCGGCACATCTGAAAGGAAGGGAAATGAGGAAGGCAACGATATTCAGCGTCGTGTTGATGGGTTTTATTGCCGGCAGCGGTCTCGGCGCGATCCGGCACGTTCCCAGTGAGTACCCGCGCATCCAGGCGGCGATTCAGGCCTGCGAGGACGGCGATACCGTGATCGTCGCGCCGGGCGTGTACTTCGAGACCATCAACTTCAGCGGCAAAGACATCGTTGTGACCGGCAGCGATCCGATGGATCCGAAGGTCGTGGCCTATACGGTCCTCAACGGCGACGAAGACGGCACGGTCGTCACCTTCGAGAACGGCGAGACGCGCGCCGCCGTGCTGACGGGCTTTACCATAACGGGTGGCTTCGGAACCATCGATACCACGCTGCAAGCCGGCTTCCGAACGATCTGGGGGGCGGGCATCTTCTGCAACCGTTCTTCGCCCACGATCACTCGCAACGTCATCGCCAACAACGTCGGGCCCTTCGATATGGGTGGAGAGGACCCGTCGCAGTGGAACCTGTGCTACGGGGCCGGGATCGGCTGCATCGAGTCGGACGCGGTCATCACGCACAATACGATCCGGGGCAACAGCGCCTATGTGGCCGGTGCCCTAATCGCGTATTTGGGCAATACCACCGTCAGCAACAACGTGATCTTTGGCAATTCCGCCGCGGCCGGAGCTGGTGTTGTCATGATTCAGGGGGAACTAAGCAGCAACACCATCGTCGCCAATAACACCACCAGCCTCGGGGGCGAGACCGGGCCGGCCGGGAACGTCTATATCGTCTTCGACGTGGGCCTCCAGGATTGCCAGATCAAGAACAACATCATCTGCGGCTCGACCTCCGGCGGAGGCTTGTACTGGGAGGGTGGCGACCCGCAGCCGGGCTCGGTCGCCTTCAACAACGTCTGGGATAACTTCCCGGGTAACTACAGCGCATTCGATATGGAAAACATCGGGCAGATCCTCTACGACGGCGACCTTGACATGACGGGCCAGGCCGGGAACATCTCCGCTGCCCCGATGTTCCTGAATCCGATGAACCGCGATTATCACTTGACGTTGGACTCGCCTTGCGTCAATGCCGGCGATCCCAGTCTGGACGTGCCCGAGGCGGCCCTCGACATTGATGGCGAGTCGCGTATCTACGCGGCGCGGATCGACATTGGCGCCGATGAATACGTCGGATACGTCAAGCCGGTGGCGCTGGCGGGCCACGATGTCCACGTACTCGAGCCGTTTGCGCCGGTGACACTGGACGGCAGCGGGAGCTTTTTCTACGACCCGTGCGGCGTGCGAACGTTCCAATGGGACCAGGTGGCCGGACCGAACGTTGCAATCGACGACCCGACGGCCGCGAAGCCCGGCTTTGTCCCGGAAGAGTTCGGGGAGTATATTTTCGAGCTGGTCGTGGCCGACGATCTGTACGACAGCGAGCCGGACCGGGTGCTCGTGCTGGTCGCCGACAACCGGCCGCCCGTGGCCGATGCCGGGCAGGAAAAGGTCTGGCCTGGCGGGCCGGTAACGTTGGATGGAATCGGCTCGCACGATCCCGACGCCGTGGACCGGCTCCGCTATACCTGGACCCAGATCGAGGGACCGCCGGTGACACTGGAACATCCCGACTCGGCCACGCCGTCCTTTGCTGCCGAGGCCGGGCAGCGCTACCTCTTCGAGCTGGTGGTCAGCGACGGTTTCGTCGAGAGCGAACCGAGCCGCGTGGAGCTTGTGACCGTGGGTTTGACGCTCGGCCTGCGGAGCGTCAATACGGGCACCACCGGCGACGACGGGCCGCATTACGCGGATCTCTCCGGCACGAAGCTCGTCTTCGCCAACGGTTGGGGAAGCGTCTACGACTGGCAGATCAAGTGCGTGGATTTGAAGTCGGAGAAATCCGAGACCTTCGCCGGCTCCGGCGGCAGCATGAACACCCAGCCCAGGATCGACGAGAATATCGTCGTGTGGTCGGGCGGCGCCTCCTTCAGGGGCGAGCAGGGCCCCGAATGCACGAGCGTCTTTGTCCGCGACCTGGCGGCGTCTCGCCAGCGGATGTTGCGGGAGCGTGGTAACACGCAGTCGTACGGACACCCGGCCGTATCGGGCGACAAGGTCGTCTGGGTCCGCCATCTCGGCATCGACAAGAACATCGCCGATCAGTGGCACAATATGCCGTACGATATTTGCGGCGCGGAGATCAGCGATTTTGAAAATCCGACGTACTTCACGGTGGCTGCGGAGGTGGGGCGGCGCGATCCGTTCCCGTACGTCAATCCCGCCGGGGATTTCGACGACGTCGTGGACATTTCCGGCGACATCGTGGTTTGGGAGGGAGACGGTGACATTTACGCCGCCGACGTTTCCGATCTGGACAACATCGCGGTCTTTGCGGTCTGCGATCATCCGGCCCGCCAGCGCGATCCCGCCGTGTGCGGGCAGCTCGTGGTCTGGACCGACGAGCGCAACGACGACGGCGACATCTACGGCGCCGACATCTCTGACCCGACGGCCGTTCGGGAATTCGCCGTGGCCAAGGGACGCGGCAGGCAACTGCAACCGGCCATCGACGGCCCCCACATCCTGTACGTCATTGGGTCCGAGACCGGGGGACGCGTCGGCTTGGCCTGTGTGACACGCGCGCACGGTATCGTCAACAGCGAGTTTGGGCCGGAGCTGTACGGTATGGCTCCCGTCCTGGACGGCGCCACGCTGGTCTTGCCTGTCGGCACGTACGGACCGGTGCGAGGCTTCGCGCTGGAATTCGGGTACTCCATCTTCGACGGTCCCGTCCGGAACGCCACGACGGGCAGGCTCTATGACTATGTCCAGCACGCCGTGGCCGGGGCCGAGGACGGCGCGGAGATCGTTGTGCCGGCGGGCGTGTATGAGGAGCAGGTCGATTTCGCGCAGAAGGCGGTGACGGTGCGTTCGGTCGATCCGAACGACCCGGCCGTGGTGGCCGCCACGGTGCTGCAGGGTCGAGGCAACGTCGTGACTTTCGCCGCCGACGAAGGGGCCGAGAGTGTGCTCGAAGGCCTGACGATCAGCGGCGGGCACAACGGGATTTACTGTTACGCTGCCACACCGACGATCCGGCGTTGTCGCGTCACCGCCAATCACAGCGCCGGAGTGCTGCTGCAGGGCCAGAGCGATCCCACGCTCGTCCAGTGTGAGATTACGGCCAACGGCGGCCCCGGACTGGAGATGTGGGCGCCGCGGGAAGGGCGGCTCGTGCCCCACAATCGGGCGACGATTCGTCAGTGCCTCATCGCGGGCAACGGCGGGGCGGGCATTCACGACGGCAGGCCGGTGATTTCCAACTCTACCGTTGTGGAGAATCGCCTTGTCGGTATCGATACGGCCGTAGTGACCGTCGCCAGCTCGATCGTGTTCTTCAACGACCAGGAGCAGGACGCCGTTCAGATCAGTGGCAGCACGGCTTCCGTGACATATAGCGACGTGCAGGGGGGATGGCCCGGAGAGGGCAATATCGATGCGGATCCCCACTTCGTTGCGCCTGGGCAGTGGACAACCGCCGGCTGGGTCGCTGGGGACTATCACCTGATGAGCACGGGCCGTCGCTGGGATGCGGCGAGCGGGTCCTGGGTGTCCGATGCGGCCACCAGTCCTTGTATCGACGCGGGCGACCCCGCTGCCGACCTTCTCGACGAGCTGCGGACGATCGATGGCCACGGAACCAACGATCGCATCAACATGGGCGCCTACGGGGGCACCGCCGAGGCGAGTCTGGCGCCGTAGGGCGATGGGCTTGCGCTACGCCGAGCGGTTCTGCAGGAGGTTGTTGAGCCTTTGCAACTCGCCGGCCTTCATGTGGTAGCTGTGTGACGCGTCGGGAAAGGCGCCGGCCTTGACGTCGTCGGCGTACTGGCGAAACGCCGCCACCGACGCACCGCCGAGGTCCGCATAGGCCTTGGAGAACTTGGGCCCCTGGTCCCCTGAAAGTCCCAGGATGTCCGGTGCGATGAGGATCTGGCCGTCGCAGCCGGCTCCCGAGCCGCAACTGATCACCGGGACTTCCGACCGCTCGGTGATGACCTGGGCGACCTCGGTGGCGGTGCCTTCGACAAGCAGGGCCGCGGCGCCGGCGCCCACCATTTGCTCGGCGAGGTTGATTAACTCCATGGCCATTTCCGCCGTGGTGGCCTCGGCGCGGAAGCGTCCGACCGTGCTGATTCGTTGCGGGCGAATGCCGATATGAGCCATCACGGCAATGCCGGCGTTGCTGACGGCGCGGATCGTGCTCAGGTGCGCTTCCGTCGCCTCGATTTTGACCATCTGGGCGCCCGCCTCCGTGAGAAAACGCCCGGCGTTGCGAATCGCCTCGGCCGCACTGACGTGGTACGAGAGGAAGGGCATGTCCGCCACGAGGTACACCTCCGGCGCGCCCCGCCGGACCGCCGCCGTGAGGGTCACCATGAAGTCCATGGTCGCCGGCAACGTGGAATCGTGACCCAGCATCAGTTGCGCCGCCGAGTCACCGACGAGAATCATCTCCGTAGGTGTCTGAGCGATCAGACGTGCTGTGGTGTAGTCGTAGCAAGCGACCGCCGCCACCGTTCGTTTGTCGCGTTTGGCCCGCCAGAGATCTGCTATTGTGATGCGACCGTTCATGCCTACCCAGTTTCAAAAAGTAACACGTTTTTCGTTACAATACGCGAACTGTGACCTGTCCGCAAGCGTAAAATATTTTGGTTACGGGTCGAGAATGACATCATTTTCATGGGGCGGTGACGAAAAAACTGACAAATTGGCAATTTAGTTCTTGATTTTTGCGAAAGAAAGCGTATTTTTGCGGTATCGATGGCTTTTTGTTAAAGAATTTCCACTGCATTCTACGATGAACATATAGTGGATGATCGTGGATGTGAGTAAGGCCTTTCGAAAGGTAACAAATAGCTTTTCATCACCCTCCTCCGAAGCCAGATTCTGTTACACTGGAATCTGGCTTTTTGACGGCGACGCATGTTAATCTGGATGATTGGGTGTTGCGTTGTTTTGGGGAGCATGGGGCGGCAAACATTTCTGGGTTGTCTACGGCCGATTAGCCACCTTTTACTTGTGTCTGTGTTTTACGTATTTGGGCTTGCAGTCTGTGATGAGGCGTGGAGCCTTGAGGCTCTCCAGTGACGATTGCGGTGTTTGGTACGGAGGCGAGACGGTCTACGTTATCGGTAGTGTTTTCCGAAATCTCCAGGCAGCGTCGTGGTAAAGCGGCGCGACCTGGGCGACGGTGGCTTCTCGCGGCGAGAACATGGACGTAATTATCCCGGCCCGAACACTGGGGCTGTTGGTGATTTTGGTGGAGGGGATGCTCCTTTGCGTCTGGAAGATCCAACGACGATTGCGCGAGCTGTTCTGGGCGCGGTGTTGGAGACGGTGGTTCACAAGCCCACTCGCTTAGTCGAGGCGCCGGTTTCGGGAAAATCGATCTTTACGTTTGCCTCGAACGGCAAGGCGGCGCGGCAGTGGCGGGCGCTGGCGTGGAAAACCCGGTTCGCCTCCAGGCGGCCCAGCGCGTCTCGGAGGGAACGCAGGCGGTCAGATTCTCTCGTGGCTTCCTGCATCAGCCTGCGCGCCGAGGTGGCGCCGTGATTGTGTCGGGCGCGGGATTCGGATACCATGTCGCGGGCTTGGTGCTCTGCGGCGTGAAACGGTCTGAGAATCTTTGGAGTGACACGCGATGGTTCCGACAATCAGGTTGAGTGAGAATGGTCCCTCCCTTTCGCGCCTGGTCCACGGTCTCTGGCGTTTGGTGGGCTGGGGTAAGGACAAGAACGAGATTGGCGCGTTGATCGACTGCTGCCTGGAGCGCGGCATCACGACGTTCGATCACGCGGACATCTACGGCGATTATACGTGCGAGCAACTTTTTGGCGCGGCGCTGGCCGAGGCGGCGATCGACCGCGCGTGCATTCAGTTGGTGACCAAGTGCGGGATCAAGCTGATTTCGCGGCGCCGGCCGAACCACCGCACGAAATGCTACGATACCAGCGCCGCCCACATCACCGCCTCCGTGGAGAATTCTCTCAAGAACCTGCGGGCGGAGTACATCGACTTGCTGCTGATCCATCGCCCCGATCCGCTGATGGACCCGGCGGAAATCAACGAGGCCTTCGTCGCCCTGAAAGAGGCGGGCAAGGTGCTTCACTTCGGCGCCTCAAACTTTGTGCCCTCGCAATTCGAGCTGCTGGCGGCCCGGCTGGACGTGCCGCTGGTGACGAATCAAATCGAATACTCGGTGATGTGCCTCGAAGCGCACGCCGACGGGACGCTGGACCAGTGCCAGAGGCTGGACGTGAGGCCGATGGCGTGGTCGCCTCTGGGCGGTGGCCGCCTGTTCCACGAGGATTCCGAGCAGGCCGACCGGTTGCGCGAGACTCTCGGTCGCATCGGACATCAGATCGGCGGGGCGTCGATGGACCAGGTCGCCCTGGCCTGGGTGCTGACGCACCCGGCGCGGTTTCTGCCGGTGCTGGGTACGGGCAACGCCTCGCGCATCAAGAAGGCCGTGGAAGCGTTTGAGATTACGCTGTCCCGCGAGCAGTGGTTCGAGATATGGATCGCCTCCACCGGCCGCGACGTCCCGTGACAGGTGGCTGGAGGTTAACGGAGGATGTACTGCCCCGGCGGTCTTGTGACGATCTGCAGCGAAGCCGGATATGATGTTTCCCGTTGTTGCGATTCGGCCGAGATCGGCACGCCGCGAGCTCACAGCAAAAAATCTTAGGGAAAAGGATCGTTTTCTGCAGGCGGCGGTTGCAATGCACCGACAGCAGGCGTAGGATTCCGAAAACGCCGGGTGTCCGGCCGAATATCGTGGCTTGAAAGAGGACAACAAGACAATGACGGCGCTGATATGCGAGGCAGCGGCCACGGAACTGGCAGGGCCGGTGACGCTCGTGATCCGGGACAGTCTCCTGTTGATGGCTGTGGTGAACCCGATTGGAAACCTGCCGGTGTATGCCGATCTGACGCGAGAGCTGGAGAAACGCGAACGCGGACACGTGATGAACCTGGCGGTTTTCACTTCGTTTCTGATCGTGGTGGTCTTCTCGCTGGCGGGGAACTGGAGCCTGACGCATCTGTTCAACGTGACGCTGACCGAGCTGAAGATCGCCGGCGGCATCCTGTTGTTCATCGTCGCGCTGCGGGGCGTCATGCCGCGGGGCAAGCCCTATCATCATTCGAAGGACAAGCTCATGCTGGCCGTCTTCCCGATCTCCTTCCCGATCATGGTCGGTCCGGGCGCGATTACGGTGACCATCATCACGACGCAGTCGATCGGGCACGTGCTGATGATTTTCACCGCGGTGATTACCTTTGCTTTCGTATTCGCCCTGGCGCGGAACGCGCACCTGTTGATGCGTCTGGTAGGGCCCTACGCCGGGACCATCATCGCCAGACTGCTCTACATCTTTCTCGCAGCCAAGGCGGTGGCCATGATCCTCGACGGCACGAGCGAATTTCTGGCGCCGTTTTTTTCGAATGCTCCGGATGCGATGAACGCGGTGCAGTGACTGTCACGCGACTGTGACGTCGGCTCTGTCACATGGCGGGGCGCGGAGATTATAGGGCTGAGTTCCGGGTGTTTGGTTGTGCGGGACCGTTTCCACCAGGTTCAAGCGAGCTTCAGCAAAAGCATGAAATGGACTGTTTGTATCTTGGCGTATTTGCCGATATTATACTACGAAGTATGTTTGTTTTTTTAATATTCACAGCTTGAGTGGCAGTGCGCAGCGAGATTGCGGAATGATCTCCCAAGGCGTAAACGACGGGGATGTATGTCTTTGCACTTTTCTTCCTGCATGACTGTTGTGGGTGACGCGGCCTAAGTGAAAGGATTTTTTGTGATGAAGCGACGATTGATGACTCCTCTGGTGTGGTGGACGGTTGCATTCTTTGTGATGTTCGCGATTCAGTTGAATTCGGCTGATGTCTCGGGCGGTATCACATTGACCGGGAACGTCAATCCATCCCCCGCCGGGAGTGATCCATGGGCGATCGCGGGCGATTTGTACGTGGGGCAGACTGCCGACGCCAACATGGTGCTCGACGGCACCAGCTCGGTCAGCAACACCAACGGCTGGATTGCTTACGGCTCGGGAATAGTTGCCGACGCAAATGTTATCGGCGCGAATGCGACCTGGACCAATTCGGGCAATCTCTATGTCGGCCATCAGGGCGACGGCGCTCTCGATGTCTCCGGCGGTGGTAACGTCACGAGTGTGAACGGCTACGTCGCACGCGCCGCCAGCGGCATCGGGGAAGCGGTTATTACGGGGGCCGGTTCGACCTGGCAGAACGATGCGTATCTCTACGTGGGGTATGAGGGCACCGGTGGCATGCTCGTCTCGGGTGGCGGTTCCGTCAGCGATTACTACGGTTCCATCGGGGATCGGGCCGGCAGCTATGGTTTGGTTCGGGTTACCGGCACGGGCTCGACCTGGTCGAATACCGACTACCTGTTCGTGGGCAACGAAGGGGACGCCGACCTCGAGATTGCTGACGGCGGTCAGGTCACTTCCTGTGACGGCGCCGTCGCTTTCATGCCGGGCAGCACCGGCTCGGTGCAGGTCACGGGTTCCGGTTCGACCTGGACGGTTCAGGACTTGTTGACCGTCGGTACGTGGGGCCAGGGTGAGATGGAGATTCTCGCCGGCGGCCGGGTGAATTGCGAAGAGGGTTACATCGGCGGTTTTGATCCCTTCTACGTGGGCGACGAGGTGGACGCCGTGGGCTACGATCCGAACGGCACCGGTCAAGTCCTCGTCAGCGGGTCTGGTTCGACCTGGGATGTGAGCGATTGGCTGTACGTAGGCTTTGCGGGCGATGGGGATATGGAGATTGCCGAAGGCGGCGCGGTCAGCGACGCCTACGGTATCGTCGGTTGCGAACTCGACAGTTGCGGGGTCGTGACGGTGACCGGGGCGAATTCCTCCTGGACGAACACTTTAGGGTTAGGCGTTGGCGTTGGCGGCGAGGGCCATCTGGTCGTTCGCCACGGCGGACTCGTCACCAGTGTGGAAAGTGGTATCGGAGGCCTTTTCGGTAGCGGCGGGACCGTTCTTGTGACCGACACAAACAGCACGTTCACCAATACCGAGGAACTGGCTGTCGGCGGTTGGGGCACGGGTGGTCTGAGGATCAGCAACGGCGGCCGGGTAACGAACACCGACGCCTATATCGGCGGACTCGACCTGGATGCGATCAATCCTGACGTGAGTCCCTATTCCTCCGACGTCGGCGGGACCGGTAGGGTCACGGTGACCGGGGCCGGCTCGCGCTGGGACAGCGACGGCTTTCTCTACGTCGGCTATACCGGGACCGGCATACTGGACGTGCACCACGGCGGCGTGGTCACCAGTGTCTACGGGGGCGTCGGCACCGATGCAAACAGCGTCGGCATGGTTTGGATCAGTGACGCCGGCTCGCAGTGGAGCCTGTCCGAAGCCCTGGCGGTGGGCGCGTATGGCCAGGGTACGCTGACGGTCGCCAATGGCGGCGCCGTCGATGCCAACGAGGTCTATGTCGGCGGTTTCGATATGGAACTGGTCGGCGAAGAGGCTGCGGAAGAACCGCACGGCGCGGGCACAATTGCCGTGACCGGGACGGGCTCGCAGTTGAGCATCGCAGACTTTCTCTACGTGGGCTACACGGGGACCGGGACGTTGGACGTGAACGACGGCGGTTTGGTCACCAGCGTCTACGGGGGCGTCGGCACGGATGTAAACGGCGTCGGCACGGTCGAGGTCAGTGACGCCGGCTCGCAGTGGAATATGTCCGAGGCCCTGGCGGTGGGCGCGTATGGCCAGGGCACGCTGACGGTTGGCAACGGCGGTGCCGTCGATGCCAATGAGGCCTACGTCGGCGGCTTTGATATGGCCCTCGTCGGCGAAGGGGCCGCGGAAGAGCCGAATGGTACGGGTACAGTGACTGTGACTGGCACGGGCTCCGCATTGACTATCGACGAGTCCCTTTACATTGGCTATACCGGCACCGGCGCGCTGGACGTCAACGACGGCGCGTTGCTGGAAGCGGGGGATGGGACTATCGGATACCTGGCCGGAGCGACGGGCCGGGCGACGGTCAGTGGCACCGATTCCCTCTGGCGTACGGGGGACTTGCAAGTTGGTTATGTGGGCGACGGTACGTTGTTGATCTCAGATGGCGGCGCCGTCGACGTCAATGAAGTGGTCGTTGGCGCCTACGACACCGGGAGCCTGCTGATCTCGAACGGCGGCACGCTGGATGCGAATGCCGTTTGGGTCGGTCAGGCCCAGAACGCCTCCGGTGCCGCTACCGTGACGGGCAGCGGCTCGCGGTGGGATGCCAACGACGTTTGGATCGGCGGGTGGGGTCAGGGCGAGCTGACCGTCTCCAACGGCGGGGAGGTGGCGGATGTCAATGCCATGATCGGTTCTCTCTGGTCCAGCACGGGCGCCGTTACGGTTACGAGTGGCAGCTCGTGGGAAACGCAGGGCACGCTGCAGGTCGGCTATAATGGAAGTGCGACTATGGTGGTCAGTGGCCATAGCGTGGTGTCGAGCGGCGTTGGCATGATCGCAGCGAATGTGGGCAGCACCGGTGCCGTTACGGTTACCGGAGCGCAATCCGTTTGGAACATCGATGGCGGCCTGTACGTTGGCGGCAGCGACACCGCGGCGGGAGGGACTGGCGTGCTGGATGTGAATGACCTCGGGATTGTCATGGCCGACGAAGTGCGTATATGGGAAACGGGTACTCTTTCCGGGGATGGCACCGTCATTGCTTCGACTGTGACCAATTCCGGCACGATGGCACCGGGCAATTCCATCGGAACGATGACCATTGATGGCGACCTGACGATGGAACCCAACAGCGTGCTCGAGGTCGAGGTCGACAGCAGCGGCAACAGCGACCTTTTGCACGTGACCGGAGACGTCGATATCCAGGGCGGCACCGTCAAGGCCGTTGCCACCGAGACCTTGCGCGGCACTTTGGATTACACGATTCTCGACGCCAACAGCGTCACGGGGACTTTCGATACGCTCGATACGGCCTTGCTCAGCGTGACCGTTCAGACCGCCGAACTGGGCTACGATTCCAACGCCGTGACCTTGGAGATCGAGGCGGCGAATTTCAGCGATCCCAATCTGCTAACGCGGAACCAGGTGTCTCTTGGGGCCGCCCTTGACGAGGTTGTCGCTCCCGACAACGCTGTGACCAGCGCGCTTCAGGGCGTTGGTACCGAGAGGGAGCTTCGCGGTCACTACGATCAACTCAGCGGGCACACCCGGCCGTCGTTGGCACCGGTCACGGTCGCGGGCACGGCGCGGTTCATGGGCGCCGTTTCGGGCCGGCTGCGAGCGCCGGGCGCCGCCAATGCCCTGGGGTGGGGGACCTCGGGTATGTTTGCCATGGCCGGTCCGGACGCCGGCGCCGATGCACGCGCGTACGACCGCCGCATGAACGGCACCGATTTCGCCCTGGGCAACGGGACGCCGTACTTCGGCGACCGCAGGTGGGGCGTTTGGGGCAAGGGGTACGGTCTGTTCGGCGATGCCGACGGAGAGCCCGAGGCGCCGGGCTATGACTACACCGTGTACGGCGCCGCTTTCGGTCTGGATTACCAGTGGACCAAAACCCTGCTGTTGGGTGTTACGACCGGGTACTCCGACGGCGACGTTGACTACGAGAACTCCCGAAACAGCAGCGATTTGTCCGCCACCACGTTCGGATTCTACGGACGCTGGGATATGCAGGGGGCCTATCTCGACGGCCTGCTGACCTATTCCGATCTGGAGTACGAGACGCGGCGTTACGTGGACTTGATGGATGAGCGGCTCGATGGAGACCTGGACGGATCGGCCTTGACCGGTTACGTTGAAACGGGATTCGACTGGTGCTCCTACCGCAACTGGCTGATGCAGCCGCTGGCCGCTTTCCAGTTCGCCCGTCTCGATCTGGATGAGTACACCGAATCGGGAGGGGACAGTGCGCTGGGGTACGACGATCAGAGCTACGAATCCTACAAAAGCTCGCTGGGCATGAAATGGACGAGAGACCTGCTCGGCGACGCTGCGGAGGAGCGGTTCGCTGTGCAACTGCGGGCTCGCTGGGTCCACGAGTTCGGCGACACGGAATCCGTGGTCGATACGTATTTCGCCAGCGATCCGGCCACGGTCTTCGCCGTCCGCAACGATGAGATCGCTCGGGACAGTGCCGTTCTCGGAGCGGGGCTGAATGCCCAATTGGGACGCAGCACGCGGTGGTATGCGGATTACGACGTTCGACTGAACCGCGACGATACCGCCCATTTGATCAGTGCGGGACTGCAGTATCGCTGGTAGCGGGCCGAGGTTGGCCCATTGCCCCGGACCTGGGAGCCGGGGCGCCGTTCGGGGTTATGCGTGGACGGTTGGGCTGGAGAGGATGTAGTCGAGGATGTCGCTGATCTTGGCGGTGGCCACGGCGATGGTGCAGTCGGCGGCGCCATAGTACAGGTGCAGCTCGTCGGTTTCCCTGCAAACCACGGCGCCGGTGGGGAAGACGACGTCGCCGACGTCCCCGACGCGCTCGTAGAAGGCGTTCGGTCCCAGGACCCATTCGTCGCTGCGGCGCAGGAGCTTCCAGGGCTGATTCAGGTCGAGCAGGGCCAGGCCGACGCGGTAGATCTGTCCGGCGGTGGTCGAGCGGACGCCGTGGTAGAAGATCAGCCAGCCCTCGGGCGTTTCGATCGGCTGGCAGGCCAGGCCGACGCGGTGACAGTCCCAGTAGGCCGGCCGGGTGGGGATCAGCAGTTGGTGGTCGCCCCAGTGTTTCAGATCGGGCGAGAAGCTCAGCCAGATGTGGGCCTCGCCGCGCACGATCGGGCGGTGAATCAGGGCAAATCGTCCGTCGAAGCGGCGCGGGAACAGGCACGCGTCCTTGTCCTCGGGCGGCAGCAGGCCCCCCAGGCGCGCGAACGTGCGGAAGTTCTTGGTGATGGCCAGAGACACAATGGGCCCGCCTTCGCTGAACGAGACGTAGGTCACGGCGAATTGCTTTTGCTCTTCCAGCCAGACGATGCGCGGGTCTTCGAGGCCCCAGCGCTCCTCATGCGAATGGTGGTCGGCCGTGAGGGTCGGCTCGGGATCGATCTGCCAGTCGGTGAATCCGTTGGGACTGCGGGCCACCGTCAAATGCGAGAACCCGCGCATGTCCTCCACGCGGACCAGCAGCAACGTCTCGTCGTTGAGCCTGGCGGCGGCGGGATTGAATACGGCATTGGCCGGGTACGGCCATTGTTCCGGCGAGAGCACGGGATTCCCGTCGAATCTTCGGAACAGGTCGTGTGCTTTCTTCTCTGTTACGCGCTGCGGCATTTTCTCTATCCCAAGTGCGTTTCATTCGTGCACGGCCGAGCTACCGCGTGAGCCGGCCAAAAACGTGAAGCGTTTGCCGTCACGCCTTGACCAATTGCGTTTCATAGAGTCCCTGATACACGGTGGACTTTTGCATGAGCTCGTCATGGTGTCCCTGTGCGATGATGCGGCCGCCGTCCATGACGACGATCATATCGGCCGCGACCACCGTGCTGAAGCGATGCGCGATGACGAACGTCGTGCGATCGCGCATGATCTCTTCGATGGCCCGATGGATCTTGGCCTCGCTTTCGGCGTCGACCTGGCTGGTGGCCTCGTCGAAAATCAGCACGGTCGGATTCTTCAAAATGGCTCGGGCGATGACGATCCTTTGCAGTTGTCCGCCGCTAAGTCCCACGCCGTTTTCTCCGATCATGGTTTCATAGCCTTCGGACAACCGCTCGATGAACTCGTGGGCGAAGGCCCGTTTGGCCGCGGCCACGATCTCTTCACGCGTCGCGCCGGTCCGCCCGTAGCCGATATTGGCTGCGATGGTGTCGTTGAACGTAATCAGCTCCTGTGTCACCATGCCGATCTGGTCGCGCAGGCTCTTGAGGGTCACGTCGCGAATGTCGTGGCCGTCGATGAAGATCTGCCCGGAATCGGGGTCGTGAAAGCGCGGCAGCAGGTTGGCCAGCGTGGTCTTGCCGGAGCCGTTGGGCCCGACGATGGCGACGTTGTGGCCGGCCGAGACGCTCAGGTTCACGCTTTGCAGGACCGGGCGATCGGCTCCCGGATAGGTAAAGACGACATCGCGAAAGATGACGTCGCCGTTGGCCGGCGGCAGGGTCATGGCGTTGGGTTTTTCCCACTCGATCGGCTGATCCATTACGGCGAAAACGCGTTCGGCCGCAGCGTTGGCCTGCTGGATCTTGTTCCAGATGTCACTGGTTTTTCGCACGGCCTCGGCCGAGGCGCCCAGCAGGGCCAGGAGGGCGATAAACTCGGGTCCCTCCAGACCTCCGCCCGTGACCCACCTCATGCCCACGATGATCGCCGCCGCCCCGGCCAGCATACCCAGCACTTCCAGCACGGGGTGCGTGGCCGCTTCCACTCTCGATATACGCAGCAGTTGTTTGAGCAGGCGATTGTTGATGACTTGAAATCGCTCCTCTTCGCTGTGCTGCCGGTTGTAGATCTTGACGACTCTCAGCCCAGCCAGGGTCTCCTGGAGCTTGGCCAGCATCTGGGAACTGGCCACCAGCGAGCGGCGGGTGGCTTTTTTCATTTTGGAGCCGAACACGCCCAGCAGGGCCACGATGAAAGGCGCGCTGCAGAGAAAGACGAGCGTCAACTGCCAGTTGATGAACATGGCCGCAGCGAGCATGAACAACGCATTCAACGGCTCTCGCAGCGCCTTGCCCAGCATGACCTTGATCGCCGCGCCCATGATGGTCGTATCGCGCACGATTCGACTGACGGTATCGCTGGGACGCTCGCTCAGAAACGAGGCGATGGGCATTTGGGTGACCCGGGCAAAAACGTCCTCTCGCAACCGGCTGGTTCCCACCTGAACGATTGTTTGCCCCAGATAGCCCTGGTAGAACTTGGCGATGCAGCGAACGAAGGTGATGACAACGATGGCCATCATAATGGCCACGACCGCGGTGTTGGTCTGGCCTCGGGGCAGAAATGCGACGGTCCATCTGGCGAGCCCCAGGCCCACAAGATAGGTGTTGTATCGGAACCGTTTGAATAGGCTCCAATCCAGGCTTTCGATGTAGGCCTGGTCTTGCGGTGCGCTCAGATTGACGGAAGTGCTGCTGCCGTTGGCCCGGGTGATCTCAAGGACGATGATGTCTTGGTCAGGCGCGGCCAGCTCCTGGAGCAGGCGCGCCTGCGAGAGCGGCGCATCCTGCTGTGCGGCGAGGTTGTTTACGTCGGTAATGCGGTCTTCCGCGCGCAGGCCCGCCATTTCGGCAAGGCTGTTCTGCTCGACGCGCTCGATCCGCAGGCCGGGGCGCAACGCAGCACCTGACGGGTCGGTCAGATCCGCCACCTTGGGGACGGGCAAGTCGAGGCCGTAGTAATGCTCGCACGTCTTTCTGTCCACCCAGCCATGCAGGCCCTCGCTGCCGATCATGACCTGCAGCAGCGGAATGATGGTCATGAAGCTGACGGAGATCAGCGCAGCGACGGCCATGGCACTGAGCACCACAACGATAATACGCGGCCACTGCGGCCAGATGTATTTGAATACGCGACCGAAATCTTTCATGTCGGTAGAGCTTCTCCAGCGATTATTGTGTGCCCCGGACGGCCTTGCCGGGTCTTCGGTGCGGCGGCTCGGAACACAAAAAACGGAGGGCCCGAGGCCCTCAAACGCCCGCGCAAACTAACAAACTCGCCCCAAACGGTCAAGCGCAAAGAGACGGTCGCCATGCGTCCCGCAAGACGTTTGCCCTGCACTGGGGCGTGGTCGATCGAGGGGAGGCGTCGCTGGAGAGGTGCAACGGGGGCCTAATAGCGTTTGCGAAAGCGGGCGGTGGGGATGTTCATCAGCTTTCGATACTTGGCGACGGTGCGTCGGGCCAGGCTGGGAATCCCGGCCGCGGCGAGCTTCTTGCGAATCTGGTCGTCGTTCAGGGGGGCGGTTTTGTCCTCTTCGTCGATGATCTGCTGGAGCTTGACGCGAATGGCCTCCCAGCTATGGGCCTGTCCGTTGGTGTCTTCCATGCCTCCGCTGAAGAACTTGCGCAGGGGCAGGATGCCCCAGGCACACTGGAGGTATTTGCCGGAAACGGCGCGGGAGACGGTGGCTAAGTGCACGCCCACCTCGTCGGCGACCTTCGACATGGGCAGGGGGCGTAGATGCAGCGGGCCCTGGGCGAAGAAATCATGCTGGTGCTTGACGATGGCTTGTGAGACATTCAGAAGTGTGTTTTTACGCTGCTCGATCGCGTCCATGATCCAGTTGGCCGAGCGAATGTTGTTTTGCAGGAATTTCCGCGTGTTCTCGGCGACCTTCTTGTCTTTGGCCATACGCAGATAGTTGCGATTGAGGCGGAGGGTCGGCAGGCTGGTGTCGGCGAGGCGGACGACGAATTCGTCGAGACCGTTGGGGGATTCGACGATCACGTCCGGCGTAATCGGGATGTTGTCACTGCGTCCGACTTGCAGGCCGGGAGAGGTGTCCAGCTTGCTCAGGCGTCCGATGGCGTCGTTGATCTGCTCGATACTGCACTTCATCTTCTTGGCGATCTCGGGCAGACGGTTCTCCAGCAGGGCGTCCATGTGGTCGGCGACGAGCCGATACTCGAAGCTCGTATCCTCGCCGCTCAGCGCCAGTTGGATGAGCAGGCACTCGCGGACGTCGCGGGCGCCCACGCCCGGCGGGTCCAGCTCCTGCACCCGCCGCAACGCTTCGTGCAGGTGATCGACGGTGAAATCTTCCCGGTCCTTGCGGTGCAACTGTTCAAGGGCAACCGACAGGTAGCCCCGGCGGTCGATGTAGTCGACGATGGCTTCGCCGGCGCGCTTGACCGGCTCGTCGGCGTCCACCAGACGCCATTGCTCGCTGAGATAGTCGTGCAGGGATTGAGGCGGGGCCGCGGTATTCTTGATCGCCTCCAGCTTGCGGTCCTGTTCTTCTGCCTGGCGGCGGCTGCGGAAAGGGCCCGACTGGTCGATGAATTCCTTGAAGTCATCGTCGAGGCGGTCCAGACGTTCGAAATCGTCCGCCTTGTTGTTGTCCGTATCGACGACCAGGTCCTTCTCGGCGAAGTCGTCGTCCTGGGACGGCTCCTCCGGCGCCTGGGTTTCGTCCGAACGGACCGGTTCTTCCAATTCGAGGACGGGGTTGTTGTTGAGCTCCTGCTCGAGGCGTTCCTGCAGCGCCAGGAGCGGAAGCTGGAGGATTTCCATCGACTGGATCATATGCGGGGCCAGCTTCATCCGCTGCTCCATCCGCATCTGCCCTGTCATCTCCAGTTTCATCGTGGCACCTTCGTACACTCCAAATTGCGCTGCCCGTTATGAGTCGGACCCCATGATAGCCCCGCAGTGGATTTCGTCAATACGGGCCGCTCCATTTCGGTTAATAGTTTTGCTGGCGCGCGGCCGTCGTGTGTGTGTGAAAGTCTTGCGATACCGGAATGCTGTCCTGCGTCGGCCCCTGGGGTGGCAGCGTCAAGGCCGCAGGCCTTGGCGATGGCTCAACGCCGGGGGAGCCTCTATCGGCACGCGAAGCGGAGAAATCCACCATCGCCAAGCTGGCGCTTGACGCTGCCACACGCATATCAGAAGACTTTCACTGACGCGTTGGCGGCGCCCTTGCCCGGTGACGGGCTCGCCCTCACAGCGTTCACGACGTGCGGTAGGGGTAGTGCTGGTAGCTGTTGGGCTGCGGCGAGTTGGTGACTTTTATTCGTTCGCTGTCCCAGAGGAGCTTGCGACCGCCGGCGCGGACCGCGACGGTTCCGAGCAGCACCGCTTCGGTCATCGGAGCGGCGAAGGCGAAACTCGATTCCGTCGGCGTCCCTTTCTTGCATGCCTTGATCCACTCGGCATGGTGGCCGATGGATCGAGCAGGCTTGGGGGCGGCAGTTTGTAGGCTTTCATTTTGGCTTCGAGGATCAGGCGGGGGCTGTTGCCGCCTCAGCCGGAGACCGGCATTGTGGCGCGGTCGCCCACGAAGATCAGGCCGTCTTCGCGGGGCCGCTCTCCGCTTCCTTTCGCGTTCGGCGAACGCCGCGGTGTGGCCGCGCGCTATTCCAGATCCTGTCGTCCCAGGATGGCGTCGGTGAGGATCTTGCCGCTGGCGTATTCGATGCTGGTGCCGGATGGTAAACCGCGGGCCAGCCGGGTGATCCGCACCCCCAGCGGCCTCAAAAGCGAGCTGATGTAGAGCGACGTGCCGTCCCCTTCCAGGTTGGGGTTCGTCGCCATGATGATCTCTCTCACCTCGCCGCTGCGGACGCGCTCGACCAGCCTGTCGATGGTCAGATCGCTGGCTTCGACGCCGTCCAGCGGGGCGATGTGGCCTCCGAGGACGTGGTAGAGCCACTTGCAGGCGCCGGTTTTCTCCAGGCTGATGACGTCCCGGGGCTGCTCGACCACGCAGATCAGCCCTTTGTCCCGGCGCGGATCGGAGCAGATCTGGCAGACGTCCTCTTCCGAGAGATTCCAGCAGATGCGGCACTGGCGGATCTTTGTCTTTACGTCGCGGATCGCCTCGGCCAGGCGCAGCGCCTCCGGCGCGTCGGCCTTGAGGACGTGAAACGCCAGCCGCTCGGCCGTCTTGGGCCCGATGCCCGGAAGCCGTCCGAATTCCTCGATCAATGTGTTCAAACTCTCCGTGTACGCCGTGCTCATATCCCTGTCCTGTTGCTGGGCTCTTTTCGTTTGGTCCGATTGTACTATATTGTATGCGGTCCTCATGTCAACGGCGGCGGCGGTGCCGGCCGGGGTGAATCAGGCGGGGGTCTCCGAGGTTCCTTCGATGCCGGTGACGGTGGCGTCGAGGCCGACGATGACGGTCTTGACCGCCGGGTCGTTGAGGATCTCGTAGCGCTTCTGCTTGGTGGGCCGGGCCGGGCCTGACGTTTTCTCCTCGGCCGCTTCCACGATCCCGAACTTGATCTGGACGGGCGCGCCGAGGTAATCGCCGAGCGCCGAGGCGATCTCGTCGCCGCGTCCGTTGCGCTCGCACATTTCTTTCTGCATCTTGCCGGTCGGGGGAAACTCGATGGTGACGGTGTCACCCTCGATCGTTTTCGGCACCGCGCCGTTGAGCAGGCCCAGGGTGCCGTTGCCTAACTTGCCCGCGATCGTCGCCAGGACGTCGGGCCAGCGTTCGGCTAAGTCATTGGTCGCTGCAAGAGCCGTCGGTGAAGGCGCGGGTGAAGGCGTTGGTGGCGGTGAAGACGCTGTTGCTGTTGCTGGCGTTGGCGCTGCTGCCGGTGAAGGCGCTGGTGTCTCCTCGGCTGGAGGTGCGGCCGGGCGGAGAGGTTCAACGGCGGGTCTTCGTTCTACCGGGGCTTTTTTTTTAACGGCAGGTGCGGCCGCGCCGCTGCGGGCACGTGACATGAGTTCGTCCACGTTCATGAAGTGCTCGCTCAGCGCGAAGCGCAGCATCAGGGCATCGAGCAAGGCGCGGGGCGTGTCGCTGTTCTTGAGTGTCCAGCGCAGTTTTTCCAGGGCCGTGATGTTGTAGATCAGGGCCGCGGCGTCGAACTTCTCGGCCAGTTCGGCTGCCTTGGCCTTCTGCTCGGCGGTGAGGATCAGAAGGTCCGTCTCGACGCCGGCCGATTTGATCACGAGCAGGTCTCGCATGCGCTCGATCACCGCGTCGACGATCTGGACTTCGCCCAGGCCGGTGCAGATCAGCTCCTCGGTCGCCTGAAGCGTGCCGGCGGCGTCGCCGTCGCCCATCTGCTCGATCAGGGCGTGAACCTTCTCGGCGTTCGGCCGGCCGAGGAAATCCTCCAGGAGCTGGGCGCTCAACGGCTTGACACCCGTGCTGATGAGCCGGTCCAGCAGGCTCAGGCCGTCGCGCATCGACCCGTTCGCCAGCCGCGCCACCGGCAGGATCAGATCCTCCTCGTACTTGATTTTCTCTTGCTTGAGGATCCACTTGAGTTGCCCGGCGATGGCCTGCGGGCTGATGTTGCTGAAATCGAACCGCTGGCACCGCGACTGGATCGTCGCAATGACCTTGTTGGGCTCGGTCGTGGCGAAGATGAACTTCACATGCTCCGGCGGCTCTTCCAGCGTCTTGAGCAGCGCGTTGAAAGCCGGCGTCGTCAACATGTGCACTTCGTCGATGATATAGATTTTGTGACGGGCCCGCGCAGGACGATAAATGGCGTTTTCCCGCAGCTCGCGTATCTCGTCGATGCCCCGATTCGAGGCGCCGTCGATCTCAATGACGTCGATGTCCTCGCCCGTGTTGATCGCGACGCAGCTATCGCATTTGCAGCAGGGCGTGGTGGTCGGCCCTTCCGACGAGAGGCAGTTCAGTGCCTTGGCGAGAATCCGCGCCATCGTGGTCTTGCCCACGCCCCGCGTGCCCGAGAACAGGTACGCATGCGCGACGCGCCCCGTCTCGATCGCGTTCTTGAGCGTCTGCGCAATCGGGTCCTGCCCGACCACGTCATCGAACGTCAGCGACCGGTATTTTCGTGCTAAAACGGTGTAAGCCATGGTGATTGATTATGGATTAAGGATTATTGATGATTGGCGCCGAATCGAGGTCACTCTTGAATTCCCGGCTTCTGTCCTTGGTCGTTTTTCTTGCGGCCACGAAAATGGCCGTCAGTTCTTGTGCTTCACTCAGTAGTGGCGCGACGCGTTTTTCGCTGACCATATTCTCTCGAACGGAAAACTCCATCCAGAAGGTACACTCGTCCGCTTCTTCCACTACGATGCTGAGCTTGGAGGCAAAGTGAGCCTTCGATTGCGCCAGGCAGGCGGCACGATAGTTGGACGCGACCGAGGTTGCACACCGGATCAATTGCCTCTTGATGTGGTTTCCCAGAATCTCGTCAGGCAGCGCCAAACCGAGCTTGACGCATCGATGTGCGAACTGCGTCGTTCGTTCTCTCAATTCCTCCGGGTTCATCTCGACGGTACCAGCGGAAATAATCAATCATCAATTATCATTCATCAATGGAAAAAGATCGGCCGGGTTTCCCCACACACAACCGTGCTTCCGCTTATGGCTGCTCGGTTCCCCGTCTGACCAGGTTCGCGGGCTCGGTTTGCATGGGACCCGGCCGGTAAATCCCACCGTATTCGAAAGTCAAAGAGCGTTGCCGCTCGATCAAGATACACACTATACCAGACCCGCCGCACCGATGCCACCAAAACCTTGAAGATTTGCGCTACCGCACGACGGGAAACTCGGTGATGCGCAGCGTGGAGCAGCCGTAGGGCACCAGCGTGATGTCCTCGGAGGGCTCTCCGGCCAGGTGAATCAGGGGCCGGCTGTGCGGCAGGGGGCCGGCCGTCTCGTTGTACAATTGCCATTCGGGAATCCGTTTGCCCTTTGTCCGCAGGGTGATGGGGGCATTCTCCAGATTCCAGGGATACCCCTCCGTCTCGCGCGTGACAACCTCGAAGCCTCGCTGCGGATCGTTCACCGCCCGTTCCAGCAGGCCGTAATTCCACGGGCTCTGCGGATACACCTCCCAGTAATCGCCGTACTTGTCGGAGTTTCCAACCCATTTCCATCGCTCCTCGATCTTCAACGCGTAGACGAGCGGGCCGCGTTCGATGGCGACCGAGTTTTCCACCCACCGACTGATTGCGATCGACATCGGCAGCCTCAGCTCGACGCGGTCGCCGTCGCGCCAGGTGCGTTCGATTTTGACCATGCGGGGGCCTTCGGCCTGCCGTTCGCTTTTGCCGTTGACGCGAATCGTGGCCCGGCGGCACCAGCCCGGGATGCGCAGGTGCAGCGGAAAGGCTGCGGGCTTCCCGGTCTTGACCGTGAAGCCGATCGTCTCTTCGAAGGGGTAGCGCGTCTCTTCCACGAGCGTGACGGTCCGGCCGGTGGGGAGACGCACGGACACCTCGCTGGGGCCGTAGATCACTGCGGCCAGGCCACGATCGGGCGTGGCGAACCACAGGTGCTGGCTGAACTTGGGCCAGCCCTGGTGCATGTTGCAGGTGCAGCAGGGGTAGCCGGTCAGGAGCCCGAAGCACAGATCGGTGCGGCCGTGTCCGTGGCTTTCGTAGAAGTTGCGCTGGCGGCGGTTTATCACTACCTGGTTGGCGGTTTGGAAGTACTGGCGGTGGTTGAAATCGTCGGTGGCCTGGGTCGGCAGGGCGTTGTAGGCGATCCTCTCCAGATGGTCGGCGAAGGCCAGATCGCCCGTGATCGCCAGCATCTTCTCCAGCGAGAACATCATCTCGACGACCGAGCAGAACTCGACGCCGGCGCTCGGGTCGCGGCCGTGCAGGGGCTCGTCTCCGCCGTACATGCCCTGCGGCTGGCCGTGGAAGCGGTGCGTGTCGGCGAAGGCCTTCTTCACCGCCTCGATATACCGGCGCTCGGGGTGCTGCTGGTAATAGATGATCGGCTCCTTGATCCCCTGGGCCAGGTTGACGCAGTGAAACGCCTGGAGCTGGTCGACGCTCAGCCGCCGGATCAGCTCCATGTCGAAGGGATAGCGGTTGCCCGTGTTGTAATGGTACAGATGCGCCAGGTCGGGCGACGGCGCGGGATTGTCGTTGAGAAAGACCGTCGTCCAGGGGAACGTCTGCTCGTGGATCAACTCGGCTAATTCCAGCAGGAAGGGCTCGCCCGTGACGTTGTAGAGCCAGTAGACGACCATCAGGTTGTCCCCGCCCCGGCGATTGGCCCAGAACGACCAATGGTCCAGCGGGACCTTGGGAAGGGTCTTGAGCTGGTAGCGGAAGTAGTCCAGCAGCAGCTCGATGACGCGCTCGTCGCCCGTGGCGCTGTGGTGTTGCTGGAGGATCTTGAGCATGACCATCTTGGGCCACCAGTCCCGGCGCGGCGTTTTCTGGATGCCCGGTTCCGGCCGCGGTTTTTCCTTGAACGGGACGGGCCCGAAATACCCGTCGTCGGCCGCGTGGGTCAAAGACCACTCGACCCACGGCCTGACCTTGTCTTTCAGCACTTCGTCGTCGAGCAGGTAGGCCAGCGGCAGCAGCCCGTCGATCCAGTAGGGCCCACGCTCCCAGCCGTCGCCGTCGCCGCCGAGCCAGCCGTTGCGCGGCCCAACCACCTGCGCGTAGCGCTCGTCGAGGTGCCCCGTCAGGCCCTCGGCCTGTCTCTGCAACTGATCCAGCAGCCAACCTTGGGGCCGAATGCTCCCCAACGGCAACTCCATAAAGGCCTTCGGCGCCAGCGGCACGCGATTCTGCACGGGACCGACCGCCGCCTGCGAACCTGCAAATACCGAAACGCTTGCAAGAGCCACGATCAGGGCGACCCGGTGTACGTTCATCCGATTCATATTCAACTCCGTGTTGAAGTGATTTCGTTGGTCTTCCCGTCTAAGCCGCGTTCTTCAGCGGCTCGCTCCGCATGATAATCGTCCGCCCGGCAGAACACAACCTCGCACGCGCGTGGCAGCGTCAAGCGGCAGCTTGGCGATGGGGGACTTGTCTGTTGCGTGTTGTGCTATCCGAGCCCCGGGCATTCAGCCATCGCCAAGTCCTTCGGCCTTGACGCTGCCACCGGTAGCCGTCCAGGGTCCCAATAATGATACTCGGAGAATTGCACAGATACGCAGCACGCTTTTTGCGGAATATTCTTGCAAATCTCCGGCCAGTGATGGTAAAATATTATTGAATCGCGAAATGAAGGCGGGTCCCGAAGGTATTATATTCTTAGCCGTCATCATATTCTCGCAGCACCGATCATATCCGCCCGCCTTCGCCGAACGATGCCTATGCCGTGGCCGCGCTGTCTCGCACGGCGTCGAGCCGGTACGCAAAGCCATCATTCATTAAAGGGACCGGAAAATGGACAGCAGCAAAAACCTCAACCTCGCGGCCTTCGTCTGCGCACTGGTCGCCACCCTCTGTCCCCTCACAAGCGCCCATTACGCCGGCGGCACGGGAGAACCCAACAACCCTTACCTCATCTACACAGCCGGGCAGCTAAACGCCATCGGCGCCGAACCCAACGACTGGGACAAACACTTCAAACTCATGACCGACATCGACCTGTCCGCCTACGACGGCAAAGAAGGCCGGCCAGTGTTTAACATCATCGGTTTCACTGGGCTTCCTCCAAGCCGGGCTCTCGCAGTCGCCGGCCAAACGGCGCACGGATCATTTGCAGGTGTTTTCGATGGCAACGGTTATGCCATTTCGAATTTCACGTATGCTAACCTTGATGAGGACGACGCGGGCTTCTTCCGATGCGTCAGCGATCCCAACGCCGAGATCAAGAATCTGGGACTGGTCGACCCGAATGTCAGTGGCGACCATCGTGTCGGAGCACTAGTAAGCGTTCTTGGCAACGGGGTGCTTGCTGGCTGTTATGTGGACGGGGGGACCATTGTAGGCAGTGGGATTGTTGGCGGTTTGGTCGCATCTAACAATGGGATTGTGACAGACTGTCATTCAACGAGTCTCATTGTGGTCGGCGGCGACTGTGTGGGTGGTTTGGTGGGCCGCAATGCGGGAACGGTTGCGGGATCGTACGCCGAAGGAGAGGTGGCCGGCGGCGATGATGTCGGGGGCGTGGTTGGCAAGAACGCCCGTGGAGGCGAGATCAGTCGCTGCCATGCCATCGTTGCTGTCAGTGGCGGTGATCATGTTGGTGGTTTGGTAGGTTACAATGACTACTATGGTACAGTCACGAACAGCTATGCGAGTGGAACCGTCAGCGGCTATCGTTACGTGGGTGGCCTCGCCGGCAACAATGAGTCCTTTGCTGACGTGGCGAACTGCCATGCAAGTGGCACTGTGACCGGCGAATCCTGCGTTGGAGGGCTGGTGGGACGGAACTGGGGGGATATAATGAGTTGCGGTGCGGACGGCTCTGCGACGGGCGGATATGATGTTGGGGGGGTGGTGGGATTGAACGAGCGAGATATCACCTGTTGCTACGCGGATACATCGGTGACCGGTGC
>Ga0272441_10002736_pt1 | contig 35153 bp, 32 predicted proteins | sample SSMProp6N_FD_193582 | JGI IMG/M metagenome (GOLD analysis project Ga0272441, IMG submission 193582) | Marine sediment archaeal communities from Little Sippewissett salt marsh, Falmouth, MA, United States - SSM-Prop-6N | ecosystem: Environmental > Aquatic > Marine > Wetlands > Sediment ...
AAGGAACAACCAGGCACCTTTTGCGAAGCAAACGAGGCTTTTACTCTGCCGGCATCGGGAGAGTAAAAAATACCATCCGTAGTTATCCGCTTTTGTCAAGCGAAGCGGGCGGTTAAAAAGAGCAGGGTTCAAGGGTCCGAGGGGTCGAGGATTCAAGTGGCGAAGGGAAATGCTGTTGTAGAAGAGCCATGGCCTTTTCTCTGTGTGCTCTGTGGACTCTGTGAGAGGAAACTGTGCTGGTCCGCTTCCGTCAAGATTCCTTTCGTATGATGATATCCCTTTTGGGATAAGGGATTTCAATGCCTTCCTCGTCAAACACCTCCTTTGTCCTGTCCGTGACGTATGAGATCGTATCAATCCTGCGGCGCGGGTCCTTTATCCAGATTCTGGCCTCCAGATTGACCGACGAGTCTCCGAAGCTTTTGACCACCACCTTGGTGGGCTGGTCTTTCATTACCCAGTCCATCTCGTAGCTGATTTCTTCAACGGCCTTTTTGGCCTTTTTGATATCAGCATCATAGCCGATTCCAATAGGGATTCTTACCCTTATTTCATCCGTAATAGTGGTGTAGTTGATGATGTCGCGTTTCATTATCTCGTTGTTCGGTATGACTATTATTATATTGTCGGTGGTCCTGATTTTTGTCGCCCTCATCCCTATATCCATCACATCTCCCCAGGTTGCCGAGTTTGAAGGGGCGGTCCAGACCTCTATCCGGTCTCCCACCTCAAAGGGGCGGTCGATTATGAGAAGGACACCTGCGATGAGATTCGAGAGGGTGTCTTTGGCGGCAAAACCAATGGCAATTCCAACCACGCCCGCGCCGGCGACAAAGGGCATAATATCAACGCCGAGGGCATCAAGGGCAAGCACGAAGCCTGTCAGATAAATTATTATCCCGGAGAATTTCCTGAAAAGGTCGAGCAAGACGTCGTCAAAATTCGTGGCTGTATTCTTGGCCAGTCTTTCCTGCAGAAGTGGAATGAGAAGGTTTGCTATGCCGTTGGCAAAATATGTCAGGATGATAATAATGGCGGCGAAAAATATTTTTTCGACAAAAAGGATATTAAAGACCTTAAGAATCCATATGGCGGTAACAAGAAGGATGGAAAAGTGCCCTGCCCTCCTGATAAGGGTAAAAAAGATCTCGTTTTTTAAAAAAAACTGAGTGCCTTCATACCTCTTTTTCAATTTGGCTAAGAGCTTGTTTAAGATCCACCAGGCAAGAGAGGCTGCAACGAAGATGCCCAGCAGGTGAAAGGCGGCATTAAGAAGGGGCCATGGATCTTTGAGCACCTTGTCATACGAATTTATGAGAAAATTTTTCATGGCGGATTGCCCTATAGTTATGCGATGAAGTAATGATTTCTATTGGAGACGGTCCAGATCAAACCTTAAAAGTTTAAAACGATTCTTCAGATCTTCCGGCACCGATTCCCCCAGCCTTGCCATGAAAAGGTTTTCCGGCCGCAACATCACGTTCGGTTCATTTGTCTGAAATCTCCGGAACCCCTGCCTGGAAAAAATATTTATAAGCATATCCCGGTAGGACATCGGGTCAAGCCCTTTTCCGTCGAGATCCCAGGTCCATGAATATCCCACCATGTAAAGGATCGAGTCTTCCCATTTCCCACTGTTTACAAGGTGTTTCAGTATCCCGGTTGATATACCCATGGATCTCCATTTCCGGCTTACCTCAAATACGGAAACCTCCAGCATCAAGCCCTTTCGGAGCCTGGCCCATCTTTCATCGGGAAAGGGGGGTTCAAGTAATCCAAACCCGATAATATCCGTTTCATCCTTGATCGCGAGCGTCAGCCTTGTATCCGAGCGCCTGAAGGCCTTAAGGAGTTCATTTTTCCCGGACACGACAGGTTTGTAGCATGGATATCCGCTGAATTCCTTTTCAAGAAAAAGAGAGGAAAATTCCTCTTCGCACGCCACCGAGCGTATCTTTATAATTCCTTCCGAGATCGGCTGGTTTATCTCCTTTTTTTCCAGGTTGCACATCTGCTGTTAAAAATCACTCCAATCTTTATGTAGGTTTTTTGTCATAATTATATAGTCGTATTTTTTGCCTTTTTGGTCCAGGAGGTAGTTTTCAAGGAGACCCTGCCTGAAAAAATCCATTTTTTTTACAGCCTCTATTGCCGGGTCATCGATACCCACCACAAAATCGGCCCGAAGTTTCTCAAGCCCCAGCTCCATTGCCCTTCTGGTAAGATCAAAGATCATCCAGGTTCCCAATCTCCTGCCCCTGAAATCCCGGGACACCATAACGCGGAGCCGCCCGATCCTGTTTCTTCCACCATAGCGACGCATAAGCAGGCAGGCATGGGCAACCACGACTTCATCAAATGTAGCGACGATACAGAAGGAATTCCCCTTTTCCTGGTTTTCCAACCAGCTATCGATGACTTGAGGATCAAGGGTGTCCTCCGTCAAAAACCAGCGGTCCGTCTCTGAAAGGGAGGCGTAAAAGCTGATAAGCCTGTCCCGGTTGTCCTTGTTTACAAGTGTGAGCGTTACCTCAGTGCCGTCCTTCAGCATCACATCCTTTGGATATGTATTCCGTATCATGCCTGTATCCTTTCAAATACCGGTTCTGTTTATGAAAGGCCCTGAAAGATATATGAAGGCCTGAATGATCATGCCTCAGGCAATAAAATATGACTGTTTTATAAAAAGTCCAGCGGTTACACCTCGGGAGGGGTCCATGAGCGGTATTTTTTGCGAATGCGTCGAATAATTATTCAGGCCGCGGTTTTCTGCCTCAAACATGGGAGTTAATCCTCATGAAAGCCTGAAAAATAAGGAATTGTCATAAACCTAGGCCAGTTTTTTATTGCAGTGCTATATCCCTTGTGACATATTCCTTATGTCAAATATGATTCTTTCTAGTATATTATCGGTTAAAACAGGTGAATGATGGAAAGTTTTTTCAAGTTAAAAAGGCCTGCTCAGGTTTTTGAGATAATGAAAGACCGATTCGGGCCGCTGGGTGAGGAATCAGTTCCGATAGAAGACGCCCTGGGCAGGATCCTGAGCAGGGATCTGGCAGCCGATGATGATATGCCCGGTTTTTACAGATCCACGATGGACGGTTACGCGGTAAGGTCAAGGGATACCTTTGGAGCCGCTGAGAGCCTTCCGGCCTTCTTTGAGATCGCAGGCGAAGTTCTCATGGGACGGAAGCCCGCAAGACCCGTTCCAAAGGGCGGGGCGGTAAAGATCTCCACTGGAGGAATGCTTCCCGAAGAAGCCGATGCGGTTGTAATGGTTGAGTACTGTCATATCCTGGATGAGGATACGCTTGAGATAAGCCGCGCGGTCTCGCCCCTTGAAAACGTTATCCAACCGGATGACGATGTAAAAAAAGGAGAAACAGTATTAAAAAGGGGAGATGTTATTCGTCCCCAGGATATCGGTGTCATGGCGGGGCTCGGAAGGTCGGAAGTCGATCTCTATGTCAGGCCGGAGGTGGCAGTAATCTCTACAGGGGACGAAGTCGTTTCTATCGACAAAAAACCATTACCGGGCCAGGTAAGGGATATAAACAGATACACTCTTTCCTCCTTTTGTGCGAGCATGGGTGTGAGGACCGTTTACACCGAGCTTTGCAGGGACAGTTTCGAGTCATTGAAAGACACGATTGAAAAGGCGCTTTCCATGGCCGACATGGTCTGGATATCGGGGGGCAGTTCAGTGGGCACAAGGGATTTGACCCTCAAGGTATTTGATACCCTCAAGGATTTTGAATTGCTGACCCACGGGATCTCGATAAGCCCCGGTAAACCGACGATAATAGGCAAGGCCGGTTCAAAGCCGGTTATCGGGCTCCCGGGGCATGTAAGCTCGGCCCTTATAGTGGCAAAGGTCATACTGGCACCTTTGATATCAATATTGTCGGGCGGATCAGGTATCCCGGGAGTATCCGACCGAAGAGTGCCCGCGAAGATGGGGCGAAACATAGAATCAGCCCCCGGCAGGGAAGACTATATCAGGGTCAGACTGATAAGGGACGGGCAGGGAATCATTGCCGAGCCGGTCTTCGGAAAGTCGGGCCTTATATCCACACTTGTGGAGGCCGATGCGCTGGTAAAAATCGATATTAATACAGAGGGCCTTTACAAAGACCAGGAGGTTGAGGCCATTCTTCTGAGCGACACAAGGGGAGGCGGTTTATGAAAAGGCAGGTTTACCTGGATATGAAGGACCTTGAGGAAGCCAGAGGTCTGTTCATGGAAAGTTTTGACATCGATAAACTTATCGATTCGGAGGAGATTGAATCAGAGGAGGCGTTGGGCAGGGTGTCTTCGGAGCCTGTTTTCGCCAGACTTTCAACTCCTTCATTTCATTCAGCCGCAATGGACGGAATCGCGGTAAAGGCCGACAAGACCTACGGTACCACCGAGAGAAACCCGATGGTCCTTGAGATAGGAAAGGACGCCCTCTGGATCAATACGGGTCAGCCAATGCCTGAAAATTACGACTCGGTTATAATGGTGGAAAAACTCCACCAGGTGGATGACGAGCATCTGGAGATACTTTCCTCATCCTATCCGTGGCAGAATGTGCGCAAGGTGGGAGAGGATATCGTGGCGACACAGCTCCTGTTTCCGAAAAACCACCTGTTCAGGCCTTATGATATCGGAGCCCTGATAGGTGCGGGTGTCTTTCAGGTCAGGGTGTGGCAAAGACCCAGGGTGGCTGTCATACCGACCGGCTCCGAGCTGGTGAATCACAAGGACCTGAAGGATTCCGGCAGGCTCGGTGCAAATCAGATAATCGAGTACAATTCAAAGGTGCTTGCATCTCTGGTAAGGGAATGCGGCGCCATACCGGTCGTCTATGATATCGTCCCAGACTCGGAGGATGAGATCCTGGAAGCGATTAAAGGGGCGGTAGCCTCCGATGCCCACATAATAATGATAAACGCCGGTTCATCAGCGGGCAGTAAGGATTTTACGGTACATGCCGTAGGGAAAATGGGAGATGTCATTGCCCACGGGATTGCCATGATGCCGGGGAAGCCGACCATCCTGGGAAAGGTCGATGGAAAACCGGTAGTAGGAAATCCCGGATATCCGGTATCTTCAACCTTGTCCTTTGACCGGTTCGTAAGACCGCTGCTTTACAGGCTGCAGGGGATCGATCCTCCGAAGCGTGAAAGCCTGAAGGTTCGAGTGAGCAGGGATATCCCTTCCAAGCCCGGGATAGAGGAGTTCTTGCGGGTAAATATCGGACGAGTGGGTAAAGGCTATGTAGCCACCCCGCTTGCCAGGGCCGCAGGCTCCATAACGACCCTTACAAGGGCCGAGGGGATCATCCGCATACCCGCCCTTTCAGAGGGGATCTCCGTTAATGAGGAATCAGAGGCGGAGCTGCTGGTCGGAAAGGATGAACTGCTTAACACGATCGTTGTAATCGGCAGTCACGACAACACCATCGACCTGATCGGGGATGAAATAAGGCAGAAGGGAAGCAGCATCAGGTTGTCATCGGGCAATGTGGGGAGTCTGGGAGGACTCATGGCCCTGAAAAAAGGGATATGCCACCTTGCCGGTTCTCACCTGCTGGATACTGAAACAGGTCAGTACAATGTCTCTTATATCAAGAAATATCTGAAAGGGACAAGGATCAGTATATTTCATCTGGTTTTGAGGGATCAGGGGCTTATAGTTTCAAAGGGAAACCCTAAGGCGATAGGGGGTATCGAGGACCTTGTAAATCAGGATGCATCGTTTGTCAACAGACAGGCCGGCTCCGGTACGCGCATCCTTTTTGATTATAAACTGGATCAGCTAGGTATTGATCCTGCGGCGATCAGCGGGTATGATCGGGAGGAGTTTACCCATATGAACGTGGCGGTTGATGTGCTCAGCGGGGCTGCCGATTGCGGAATGGGGATATTCGCCGCCGCAAAGGCCCTTGATCTGGATTTTATTCCGGTGGTGCGCGAGCAGTATGATCTGATAATTCCGAGCGCCAATCTGGAACTGGAAAATGTCAGGTTCCTGATCGATACAGTAGGCTCCGACAGCTTCAAGGAAAGGGTATCAGGGTTGGGGGGGTATGATCCTTCAAAGAGCGGTGAATTTTGGATTGAGATATAGGAGGAGGCGTATGATCTTTTTTGATCTGAAATCAAGGCAATGGATAGTGGATAAAAACGGCCGGATCATAATGGGTGAGGGGAGAATGGAAATCCTCGATAATATTGAAAGAACCGGTTCCATAAACAAAACCTCCAAGCTGATGAAGATGTCATACAAGGGCGTATGGGGAAAGATCAAGGCCACTGAAAAATATCTGAACTTCAGGATCGTGGATACGGACAGACGAAGCGGTTCATCCCTGACCAGAGAGGGCAAAGAGCTTTTGGAAAAATACAGGTTTTTTAAAAAGAGGTGCCTTGAGACGGAAAATGAGTTGTTCAACAGCATATTCGGCCCGGGGCCGAAAGAGCAGGGAAGTTCAAGAAATGAAGATGTTGACTGATCCGCCGGTTGTTTCACTAGTAGGTTCATCCGGAAGCGGGAAAACCACATTCCTGGAAAAGCTTATTCCCTGTCTTGTCGCAAAGGGTTTCGTGGTGGGGACTATAAAGCATGACTCTCACGGTTTTGACATGGACATCCCGGGCAAGGACAGCTGGAGGCTCAAAAAGGCGGGCGCAAGGGTCTCTCTGGTGGCCTCACCGTTTCAAATAGGGATGGTAAGGGATACGGACTGTGACCGCCGGCCCGATGAACTGGCGGAGTTTTTCCCTGATGTGGATATTATCATCGCGGAAGGTTATAAACGGGCCAAGATAAACAAGATAGAGGTCTTCAGGCGGGAGATAAGCGAAAGGCCTGTCTGTGGTAACGACGAGTATCTGATGGCGATGGTCTCCGACAGCGTCCCGGATACGGAGGTCCCCTGCTTCGGCCTTGATCAGGCGGAGGCAGTGGCTGACTTCATAGTCAGTTCTTTGAATCTGAGTGCGTGTAGTGCCGGGAATCAAAATGAGGCCGCGTCCTGACAGGGGACACTTTCAAATAAAAGGCCTATGTTTCACTCGGCCCCTTTCTTTTAACCGCCCGTTCACTGCGTTCACTTGAACAACAGGACAAGACAGGATGTTTTTTCCAGGGCGATACTCCCTTGGGAATAGCTCTTACTGCTCTTGCAAAGGCTAGTGGTCGGTTTTCTTTTCAACGCCCTGATAATATTCAAACATCAGATATTTCTCAGATTACTCAAATAGTGTAAGGTTTATCTGTTTTTCCCTCGGCCCCCCGACCCCTCGGCCCCTTACACATTAAAGACAGACAAATCTACCCATAACTTATCACAAATCACCAAGTTGCCTTATAATCTCACGAAGGATAAAGACCGGCTGAACAGCAGGAGGCATGTTTATTTTTCCTGAAATCAAATTGTGCTTGAAAGCTGAGCGATCTCATTATAGAAAGATTCTATCCTTGACCCACGGAGCCTTTCCGGCAAAGATACAGGTCGGAGGCCCTTTTTTGACTTGAATCCACAGAAACATCATGTGAGGTGATTAATGATAGATATCCCTTTTTTCACGCATGTAATAACCGGTCTGTCCATGCAAAGCGCCTTTGGGCATGATATCGTTCAAATGATCATACATGCGGGCCTGATGGTCAAATTTGTCCTTTTTGTCCTTTTCGTATTTTCCGTTATATCCTGGACGATCATATTTTTTAAATGGCGGCTTGTGAGAAAGGCAAAAAGGCAGAATGCGAAATTTATGGAGATCTACTGGGGAAGCAGAGGCCTGAAAAGAATCTACATGGAGTCCAAGAGCCTTGAATCAAGTCCCGTTGCAAATGTATTCCGGTCAGGTTATGGAGAGTTCAGCAGGATGCGCAGGATACAGGGGTCCTCTGAATCACCGGATACGGGTGACCTGAGCTGGGGAGACGGCCTTACCCAGTCAAAGAATACCATAATGGACAACCTTGAGAGAACGCTGAAAAAATCAAGTATGGATCAGGGCAACAGGCTTGAAAGCGCTCTGACCTTTCTTGCAACCACAGGGAATACCGCTCCATTTATCGGTCTTTTCGGAACGGTTTGGGGGATTATGGAGTCTTTCAGAGGCATAGGCCTCAAAGGTTCGGCAAACCTTGCTGTCGTGGCCCCCGGTATCTCAGAGGCGCTTATCGCAACCGCCGCCGGGCTGGCCGCCGCCATACCGGCTGTCGTGGCCTTTAACTATTTCAGCAATAAGATATGGGAACTCAAGGGCGATATGGATATATTCGCGTCCGATTTTACAAGCATGGTTGAAAGGCAGTTCTTTAAGGAGCATATAATAACAAACGCATCCAACTAGGGGCTGAGGCCTTTCTCCCTGAGCCACCGGAGGTAATGAGGTTATAGGCCTCAGTGCCCTGCATCTAACAGCTTGCCGGTAACCGGGAAGTCAAAATCCCAAGTCATGATTGATTATGTGTTAACCGGATGGTGGATTTAGGGTGGCGATACATGATTTGATCTCAGCATAAACATCAGGTAAAATAAAACAGTTACGGACGTTACTTGAATACGGATAAAGCCGCTTAAATATGAAAAGTTCCCGAGACAGAAAACTGATGTCTGAAATCAACGTCACACCCCTTGTGGATGTGATGCTGGTTCTGCTTATAATATTCATGGTGGCCGCTCCAATGATGACGCAGGGGGTGGATGTAACACTTCCCAAGACTACCACCAAGAACATAAAGACAAAACAGGAACCGCTGATGCTCACGGTGAAAAAGAATAGAGAGATCTTCATCGAAAATCATAAGATCAGTCTCAAGAATCTTGAGGCAAAGGTAAAGAAGATCTTTGAAAACAGAAGGGAAAAACAGGTCCTTTTAAGGGCCGACAAGGATGTGCCCTACGGTTTTGTCATAAAGGTGATAGCAGGGGTAAAAAGAGCGGGTATCGATAACCTTGGCATGGTCACCCAACCTGAGGATTAGATCTTATGCAGGCCGTTTGGGGTTCTTCAAATACCGGCAGCCTTGGGGATCCGAACTGGAACAAGATGCTTATTGCATCCGTGGTCTTCCATCTTTTCCTGTTCTCGGCTGTCGTATTTGTCCCGGAATCCATGCCCACACGCAGAATATCGGGGCCGGTTTACGAGGTTAATCTGGTGGAAATGCCCGCTGCGTCCAGGCCTGCCAAGGTGGTGAGCGCAAAAAAGGCCCGGGCGGTAAAGCCCTCTCCCAGGAAGAAGGCCGTTCCTGTTCCGGCAAAGCGGATAACGGTCCCGACGGTTAAAGAAAAACCTGTGGTGATCGCGAAAAGGGTCGTGGAAAGCAAGGCCGCCGGCAAAGAAAAACCGAAGGTTTCGCCTACAAAGATGATCGATAAGGCCGTGTCAAAGATCAGGAAAGAGGTTGACGCGAAAAAAAAGGATACCAACCTGATAGAAGATGCGGTTTCAAGGATCGAAAAGAATGTGGAAAAGCAGGAGGTCGATCACATCGGCCGGGCCGTGGCCAAGCTTGAGAATAGCAAGGAGGCCGAATCCGGAGGCCCGGGCGGCGGGAGTTTGAGCGGTATCAGTTTCAGATGGTACCAGATGAGCGTGGAGGAAAAGATCAAGGGTAACTGGGCATATCCGGTTGATCTGGCAAATCCCAAAAAGGATAAGGATATTGAAGCGATTGTCCTTGTCCAGGTGAGAAACGACGGGACCATCCTCGATTTTTCTCTGACAAAAAGGTCTTCAAATGCAATGTTTGATCAATCGGTCCTTAAGGCGGTTGAGCGATCCGATCCCCTGCCGCCGTTCCCTGAGGGTTATCGAAAGAGCCGTGATGAACTGGAAATAAATTTTAACCTCAGGGATCTCGAAGCGGAATAAAACCTGGAGGCTATCAGACCCTATGATTATAAATCGCAGATCTTCAATATTCGTCTTTTCCCTTTTTTTGATTTTATCCATTCTACCGTCCCAGTCCTTTGCAAAGATTTTTATCGATATAAACGCCCCTTCCGTCAGAAAATTCAATGTGGCCCTGCCTGATTTCAAAAACAACACCCCTCAAAATCAATACCAGGAGATGGCTTCGGCGCTCCCTGAAGTCCTTTCAAGTGATCTTGATCTGAGCGGCTACTTCAGCCCGATAGATAAGGAGGCATTTCTTGAAGAGGATCCCTCCGCCCTCACACTTGAAACCATTCGCTTCAAAGACTGGTCCGTCATCGGCTCCGAGCTGCTCGTGAAGGGGAGCTATACATGCATCGGCAACAGTCTGGAGGTGGAGATAAGGCTCTTTGACGTATTCTGGGGGAAACAGATACTGGGTAAGAGGCTTTTGGGAGACAGGAAAAATTTCAGGCGGCTCATGCACAGATTGGGAAACGAAATTATCCGAAAACTGACGGGCTATGAAGGGGTGTGTCTGACAAAACTGGCCTTTGTGGGAAATTCAACGGGTCATAAGGAGATCTATGTTTCGGACTATGACGGTCACAATACGGATCGGATAACCGATGACGGGAGTATCGCGCTTCTGCCCCGCTGGTCGCCTGACGGGAAAAGGCTCCTCTTTAATTCCTATAAGGGCGGGGGCGGGCCGATGCTCTATATGAAAACCTTCTCGAGTAATTCGGAAAAACTCATTTCCTCCCGGAAGGGTCTCAATATCGGGGCCTGCTGGTCGCCTGACGGAAGCAAGATCGCCCTCACACTGAGCCCGAAAGGGAACCAGGATATTTTTATCATAGGCCTTAAAGGAAAGATCCTTGATCGCGTTACCAATCAGTGGGGCATAGATATGTCCCCTGCGTTTTCTCCCGACGGGAACAGGATGGTCTTCGTTTCAAACAGGTCGGGTTCTCCTCAGCTCTATATATTCGACCTGACAAGCGGCAAGGAGGAGCGGCTAACCTTTGAAGGCAATTACAATACCTCACCCGCCTGGTCGAGCACCAACAGAATAGCGTTTGTATCCATGAACAGGGGACGTTTCGACGTCTTCACAATAGAGCCTGACGGCGGAGGCCTTAGAAGATTGACCGGTAACCATGGCAATAATGAAGATCCCTGCTGGTCCCCTGACGGAAGATACATCGTGTACAGCTCAAACAGAGAGGGCAATTATCATCTCTACTGCATGAATGCCTATGGGAAAAACAGGAGGAGAATCACCCATATGAAAGGTGATCAGACCTCTCCATCCTGGGCCCCCTGAGATTTTTCAGGCACCTTCCTCCGGGGGCGCAGTGTCTTTTTCATGGATTATCTGCAACCTGGCATATGGGAATCCTGAGGTTTCGCATTTTCAAGTTAACTGCAGAAGAAATATAAATAATTGAAGCTTTGGCAGAAATAATTCGAATTATATTAAAATACATATAGGGGAAAGCCGAAATTTTCAAGTGATGAAGGATTAATCACAGATCAAATGAATATTAAAAGCGAGGATAAAGTCTTTAGAAAACAAACCCTTGAATCCTTGATTCCTCGAATCCTCGGGCACTGTTCTCCGGCTGATTAGGAGGGGCACCTTTCTTAAAAGCAGTTTAACCGATCTAAAGCCTTGAAATAGTAAGCAGGAAATGTTAAAAATTTTTGTCTGGAGGCATTTTTGCTCGGAGAATTTTGGATTTTTTTTACTTGAGAACACAACAGCCTGATAGAAATGGAAATTGTTTACTTGTTATTTAAGACGACCTATAATGGTTCTTTAAAAATCTAATATTCAGGAGGTAAGGGGATAATGTTGAAAAAAATGATGACCGGCTTTTTCGTCCTGGCTTTTGTATGTTCATCCTTTCTTTTTCTGACATCCTGTGCGAAAAAACAGGTCCGGGTGTCTGAAGAGACAAAAGCCGCAGAGGTAAAGGCTGAAGATACGGGAAGCGATCTTACAGCGGAAAATGAGGCATACCGGGCAAAGAAAGAGGCGGAGCGGCAGAAAATGCTTCGGGAGTTGCAGCAGCGCCAGCAGCTCAAAACAGAAATCCGGCATTTCCAGGCAGAAAAGATCTACTTTGATTTTGACAGGTCCGATCTGAAGGCCGAGGCAAGGTCCGTACTCAAAAAGAAGGCTGACTGGTTGAGGCAGAACCCTTCATATTCCCTTAAGATAGAAGGGCATTGTGACGAAAGGGGCACAAGTGAATACAATGTGGCCCTGGGTGAAAGAAGGGCTGTGGCGGCGTGGAAGTACCTCAACGCCCTAGGCATCTCCGGGGACAGGATGTCGACGATCAGTTATGGGGAAGAACAGCCTGCCGATCAGGGTCACAACGACGCGGCCTGGGCCAAAAACAGGCGGGATGAATTCAGGTTGATCAAAAAGTAGGTCTTGGATTCCTGAAACGATCTTCGGATATGTGCCGCCATTTGCGCTCATCCCTTTGCCTCCCGCATTCGAACCGGTAACGGGTCTGTGAGGCCGGATCCCAAACCGGGGTGAATTAATAATTCCAAGGGGGCACATGTTTTAGTCGGGTATATTTATGGAGTTCAAGGTCTTTTTGAATCCGGAGCGCTTTGGCCCTTTGAATATGCGGAGGGGCGGGCGGAAGTGGACAGATTAAAGAATCAACATTAACGAGCCGACCCTGTCTCAAAGGTCGGCTCATTTATTTTGGGTGGTCTATTAAGATGAAAACATACTTATATAACCTCATGAATATCTTGAAACCGGGATTTATCCTGTTTTCCCTTCTACTGCTTACTTCCTGCGTGACCATGCAGGAAGATATCCTTTATCTGAACGATCAGGTAACGGCATTAAACAAAAGGGTGGGCACACTGGAGGGTTCGGTTGACGATCAGCTCAAATCAGGCCTCGAATCGAGGTTCTCCTCCATGACGGAGAGCCAGGCGGGGATGAGCCAGGAAATCGATGCTATAAGACAGTCGATGCAGGGACTTGACAGCCGGATGGAAGAAAACAATCAGCTTGTCAGGCGAACGGTGGAAAGGGATACGACCGAACAGGATCTTATGAAGGCCAAATTGGTAGAGCTTGAGAAAAGCATTAAAGAGCTTCGTGGGCACCTGCGGCTTGGATCTCCTCCCGGTACTTCCGTTCAAAGGCCTGACTCTGAAAATGCTACGGTTAAACCTGTTGAGCCGGAAAACAAGGAGGAGAAGATGGTGCCTCCTGACGAACGGCTCTATGAGGATACCCTTAAGACCTACAAAGAGGGGAAATATGACGAGGCCCTGGCAGGCTTCACACTGTTTTTGAAGAGGCATCCCGACTCCAAACTGGCCGACAACGCCCAGTTCTGGATCGGTGAATCATTCATGTCTCTGTCACAATATGAGCAGGCGATCCTGGCATACCAGAAGGTGATCAAACAATATCCCAAGGGCAACAAGGTGCCGAATGCGATGTTGAGGCAGGCCCTGGCGTTTTACGAAATAAAAGACAAGATAAGCGCGAAACTCCTCTTAAAAAAGATAATTAAGAATTACCCCAAGACAAGCGAGGCCAAGATAGCAGAGGCCAAACTCAAGACGCTCAAATAGATTTGTTCTTTAAGAAGAGGTCCTTGCCCGGTTTTTCCGTGCCTGACCTCTTCTTTGATATTGTGCTGTTAAAGGAGGCGATTATGTTGCTTCTGCTTATTACCCCGATCAGGATGGAGGGATCCTTTTCTCCCACCACAGGCAGAATCGCGTAATCACCACTGCTTATCTTGTTTAGCGCTGAAAACAGGGTGTCATTTCTTGTAACCGTCACCAGCTGCCTTGTTGCGATATTTTTTGCTGAAACATACGCCCCTTTTTTCGTCATGGCTTTTTTGATATCTGAAAGAGAGATGATTCCTTCAAGTCTTCCCCTGGAGTCGACCATGGGGAAACTCCTGAATTTCGATTCATAGATCAACCCTTCCAGCTCATCAAGCGTGGCGTCCGCGCGCACAGTCCTGACATGGCTTTTCATCGCGGAAGCGACTATGATTTTTCCCAGCCGGGTCATATCTTCATCAACGATAGCTTCACCAACACCCTGTCCCGATTTGATTCCTTCGACTCGCTCGTTGTAGTACTGTATTACCTCGCGGCGGTCGAGCATGCCAAGGAGCGTCTGCGGGTCATCTTCCTTGACAACCGGTACGGCCTGAAGATTGCGGACAGTGAGTTTTTTCAGCACCTCATTAAGGTCTTCCGAGGGGGTTGTGTAAATTATATCGGTTTTTGCTACGTCATTCATCCTGACCAGCTCGCCCAGTTCCTGGTCAAAGATTATCCCTCTTATATCGTTGATTGAAAAAAATCCCGTAAGCCTCCTGTTTTTATCCACAACCGGGAAATAGTGCTGTTCACTATCGCGGAAGATATCCCGGAATTGCTTGAGGGTGGTATTTTCAGATATCAGATCCACCTTCCTGAGGCTGTGCATCAGTTCCCTGACCCTGATCGAGGCGAGAACATCCACAAAAAAGTCACCCTTGTGGGCTCCGGAATCAATCCTGCCTTTTACCTGCTTGATGTAGATGGTCCATTTTCTTGAAAGCAGAAATGACAGGGAGCAGACAAGTAGACCGGGGAGAAGCAGATGATAGGAATTGGTCATCTCGCTCACGAATATTATCGTTGAGATGGGGGTGTTTGAAACCGCAGCGAAAAACCCCGCCATTCCTACAACCACAAAGGCACCGGGCTGTGTGACTATATGCGGCATGACGGAATGGAATATCTTTCCGACCGCACCTCCCAGGGCGCCCCCTATTACGATGGATGGGCCGAAAACCCCGCCGCTGCCACCCGAACCGATAGAAAAAGATGTGGTCAGGATCTTTCCGAAGGCCAGGCCGAGAAGAAAGATTACCGGCAGTCGGTTTTCAAGGGCCATCTGTGCAAATCCGTAACCGAAAGAAAGGGTTTGCGGCAGGAAAAAGCCTATGATTCCGGTGCACATTCCTCCAATTGCGGGTTTGAGGTGATTCGGGATTCTGATGCCCTTAAATAATTTCTGGATACCGTAAAAGGATTTTATGTAGCAGACACCACCGGCTACCAGCACAAACGCGAGTACAGTATAGGGACCAAGCTCGAGAGGATTCCGAAATACAAAATCTTCCGATGAAAAGAGCGATCCCCAGCCGAAAAACAGACAGAACACGCAGTAGGCGACTACAGAGGAGATCCCTGCCGGAATAATGACCTCTGATTCAAACTCCGGGTCGCGGTAAAGGACCTCGGCCGCGAAGAGGGCACCTGCCAGGGGGGCGCGAAATATGCTGCCCACACCGGCGCCTATGCCCGCGGCAAGCATTATGCGGCGTTCTCTATCGGAAAGATTCAGCTTGGTCGCAAGAAAAGAGCCGAATCCCGCTCCTATCTGGGCGATAGGTCCCTCTCGTCCGCCCGATCCGCCCGATGTGATGGTTATTGCCGATGCGATGGTCTTTATAAATGGGATCCTGGTCCTGATGAATCCCGCCTTGCTATGGTAGGCGTCAATGGCGGCATCGGTACCGTGTCCCTCGGCTTCAGGTGCGAACGTATAGACGAGCCACCCGCTCATGATGCCACCGAACGCCGGAAGAAACAGCAGTATCCACCTGTTGAAGCTCCTGCCGGAGTCGGAGAAAAGGGGCATTTCGCCCGCCGGCGAAGGAGGATGATACCCGGCCATCTGATCCATGAAAATATAACTGCCCAGGTGGCAGAGGTAATGGAAGGCTACGGCGCCAAGGCCGGCGATGCATCCTATCAGGATATAATAGCCGATCCATTTGCCTGCCAGGGTGATTAAGCTTTTGCCTTCCTTTAATGTGGAAGCATCCGGGAACATGGGTATTTTGGGTAAAATCATCTGGAATTGCTCTATCTGCTTTCTCTGAATTTGATGGACCGTTAAAAGATTAATATTGAGACGGCAGTTATATTTCAAAGTAAGTTACATCGATTAAAAAGGCCGGGTCCCTGACTTTTAATCGATTTACTGATAATGACTCATGCCGCCGAATTATCCGGGTTCTTTCCCGATATGCTGTCGCAAAGCTGCATGAACGGGCTTTTTAAGGATCCGTTAAAATTGGTTAAGGCCGCAGGCTTTTGTAAGGTAAGGGGTTATAGGTCCTTGGACTGCTTCAGTCAAGAAAACTATTGCCGGAAAGGCTCCTCAGCTCAACATTTATGCATAAACAGAAAACCATATGATAATTTAGTTGCAATTTTTGTTTATTTAGATCATATATTCAAACTTTCTGTTTTTGCTCTAAATAGCCAGGTCATTTTCTTTTGCTGAGGATAAAATTATGGGTTTTATGCGTTCTATGTTTCCTTAATGTTTAAGAAATTAACTTGGAAGATGAAAATGCATATGAAAAACAATATATTGATATCTTTTCGTAGTCTATTAGTAAGTTTATTGTTGACTTTAGCTAGATGTGGTATTAAACGTAACACTAACGGTTTGCCGTATATATTTTATCATTTCAACGAACTATGAATTTTTTATGGTTAAAGAGGAGTATGTTATGCCGGAAATAATGACAACTAAGGAAGTAGCTAAATATCTTAAGCTTCATGAAATAACCATTTGCAAATATGCTGCCGAGGGCAAGATCCCCGCAATACGCATAGGCCGCGTCTGGAGATTCGACAAAGAGGCGATTGACAAATGGATAGGCGGGGATTCAAAAAAATAGCATCAAAAGGGGTGGATTCACAATTGAAAATCACCTGAGTCCATACCTTATCGTCTTTGATAACATCTAAAACAGGGATAACGTTTTAAATCCATCGTCGGGCATCACCAAATCTTATGGTGGTGCCCGAATGTTTTAATAGAGGGTACTTTTCTCCAATACGGTTGAAGGAAAGGGTCCCGGGATCCAAGCGGCACCTAATAGAGCAGATAAGGCCTTCGCCGGGAAATAAAATCCTCCGCGTCTGCTAAAATCCTTTCCTCTATGGATTGAATCGAAGAACCTGATTCAATGTCGCGCCTGAGAGAAGTGCTTCCAATTATAAGATCGATCGGCTCTCTTTGGTATTCATATTCATAGGGGGGGCTTCGCCACTGAAAATTATCCCTATGCATACCGATTATCGCCTTTAAAAGAGTAATCGAGGTAAAATAGGGCCGGTACTTTCTCTGATCGAGCATGTGGATCATGAATCCGTGGCAGATTTCACCTTCCCATTTGTGGAAGGTAGGCTTGAAAGTGAATTCCTGGAGAAAACAACCTTTCCCATTCCCCATAAGCTTTTTTATCCCGGCTGTGTCAAGCCAGGGAGCTCCAAAAATTTCAAAGGGCCGGCATGTGCCCCTGCCCTCGGAAAGATTCGTCCCTTCCCAGATAACCTGGCCCGGGTATACCGCGGCAGTTTCAGCTGAAGGCATATTGGTCGAGGGCATCAGCCATTTAAGGCCTGTTTCGTTCCAGAACATGTCCCTTTTCCACCCCTTCATGGAAATTATATCAAGGTCACAACCTATATCCATTTCACTGTTGAACATCTGGGCCATCTCGCCCATCGTCAGTCCGTGCCGCATGGGAAGGGAAAAGGGGCCTACAAAGGAGCGCATGTCGTCTTCAAGCAGGTTTCCCTCAACCATCCGACCTCCCAGCGGATTGGGTCTGTCAAGGACAATTACCCTTTTGCCCTGCCTTGCACATGCCTTAAGACACCCAAGCATGGTGGAGGCAAAGGTATAAACGCGTGTGCCCACATCCTGCAGGTCTATAACGAGTATATCGATAAGTTCAAGCATGGAGGGAAGAGGTTCTCTTGTCTCGGAATATAGACTGAAAACAGGAATACATAGCCTTTTGTCCCTTGAATGGGGAGTCTCGATCATGTTGTCCTGGTCTTCTCCCGCATAGCCGTGCTGAGGACCGAAAAGGGCGCAGAGGTCTTCTTCGAAAAGTCCTGAAAGGATATCTTTTGCATGGTTGAGCCTTCCGTCACAAGAGGCCTGATTGCCCAGAAGACCGATCCTGTGGCCCTTGATCCCATTTAACGCCCCTTGTCCGGCAAGGTCCAACCCGGTAAGAACTTCAGCCATCTGAAACTCCTGTTCATCTATTTAAAAACAAATACCTTCAGTTTCCCGCATGGGCCGTCTACTCGCCCCCCCCTGGACCACTTGAACCCTTTCTTTTAACCGCCCGTCCCGGTTGAATCCTTCTTCGAAGGGTGGCCCCTATGGAATCATCCATTGGATTATAGTGCAGCTACATTCCATGGGGTGAACCTAGCCACATTCAACGGGATAAATTCGCTTTGCTCACTTGATTACCGGGACAAAGAAGGATGAAAAGATATTTTGCTCTGCCGACCCTGGCAGAGCAAAAGCTTCGTTTGCTGCGCAAAGGTTAAGGGTTGGTTTTTTTTTCAACCCCCTGACAATATTCAAACATCAATTATTTCTTAGATTGCTCGAATAACGTAAAGACTAAATGTTTTCCCTTGGATCCTCTCGTTTAATAGGCTCTTTCCCCCGCACAGTAACCGGAAGCGAAACTGAGTGCCTATTCTTACATTTGAGGTTCATCTTTGTAAGCCCTTTTTTTCAGCATAACCCTGATAAAACCGATAACAGTTAACAGGGCCATAAAGGCGAAAAGTATTTCATAGATGTGATAGCTTATATAGGCGAACCAGGACATCCTGTCTTCAATTGATTCCTTCCACTGATTTTCCACCTGGTAAATCGAAAGGGAAAGACTTCTCTCAAATGCCTCCTCAAAACCGATTCCCGCCTTCATATATTCAAGAATCAGCCGGAGTCCGTCAGTACCAAAGCGCTTTATGATAAATTCCACCATGCTCCTGCTCTGCTCATAGGCGAGAAGCAGAGGTTCCTTTTCAGAAGGGAACATCCTCTCAATAGATCTTAGCGTCAAAAGGGAGTTGCTCAGATAGGCCTTATGAAGACTGGATCTCTTTTGTGCCGTCATCAGCTCACCCGTCCCGTCGCTTGCCCACTGGCAAATTCCTTCCTCCAGCCATATCGGCATGAAGACCTTTATGTTCTGATGAATCAACAGGTGGCACAGCTCGTGCTTCAGTGTGGTTTCTATGGCAAAGGGGTCTGTTTTCATACTGCTGTAGTCGATTGCAACCATATTTTTTTGAGGTATTGCGGCTGCTATTACAAAAGGGTTTTTAATTGTTTTCTGAAAGTTTTTTTTATCGCTGAAAATTACTATCCCCGGCCTTCCTTTAAATTTCCATCCAAAAATATTTTCAGCATCAACTTTGACCTTAGGATAAATTTGAAGAAGGTCTTCTGCAGGCTTTGCATGGCCCGCCTCAAAAAGAACGACGGCCTCTTTGCCTTCCATCGCTCTTAGCGATAGTTCCGCCGAATAGACATCCGTGTTGAGCAGTAAAAGAGCGAGAGTGAAAAAAGGGGCTTTTTTAAAGACGTATAGGATGGCTTTCATTAAAAAGGGATCAGCCTCAGAAAATGAAACGTTTGAAAAAGACAATTTTGATGCGTTCGTAATAAGTAAAAAATCTCGGCATGGCTTGACGGTTGCACGTTACCGCCAAAAAATGCCTATTGAAAAGATATAATATATCACATAAAATTTTCAAATAATCCAAAATAAAGATCAGCGCTTCGGGCCGGTTGATTTTGGGAAGATTCATTTGTGCACCCCCGGGCATGTCGGGGGTGGTAATAAGAGCAACGGTGCAATATCTTGCGGCTCCGGGGTCTGTGCGGAAAGTCGGTAAATAGGCTGAAACCTTAAATAGGAGTCTTTGCTATGAAATTCCCCCACCTGTTTTCGTCCCTCAGGATCAATTCCATGGAAATAAGGAACCGTATCGTGATGACTGCCATGCATCTCGGGTACAGCCCTGAAGGAGAGGTGACGGATCAATTGATCTCCTTTTACTCTGAAAGGGCCAGGGGCGGAGTGGGCATGATAATAGCAGGCGGCTGCCCGGTAGACGAATACGGTGGCATGTCAAGCATGATCGGGATCGACGATGACAGATTCAGGCCGGGGCTGAAGAGACTCACCGCGGCTGTTCGCGAAAATGGCGCGAAGATCGCGGCCCAGCTCTATCAGGGAGGGCGCTATACCCATTCATCGATGATCGGGGGAAGAAAACCGTTCTCAGCATCGGCCGTAAGATCAAAATTCACAGGGGAAATTCCAAGGGCACTTGAACTGGATGAGATTCCACATGTTCAGGATCGTTTTGCAGAGGCGGCCTTAAGGGCAAAAGAGTGCGGGTTCGATGCCGTGGAAATATTGGGTAGCGCCGGATATCTTATATCCCAGTTTCTGTCTCCATTGACAAATCTGCGGGAGGACGGATACGGCGGATCGCCTGAAAAACGAATGCGCTTCGGCCTGGAGGTGGTGGAAAAAGTGCGAAATGCCGTGGGTCCTGATTATCCCGTATTGATGCGCCTTGCCGGAAATGATTTCATGGTCGGAGGAAACAGCAACAAGGAGGCGAGCGCGTTTGCAGCGGAACTTGAAACAGCCGGAGTCGATCTTTTTAATGTAACCGGTGGCTGGCATGAGACAAGGGTCCCCCAGTTGACCATGTCTGTTCCAAGAAAGGCCTATGTGTATCTTGCTCAGGGGATTAAACGCGCGGTTTCAGTGCCGGTGATTGCGAGCAACAGAATAAATGATCCGATGGAAGGAGAGGAGGTAATTCGGTCGGGGGCCGCCGATATGGTCACCATGGCAAGGGGGCTTCTGGCAGATCCGGATCTGCCCAATAAGGCGATGCAGGGAAAAGAGCACCTGATATATCACTGTGTTGCCTGTAACCAGGGCTGCTTTGACAGCATCTTCAGCTTCGCTCCTGTGACCTGTCTTGTAAATCCGCGTGCGGGCAGGGAGGAGGAATTAAAGATAACAGGGGCGGGAAAGATAAAGAGGGTCCTTGTTATCGGTGGGGGAGCGGCAGGGATGAAAGCGGCGGTGACCGCCGCCCAAAGGGGTCACGATGTTACGATAATTGAAAAAGAAAATGCGTTGGGTGGTCAGTTGCTTTTAAACCGGGATATCCCCGGCAGGGGAGAGCTGATAACAGCCGTAGCGGATATGATAAACAACCTTGAGGCAAGCGGCGTCAGGATAATTTCAGGAAAGGAGGCGACCCCTGCCTTTATAGAACAAAGTGCTCCTGATGCGGTTGTGATCGCAACCGGTTCGCGGCCGGTTTTCCCGGATATTGAAGGAATCGATAAGGATAAGGTGGTCCATGCCAGGGATATCTTGAGCGGAGAGGCAAGTGCGGGCGATAGGGTCGTGATCGTGGGAGGAAACGCCGTGGGGCTTGAAACCGCCCTGTACCTTGCATATCAGGGGACCCTGTCTCCGGAAGTCCTCCACTTTCTTATGATAAACCGTGCGGAATCGTATGAAACCATGCTACATCTCCTGGACAATGGAAACAAGGATATTACCGTTCTGGAAACGGATAAAAGGACGGGACGTGACATAGGAACCACAACCAGATGGACTATCGCAGGTGAGCTGAAACGGCTTCATGTAAAGATAATGACAGGGGCAAGGGCAGTCGGCATAACGGATCAGGGTGTCAGATTTAAAACCGAGGTTTCTTCCGGTATGCTTGAGGCCGATACCGTAATAATTGCCGCAGGCTCCTGGCCGGAAAACGGCTTGGAAAAGCCGATAAAGGAACTGGTAGGGGAAACATATGTCGTGGGGGATGCAATAAGGGCCGGAAACGCGCTTGAGGCAATCAGGGAAGGATTCCTTGTCGGGCTGAAGATCTGAACAAAGATTGCGGGCGCTCTCAAGGTGAATAAAGCACCCCGGGCGATTTAAAAAAAACGTCCGGGGTGCTCTTCAGAATGAAGAAGGACAGTCTCCGTTATTTCATTCCTGCCGGCATGTCTATGCTTGCAAGGTTGGCCCCGACTGCACCAAGGGCCCCGGCAGAGGCCATAGGACCCACGTACATGGGAATCATTGCCGCCTGTCCGACTGATGCAGCTGAAACCGAAAATGCCGTAACCGTCTTGGCGGCACCCAGTGGACCCGCAAAAGATACGTTGGTTGCAGGTCCTGTAACCAACGTGGTCAAAAGCCCCGGCAGGGCCGCGTGTGCTTCACTTACCAGTGTGAGGTGGGAAAGCATCCTGAGAACGGAACAGCTTGATTTTGGAAATTCCCCGGTGGTTACGGCAAGCCCGAAGTCGCTTCCCCTCACACCTGCAACCGCGGTAGGCGTTTTTACATTAAACTTCGATCCTGCCGAGAGCTTATTTGCGATAAATCTGGCACGGCCGAAGTTGAGGCTCATTTTTGTCTCTCTCTTATTGTTGACTGGATCATATTTGACCTTGTCAACCAGCAGCTTTGTATGAGGCGCCATGGAGAAAACACTCTTATCGTTCAATTTGATGTTGGCCCTTGATTTTTCCATGCTGACAAGGAGATCTCCATTGAATATGGGGGCGTTTTCAGTAAGTTTATAGGCGGAAGATTCTCCCTTATGGACCACGACTACATCACCCTGTACCATCTGAACATTGCCGACCGAGTATCCCTTGCCTAGCGCGAAACCGGGCGCTATTTTGACTGAGGCGGGAAGCAGGGGTTCCGCAGGCTTTTCTATGGTCTTAAAATTATTAAGGAGCCTGTCTTTAAGCGTTGCCGCATTTGAAAGGGAGACTTGAGAAACCAGAAAAAACCCGGCAACAATAATAAAAAATATCAACAGGTTACTTCTAGACGCTGTTTTCATGATGAACCTCCTTAATGTTGGGGTTGTCTATACCCGGGGTGAATCTATAAAATTTATTTTAATTATAAATTTTTTTTATACGACATTAGCCGGAAAACATCAATTGCTATTTTTGTCTAAAAAGTAATATCAGATTAATCTCAAATGTCATGCAATCAGCTGCACAGGGCCAAGATCCATCACCTGATTGAAACGCAACCAACTATGATTCAGAATATCGGCTTACCCCTTGGCCTAAGCATAGGAGTACTAATTGATTGTCACAAATGAATTTTTGATAATGGATCTGCGAGACTGTTTATCTTTTAGTCTTATTCGAGTTTTTCCCGCTTTTGAATTTCTCTCAGGGCAAGAGAAAAATCGGAGTTCCATCCTATCTGCCTTACTGTCTTGCTCAATGCTTCTGAAGCTACCTTTTCAAAATAATGAGCTTTTCCCCGGGCCTGCCAGGCAGGCGTTTCCAGAAACGTGCCTGCTTCTATCTTGTCCCTCCACAATGGCTCAACACCCTCATCGGTGGAAAGGGCGAGGGAAAGGATCATGCAGGCGGTTACTTTGGCATGCCCCCAGGGGGCGAACCACCTGATTTCAACTTTCAGCCTGGCCTGACTTTCACCCGGATCATCGGTCACGCTGATGCCCATTCGTTCAAGCTCCGTTGTTACGGCCTCATGAACAATGAGGGTGGGGGCCTTTTCAAGAACCCATTTGTGCTTTCCCAGGGTGTACCATAAGACAGAGGCATCTCCCTCCACAGGGGCCAGGTAGAGGACAAATTTCTCGTTTTCAGGTATGACCAGGGGTGCTTTTTCAGGTGGCGTGTAGTGAATGGAAAGCCGGTCTTCTCCAGTGGCACAGCTGAGTGCGCACAGGAAAAGGAAGAGAAAAGCAGCCCGTAATATTTTTGAGAAGATTTTCATCAATCTTTCCTTTGTTATAAACAAACCCCTGATCCCGTGCCTGTTTTTTTCAACCGCCCTTTTAGCTTGACAAAGCAGGACAAAAACGGATGAAAAGATTTTTTACTCTGCCGAACCGGCAGAGCAAAAGCTTCGTTTGTTTCGCAAAGGGTAACGATAGATTCTTTTTTCAACGCATTTATAAGATTTAAAAGCCTTTCACTTGCCCCCTAGACTCCTTGGCTCCTCGAATCCTGTATCTTAAACACCCCTAATATTCTCAAACATTATCAACAAACGGCATGCCCAATGCCAGAGCTCCTAAATAGGATATTTGGGATATCGTGGTTCCCTGAAATCGCCTTTGTATCCCAGTGCGTGCTCTCCAAGCAGTCTGTCAAGTTCCTCTCCCGACTCAATGCCCATGTCCCAGAAATCCCTTCCCCTTCTGAAGAAATGCTCGCCATGGGGAAGACTGACGGAATCTGGGTCATATTCGCAGAAAAGCCAGCGATAGGTCGAATCAAGAAGGTACCACCTGTCCTCCAGGTACACCTCTATGAAGCTGTGTCCTTCAGTCAAGCTGAGGTTGTTTTTCCTGAATTGATGCATCCAGTCGACATTGGCCGTGACCACCATCCTTGAAGGAATGCCGGCGGCCCTGAAAAGGGCGATCTCAACAAGCGCGTAATCACCGCATCCCCCGAGTTTTCCAGACTTAAAAAGATCATCCGCGGTGCGGGTAAACTTGGCGGTATTTAGCCATTCATCATACCTGAACCTGTCCCATATGTAGTCCATAGCCTTGAAGAGGCACTCTCTTCTGTTGTTCCCTTTAATGCTGAATGCGGCGGCACGGATAAACGGGGTGACAGTACTCTGCGGCCCTCCTTTGAGCCATTCGGCTGTGCGGGCCGGGACAGGCTTATCCAGGAACAGACTGAAATCGAAGGGATATTTCTGCCGGGGGCTGTGAGCACAGGCTGAAAGATGGGCAATAAGGATAAAGAACAAAAGCAGCCTGATATTTTGTTTTGTGACTAATTTCATGGTCTAGAGATCTATGTTATTATGGAAAAGCGGCCTTTTTGCCGCGCCTTGTCATTCCCTTTGTCCCCTGGTTACTCTACAATTATTTTGGCACGGTAGTATAGGGAAAACAACCGAAATCCACCGTCTGATTCAGGCATCGGTACCAATCAGGGATTACCCAAACCCAACATCCAATTTGAGAACAGGCATGTAAATCAATGGGCTTGAAATATGCCCCGGTTATCAGCAAGGTGTCAGATGTAAGTCGCCAATAAGCGATGCTAAAGGCTGAGCGAACGCAGGCAACGCAGCCCTTTGATCTAACTCAGGGTCTTGAGGTAGCCCAGGGGACTACAATGCCATTGGACATTATTATTACATATTGGTAGAAAAGAAGGGCATGCATCCTGAAGCCCGGCATAACAACCTGTCCCATTTCAGGGTAAACCGATGCCCGGTCATGTGAGCCGGTACTCTTTTTGATATCCATTGGTTTGATGCCGGGAGCGGCTTTGTGTCATGATAATCTGTTTTGGAAATGATTCTTCTGAGAGCTGTCTACTTTGAATCTGTGTGAAATTATTTGAGGACTATATGAAAGATGATATCCGGTGGATAAGAACCCATTGCGCCAGAATGGATCATGGTGGATGTTCTATCTTTGCGGGGGTAAGGGATAACAGAATCGTCAAGATAAAGGCTGATCCCGAGGGTTATCTGAACAGGGGCTACGTATGCGTAAAGGGACTCTGCTCTGCTGAAAAACTGGGACATCCTGAAAGGCTTAAACACCCCTTAAAGAGAAGAGGAAAAAGAGGGGAGGGCAAATGGGAGCGGATTTCCTGGCCGGAGGCACTTGATATCTTATGCGGGAATCTTGGAGAGATCAGGGAAAAGCATGGCGCCCGAGCTGTGGCCTTCTGCCAAGGGATGCCGAAAGGTCTTGAGCATTTTGTCCTTATCCGGCTTGCAAACACCTTCGGCTCCCCCAATATCGTGGCCACCCAGGATGTGTGCCACGCCCCTAGAGAGGTTTCAGGGCTCCATACATGCGGGTTTTACCCTGTTGCTGATTTCCATCACAAAAGCCGCCTGACCATGGTCTGGGGAAGCAATGTCACAAGCACAAATGAGGAAGGCGAGATATGCAGCCTCCTCTTGAAACAGGTAAAAGAGGGCACCGAGCTTATGGTGGTGGATCCCAGGAAGACGGATCTGGCGGAAAAGGCCAGGTACTGGCTCCAATTAAGACCGGGAACCGACAACGCCCTGGCCCTGGCCTTCCTGAACGTGATCATCAATGAGGGCCTGTTTGATGCCGGTTTTGTGGAAAAATGGACAAACGGTTTTGATGAACTGGCGGCGCATGTTGCTCAGTTTACCCCTGAGTTCGTATCGGATATAACCTGGGTCGAGCCGCAACTTATAAGGGAGAGTGCCCGCTTTTATGCGGAAAACCGGCCTGCCTCCATCCAGTGGGGCAATACCATCGAGCACAATATATATACCTTTGATACGTCAAGGGCCTTGATATGCCTTATGGCAATCTGCGGGAACCTGGATGTGCCGGGCGGCAACATAAAGGCTAACGAGCCCGCCCTGACAGGCTTGGGAAAGTTCGTAAGGGCGGACCTGCTGCCATCAAAAAGGGAGGAGATGCTTTCCGCCTATCATCATGCCATCCCGAGGCTGATGACGGTACCTCCCGCCTTTTTCAGAAAGGCGGTGCTTGAACAGTGGCCCTATCCGGTAAAAGGCGCATACATGCAGTGCACAAACCCGATGCTGGCCTACGCGGATAGCAGGCAGACCTATGATTCTCTTAATAAGCTCGATTTTTTTGCCGTAACGGATATATTCATGACCCCTACCGCATGCCTGGCCGATCTGGTGCTTCCCGCTGCGACACAATTTGAATTCAATGATGTGGGGCATCTGGGCCTCGGGCACGGGGTAATTCTTGCAAGGCCGAAGGTGGTTGAACCACCGGGTGAATGCTGGCCCGACATAAAGATACTCAACGAGATGGGTAAAAGGCTCACGCCCAAAGAATACTGGTTTGAGGACTATGAGTCCCTTGCAGAGGTCCTGCTTGAGCCTTCAGGCCTGAACTATGAGCAGTTCGTAGAAAAGGGTTTTCTTAAAGGCGAGGCCCGTTTCAGGAAGCATGAATCAAGGGGATTCAAGACCCCCACAGGCAAGGTGGAGCTTTTTTTGAGCAAGGCCGAAAAATACGGCCTTGCTCCCATGCCTCTTTATTCAGGTCTTCCTGAACAGGATGACCCCGACTATCCGCTTGTCCTGACCTCTTCAAAGAGCCCATATTATCTTCATTCTTCCTACAGGTGGGTGGATAAACTGAGAAGGCTCAGTGATAAACCTGAGGTGGAGATGCATCCTGAAACAGCCTCCGGTCTGGGTATTTCTCAGGGAGATCAGGTTGTGATCGAGACGAAACAGGGTACCGTGACCCAGACCGCCAGGCTCACAAGGCGCATCCATCCCAGGGTGGTAAACGCCTCCTACGGGTGGTGGTTTCCCGAGACAGGGGCTGATGAGCAGTTTGGATGGAAAAGGTCCAATTTCAATATGCTGACCACGACAAAAAGACTGGGCAAGGAGTTCGGGACCCCGAACCTAAAGGGGATCGGCTGCAAAATAAGGCCGTGCAAATAGAAACCTTAAAGAAAATTATCAATAGACACCGGAGTATGATGTGAAATCCATGAGATATAAAAAGGCCCTTTTGGGTATTGTTATCCTTTTCCTTTTTTCGTTCGATGCGTGGGCGGACGCTCCCATTCCCAAGCCGAAGGGGCTGGTAAACGATTTCGCCGGTGTGATCTCCGATCAGAGTGAAAAAAAGATCCTGTCGATCGCATCTGAGATCCTGAACAAGACTGAAATCCCGATAGTAGTTGTAACCATGCCGGACATAGGCGGGGATGAGTACAACGATTATGCCAGCAGGCTCTACAGTTCATGGGGAATAGGCAGAAAGGGCGAAGACAAGGGAGTGCTTCTTTTTGTTACCATAAAGGAAAGGAAGATGCGCATAGAAACAGGTTACGGCGTGGAAGGGATCCTTCCCGACGGGCTTGTGGGAGAAATCAGGGACCGTTACATGATCCCCTATTTCAAGAAAGATGATTTCGGAGAAGGGCTCCTGATGGGTACTGCCGCTTTCGCGCAGGTTATAGCCAAGAACACCGGTATTACCCTTGACGGCAAAGTACCGGTCAAAAGGGCCAAAAAGGAGAAATCGGCCCTCGGAATCCTGCCTGTAATCATTATCCTGATTTTCATAATGGGGCTTTCCCGCAGGAGGGGAGGCTTCTGGTTCATCCTCCTGCCCTTTCTTCTGGGAGGAGGAAGAGGTTATGGATCGGGTTCCGGAGGCGGGTTCGGTGGATTCAGCGGCGGGTTTGGAGGATTCGGAGGCGGCATGAGCGGCGGCGGGGGCGCGGGCGGCGGCTTTTAGGTCAGTACCCATCCATGAACCAGGGTTTATGGATGAGAGCAATCAGCAGTCAGTTTTAAGCAGGGTATCATTTCCTTGGCTGATTGCTGCTGAGAGCTGAAAGCAGCTTGTAGAAATGTACTAAGAGATAAACAAAAGATGGATGTCGGCTATATAATTCAAGTATGCTAAAATAAAAGGACTTCGGGTACCGAGGTGGTAAAAATACCCGGACCCCGGGAATCCTGTGACCTTTTTTTGATTAACAACATAGATGAAACAGGGGCATGACATGTCTAAGAAAGTGAGTGATCCGAGGGATATTTTTTCGGAAATAACGGATGATTACAGGGAAATCTTCGGGGACGCCCTGAGAGGTGTAATCCTTTACGGGAGCGCTGCCGGAGGTGATTACAGGCCGGGCGGCTCTGATATAAACTTCATGATAATACTCGATAAGGAGGAGATCGAGAATCTGGACAAGGCCTTTTCCGCCATAAAGAAATGGGGCAGGAGAAAGGTCGCTACCCCACTTTTTCTGACCGAAGAATACATCTCAGCCTCACTCGATGTGTTTCCCATAGAGTATCTCAATTTCAAGAGGGAGTATGTCCCGGTCTTTGGAAGGGATGTGCTGAAGGATATCCGCTTTGACAAGGAGTTGGTGCGACTTCAATGCGAACGGGAGATCAAGGGTAAACTCCTGCTTTTGAGGGAGGCGTTTCTTGAGAGCTCCGGTAAGGGCAGGATACTGAAAGAGGTGATAGGAAGGTCGATCGGTGCCTTTTCAGCCATCTTTGAGGCGCTCCTCTATATCATGGATAAAGAGGTCGCGGGTGGAAAAAGGGATAAAATAAAGGCGACATGTGAGTCTTTTGAGCTTGATTCCAATGTCTTTGAAATGCTCCTTGAGGTAAAACAGGGAGCGGCAAAAATGAGGGATCAGGAGATCAGGGACCTATACAAAAGATATCTTAAGGAAATAGCGGTTCTTTCAAGGGCCGTGGACACAATGGGAGGATGAAATGGGACGGACTCAAAAAACCCTGTTTGTTTTGATCGCGATACTGATTCTGGTTGTGCTTGTACCCTTTTTCTTTTTCAAGGGGACCTATAACAGCCTTGTTACCATGGATGAGTCTGTAAAGGCCGCGTGGGCACAGGTGGAAAACCAGCTTCAGCGCAGATACGACCTGATACCCAACTATGTGGAGACCGTAAAGGGCTATGCCGCGCATGAAAAGGAGGTCCTGACCAGGGTGACCGAGGCACGCTCCAGGGTAGGGGGGGCTGCAAGTATCGATGAGAAGATCAAGTCAAATAATGAGTTGACCGGGGCCCTTTCCCGGTTACTGGTAGTGGTCGAAAGGTATCCGGATCTTAAAGCGAACGCCAATTTCATCCGCCTGCAGGATGAGCTGGCAGGGACGGAAAACCGTATCGCCGTTGAAAGGCGCCGTTTCAACGAGTCTGTAAGGATCTTTAACACAAAGATACGTTCCTTCCCGACCAATCTGATGGCGGGCATGTTCGGTTTTGAAAAGGCGGCCTTTTTCGAGGTGCCCAAGGAAAGACAGGAGGCACCCAGGGTTAAGTTTGATTAAAAGGAGGTGACAGGGGTGGTCAGGACCAAGGTATGGTTTCAATGCGCTGCAATGCATGATCCGGTAACACCTGTGGTCGTAAGGCCTGCGGTTGTGAGCTGGGACGCGAAAAAAAGAGATGTCGATCTGACGATCGAAAGGGCGTTCAACGGCCCTGAGCTTGTCTTGAGAATGAAGGGATGGGTAACGACCGATGTGAAAAAGGTGATCGAGGTAATAGGCAGGCATGGCAGGCTCAAGGTGCTCGATGAAAGGGATCTGGTTGCCGAGTTTGAAACCGAGAAGGAGTATGAAGAGGTAAACAGGGAGATCGTGGAGCATTTCGGCGATCAGCTCAATCTGGAGCGGGTATAGTGGAAAACGGCCAGGACCCGGTGGAAATTCCGATAGACGGAACCCTGGACCTTCACACCTTTCTGCCGAAAGATGCCGCCTCACTGGTTGATGAGTACCTTAGGGCCTGCTTTGAAAAGGGGATATACCAGGTCTCGGTGATTCATGGAAAGGGTAAGGGGGTCTTAAGGAGGTCGGTCCATTCGGTCCTTGACAGGCACCCTCTGGTGGAGGGCTATACTCTTGATCCGGGGCCATCAGCTTGGGGGGCGACCATAGTGTACCTGAAAAAAGTCCCTTAAGATCCTTTTTTTAACCGTCCGCTTCGCTTGATCAAAACGGATAAAAAGATTTTTGCTCTGCCGATGCCGGCATAGCAAAAGCTTCGTTTGCTTCGCAAAGGGTAAATGCCGGTTTTATTTTCAGCAGTTGAGATTTAAAGCCATGCACTTATTTTTTGAAGGCTTAGCAGTGCCAGCCGTTTAAACGTGCAGGGTCCTTAGTTGTAAGGGATAAACGGAAACTCCGCAATTAAGAAGCCTTGCCTGTTAAGGCACAAGTGGAGGTGCCGGGGCTCTTTCCTTCCGGCCTTATCTCACAAAAAAATACCACAGGCATATGCAGTGGCCGCAGACAGGGCTTTTCTTCCTCGCTGCCCTATCAGCTTAGGTAACATTCACAAAAGCCCAAGGATGCGGGCACTTTTCCATAAAGCATAGAGAAGGTCGGAGGAAAGAGTGCCGGTGCCGTAGCCTGTTTCCTGCAAATAGGCAACTGCAGCTCATCTACTTGAATCCTATTTTTCAAGCAACTCAAGTATGAATTTTGCCTGCCTCACGGATGCTCCATGATTCTTGAGTACCGCCTGCCTTGCCTTTTTACCCCGCAGAGCGAGTTCTTCCCTGTTGGAAAGAAACCATATCGCCCTTTCAGCAAGCATTTCAGGGCCTGATACCTCGATTCCGGCACCTGCGGTTTCAAGGATATCCTTTGCGTCTGAAAAGTCATCCATATAAGGGCCGTAAAAGGGCATCTTACACCAGGCAGCCGGTTCAAGCGGATTCTGCCCCCCCTTTGGAACGAGACTCGCCCCGCAGAAAACTATGGTGCCGACACTGTATATGTCAAACAGTTCGCCAAAGGTGTTGATTATGACCACCTTTTCTTTGCCGTTTGATAAGATGCCTTCAACCTCTTTCCTGAACCTGCAGGCATAACCCTTGCTCTTTATTAGCGAGGTAATCTGAGGGACCCTTTCAAGATGCCTGGGGGCGATTATCAGCACGGTATCAGGAAAGCGTGCCGTTATCTCCTTGTAGGCTCCAAGGATAAGCTCCTCCTCTCCTGTCCTGGTGCTGCCGGCTATAAGTATAATCTGATTTTCCTTAAGGCCGAGTGTCTTTCGGATCTCATCCTTTTTTGAGGCGTTTGTCAGTGTCCCCATAAGGTCGTATTTGGCGTTTCCCAGGACCCGGATCTTCTCCCTGGGGGCGCCTACCGCCTTTATCCTGGACGCGTCATGCTCGCTTATCATGCTGAAGGCATTTATTCCTTTTAGGAGCGGGCCGAAGAGCGGACGGAGGGCGAGGTAACTCTTTGCAGACCTCTTTGATATCCTGCCGTTTATGAGCGCGGTTTTTATACCCATCTTTTTCGCTTCAAAGATCCAGGCAGGCCAGATCTCGGTTTCCGCGAAAAGGAGCAGTTCAGGGCTTACCCTTTTAAGGGCGCGGCGGACAAAGGGCAGAAAATCAAGGGGCGCGAACGAGACCCTAACGTTTTTACCTGCAAGGGATTTTGCCAGGTCCCTGCCATGTTCGGTAAAGGTTGTTATAAGAAACAGACATCCCGGCCTGATCGATTCGACGGCCTTGATAATTGAGGATGCGACCCTTACCTCACCCAGGGATGCCGCATGTATCCATATGGTGGGCCGGCCCGTGCTTTTTCCCCGCTCCGGAAAAGGGTAAAACCCGAGCCTTTCTTTGAGATGTCTCTTATATCTTCCGGAAAGCATTATGTATAAAAGAAAGGGCGGGGAAAAAAGGAGAAAGATGCCTCCTGTTAAGACCGTATAGGATAGGGCAAGGATCTTTTCAGTGCTATTTGTCCTTTTTTTCCTTTTTGACGCCATATCGCTCATACGCATTATTGAGTTCTTCGACCCATTTCTCATTTAAGACCCTGGCCTGATCGATAAGACTGTTTGCCTGTATTACGAGTGTGGGATCTTCCCTTTGAAGTCCCAGCAGCTTCATCTTAAAACCCCTTAAAAGAGTCTCCGAATTTCCGACATATCCCTGGTGGATTTTACTTACCGCTTCCGTCTCAGGCCTTACCTCCGTGAGCATCCCGACGAATCTCTTGTACTGGGGTATCACCTCGGTTTTGAGAGCCGAGGTAATAGCCTCATTCGTGGTATAGTTTTTGCCCGTTACCGAAGCATAACTTTCAAGTGCCCGTTTTTCAAGCTCGGCTATGCCTAAGAGGCTCTGATTCGTATATTCCACAAGATCCAGGGCGACCTTGTCGGTGGCGCAGCCGTAAGAAGAACAACAGATTGCCAGGGCAAGCAAAAAAAGGATCAGGATATTTAGTTTTTTCACAGCACTTCCTCCTTGGGCTTCATAACACCTGGCCTCTTGAATACTGATATAATTTAAATCGAGAGTTTTTCCTTATTATGTCCCATTGATTTATTTCTACATCTCTGCTAAATGCTGGTCTGAATTACTATCAGCAATTTCAGGTTTGTGTCAACATAATGGAAAATGAACCGGTATGCACCTTTTTTGTACATGAGCCTCTCAGCTGATCCTCACGATTATTCGCCGAAGTTTGCCGGAGCTCAGGCGGGTTGGGTTAATGCGCAACTCCGCCCCGATTCCCTGCAGATTGAGCGGAACTTCATGGTTTAAACCGATGTCTAGGCAGTCCCTTATAGGGGCGCTCAAGAAGTAACGATTATTCCCTAAAAAAACAGGCCTTTATGATCCTCCCTTTCAAACGTTCATGCGGAAATACCCGGTCAGCCACTTGCCTCAAGGTTTTTCTGCGGCTTTTTCAATCCCTGATCATATGTTTTACCCTATCATCCCCTGCATTTTGCTGGGACACCCCCTTTGATAACGGCGCGAACTGGGGCGGCACAGGCCTGATGGAGATTCCGACCGCCAGGATACTGGGAGACGGTGTGGTAAGGGCGGGAGCGGCCCAGGCCCTTCCCTACCGCTGGTTTACAATCGATATGGGAATATTCCCCGGCCTTGAGGCAGGGGGCCGTTTGACTGAAATGACCAATGTCTCTACTAGGTTAGGATCTGATTATGGCGCCTATAAAGACAAGGCCTTTGATATAAAATACCAGATACTTCCCGAGTCAAGATACAGCCCTGCTATTGCATTAGGTCTTCACGATTTTCATGGAACAAGGCTTTTCAGGGGCCAGTACCTGGTTATGAGCAGGCAGATCTTCCCATTTGACTTCACTCTCGGCTTTGGAAAGGACCGGCTCGGAGGAGGCCCTGAAGTACCTTCCTTTTTTGACGCGTTTGACGATGTGGGGATCTTCGGCGGCATAGAGTGGGCTCTTAACGAGCGCATAAACGTGATGGCCGAGTATAATCCTATAGAATATGAAAAGGGCAGTGGGGCCCCAGCTAGGGCCGTGCCTGAAGGAGCGGACTTGCCGGTAAACATAGGCCTCAGGTATAAGCTCATCCCCGGTGTTCAGCTGGGGGCCTCATATCAAAGGGGTGATACCCTGGGGCTTTATTGCCATGTGCAGTCACTCCTTGGGGCCTCAATCGTGCCCAAGCGTCCCGACCCTCCTCTCCAATACCCTGTGGACAGAAGGCCGTTTGAAAAAAGAGATATGGGAAAAATGCTAGGCAGGATGTCGGATGCGCTCAATGAGGCCGGTTTTAAAGGCGTTTGTGTTTATACGGGAGGCAGGGAGATAACTGCCGAAATAACGAATGCCAGGTATCTTTCAAATCAGAAGGCGGTGGGAAGGGCGCTTCGAATACTCCTGTTTTATTCCCCAAACGATGCGAAGATGCTGAGTGTGATTGTTAAACGGCGCAAAATGAGGCTTTTGAGTGTCTCTGTTGAACCTGAGCTCCTTGAAAAATACCTTTTCGGTAAGATCCCTGAATATATTTTTCAAAAGGCGCTAAAGGTAACGTCTGTTTCCGCCGATGAAAATAAAAAGGATGATTTGATCACCGAGGTAAAGGAGGATGACAGGCTTGATTTTTCATGGGGAATAAAGCCTGACTTTAAGCCGTATCTCAACGACCCTTCAGGGTTTTTCAAGGGAAGAGCCGGCATCAAGCCTCATGCCAGGGTGGAGCCATGGCAAGGGGGCGCCTTTCATGGAAGGTATGACATCCCCTTTTATTCCAATATATCTTCCAGCAATCCGCTGATTCCAAACGCGGTAAGGAGTGATTCCTGGCTATATTCGGACAGGGATTACACCTTTGAAAGACTCCTTTTCGATCAGTCGGTTTGTCTTTCAAAGGGTATGTTCGGCCGTATTTCAGCAGGGTACCTGGAAAATATGTATGCCGGTGTGGGTGGAGAGGTTCTCAAATTTTTCAACCGGGGCAACCTTGCCCTGGGTGTCGAGTCCGACTGGGTCAGAAAACGTGAGCCGGGTTCTCAGTTGAGTCTGCTCGATCAGGAAAATCATACCATCATAGGAAATGCCTACTACAGGGTTGCGCCGTTTGATGTCACCCTGCAGGGACAGTATGGGAGGTTCCTTGCCGGAGACAAGGGGTTTCTCTTTACCGCAAGCAGGGAGTACTCAACAGGTGCCATACTGGGCGCGTGGTACAGCCTAACGGACACGGATCATTTGAGTTCGTTTAACAGGGATTATAATGACAAGGGTATCTTTTTGAGTCTGCCCATGAGGATGTTTTTGAAAACCGATTCCGGTTCAAGGTATACCTATGCCGTATCTCCCTGGACAAGAGATGTTGCCGCTCTTCCCGTGCATTGGAGTAATATCTACGGCCTTGCCTCTGATCTTATGCCGGCTGTTTTCAGGGAAGATCTGAATGACATGAAAAAATAAAAAATGCTTGCATTTCCAAATTGTTTGTGTGAAATATATAAA
>Ga0272441_10002737_pt1 | contig 35136 bp, 39 predicted proteins | sample SSMProp6N_FD_193582 | JGI IMG/M metagenome (GOLD analysis project Ga0272441, IMG submission 193582) | Marine sediment archaeal communities from Little Sippewissett salt marsh, Falmouth, MA, United States - SSM-Prop-6N | ecosystem: Environmental > Aquatic > Marine > Wetlands > Sediment ...
CACTATTGGCCGTTATTATTCAGCTGTTAATGCTTTTGATGGAATAATCGATGATGTTGCAATCTTTGACAAAGCACTTACTGCTTCCGAAGTTGAAGATTTATACAATAATGGAGAGATATCTTCTATTAGCCCATTAAACGGTGGAACAGTAAAATACTATGCAAGTGGATGGAAAACCTTTGGAACAGGAACAACCGGTGATAATGGTGATGGAAAAGTAACAATGGAACTACTACCAGGAAGTTATCATTTCAGAATGACCTATGCAGGAGAAACACAACAACAAAACAACATAGACATAACCACAACACCAATTATTACATATCAAACAGGAAAAGTACACTCAAACACCAACACTGTAACACAATACTATGCAAGTGGATGGAAAACATTCACACAAGACATGGAACTACTACCGGATACATACAAATTCAAATACGATGATGGAACACAAAAACAATTCACAATAGATGCCGGTAAAATCAATTACATAGACTAATAAAAAACCCCTTTTTCTTTTTTTATTTTTTTACTAGTAAATACAAGCCAAAATCTCCCTCCTCGCGTTAAAAAAATTAAAAGGTTAGTTTTAAAAGAAGATAAATGTTAATAATATTTTGTTGGAGAGGAAAAATATGGGGAAAAAGATCATGGTAGTTGATGATGATCCTAGTGTTAGAACTACTATTAAAGAGGGGCTTGAAACTTTTAGTCAGGAATATGAGGTTATATCTATTGAAAGCGGCGAACAATGTTTTAACTGTTTAAAAAATAATAAGATACCCGATTTAATACTCCTTGACATTATGATGCCTGATATGGATGGTTGGCAGGTTCTAAATAGATTAAGAGACAACAATGAATGGAGTAAAATACCCATTGTATTTTTAACTGCTAAAACAGATGATTTTAGTAAAACATTTGGAAAAACTGTTTCACAGGACTACATTGAAAAACCATTTAGAATGTCAGATTTAAAACAAAGAATTGACATGGTTTTGAAAAAAAATGACCCAAATTATTCCAACCTAATATAACTAACTTTTCTTATCTTGTTTATAAAGACTTTCAAGTTGTTTAAATTGAGTGATATCTCTTGAAATACCAACGGTACCAATTATATTTCCCTCGGGGTCAAAACGTGGTACTTTTGTAACTGATAACCATCGCTCAGAACCATCCGGGTTTTCAATTTTTTCGATTTTATTTATAATGAATCTACCTGTGCGTAGTATTTCTTCATCATCTTCAAATGATTTTTTAGCTTGTTCCTCGCTTAGAAAGTCATAATCTGTTTTACCAATCATTTCTTCAGGTGGTACATTAGAATGTGCTGCTTTTGCTTTATTAACCATAACGAATTTGTTGTCCTGATCTTTGAAATAAATAGAGTCAGGTATGTTATCCATCAGTGATTGTAGTAAACCATGTTCTCTTGCTAGTTTAATCTCAGCTTGTTTCCTATCACTTATATCTCTCATTATTACTACAAAGCTAGAAACCTCAGTATCTTTTTTAACAAGGAAAAACGAGCTTAACTCCACGTTCAATATTTTACCGTTTTTATCCCTCATCTCTGTTTCCTGACTAGTAGATTTTCTATTTGACAACAAATCTCCGAATTGTTTCACAATTATAGGTAATGATTTTGATGTTAGTAAATCCATACTTAGGAAGTTTTTACCAACTATATTTTCTTTCTCAATTCCAAACATTTCAAGAGCACGACAATTTATATCAAGTATCTCACCACGAGCATCAAGTATAATAGTCCCATCAGTAGTACATTCAAATAAACCCCTATATCTTTGTTCACTCTGCTTTAATTTCTTCTCAGCTTCTTTACGTTCAGTAACATCACGGAACAGACCTAACATCACAGGCTTTCCATCCATGATAAAAAGAGAAGTACTAACATCAACAGGGACTTTACTCTCATCTTTTCTAAGAATCTCTGCTTCAAAATTTAAACCGCCCTTTGAGGATATTTCATCAATAAGTTGTGACCAATCATGAGATGCTGGAAATATCTCCCTAAGAGATAAACTCATAAACTCATCCCAAGAATAACCAAGTAAATCACATGATTTCAAATTTGCCTCTAATATTTTACCCTCAAGTGTAGCTAAAAAAACAGCGTCATTAACTTGTTCAAAAAGAGTCTTATATCTACTATCAATAGAGGATAAACCCTTACCATTTTTTCCTGATTTAAAATGTTCTTTTTTAGGCTCCTCTAACATATAGCATCCCATTTATATCTTAATCACTTTTCAACAGAGACATTTAATTGAATACATTGTTAATATTTAAACTTACTTTAACGCCCAAGAAGAATTATATTGATGATAGCTCTTTCTTCAACTCATCTATTACTACAACCGGAGTAGGATCAACTTTTCTCAGAATAGCTAGATAACAACTAACATAATCTCCTAGATACATAGCATACATCATTTTAGCCAATCTTTTTTTACCTCTTATATGAACCTCAATAACTTTTGAGGATACATCATCAAAAAGTTTTTTCATAAAATTAAGACGCTTAGACATATAAACAGACTCCTCTTCTTCATCTCTAAAAATTATACATGAAAAATTTTTAGTTGCCTCAGGATTACTTGACCATCCTACAATATCATTATGATTACACTCAGGGACTTCATCGTATCTAGAAATAATTTTACTGTTCTCATTAAATTGTGTACACCAACGTTTAGCTATTGGCATATAAACTCCCCAGCCATAAACCTGAGGCATAGTGCCACTAATTTTTTTTGCAATTTGTTTCGAAATATTATCTTTCTGAGGAACATGTTTCTTATTTTTATCTCTAAAATCTTTCACCACTGAAATTGTTTCTTTTATCTGCGAATCCATACTTTCTCTAAGTAAACCAATTTTTTCTAATAATAAAAATGATGAAAACAATAAATACGCAGTTGCCGCCCTCGGAGCAATACCCGCAGGTATTTTTATAATCGGAATTTCTCTTTTTTCACAATACTGCTGTAGTTTTCCACCAGATGTTACTCCAATGATTTTACATCTTTTTTGAAAACCATGTTTAAAATTACTTAAAGTTTCCTCAGTATTACCTGAATAGCTCTGAGATATAAGCAATGTGTTTTTATTTGTCCATTTTGGTAAATCATAACTATGACTTACATAGATTGGTATGTCAAGTTTATCTCTAAAAAAACTCTGTATGATTTCCCCTGATATTCCAGATCCACCCATCCCACTTAGAACAATGTTATCTACTTTGAAAATACTAGTTAAATTTGATGAATTTATAATATCAACTGTTTCAATTATTTGTTCAGGGAATCTCTCTATGGTATCTAGCATTTTTGATTTATCAATTTCTGAAATATAATCTAGATCATCTAACATAATAACTCAACCTAAGGTTTTGTTTAAATGAGACCATCCCAGTAAAAGGAGTACGATATATAGATATTTTCGTTTAAAAATTATAAATCATAAAAATGTAGTTTTAGTAGAAGGTTAAAGTACCATCTTTTTTTGCTTTAATTAAACATTTACGTAAAACGAAGATACCTATAAGTATAAATAAATCTGATAAGAATATTAGTACTACAATATAATATAGGAGATCTGATGTTGGGGTAGAAGGAATTAAAGATTGTCTTATACCCTCCATAGAGTAATAAAATGGCATATATTTAGAAATTGGTTGCAAATATGTGGGTAACACAGCAACTGGAAAGTACACCCCGCAAAAGAACATAACAATATTTTGTAGAAGCGGGGTAGTCTGACCAATATTTTTAAGCCAAATCGTTAACCCTCCAAATATTAAACCAAAACCCATCATCATAGTAGCTGATAAAACAAAAAGTATCAAAGTATAAATAGTGGCATTAGCAAAAACACTTACACCAAGTAGAAAGTAACCTATGAATAGTACACTAATTATCGATATGAAACCAAAAAAACAGCCAAATAAAGCATATGATATCATAAGGGTTATCAATTTTGTACGCGTAACAAGAATTGATTCAAGAGTACCTATTCTCATCTCAGTTGTGATTGAAGAAGAAGTACCAGTCATTATACTCCATAAAAAACCCCATCCTAATGAACCAACCAAGATATATGAAATAAAATCTCCGCCATATGCGCCGAGGGCAGGTATAACACCTGCTTTGAACATACTTCCAAAAAGTATCAAATAAAAAAGATTAAAGATTATTCCAAAGAAGTTCATAGAAAAAGCAAGCTTATAAGAAAAAAGAAGCCTTAAATCCCGCATTATAAAGACTAATATTTTTCTAGATTCATCTAGCATTCTTTACTCCTTCTAAAAAGATTTCTTCAAGACTTGGTTTCAAAGTCTTAATATCTGTTATTTCTATGCCTTTATCCTTTATTAAATCAATAATCTCCAGAACAGTCCTTGTAACATTATTTGTTTTAATTTCTACAAAATTTCCTCGGATATCAACATTATCAAAAGAAACAAACTCCTGTGATTTATCAGTGGTTATTAGAATTTTTGTATGATCCCAGTAATTTTTTTTGAGAACCTCTGGTTCACCCTGTAAAACAATTTTACCATTATTAATTAAAGCTATACGGTCACACATTTCTTCTATTTCGTATAGATTATGAGATGCCCAAATTATTGTCTTTTCTTTGAATTCGTTTTTAATTATTTTTTTAAGTTCAAAGTTCGTAAATGGATCTATACCTGTTAAGGGTTCATCTAGGAATAGAACCTGAGGATCGTTTAGTAGGGCGATAGCCAACGCAAGTTTATGTTTCATTCCTGTTGAATATTTCATGACAAACTCATCTATATACGCTTCTAGTTTGAACATTTGGATTAATTCTTGTATTCTTTCTTGAGGTTTCCACATGCCCCTTAATTTAGCAAAAAATATCATATTTTGTAAACCAGTTAACCTCCAATAAAGAGATCTAGTGAACTCTCCGCTTAGTAGACCAATTTTATTTTTTATAAAGTCGGGTTTTTTAATTAAGTTAGGTTTTTTGATTATGTTATGACCATCTAGTGTGACTGTCCCACTATCTGGCAAGATTAGATTTGAAAGTATTTTTAAAGTCGTGGTTTTTCCAGCCCCATTAGGACCGATTAGTCCAAGGATTTCTCCATCTTTGATTGTCAAATTTATTTTATTAATCGCATTAATTGTCCTAAATTTTCCCTCTTTTCTTGATATACGTCGTTTATATGTTTTTGTTAGATCTTTAATAATTATCATGTTAGGTGCATTTGCTAAATGGTTTTATGAAGATTTAAATATGTCGAATGATTTGCATTTTTTATATACAAAATACTTATAATAAGAGCATATATTAAATTTCGTCTATGATTATAACAAAGCAAAAAGAGTTTGGTTGTTTACTTGAGTCTCTAGCTAAGGGACCTGTTTTTATTGTTGGATGTAGCGAATGTGCAACCCTTTGTCATACTGGTGGTGAGGAAGAAGTAAAAATAATGAAAAAGTCGTTGGAGAAAGAGAATATAACTGTTACTGGTTGGGTTGTTCTAGATCCTGCTTGTAATCTTCAAAATAGTAAACGTCTTCTTAGGAAACATAAGGATGAAGTTGACAGTGCGGAAAAAGTTCTTGTTCTTTCTTGTGGTAATGGTGTTCAGACTGTTTCTGAGATAATTGATGGTTCTAAAGTTGTTGCTGGTACTGATACGCTTTTCTTAGGTGAGATTAAACATGCTAATGAGTTTGAGAAACGCTGTATTATGTGTGGTGAATGTATTCAGGATTTGTTTGGTGGTTTTTGTCCAGTTTCTCGTTGTCCGAAGGGTATGTTGAATGGTCCTTGTGGTGGGTCGGTTGATGGTAAATGTGAGGTTGATTCTGATTTGGAGTGTGTTTGGGATTCTATTTTTCGTTATTTGAAAGAAAAGGGTTTGACAGCTAGTATGAAGAAGATTAGGGAGCCTAAGGATTGGTCTAAGTCTGTTGAGTGGCGTAGGAGGATTTAGTTATGGTTTTTCGTAGTAATCTTGAACGGGTTTTATCTGAGAAGGGGTTTGCTGTTACTGCTGAGGTTGGTCCTCCTAAGGGTTCTGATCCGAGTAAGATAAAGTCTAAAGGTGAGATTGTTCGGGGTTTTGCTGATGCTTTTAATGTTACTGATAATCAGACTGGTGTTGTGAGACTTTCTAGTCTCGGCGGGTGTGTTATTCTTAAGGATATGGGCTTGGAACCTATTATGCAGGTTTGTTGTAGAGATCGTAATCGTATAGGTCTTCAGAGTGATGTGCTTGGCGGTTATGCTGTTGGTGTTCGTAATATGCTTTTTATTACTGGCGATCATCAATGTTTTGGTAATCATCCTGGTGCGAAGGGTGTTTTTGATTTGGATTCTACTCAGCTTATTAAAATTGTTAAGGATATGCGTGATAATGGTATTTTTCAGAGTGGTGATAAGATCTTGAGTGGTAATCCTGATGTTTTTATTGGTGGTGCTGCGAATCCTTTTGCTGATCCTTTTGAGTTTCGTGTTGATCGCCTGGAGATGAAGATTGAGGCTGGTGTGGATTTTATTCAGACGCAGAGTGTTTTTAATGTTGATCGTTTTAATGAGTGGATAGATGAGGTTCGTTCTCGTGGTTTGGATAAAAAGGTTCATATTCTTGCGGGTGTGACGCCTCTTAAATCGTTGAAGATGGCTGATCGTATGAAGTTTCACGTTCCTGGTGTTGATATTCCTGATGAGGCGTATAATAGGATGAAAAATGCTGTTGATCCTAAGAGTGAGGGTTTTGATATTGCACGCGGTCTTATTGATGAGGTTAAAAAAATTAGGGGTGTTCATGGTTTACATATTACTGCTCTTTTTTGGGAGGATATTATTCCAAGATTAGTTGAGGAGTCGAGTTTGTTACCTCGACCATGAAAGATCTTGTTTTTTTGAATAGTAAAGTATGTATATTGTTTTTATATAGCGGTTAAGCAACTGAAAATCTATTTGGGGGACTATGTTGTAATGTCAAAAAAATCTATGAAAAAGATTCTTGTGACTGGTTCAGTTGGGCAGATTGGTTCTGAGCTTACGATGGTTCTTCGTGAGCGTTATGGTAATGATAATGTTGTTGCTTGTGGACGTAAGACTAAGCCTAGTGAGACGTTGTTGAATTCTGGTACCTTTGAATATCTTGACATTACGGATCGTGGTACTGTTGAAAAAGTTGTGAAAAAGTATGATATTGATACGGTTTATAATATGGCAGCGATTCTTTCTGCTACTGGTGAGGAAAAACCGCTTTTGTGTTGGAATGTGAATATTAATGGTATGTATAATATTTTGGAGCTTGCTCATGAGTATGATATGAATCGTGTTTTTGTTCCTAGTAGTATTGCGGTTTTTGGTCCTGAGACTCCGCGTGTGGATACTCCCCAGGAGACTGTTTTGAAGCCTAAGACTATGTATGGTGTTACTAAGGTCGCTGGTGAGCTTTTGGGTGATTATTATTTTAAGCGTTTTGGTGTCGATATTCGTGGTGTTCGTTATCCTGGTATTATTAGTAGTGAGACGTTGCCGGGTGGTGGTACTACTGATTATGCTGTGGAGATTTTTTATGAGGCTATTAAGAAAAAACGTTATACTTGTTTTTTGAAAGAGGATACTGTTTTGCCTATGATGTATATGCCTGATTGTATTAAGGGTACTATTGATCTTATGGAAGCTGATATTAAAAAACTTAGGCATCATTGTGATTTTAATATGGCTAGTATGAGTTTTTCTGCTGGTGAGCTTGCTGCTGAGATTAAAAAACACATCCCTGAGTTTAAGTGTGATTATAAACCTGATTTTCGTCAGGCTATTGCTGATTCGTGGCCGCAGAGTATTGATGATGCCGTTGCTCGTAAGGAGTGGGGTTGGAAGCCTTCATTTGATTTGTCTTCTATGGTTGAGGATATGCTTATTAAGCTTAGAAAACGTTATGATGACGGTGTTTTGTAAGTTTTTTTACCAAAAGATTCCTTTGTATCGGTTTGTTGCAGGGCATCCAAAGCATCGGTTTTCGTTATATGCTTGGCATTCTTTGTAGTCTATGCCGCAGGGTGGTTTGTTTAGAGGTTTTTCTATAAGTTTTATGGGCATTACAAAGTCTTTTATGCTTGATATTAGTATATTGAAATCAGCGCTTTGTACGTCTTTATCGGGTCTTAATCGTTCGTCTATTATTGACTCTAAGGAGGCTAGGTCTTCACCGGCTAATAGCAGCATTAGGTTTTTTTCTCCGGATATGACGAATCCGTTTAGGAAGAAGGGGCATTCTCGTAACATGTTTAAAATTTTTGTTGTGTTGGTTGTTCTGACAAATACCATGGCTACGTATATGCCTACTTTGTTTAGGTTTACGCCCATTATGTGATCTATTATTCCTCTTTCTTTTAGTTTTTTAATCCGCATTGCAACTGAGGGTTGGGATAGATGAATTATTTGTGCAATTTTTTCTTGTGATATTTCTTGGTTTTCATTTATTAGAGAGATTATTTTTCTATCTTTTTCGTCTAGTTTGATTCCTTTACGAGGCATATTTCACCTATTTTTTAATGATTTATTAGAGATATAGAGATAGTATTTAAGTTTTGTTGATAATTATAGTCTATTAATGGTTTTTATTTTATATTTATCAAGGCAATGTTTATTAACCTATTTTTATACATTGTATTAATGAACGTAGGGCCCAATGGATTCAGAATCAATATATCTTTCCTCCTTAGGAGCATCCCATCTATCCACCATTATCTACCTCACTTAAGGGGGCTCTACTTCAATCATTTGAAAGGGGGAGTTTAAAATATGGATGAATATGAAAATCATAAGGATAAAAGAATAAGAGAACTACATGAAAGAATGCGAAAGTTAGGTGCAAAAAAGAAATTATCTTAAAAAGGAGGTGAAATTAAAAATGCCAGGTGGCGATAGAACAGGTCCTTTAGGGCGCGGTCCAATGACTGGTAGATCAGCAGGATTCTGCGCAGGTTACCAAAATCCAGGATATGCAAACCCAGGTTTCGGCCGAGGTTTAGGCAGAGGCTGGGGCAGAGGCTTTGGACGTGGATACTGGGGTCGTGGTAGAGGATTTTGGAGTAGAGAATATCAACCAGATCCATACTATCAACCATCTTTAAATAAAGATGAGGAAAAGACATATCTTGAGAGTATGCTTAAGAGCTTAGAAGAGGAAATCAAAGCTATACGTGAAAGAATCCAAGAGCTTTCTAAAGAAAAAAAAGAAACCCCATAATAAAAATCTATTATAGGGCATCTTTTTTCCCTATAAGAGGTATGTACAGTTTAGAGGTAAATAAATATGAATAATAAACCATATGATGATTCTAAGATAACAAAAAACTTGGATAAAATAAAACATAAGATTTTAGTACTAAGTGGTAAAGGCGGTGTAGGAAAGAGCACAGTTTCTGTAAATATCGCATTAGCTTTATCTGAGAAAGGATACAATGTTGGATTATTAGACAGCGATCTTCACGGTCCAACTATACCAAAGATGCTTGGAATGGAAGAGGATAAACCTGAACCTACAGAGGCAGGTTTCAACCCTGTTCCTTTATCACCTAATTTAAAAGTTATGTCAATAGGTTTTCTTTTACAAGATAAAGATTCACCTGTTATTTGGCGTGGACCATTGAAGATGGGTGCGATAAAACAATTTATCGGTGATTGCAACTGGGGAGAACTTGACTATTTAATTATAGATCTACCGCCTGGTACTGGTGATGAACCTCTTAGCATTGCACAGATTATACCAAAGAGCGATGGTGCTATTATTGTGACCACTCCTCAAGATGTTGCATTGGTAAGCGTTCGTAAATCTATCAACTTTGTAAAGAAAATGAATATGCCTGTTGTAGGAATAGTTGAGAATATGAGTGGTTTTAAGTGCCCACATTGTGGTAAATCGCTTGATATATTCAAGACAGGTGGAGGTTTAAAAGCTTCGAAGGATTTTGATGTACCTTTATTAGGTAAAGTACCATTAGATATAAATATTGTAAAAACCGGCGATTCAGGGGAACCATTTGTCTTTAAAAATAAGGGTTCTGATGCAGCTAAATCATTTGTAGAAATTGTGGAAAATATTGAGAAAATTGTAAATAAAAAAGAGGTGAAATGATATGCCTGGACGTGGTGGTGGAGGTTTTGGCAGAGGTGGACGAAGAGGTCTCGGTGGAGGGTTTGCCCTTGGCCCTGGAGGGGAATGTGTATGTCCTAACTGTAGTTATCGAGAAGTTCACCGATTAGGGGTTCCATGTAATTCAAAAAAATGCCCAAAATGTGGAGAATTAATGACGAGGGCATAAGAGGTGACGAATATGAAAAGTACGGATGTAAAAACAGAAAAAAGCGATATTGAAAATATCAAAAAATATTTATTAAAAAATGGTTTCGTTTGTGATAGTAATCCATCAGCTCAACAGTTAATTTATTCTAAAAACCGTGATGTGATTATAATTAGAAATAATAAAAAATAAAAGTTGGAGGAGTAGAATGAAAAAAACAGATGTTGTAATAATTGGAGGTAGTGCCGCTGGTATTCCCGCGGCTATAACATGTCGAAGACATTATCCGGAGAAAAGTGTAATGTTAATTAGAAAGGAGAAACAGGTTCAGATTCCCTGTGGTATACCTTATATATTTGGAACTGTGAATTCTCCAGAGAACAACTTGATTCCAGACGCAGCGGTTACTGGTAAAGGAGTTGAATTGCTTGTAGACGAGGTAGATAATATAGATAGAAAATCTAAGAATATTGTTACAAAAAACGGGGAAACGATTAGCTATGATAAACTTATACTCGCAACAGGTTCAGTACCATTGGATCTTCCCATACCGGGTTTAGATAAAGAAAATGTTTTTAAAGTAAAAAAGGACACTCCGTATCTACATAACCTTTTAGAAGAAATGAAAGACAAAAAAGACATTGTAATACTAGGCGGGGGCTTTATTGGGGTTGAATTTGCTGATGAATGTAAAAAGAATAGAGATGTTAATGTAACCATCGTAGAACTGTTACCTCATTGTTTAATGATGGCTTTTGAGGATGAATTCTGTAAAGAAGCAGAAGAGGTTCTTAAAGAGCGGGGTATAACTCTAATAACAGGTGTAAAATTAGAGGAAGTTTTAGGAGATAAAGAAGTCTCTGGTGTAAAACTTTCAGATGGTAGAACTATAAAAGCAGATCTTCTTCTTGTAGCTGTTGGTGTAAAACCAAATGTTGCTCTTGCGGAAAAAATGGGTTTAGAGACCGATCGTGGTGGCATAGTAGTAGATTCATGTATGAAAACCTCTGATGAGAATATTTTTGCATGTGGCGATTGTGCAAGTAAGAAATCATTTTTTACACATCAGCCATCAGGTCTTAAACTGGCTTCTATAGCTACTATGGAAGCGAGAATCGCAGGTGCAAATCTGTTTGGTAAAAGACGTGAAAACCAAGGAGTTGTTGGAGTTTTTTCGACTTGTATAGGAGATAGGGCATTTGGTATGGCTGGTCTAAGTGAGAAAGCTGCAAAAGAATGTGGTTATGATCCTATAGTCGGACAAGCAGAGGCACCAAATAGACATCCAGGCGGTATGCCCGGTATGGCTAAAATGAAGGTTAAACTAGTTTTTAATAAAAAAAGTGGAGAAATCATTGGAGGTCAAGTTAGAGGAGGACATAGTGTTGGTGAGTTAATTAATACTATTAGTGCATGTATTCAGAAGAAGATGACAGCTGATGATATTGCAACGTTTCAGCTTGGTACGCATCCTGCGGTTACAGCTTCTCCAATTGCATATCAACTTGTAAATGCAGCTGAAATGGCAATAGATGATATGGGGAAATAATATGAAAATTGGTGTAACGTCAACAGGTGAAAATTTAGATGCAGATGTTGATCAAAGATTTGGGCGGTGTAGATATTTCATTATTGTTGACACTGAGTCAATGGAATTTGAAGCTCTGTCAAATGAGAATGCAATGGCCTCTGGTGGAGCTGGGATACAAGCAGCTCAAACAATTGCGAACAAGGGAGTAGATGCAGTTATTACAGGTAATGTTGGGCCTAATGCTTTTCAAACATTGTCAGCGGCAGGTATAAAGATATATACTGGTGCTAGTGGAAAAATAAGGGAAACAATTGATAAATGTAAAAGAGGAGAGCTTAAAGAAACAGAAAGCCCAAATGTTGGGAGTCATTCTGGTATGATGAGGTAAAAACTATGAAGGTATGTGTACCTACTATTGGGGAAAGTGGGCTTGATAACATCGTTGGTGAGCATTTTGGTAGAGTACCCACTTATACAATTGTAAATCTTGATACAAATGAGGTTAAGGTTGTTCCAAATACAAGTCATCATATGGGTGGACAGGGTAACCCTCCTGAGATTATGGCTAGAGAGGGTGTAAACGTTATGATATGTCGTGGACTTGGTAGACGAGCAATTAATATGTTTGAAGAGATGGGTATCGATGTTTATATTGGTGCATCTGGGACTGTAAAAGATGCAATTGATGCGTTTAAACAAAATAAACTACAGAAAGCTAGCATTAGTGATGCATGTGGCCAGCATGCTTTTCGAGATCAACATCATCATGAAGGGCGCTAAGAACGCTTTTTATTGAGTGAAAATATGAAAACACATTTGGAATGTATACCTTGTTTTATTAAGCAGTCATTAGAAGCAGCACGTATGGCAACGAATGACGAAGGTATTCATGAGAGAGTTATAAAAGAGGTCATGGAGCATCTTCAAAACATTTCTTTTAAGGACTCTCCACCAGAGTTATCTAAAGATGTACATTCTATTATACGGAGTATTACTAATTCGAATGATCCATATAAAAAGGTAAAAGAAGAGTCTAATGAAAACGCTAAAAAGCTTTATCCAACTCTTAAGGAATTGGTTAATACTGCTGATGATCCATTACTAGCAGCTATTCAGCTTTCCATTGTTGGTAATGTTATTGATTTTGGTACTTTTAAGAGATTTGATATTAATGATAGTATTAATACTAATATGAGAGAAAAATTTGTTGATAATGGTTATTCTAGGTTTAAAGAAGTTTTGAATAATTCAAGGAGTGTTCTTTATCTAGGTGATAACACTGGTGAAACATTTTTTGATAGATTATTGCTTGAAGAGATTTCAAAAAAAGTGAAACAAATTACATATGTTGTAAAAGCAAATCCGGTTATTAATGATGCATTATTTGAGGATGCTGTTTTTGCAGGTATTGATAAAATAGCGCGAGTTATTGAGGGTGATGCAGGGCAGGATAGATCTACTCCGGGTATCTTATTAAAATTTGCTTCTGAGGAGTTTCTTGAAAATTTTAACTCAGCGGATATGGTTATTTCTAAAGGTCAGGGTAACTATGAATCATTAAATCTTAGTGATCGTGAGATTTTTTTTCTTTTAATGGTTAAATGTCCTTTGGTTGGAGCGGATATTGGTATTAACGAAGGTTCTTTTGTTTTAAAGGTGAAATGATGATTTTATCAATTGCTAGTGGGAAAGGTGGTACAGGTAAGACAACTGTTTCTACAAATTTAGCTTTGAGTATAGACAAATGCCAGTTTATTGATTGTGATGTGGAAGAACCAAATGCTAATATTTTTCTAAAGACAAAAATTGATAAAACCGAGGATGTAACTGTTAGTTATCCTGAGATTGATAAAGAAAAATGTGATTTTTGTGGCAAATGCTCTGATTTCTGTGCATATAATGCTATTGCTGTTGTTCCATCAGATGTTCTTGTTTTTCCAGAGTTATGTCATTCTTGTGGTGGATGTGAACTTGTTTGTCCAAAGGATGCAGTAAATTGGCATAAAAGGGTTATTGGAGAGGTTGAACATGGTCGGACGAAGAATGTTGATTTTTATCAGGGGTTGTTGAATATTGGTGAGATGCAGGCTATTCCAGTTATTAAGGCTTTGAAACGGAAAGTTGATAAAAGTAAGGATGTAATTATTTATGTTCCTCCGGGTACTTCGTGTCCAGTTATTGAGTCAATAGGTAGTTCTGATTATTGTATTCTTGTTACTGAGCCTACTCCTTTTGGTCTTCATGATCTTAAGCTTGCTGTTGAAGTTGTAAGGCATCTGGATATTCCATTTGGTGTTATAATTAATCGTGATGGTGTTGGTGATAATAAAGTTGAGATTTATTGTAAAAAGGAAGATATTCCTATTCTTATGAAGATACCTCAGAGAGAGAAAATTGCTAATCTTTATTCTAAAGGTATAGCCTTAGCAGATGAGGTTTATGAGTGGCATGAGATGTTTGGACAGGTTTTCAGTCGTATAAAGGAAGAGGTGGGTAAATGAAGCAGCTCACCGTGATTAGTGGTAAGGGTGGTACAGGGAAGACGTCTATTACTGCGGCTTTTGCTTCAATTGCGGAGAATGCTGTGTTTGCTGATTGTGATGTTGATGCTGCTGATTTGCATCTTATTCTTAAACCAGATATTGAAAAAACTGAGAGGTTCAATGGTTTAGACATCGCAGATATCGATAAGAAAAGGTGTATTGATTGTAAAAAATGTTATGAGTCTTGTAAGTTTGATGCTATTGATGAGAAAATTAATCTTATTAAGGAGTCCTGTGAGGGTTGCGGTGTCTGTGAATATGTTTGTCCTGTAGATGCTATTAAGATGGTTAAGAGGGATTCAGGGGTTTCCTATATTTCTATTACTCGTTTTGGGCCTATGGCTCATGCTATGTTGAAGACAGCTGAGGAGGCATCTGGTAAGCTTGTTACAGTTGTTAGAGAGAACGCGAAAAAAATTGCAGAAAGAGAAGGTAAGGATTTGATTATAATAGATGGCCCCCCTGGTATTGGGTGCCCAGTTATTGCTTCTTTGACAGGTGTTGATCTTGTTTTAGTTGTAACGGAGCCAACTTTATCTGCAATTCATGATCTGGAGAGGATAGTGAGTGTTGCACAGCATTTTGAGATCCCTGTTGTTGTTTGTATTAATAAGTCTACTATAAATTTAGATAATACTAAAAAAATCGTGGAATATTGTAAAAAGAATAATATTGAGGTTGTTGGAAAGCTTCCTTATGATAATGCTGTAACAGAGGCTATGGTTCATGAGAAGACTATTGTTGAGTATTCAAAGGGTGATTTTTCCAATATAATTAAGGATATGTGGAGTAATATTAGAGAGAAATTGAAAGAATGACGATGACAGATGATGATTTTTTAGATTTAGTGGAAGAACTACAGCGGAAAATTGAGTATGAAGAAGAGAAAAACTATTCTAAGATTGTTATTCATGAATATAGAAATCCAACTTATTTTGGTGTTTTAGATAATCCTGACTTATTTGCTAAGGTGAAAGGCCCTTGTAATGATACAATGAAAATAACCATGAAAATTAATAACAATAGGATAACTGAGGCGCGTTTCTGGACTGATGGATGTGGTGCAAGTATTGCTTGTGGAAATATGTTACTAAAGATGATAAAAGGAAAAACGTTACTTGAAGCAGAGCGTATTACAAGTGAGGATCTGATTCGATCTTTAGATGGTCTTCCAGTTGAGCATCGGCATTGTGCAGATTTAGCAGTTGATACTCTAAATAAATGTTTAAAGGAATATGAAAAATAAGTGAGTTGTGTTAATATGAAAACTGTTTATGGCCCGGTTTCTTCATGGAGGCTTGGGAAATCACTTGGGGTTGATTTAATTTGCTCTAAGGATAAGATATGCTCTTTTGATTGTGTTTATTGCCAACTAGGCAAGACATCTATTAAAACAATTGAGAGAAAAAAATTTATTTCTATAGATAAGATGAGAAAAGACATTGCTGAGTCATTAGAAACCACGGATCCAGATGTAATCACTTTGTCAGGTACAGGTGAGCCTACACTGGCAAAAAACATTGATTTAGCAATAAAAACAATTAGAGAAATAACGGATATACCAGTAGCAATTCTTACTAATTCAACTCTATTAGGAGATAAAGATGTTCAAAAAGCTCTTTTTGAGATTGATAGAGTTGTTGCAAAACTTGATGCTTCAAACGAAAAGCTTTTTCAAGATATAAACAAACCAGTTGAGGGTATTAATTTAAATGATACTATAGCGGGGATTAAAGATTTTAAAGAAAAATTTTCAGGAAGACTTGATATTCAAACTATGTTTATAAAAAATAATATGGATTTTGCTGAGGATATAGCAGATATTGTTAGTGATATTGAACCTGATGAAATTCAGATAAATACACCGCTTAGACCCTGTGAAGTAGAACCTTTAACGGAAGAGCAACTTGATTTAATAGAGAGAAAATTTAGAGATAAAGATCTAAAAACAGAAACTGTTTATAAGAGTGAAAAACCAAAAACTTCACCCATGGATAAAATGGAGATATTTAAACGAAGAAGAAGTTATAAATAAGTGATTTAAATGGTAGAAGGACATAAAAGACACACTCATGAACATCGTAAGGATTTAGCTGGCGAGCACAGATGGAGCGACACTGGTCAGATAATATTCCTTATTGTTTTTATTATAGGAATGATCTCTGATTTATTCTTAGTTAAGTTATCTAGTTCTTGGCAAGATACTTTTCCATGGTATTATAGAATTGTTGTGTTTATTCCCATATTTTGTATTGCGGGTTATTTTGGTCAGAGGTCTCATAATATTATTTTTAAAGAGGAGCGACATAAACTCATGGTTATACAAAATGATGTTTATGCAAGGATTCGGCATCCGATGTATTTTGGTTCGATTTTAACATATTTGGGTTTTGTAATTTTGAGTTTATCTGTTATTGCTCTAGTAATCTTTATTATGGTCGTAATTTTTTATTATTACATTTGTCGTTATGAAGAAAAAGTTCTGATAGAGAAGCTTGGAAATAGTTATAGAGAATATATGAAAAAGGTTCCGATGTTGATACCATATAAAAGTGTTAAAAAAGATTAATTTTTATTGCTTTTCGAACCAGTTTATAAGGTTTTTTCTACATGTCATACATAGGTGCCATTCGTAAGGTTTTCCTTTACCTGGTTCTAAGTAGTCGCAGCGAACAATTGTGTCAAACATTTCTTTGTATTTTTTTCCGCATTTAGTGCATTTAGTTTCCAATTGGTTTCACACTCCTATTTGGAATAGCTATTGGTTTTTGATATTTTATTAAAAGAAAGGTTTTAATGGGATTCATCTCGATTTTCTTGGTATCCACATGAGACGCATTTTTGTGTATAGCTTGATCCGCATTTCTTTGCACTTTGTTCTATTATTACGCTATCTTCTGAGATTTTATATCCATTAATATTTTCTAATATTGTGTAGTTTAGCTCCTCAATGTACCATTTTGTGCCACAATGAGGGCAATAAGTTCTTTCCATCAAAGTCCCCTAGGGGATGTATAAATATCTACTGGCATTTAAACTAGTTCTATAATTTAGAAAGTACAAAATATACAAATTTGTCATTTTTTATTTCAATTTATATACAATATGATACTCGCCTGGGTCTCCTTCGCTAAATTTGAAGCCTTTTTCTTTGCATAATGAGATCATTGGTAGGTTGTCTTTTAGAACAATTCCAAAGATTTTGCTTAATTTTTTATCTCGTCCTATTTCAAATGTAAAATCCAGTAAATCTGAACCTAGTCCTAATCTATGCCATTTGTCGCTGACTACAAGTGCGAATTCTGCTTCATCTGCCCTACCAGGGGGTAGTATTATTCTTGTTACTCCGATGAGTCTTTTTTTGCCTTTTTCTTGTATTTCGGCGACTATTCCAATTTCTCTATCATAGTCAATATTACAATATCTGGTTCTCATTTCGTGAGGTGTTTCTTTGATTATTCTGAAAAATCTGTATCTAACGGTTTCTTGAGAGAAGCTGTTAAACATTTCTTGCCATAGTAATTCGTCTTCAGGTTTTATGGGTCTTAAAGTTACTTTTTTTCCATCTTTAAGTGTTATTTTTTTGATGTATTTGCTTGGATATGAGCTAATTATGAGATGAGGTTTATTTTTTGGATTTTTATCTATGACTATTCTAGCATCAACTGCGGTTAGTTCATCGCCAGATGCTATGAGGGGGTTGATATCAACTTCACTTATTTCAGGGTGATCAATTATCATTTGTGAAAAATTAATTAGGGTTTCTTCAACTTTCTGAATGTTTACTGGTGGGAGATTTCTAAATCCTTTTAGAAGATCATAGGCTTTTGTTTTTTCAATTATTCTACGTGCAAGAACTTGATTTAATGGTGGGAAACCTATTGCTTTGTCTTTGAAGAGTTCTGTATATATTCCGCCCATTCCAAATAATATTACTGATCCAAATATGGGGTCTTTTTTTGATCCGATGATTAATTCAGAGCCCTTGTTTTTGATCATTTTTTGTATTGTTATTCCTTGGATTTTTGCTTTTGGGTTTTTTTCTTTTATGTTTTTCATTATATCTTTGTAATCTTGTCTGAGTGTTTCTTCGCATTGTATGTCAAGTTTTACGCCTCCGCTATCGCTTTTATGTGATATATCGGGGGAATTAATTTTCATGACAACAGGGTAGCCGATTTGTTTTGCAATTTTTACTGCTTCGTTTGCGTTTTTTGCAATGAGTGGTTTTGTTGTTTTTATTCCATATTTTTCAATGAATTCTTTTGATTCTTTTTCGTTTAAGAGTGTTCTTTTTTGTTTTAATGCTTGTTTTATAATGTTTTTTAATTTTTCTTGATCTGCGGGTGAGGGTTTTATATTGAGTTCTTCAGGTGTTTCATATAAAAGTTCAAGATTTCTAGCATAGCGATAGAGGTACATGTATGATTCGACTGCTTCTTCTGGCGTGGGATAGGCTGGTACGTTGTTTCTGTTTAAAATTTGTCTTGCGTGATAAACGCTTTCTTCGCCGGGAAATGCTACCATCATTGGTTTTACAGATTTTTTTGAAATTGTGATGAGTCGGTCTGAGAGGAATTTTGGGTCTGCTACTACTTGTGGGACGCATATGGTTAGTAGTCCGTCGACGTTTTTATCTTCGAGGCATATCTCTATTGCTTTTTCGCAGATGTCTTCGTTTGAGTCTCCGATTATGTCGACAGGGTTTCCTTTGCTCCAGTGTGGTGGTAGGAAGCTGTCTAGTTTTTTTAGGGTTTCATTTGATAGTTTTGTGATTTTGCCTCCTTTTTCGATAACGGCATCTGTTGCTAGGACTCCGGGTCCTCCTGCGTTGGTTACTATTGCTATGTTTGGTCCTATTGGTCTTGGTTGTTTTGCTAGGATAGATGAACAGTTGAATAAGTCGACTATTTCTTTTACTCTTACGATTCCTGCGCGTTTGAATGCTGCATCGTAGATTGAGTCTTCTCCGGCCATGGCTCCTGTATGTGATGATGCTGCTTCTGCGCCTTCTTTGAAGCGGCCTGCTTTGATGACTATAATTGGTTTACTTCTTGCGAAGCTTCGAGCAGCGCTCATGAATTTTCTAGCGTTTGTTATGGATTCTACATATAGGACTATGCTTCGGGTGTGTATATCCATCCCGAAGTAATCTATTAGATCGCCGAAATCTATATCTAGCATTGAGCCAACTGATATGAAGCTGCTGAAACCAACGTTGGCTGCTGCTGCCCAGTCTAGGATTGCTCCGCAGATAGCGCCACTTTGTGAGAATAGTGCGATGTTGCCCTTTAGTGGCATGGCTCTTGCAAAAGTTGCGTTGAGGTTTAAATATGGGAGTATAAAGCCTACGCAGTTGGGTCCGATGATCCTGAGGTTATACTTTTTTTTGATTTCTAATAGTTTTTTTTCTAGTTCTATTCCTTCTTTACCGATTTCTTTGAAACCTGCGGATATGATTAAGATACCTTTTATTCCTTTTTTTCCACATTGTTCAACAACATTAGGTACTACTCTTGCAGGGGTAGCAATTATTGCGAGATCAACAGTTTTTGGAAGTTCGTCTACTGTTTTATATGATTGTACTCCTTGGATGCTTTCGTTAGTTGGATGTATGGGGAAAACTACGCCTTCATAACCGCTGCCTATAAGATTTCTGAATATATTAAATCCGGGTGTGCCATGTTTGTTACTTGCTCCTATAACAGCTATGCTCTTTGGATTGAATACTTTATCAAGATTTTCAACGCCCATAATTTTACCTCCTTGTTTTTTTATTTTTCTTCTTTTTCTGACATCATTTTTACTAATTCTCTTCCTTTTATTTGCTCAAGTTTTCTCCTAATAATGTCAAGCGAGACACGTTGCTGGGCAATGGAAAACATCATTGATGGTGAGAGATATTTGTTTTTGATTGCTCCGATGCAACCTGGGAAACGTTGATCATAGTGTTCTTCCCATGCAAGATGGTCTCTGATTCTATAAAAACTGCAGAACAATAGCTGTGTGTATCTACCGGTACTTGCGGAGATCATTATTGGTATATGTGGGTCGGCTTGCCATGCTTTTAATACTTTTTCAGAGTTCTTTTTGATTTCAACTAGTGTTACTATAAGTGTGTAATCTGGTGGGACTAAAAACCGTGGGAAACGGCAGGTAGGAGGTAAAACAATTTTTTCTTCGAGTAGTTTTTCTATTCTTCTTTCAATTGTTTTTCTGTGTATGCCGTGTCTTTCTGCTAAAAAATGTTCATTAGTATGTAGTCCTTCCCCATTTACTAGTTTATTTATTATTTGAATCGATAGTTCATCTAGTTTATGTCCATTTATGATTCCATGATGATCGTCTTTGTCTTGTTCGATTAAACGTACCATGTGCGCTGGGTTGTATTTGATGAAGTTTTTGTTGGTAAAATACATTACATCTGCAGGGTATCTTGTTTCTCTTGGTGGCAGTTTTCCTTCTCTTACTATTGAATCTCGCCATTTTTGATGTGCTGCTATGTTTTTGTGGTATTCTAGTATGAATGTGTTATATTCTTCATCTTTTTTGAAGAATGCTGCGAAGATGTGTGGGTCATTTTCTATGAAGCTGTTGGTTTGTGGGTCTCTTGGGAAGTCAGCTCTTACTATTACCATTAGTGGGTATTCTGAGTAGAGCCAGAAGAAGGGGTATATTGGTTTGTTGATGATTTCGTATTCAAATAGTTTGTCGACTCTGTCTTTTATTGTGTTTCTATGTTTTTTTAGCGATCTTGATAATTCACTAACGTTTACTTCTACTCCTTGACCTGAACATATATCATCAAGAAGTTTAAGATTTAGCTCGTCGTTTAGCAAATCATCCATAATTATCACTTCTATTAGCTTATTTGATAATTATTGCACGTAATATTATCATGGTTTATAAATTTTTGCTTATTCGGTGTTCACAATTATTCTTCACTAATTTGCATCATTTATGTCAAAAATGCTCAAATTTTTAGTTTAATATTATCAATATTATCACTAATATCACAATTTGTGTAATCTACATTTAAATAACAATTCTAACATACATATTGACTGGTGTGATAAAAATGGTCAAAAAAAATATCAAAACTCTTCCAAAACTAGATTACGTGAATCAGGCTTTTGATAGTGTTAACGTCCCAGCATTCCTAGATCGATGGGGACCTGAAAACGTAGTACAAGTATATAATCCAGAACTTGGAGTACAAGGAATATTAGTAATAGACAATACAGCTCTTGGCCCTGGAAAAGGCGGAATAAGGATTTCTCCAACAGTAACACCTCTTGAAGTATTTCGTCTTGCTCGTGCAATGACCTGGAAATGCGCACTAGCAGATATACCATTTGGTGGAGCTAAATCTGGAATAAGAATAGATCCTTTTAAAGCAGATAAAATCAAAGTAATGAAAGCTTTTGCAAAATTAATCGCACCATATGTTCCTCATAAATACATAGCAGCCCCAGATATGAATGTGGGGGAAAAAGAAATTGAAGCGTTTGTAAATTCTATTGGAGATTTAAATGGAGCAACAGGAAAACCAGCGCGACTTGGAGGGATTCCTCATGAACTTGGTACAACTGGTTTTGGGGTAGGCGTAGCATTGGAAGCTAGTTTGGGGTTAATTGGTAAAAAAATTGGTTTATCTGAGGAATTAACTGGTATTAGAGTTGCGATACAAGGATTTGGTAATGTAGGAATTGGTATAGCAAAGTTCTTACAGAGAAAAGGAGCAAAAGTTGTTGGAATTAGTGATTTTTGGGGAGGCATCTATAACAAAGATGGCATCGATATTGATTTAGCTGAGAAATATTCTTATGCGAAATCTGAGAAGCAGTCTATAAAGAATTATAAAGATGCAGAGCAAATTGATAGAGATGACTTATTAACAGTTGATTGTGACGTTCTTATACCTTGTGCATGTGGAGATGTTATAACTGTTGAAAATCAGTCAAAGATTAAAGCTAAGTTGATATTGGAAGGAGCGAATAACGCGACAAATCCTGATGCTGAACAGTTTTTGTATGATCGTGGGGTAATTGTTATACCTGATTTTTTAGCAAATGCTGGTGGAGTCATTGGATCTTATGCCGAGTATAAAGGTATGAGTGCTGAAGAGGCTTTTCTGTTAATTGAGTCTAAAATAAAAGCTAATACAAAACTCGTTTTAGAGGGACATATTTCGTCAGGTTGTATCCCTAGAAAGATTGCTAAAAAAATTGCTGAAAAGAGAATTCTTGCAGCAATGAATAGAAAAACGGACTGGGCGGGATCCCAGTAATAAAATTATGGAGGAATAAAAAATGGATAAGAGAAAAAGAACATTAGGAAGGCAGGTAGCTATCCAAGAGACAACCCATGCTTTATGCACTGGTATTTGTGTTAATTGTATCCATCAAAAAACGTGTACTTTTCCAAAGATGGAGAATAGATTGTTTTGTGAAGAATATGAAGTTTAAGAGAGGTATATGAAATGGGAAAAAATAATGGCTCAAAAATTTCAGAAGCAAGATTTGAGCTGAAGCCTGAAATTGAGAATCTAAAAACATGTTATACTGATAAAGATCTGATTGCGTTATTAAATGCGGTACGTAGTGGAGATAAAAACGCTATTAAACTATGTGTCAGAAAGGCTTTTGATTCTGGTGCCACTGCTAAAGATATATGGCAGGTTTTATCAGAGACTGTTGGAGATGAAAGACTCTTAAGTTCAGTAATAGAGACTTTCAAACTGATTGCTAAATAGCAAAACCAGTCAGGAGGGAAAAATAAAGAATGAAACAGGTCTCATTATCTAACCAGGAGAGAAAAAAATTTCATAATTTATTAGACCAGATTTTGGAGACATGTTATATAGATCCTCTTACAGGTAGGTTTCATTGTAAAGAATGTAATAATGCTGTTCATGTTGATCTTTCAAGAAAAATCGTTTTCTGTCCAGTTCATGGTATGTTAATCTAAAAGTTAGGGCTTTGTCTAGTGATGTTATGAAAAAAGATACAGATGCATCAGAAAGTCATTATAAAAAATCAAGTAAGCTACATAATTTCTATAATGGTAAGATAGAGATAGCATCTAAGTGTTGTATACGGGATTTTAATGATTTTGCGCTTTGGTATACTCCTGGTGTTGCGGAGCCTTGTAGATTGATTTCCAAGAATAGAGAAGCTGTGTTTGATAATACAAATAAGGGTAACTCGGTTGCGATTGTTTCAGATGGTTCTAGAGTTTTAGGTCTTGGTGATATTGGTCCTGAGGCTAGTTTACCAGCTATGGAAGGTAAAGCTTTATTATTCAAGTTTTTAGGTGGTGTTGATGCTTATCCTCTTTGTCTTGGGACTAAAAAACAGGAAGATATTGTTAACGCGGTTAAATGGATTCAGCCTTCTTTTAGTGGTATAAATCTTGAGGATATAAATGCTCCAAAGTGTTTTTACATTCTTGATAAGTTAAGAAGGGAGACAACTATCCCAGTTTGGCATGATGATCAGCAGGGGACTGCTACGATTACTGTAGCGGGTTTAATCAATGCTTTAAAGTTTGTTAACAAGAGTATAAGCGAGGTTGATATTACTTTTATAGGGGCTGGTGCTGCGAATATTGCTACTTCACGTTTGTTAGAACAGATAGGTGCAAATAAAGAAAAAATGGTTTTTTGTGATTCTAAAGGGATTTTAAATACAAGGCGTAGGGATTTAGAGTTCGATAAGTACAATAACCCTTTGAAATGGAAGATTTGCCTTGAAACAAACAAACATCAGATTGATGGTAAAAAGAAAGAAGCGATGAAAGGTTCTGATGTTGTAATTGCTGCTTCTAAACCAGGTCCTGGTACAATTTCAACTAGTGATGTACGAGGTATGAATGATGATGCTATTGTTTTTGCATTGGCTAATCCGACACCTGAGATATGGCCTTGGGAGGCATATGATGCGGGTGCAAAAATAGTTGCAACGGGTAGATCTGATTTTTCAAATCAAATTAATAACTCTCTTGTTTTTCCAGCGATGTTTAGAGGTGCTCTTGATGTTAGAGCGACTAATATAACTGATGAAATGTGTATTGTTGCTGCTACGGAATTAGCAAGAATAGCTGAGGAAAAAAGTCTCACCAAGGAATATATAATTCCAAAGATGGACGAATGGGAGGTTTATCCAAGGGAGGCAGTGGAAGTTGGTTTAAAGGCAATTAAACAAGGTGTTGCAAGGCTGAACTGTAGTTGGGAGGAGCTAATTGAAAAATCGTATTCTATAATTAAAAAAGCTAGAGGGGAGACATATATGTTGATGAAAAAGGGTTTCATCGCAGCACCACCGAAAGAGTCTTTTTTATTTGATAAAAAGAGTTTGAAGGAGGTAGCTAAATGAGTGAATCAGTTAAAATTAAACAAATGAGAAAGGAAATTAAAAATCAGAGTAAAAGGATTAAGGAGCTTAAAAAGATCATTAAGAATTATGCTCCTTATATGGAATTCTCTGAGGAATAAAGCAGAGTTTTCATAATATATCACAAAGTTTTTGTAATTGAACCCATTCATTTTTATTTGGAGAGCTGTTTTCTATGCAGGATGTTGAGGAGATCAGAAATAATATGAATAATTACAGTAGTGGCATTGATAGTATTAGGAATTATCTTGGTGATGAAGCCGATTATCTTTTGAATTTCAATGAGCCTAAAATCCATAGGGATTCTTTGAATCTCCCAGGTCCTAGTTTTGTTGATAGGGTTTTTATTGATTCTGATAGGTCTACGAATGTTTTGCGTAACTTGAAATCGATTTTTAATCATGGTAGGTTGGGTGGTACTGGTTATTTGTCTATATTACCTGTTGATCAGGGTGTTGAGCATTCTGCTGTTGCATCTTTTACTCCGAATTCGGAGTATTTTGATCCTAAGAATATTGTTGAGTTAGCTATAAAGGGTGGTTGTAATGCTGTTGCTTCTACACTTGGTGTTTTGGGCTCTGTTTCTAGGAGGTATGCTCATCGTATTCCTTTTATTGTTAAGCTTAATCATAATGAACTTTTGACTTATCCTAATAAGTTTGATCAGGTTATGTTTGCTGGTGTGAAGCAGGCTTGGGATATGGGTGCTGCGGCGGTTGGTTGTACGGTTTATTTTGGTTCAGAGGAGTCTTCTCGTCAGATTCAGGAGGTTAGTCAGGCTTTTCGTTATGCTCATGAGCTTGGTTTGGCTACTGTTCTTTGGTGTTATTTGCGTAATCCTGGTTTTAAGGTTGGTGATACGGATTATCATTCTGCTGCTGATTTAACTGGTCAGGCTAATCATCTTGGTGTTACTATTGAGGCGGATATTGTTAAGCAGAAGCTTCCAACTGTTAATGGTGGTTATGTTGCTCTTAATAATGAGGGTGTGAAGTTTGGTAAGATGGATGAGCGGGCTTATAGTGAGCTTTGTTCTGATCATCCGGTTGATATGACTCGTTATCAGGTTGTTAATTGTTATATGGGTCGTGTTGGTCTTATTAATAGTGGTGGTCCATCTGGTGAGAATGATTTTGCTCAGGCTGTTAGAACTGCTGTTGTTAATAAGCGTGCGGGTGGTGTTGGTCTTATTTCTGGTAGGAAGGCGTTTCAGAGGCCTATGGATGAGGGTGTTAGGCTTTTGAATGCTATTCAGGATGTTTATCTTTGTAAAGAAGTGACTATTGCTTAGTCATTCTTTTTTATTAGTAAAATTTAGGTATACCAAAATTTTTATATACTAGTTTGTACATAATATAATTTAGGCATACCTAAAAATTTAGAGTGATTGGAAAATGAGCAAAAAAGGAATACCACTAGTACATCTACAAAGGGGAAAAACAGGTAGAATAACATACATACATGGAGGTAGACATGGAGGGCCACACTTTGGACATCATGGACACCATGGTTTTCACAGAAAACTAAATGTTTTAGGAATCCGAGAAGGGCAAATAGTAAGAGTAGACTCAAAACAGCCTTTTATGGGACCAATAACAATTTCTATTGGTAACTGTCAAATGACACTAGGTAGAGGGATGGCTCATAAAATAATTGTTGAGGAATTATGACAAAAAAAATTGTTTTAATGGGAAATCCTAATGTTGGAAAAAGTGTTGTTTTTTCTAGATTAACTGGTGCTAAAGTTATATCATCTAACTATCCAGGTACCACTGTTGATTTTTCAAAGGGACGTATGATTCTAGATGGTGAAACTGTTGAGATTATTGATGCGCCGGGTACATATTCGTTAGAGCCAGATAATAAAGCTGAAAAAGTAGCATTCAAGATGTTTGAGGATGCTGATGTTGTAATTAGTGTTATAGATTCGACTAATCTTGAGAGGAATCTATATTTGACTCTTCAGATGCTTGAGAGTGATAAACCTGTTATTATTGCTTTGAACTTGTGGGATGAGGCTAAACATCTTGGTATTACTATTGATGAAAAAAAACTTGAGAGAATTCTTGGTGTACCAGTTGTTCCTACTGTTGCTTTAACTGGTGAGGGTATAAAGACGTTAGTATCAAGAATTAAGAGTGCTAAGTCTCCTAAAAAAATTAAGCCAACTAGTGAAGAGGGCAGATGGGTTGAGATAGGAGGTATTGCTAAAAAAGTTGAAAAATTTGAGCATCGTCATCATACATTGAGGGATCGCGTTAATGATCTTACTATTAAACCTCTGACGGGCATTCCTATAGCGTTTGGTATTATTTTTGTTTGTTTTTGGGTTGTTATATTTATTGGTGAAAAACTTAGTTTTTTGATTACGGAGATTTTTGAAATAGGATATAAGCCATTGTTATTGGATTTTGGTGAGTTTATTGGTGATGGTCATCTTTATCATATTTTGATTAGTCAGGATTATGGTGAGGTTGCTTTTGAGGAGTCTCTGGGTATTTTGTCTACGGGTTTGTATTTGCCGTTGGCTATTGTTTTGCCTTTTATTATTGCGTTTTATTTTATGCTTTCCATACTTGAGGATACTGGTTATCTGCCACGTTTGGCGACTCTTGTGGATAATGTTTTTCATAAATTAGGTATGCATGGTTATGGGATAATTCCAACTTTTCTTGGTTTGGGTTGTAATGTTCCTGGTGCTCTTGCTACTAGGTCTCTTGAGACTCGTAAGCAGCGTTTTATTGCTATAACTTTGCTTGCTATTGCTATTCCTTGTATGGCTCAGATGGCTATGATTTTTGGAATACTGGGCCCTTATGGTTTGTATTATATTGGCCTGGTTTTTCTGACTCTTATTGTTTTGTATGTTACTATTGGTTTTATTCTTAACAAGTTTATAAAGGGTGCTAGTCCTGAGATTTTTTTAGAGATTCCTCCTTATCGTATGCCTAGTTTTAGGACGACTGTTAAAAAAACTTGGATGCGTGTTAAATGGTTTTTGAGGGAGGCTATTCCTTTTATGATAATTGGAGTAGCGGTGATTAATATATTGTATACTGTGGGTTTGTTGCAGGAGTTAGCTAGGTTTGTTCAGCCATTGATGGAGGGTGTTTTTGGTTTACCTGGTGAGGCTAGTACTGCGATGATTACTGGTTTTTTTAGGAAGGATCTGGCTGTTGGTATGTTGTTGTCTCTTGATGTTAATGCTTATCAGTTGGTAATTGCGGCTACTATGCTCACTGTGTATTTCCCTTGTGTTGCTGCTTTTATTGTTATGATTAAAGAGTTAGGGGTTAAGGATATGTTGAAATCTGCTGCTATTATGGTTAGTACAGCTGTGGTTGTTGGGGCTGTTTTGAAAATTGTTTTATTAGGGGTGTGATGAGTTTTGAGGCGTAAAACTATTGAGGATTATGTGGAGCTTTTGTATAGTCTTCAAAAAAAGGGTGAGAGGGTTCATACTAATGATGTAGCTAATGCGTTGGGTATTAATCCTGCTAGTGTTACTGAGGTTTTTCATAAACTCTGTGATGAGGGTTATATTGATTATGAGAGATATGGTGGTGTGACTCTTACTGATAAGGGTAGGAAGGTTGCTAGGGAGACGCAGAAACGGCATGATGCTTTGAAAGAGTTTTTACTGTTGTTGGGTGTGAAGGAGGATGTTGCTGAGAAGGATGCTTGTGAGATGGAGCATATTCTTCATACTAGTACTATGGATATGATTGTTAAATTTGTAGAGGTTATTAGGCATTGCAATGTTACTCCTTTTTGGTTGGAGAGGTTAAAAGATTATGTTCGAACGGGTGATTTGTCTGAGTGTCCCTCTGAGTTAGCTGAGATATGTTTGAAGTATTCGAAAAAATCAAAATAACTTGTTTTTTTCATTTTGACATTCTAGCAGGTTAGTTTTATATAGTTTTATTCTTAGAAGTTTTTACATACAATATAATTAGTGTAAAGATGGAAAGAATTAGTATGAAGCATTCATTTAGAGTAGGGTTTAGTTTTGGCCTCACTTCAGGTATTATTACTACCCTTGGTTTGATGGTTGGTCTTAATTCTAGTACTGGTTCTAAGATGATAGTTATTGGTGGTATTCTAACTATTGCGATTGCTGATGCTTTTAGTGATGCGATGGGTATTCATATTTCGGAGGAATCAGAGAATAAACATACGAATAGGGAGATTTGGGAGTCTACTTTTTGTACTTTTTTATTTAAGTTTATTTTTTCTTCTATGTTTATTATTCCAGTTTTGCTTTTAGATCTTAAGACAGCGGTTATTGTTAGTGTGATGATTGGTTTGTATATTTTGTTTTTAATTAGTGTTCGTATTGCTCGTGAGCAAAAAGTGAAGGTTTGGAAGGTGACTTGTGAGCATCTTACTATTGCGGTTGTTGTTATATTTTTAACTCATTATATTGGATATTATATTTCTATGTTTTTTACATGAAAAAAAGAGAAAATTTGTTTTTTTAGCCTACTTTTAGGTTAAGGGTTGATATAGTTAGTTGGTTGCTAGCTAGTGTTTCATATGTTTCTGAGCATACTTCGACTTTTATTGTGTGTTTTCCTACTGTTTTTTCGTTCCATTTCCAAGTGTATGGTGCGCTTGTGTCATGGCATTTTAGTTCTCCGTCTATGTAGAATTTTACGCCACCTAGTTGTAGGTTATCAGGGTTGCTTATTTTTGTTTCTATGGTTACAGGCCCTATTAGGACTGTTTTTGAGAATTTTTTTATGTATGTGTTTCTGATGTATAGTGCGTTTTTTGTTGGTTTTGTTATTGTTATTGTTGGTAGAAGTTCTGGTTCTTCTGATGTTGGATTTTCTTGTTGTGTTTCTGGTGGTTCATATGATTGGTCTCTTTCAGCGAATTGCCATTTTCCTATTAGGTAATTCCCATGTATCCATCTTAGTGTTACCATCCCATAACAGGCTGTAATGCGGTCTCCTGCTAGTATTGGTCCTGAGGGTAGTCTGCAGTCGCTTCCTAAGGGGTCTATGCTTGACCATTGTAGGTTGTCTGGTGCGTGTGTGACTATTATTGAGTCGTGTTCTTGTAGCCATCCCATGAAGGGTGGTGGGTCTTTCATGTCTACGGGGAATCTTAGTGATGGCATCATTTGTGTTAGTTGTGTTCCTGCGTTTACTGTTACTATCATGAAAACTAATAAAAGGAGTAATACCAATACTATCGATGTTTTTCTATCCATTCAGTAGACCTCTAAATACCACAAATTTTTGGTTTTTATGTCTAACCCAAATAATTTTTTTTGTATAATTAGTAATTTATTATTTATTATTTAAATATTTTGTGCAATAAATATAATTTTTCTTTGATTTTTGTATAAAATCTTTGTTTTAGTTGAAAAAGATCCGCTTTTTTGTTGTTTTTTTATTATCGAGCGGTCTGTTTTTAATTATCGGTAAATTTACAGCTGATGTATAAGATAAAAAGATAAATTATTTAAATACTAACGAGTTACAAAAAAATAGAATGGGATGGGAATAAACAAGTGTTAACGTGCCCAAATTGTCATAGTGAAAAAATAGTCCATAATGGACATCATCATCAGGGCAAGTTACAGCTGTACTGTAAAACCTGTCATAAATATTTTTATGAGGACGCTGCAAGAGGATACCCTCCCACGAATATTCCTTTTCCAGTTATTGCTTATCTATTGCATTACCGTAAACGTGTTCCTGAGTTCTCCAACATGCGAGAATTCAGGAAATTTACGAATCAATGGTTAAATTTTTTAGGAGTTAAAAAAGAAGAAATCCAGAGACATACCATTCGTCATTGGATTAAAAACTATGAACCAGATCTTGAAAAAGTTATTAGTTTTGAAGAGGCACGAGATTTTTGCCATAAAATACTCTCTGAGAGACTAAAACCCATCCCAAAAGAAACTCTCAGAACCCGGACTCTTTCTCATACACAAGCACTCTGTGTATTAGAAGAAAACCTAGGGCACAAGTTCTGTGTAAACCTAGCACGTAGTGACCGAGTCTTTTTTGATGAACTCTGTGACCTAGTAAGCAAGTACCAACTCTACAGCAGACAAATAGTGAAAGATGAACGATTTGGACAGCCAAAGTGGCGTCCTGTTTTCATGAGGTTTTTAAAATGCATAAATGGCTAGAGTTAAACAGTAAAGCCCTTGCTGCTATACTCGCAATATGCCTATTATCTCTAGCCTTCGTACCAATAATAACCTCAAATGAAAACAACAATGGAGAACCCGCTGAGATCACCATAATAAATGTATACAGCTACCCAACAGTAGGAGGAAAATGGATGGTGATGTTCACCACCATAGGAAAAGCAGATCTCAAAATCACAGCAACCAATGGAACAACCTGGAGTAATAGTGATAATGACCATGATCTAAGGTTCCTAAAATTAGAATGCTGCGATAACAACATGGAATATGAATGGATAGATAACTCAGTTATCGTTAGAAACTATTCATGCAGTGATGTTGGATATGAGACTTCCAAGGTTCTTACAAATGGTAAACACATTCTTAGGTTTGAGTTCGGTGATGATGTAGCTTATGCGTTTAATGATGCATCTAACTGGTGGAATACCAGTTGGAGGCACCGTAAATTATTGACTATTAATTCTTCTAAAGTTAGCGAAGACCTAATTGATTTCCCGATCCTAGTAAATATTACTGATAGTGATCTCGCAAGTAAAGCACAGAATGATGGAGATGACATAGCATTCATACTCCATAGCGATAACAGTACACAACTAAACCATGAAATAGAACTATTTAATGATACAACAGGCGAACTTGTTGCATGGGTTAATTTAAACCGTCTAAGTAGCAGTTCTGATACTAAGATTTGGATGTATTACGATAACAAAACCTGTGATAGTCGGCAGAATCCAACTAGCACATGGGATTCTGATTATCTTGCTGTCTGGCATATGAATCTTAGTGGCAACACTGTATATGATTCCACATCCAATGATAATGATGGTACAAATAATGGATGTGAAGAATTACAGCCAGGGATAGCCGGATATGCATTAGACTTTGTAGAAGCTAACACCGACTATGTTGATATGGGAGCTATGAACTCTATAGAAGGAGAAACATACGTAACATTTGAGATATATTTTAAATGTGATGGAACAGGTAGTGATGATATGCTCATTGGTCGGTCTAATGGCGACTATGCACCAATTATTTGGCGTGACGAATCGCAAACTGGGCCTGGAGCCAAAAATTCTGATACTGTAACATTTGCACTGGACGGCGCTGGGACTAGAATGGTATTAGCAGATAATGCACTAGATGATACAAACTGGCATTATTATGTAGCAATATTTAACGGAAATACGAACAATTTACAGGGATGCCTAGATGGAATAGAAGATGCTAACAGCCCAGTAGCAGGCGCTCCAAATACATTTCCAAGTACAAATGCGGATCTATACCTAGGAACATGGGGTAATGGTTACTGGCATGAAGGAAAAATGACAGAAGTACGCATCTCAGATATAGTAAGAAACGATAGCTGGATAAACACAACATGGAATGCCATAAATTCCCCTGAAACGTTCATCAATGTCAGCAGTCAAGATACATACGATATTCCAAGTGTTGATAATCCCGTTCCAAGTGATGGAGCAACAAGTGTTAGCTTTCCGCCAAATAGTTTTAACGTTACAGTAAGCGATCCAGATGGAGACAGCATGGATATTACTTGGAGAACAAATGAAAGTGGCAGTTGGACCACGTTTAACACAACAAATAACGTTGGAAACGGAACACACGATGTTACAAACACGTCATGGGTGGACAGCTACTCGACCAAGTATTGGTGGAGTGTAAATCTTACTGATGGCACAAACTGGATAAATAACACATATAGTTTTACAACCAGGCCACAAAACTTTTCACCAACAATTAGTAACGAGATTCCAGGTGATGGCTCAACAGGAATAAGTCCGCAGACCACCTGTTCAATAAAAGTAAATGATGCTGAGAATGATCCATTAACAGTCTACTGGTACAACAGTACCGATGGACTCTCATTCACACTGCAGCAAACCAATAATAGCGTTAGCTCAGGAGATACTGTATATTGGACGTATACACAAGCAAGTGGTTATTCGACAACCTATTACTGGAAAGTAATAGTCAATGATACTCTTAGTGAGACAAATGCTATCTATGATTTCACAACAACAAGTATCAGTACATCTGTTGATTCTATCAGCCCATATGAGGTGACAACATCTCCACTTAGCATAACTGCTACAGTCTCCTCAGGTATAAGTAATGTTACATTATGGTATCGCTACTCAGCTGATAATTCGTCTTGGTGGTGGAATAGTAATTGGAATTACTACAGAAAAATAACAATTGATAGTACAAAAGTAAACGAGGATCTTACAGATTTCCCTGTATTAGTAGTAATTAATTCCACAATTGGAGGAATGTGCAACAACGGCAATAGCATTAGATTTATTAACTCAAATAATGAGGAGCTCTATTATGAAATTGAGAAATGGGATAGTAGTGGTAATAGCTACGTATGGGTAAATGTACCTTCGGTTTCATCCTCGCAGGATACTGTTTTCTATCTTTATTATAATTATAGCGGTGCATCTGATAATCAACAACCTGGCAATGTTTGGAATAGTAACTATGTAATGGTTCAGCATCTGAATGAAACAACTGGTTCATTCTATGATTCAACTGACCAGGATAACGATGGAACATTTACAGATGCAGATAGCGATAGTACAAGGGGTGCTAGTGGTAAGGTAAACGGTGCTGTTGATTTCGAAGGAGATGCGGATTACATTTCTATTGACAGCGTCTCTAGTGATGTAGCTGGTGGTGATTTCACATTAACTGCATGGATTAACTCAAATGTTGCAGCAGGTCAACAATTCATAGCAGCGTTTAACGATAATAATGGTGGCAATAGATTGTTACTCGGTCATCCAGCTGGTAATTTTGACTTACAAATCCATGATGGCAATTGGAAAGATAGTAACACACAAGTTGTCGATGGAACATGGCATTATGTCGGCTATATATTCAACGATACAGGAAATGATGTAATATTATATTCTGATGGTAAAAACGTACATAATTATGCATCTGCTACTTCTGTTGCCGCTAATGATTTATTTACAATTGCAATGGAATACGATAATGGTCCAAGTGCTAGTGACTACTGGAATGGTTTCATTGATGAAGTTCGTATTTCAAATATGATAAGAACCGAGAATTGGATTAACGCAAGTTACCAAAATCAAAATGATCCATCCACGTTTTTAACAATTGGTAGCCAACAATCTGGTACTGGTTGGATTGAATGGAATAATGCTAATAACCCTGATGAAAGCAGCCCATGGAGCTGGAACTTTGACTTCCCGAACAGCACAGGGTACTACGAGTTCTACAGCATAGGCAAAAAACTTGGTTCACCAGATGAGACACCACCTGGTAGTGCTGATGCAATGTGTAATTATACACAAACAGTACCATCAGCACCAACAATAAACAACTACAACCTAACCAACAACACAGGGTCAAAACTAAACAACCAAACTGGGCTACTTGATGTAAACAAAGAATACACCATAAGCGTAAACATAACAGACCCAGATGGATGGAGTAGTGTAGAATACATCAACATAACCAGCTGGTACGACAACGGCAATGATGCAAGTACATACAACCAGACACAAGGAGGAAACCTCAACATGCACCTACAATACGAAAACACCACAGGAACACCTATCTGGAGGATGATATGGCCAGATGACGAAGTTCAACTAGTAACTGCTAACTGCACAGAGACAATCATCAACAGCACCACACGCATAATCAACTTTAGCTTCATACCAGGATCTCAGGTTAGATGGAGCAGTAGCAACAACACATGGAACACTGCACTCAATACAACCAATGACCCATACAGCTGGAACTTCAACATAACAGCTGAAGACGCAACAGGTAGAAAAGATTGGAAACGAGACGAATACGGAATATACAAATACACCAGTATAACCGCAGATTCAGACTGGGTAGACGTACAAGCACTACCAGGGTTCAGCGACGACTCAAGCACCGTGACACTAACATATACCTCCAACTATGACTACAACCTAAGCATATACTTCGAAGAAAACCTAACACACACCACACTACCCAGCTATAACATATCCATAGCGAACAACGTAGAAATCAAAGCAAATGCAGACCTTGGTGATGATATAACAAGTGACAAAACATTCAATGGAATCGGAGAAAACAACGCCATAGACATAATAAACACATCAGGGGCCTTCCA